>Ga0209023_10004462_pt1 | contig 15904 bp, 9 predicted proteins | sample LakOneMetagenome_FD_187468 | JGI IMG/M metagenome (GOLD analysis project Ga0209023, IMG submission 187468) | Freshwater and sediment microbial communities from Lake Erie, Canada (SPAdes) (version 2) | ecosystem: Environmental > Aquatic > Freshwater > Lentic | place: Lake Erie, Canada | collected... | reverse complement strand
CTCAAGCTCGGGTTCATCAGCTTCGGCGGCCCGGCCGGACAGATTGCCGTGATGCATCAGGAACTGGTAGAGAAACGGCGCTGGATTTCCGAGCACCGGTTCCTGCATGCACTCAACTACTGCATGCTCCTGCCCGGACCTGAGGCGCAGCAACTCGCCACCTACATCGGCTGGTTGCTGCACCGGACGTGGGGCGGCATCGTGGCGGGAGGCCTGTTCGTGCTCCCATCGCTCTTCATCCTCATCGCCCTGTCGTGGGTCTACATGGCCTACGGCAACGTACCCGCGGTCGCCGGCATTCTGTACGGCATCAAGCCCGCGGTGACGGCTATCGTCTTGTTCGCGGCCTATCGCATCGGCTCACGCGCGCTGCGCAATGCCGTGCTGTGGACGCTTGCTGCCGCAGCTTTCGTGTCCATCTTCTGGCTCAAATTGCCGTTCCCGCTCATCGTCCTCGGTGCGGGTGTTATCGGGCTGGTCGGTGGTCGCGTAGCTCCCGATTACTTTCGCACTGGCGGGGGCCACAAGGCGGCGGACAAACGGTATGGACGTGCGGTCATCGACGACGACACGCCGACTCCCGCACACGCAAGGTTCAGCGCCACGCGATTGGCGCTGTTGGTTGTGGTCGGCGTCCTGCTCGCCGCCGTCCCGCTCGCGGGGCTGGCGCTCGTGGTGGGCTGGAACGCCACGCTCACGCAGATGGGCTGGTTCTTCACCAAGGCAGCACTGCTGACCTTCGGTGGCGCGTATGCGGTCCTGCCCTACGTCTATCAGGGCGCGGTCGAGACCTACGGGTGGTTGCTGCCGGGCCAGATGATTGACGGTCTCGCGCTTGGTGAAACGACCCCGGGTCCACTCATTATGGTGGTCGCGTTCGTCGGGTTCGTGGGTGGATGGGCCAAGGAGGCGTTAGGCGCCGGCAACTTGCTGGCCGCAGGCGTCGCAGGGGCGAGTGTCGCTACTTACTTCACCTTCCTGCCGTCGTTCCTGTTCATCCTCATCGGCGGACCTTTGGTGGAGGCGACCCATGGCGACCTCAAGTTCACGGCACCGTTGACCGCCATCACGGCCGCGGTCGTCGGCGTCATTCTCAACCTGGCCGTGTTCTTCGCGCTGCACGTTCTCTGGCGCGACGGTCTCGCTGGCACATTCGATTGGGTCTCGCTGCTCATCGGTATTGGGGCAGGGGTCGCCCTGTTCCGGTTCAAGGTCGGTGTAATTCCTGTGATTGCAGCCTGTTCCGCCGTCGGCTTCGTCCTCACCATTCTGCGATAGGAAACCTCATGGATAGCCAGGTTCGTGACCTGCCCTTCGACGCAACCAGGCTCTGTGGCCTGTCACAGCGGCTACTCGAGAGCCACCATCAGAACAACTACGCCGGCGCGGTGCGGCGACTCAATGCGATTCGGACCGAGCTGCGGGCGCTCGACCTGTCGCAAGCGGCAGGATTCGAACTCAATGGGCTCAAGCGTGAGGAACTGATTGCCGCCAACTCGATGCTCCTGCACGAGCTGTACTTCGCGAGCTTGGGCGCGACGGGCGAGGCGATGGCACCGGCCATGGAACTCGCGCTGGCAGCGAACTTTGGCAGCCTCGCCCGCTGGCGTGAGGAGTTCGTCGCGATGGGGAAAGCGCTTGGCGGCGGGTCAGGCTGGGTACTGCTGACCTTCCAACCCCATGACGGCACGCTGATGAATCAGTGGGCAGCTGACCACACGCACGCACTCGCCGGCGGCATTCCCATCCTTGCGCTCGACATGTACGAGCACGCCTACCACATGGACTTCGGCGCGGCTGCTGCGAAGTATGTGGACGCGTTCATGGCGAATATCGACTGGGAGCGGGTCTACCAGCGCTACCAGACGGCGGTCGAACGCGCCACCGAGACATTGGGAGCGAGTTGCGAGGACGCGCGCAATGCAACGCTCATCGACGTTCGCCGTGCGGCCGTCTTCGACGGCGTGACCGAGATGGTCGAGGGTGCGCACTGGCGCGACCCGGCGCTGGTCGACGAGTGGTCGCAGATGGTTCCGAAGGACCGAAAGATTCTGGTCTACTGCGTCTACGGACATGAAGTGGGACGGTCGACTGCACTGCGGCTGCGCGCAGCGGGGGTCGACGCCGGGTTCATTCGCGGAGGGTTCGACGGGTGGAAGGCAGCCGGCGGCCCGCTGCAATCGGCAAGGAGGTCCGCATGAAGTGGATTACGCGTGAGCGGCCGAAGATTGACCGCATCGCCTGCCCATGGCTCGTCGCCCGGTTCATCGACCAGGCGCCCGAGTTTCTCTATGTGCCAGCCGCCGATGTTCGCCGGCTGGCGAAGGAACTCGACGCCATCCCATACGATGTCCCGGAGGTCGAGCTCTCGCACGATGGCGAATTGTGCAGCTTCGATGCATTCCTCAAGAAGTACCAACTCGACGACCCGGCACTACGTGCGGTGGCGGCCGTCGTTCGCGGCGCCGACACCTCGCGCCTGGACCTGACGCCCGAGTCGGCCGGCCTGTACGCCATCTCGCTCGGACTCTCGGCGAACCATGCCGACGACCACGCGATGCTCAAGCACGGCATGGTGATGTACGACGCCTTGTATGCTTGGGCGAAAACCTGCCAGGCGGAGACCCACAACTGGCCTCCAAAAATGCAGAAGTGAAGGGCGGGCATCCACGCGACTCTAGACGTGCCATGACACCCGGGCTCCTCACATGAACAGCGGCATTGCCTTCGGGTTGGCCTCGGCGGCCCTGTTCGGGGTCAGCACGCCGCTCGCCAAGGCCCTGGTCGGGTCCGTGCCGCCTCTGTGGCTCGCCGCATTGCTCTATCTGGGGGCAGGCGGCGGGCTGTCGGTCGTGCACCTCGTTCGCAAAGCGCGCAGCGCAGACGCCGCGGTCGCTTTGCCACGAGGCGACGAATGGCTCTGGGTGGCCGCCGCCATTGTCCTGGGAGGCGTTGTCGGTCCAGTCGCCTTGATGTACGGGTTGACGATGACCAGCGGAGGAACCGCGTCCCTGCTCCTCAACCTCGAGGCGGTGCTGACGGCGCTCGTCGCGTGGTTCGCGTTCCGGGAAAACTTCGACAGCCGCATCGCGCTGGGCATGCTCGCCATCGTCGCCGGTGCAGCGCTGCTGACGACCGCGCCAGGCGAGGGCTCGAGCAGCTTACTAGGGCCCGCGCTCGTGGCATTGGCGTGCCTGTGCTGGGCCCTGGACAACAATCTCACGCGCAAGGCGGCCACAAGTGACGCCACCGTGCTCGCTGCGGTCAAAGGGGTTGCGGCGGGGGGCGTGAACGCAGCCATGGCAACGGCGTTGGGGCTCGCCCTTCCGTCTGGCGCTGCGATTGCAGGCGCCGTCACGGTAGGATTTCTTGGCTACGGCGTCAGTCTGGTTCTCTTCATCTTGGCGCTCCGGCATTTGGGTACAGCGCGAGCCGGTGCCTACTTTTCCGTCGCCCCGTTCTTCGGTGCGGTCGTCGCGGTGGCGTTGGGTCAGGATGCGCTGACGCCGACGCTTGCAATGGCGGCGGCGCTGATGGCCCTCGGGGTCTGGCTGCATGTCTCCGAGCGCCATGCCCACGACCACGAGCATGAGCCACTGGCTCACACCCACTCGCATTCACACGATGAGCATCACCGCCATGAGCACGCGTTTGCGTGGACGGGGGACGAGCCCCACGTGCACGAGCATGTCCACAACGCGTGGCGGCACACCCACCAGCACTACCCGGACGCCCATCACCGGCATCGCCACTGACGGCTCGACCGGCGGTGGCACAAGCGCAGCCACTTCTGGCCCTTGTGTCTAGGGCGTTGGACGCCCTTCTTTCACCCGCGTAGAGAGCACCAGGAAGGACCGGCTCGCAAGACCCCCGCCCATTCCGTGGTCACCTAATTGAGCAAAATCGACGCGCATGCCCCGACTACAGCAGAGCGTCAGCGAAGCCTAGTCGTGGGAGCATTCACTGGAGGCATGTTGTCTGCAAAGCTGGTCCAAATCCGTTTTCGAGGCCTGCACGGCATTGCTGACGCGCATCAAGGCTCTCCAGGATGACGGGAGGTATAAAGTGGGCTGCATGAGTCGAGCTTTGCGCCTTTGGATTGCGGTCGCACTGATGGTCGTGCTGGCACTGCCAGCCGTTCCGGCAATGGCTCGCCCGGGCCAGTCCCACGACTGCTGCAGTGGCGCAACCGCGCACCATGGCTCGACGCCGTCCGGGGACTGCTCATCCGGCGGCGGTGAGCGCAACACGGCGCCTGTGTGCAGTGAAAGTGGCGACAACAAAGCTGCCTCTCCAGCGTCGGGCCCGTGCTTGCACTGCGTAGCCACGGCGGTGTCCGGCGCGCTTGCGCATTCGTCGCCAGCCGAACTCGCAGCGTTCGTCGCGTCACCGTACATCACACCGACGAACGTTTCCGTGTACCTCCCGGCGGCACGCGTTGTCCGCCTCGAGCGGCCACCCAAGCTCTCCTCCCTTTAGACGTACCGCCTCTGCGGTAGCCGGTGCCAATAGCTCAAGGCACCGGAATCCAGTTGCACGCCCATCAGGCGCGCACCCAAGACGTTTTGAAGGAGCAGTGCCATGTCACGTCGTCATTTTCTCGCCGTACTTTCGTCCCTTTCCCTCGCCTCCGTCGCCATCGCCCAATCGAAACCCGATAGCAGCAGCGCACCACCGACGCCCACTGATGCCAAGCCGCAGAAGCTCGGCTGCCTCGGCGATACCGTGCCTGACCATCCGAAGGCCGTCTTCCAGGTCAGCAAGCTGGACGACGCTGAGCTGGTGCTCCGGGTGACTGCCAACTATCTGGTTGCCGAGCCCACGGCCGAGGTCCATGTGGTGGGCTATTCCACCGGCATCGACTTTATGCTCAAAGGCATCACCGACGAGAACGCAAAGCGCTATTCCGAGCAGATGCGTCGGCTGGCCGACCGCGGCGTCAAGTTCAAGGTTTGCAATAACACCTTGAGAGGCCGCAACCTGACGGCCGATGCCGTCGACCCGGTCACGACGGTCGTCCCCAGCGCGGTCATCGAAATCCTGCGTCTGCAGACGCACGAGGGATTCGCCTACTTCCACGCTTAACCCCAGCAACCCGAGCGTCTCCGCGCCGCAGCAGGCGGGGACGCCGCGAAAGGTATCCAACCATGAGCAAGAAGCATCGCAAAGCCACACCGCAGGTCGCTCCCGAGTCCGTCCCCGCCCCACATGGCAAGGGACTTTACGTTGCCGCCGGCATCGTCGTCTTGGCTATCATCGCCGGACTTGTCTGGCTCGTAGCAAGTCCGAAGACCGTCGCGCGGTTCGAGCCGGAGCTCGCGGCGTTGCAGCGTCCGCACGCCGCGAGCGTCGGCAATCCCGGCGCGCCCGTGCATATCGTCGAATTCCTCGACCCGGCATGCGAGACCTGCGCGCAGTTCTTCCCCTTCGTGAAGGGCATGATGAAGGAGCACCCGGGCGACATTCGGTTATCGGTGCGGCTGGTTCCCTTCCACCGGAACTCAGACGTTGCCGCTAAGGCATTGGAGGCCGCGAAGCTACAGGGCAAGTTCTGGGATGTACTCGAGCGGCTCTTCGCGACGCAAGGGAGCTGGGTCATCGGCCATCAGGTCGACCCCGAGAAGATGTGGCCTTTCCTGCGCTCGCTGGACCTCGACATGGCCAAGCTGCAAGCGGACATGGCATCGCCCACGGTGCTGCAGAACCTTGCAACCGACATGCAGGATGCGAGGACACTGAAAGTCACCGCAACCCCAGAATATTTCGTCAACGGGCGCGGCCTTCCTGAATTCGGATTGGACCAGCTTCGTGAACTGGTCAGTGACGAGGTGAAGAGGTCACACCGCTAACTCCAAACTCGCGTCTCCTCGACGCGTGATAGCGCGCGAGGAGACTTGGAGCTTGCAAGCCGCGTAGTCAGGGGTAGCGTCAACTCATTGCAGCGAACACATCGCCACCGGCGGGCTGCCATAGCGCTCGGCCATCCCGCCGTGGTTCATCATGTTCGTGTTCTTGTTCGTTGTGTGTGTGCGGCTCAATATCGACGAGGAACAAGGCCAAATGGTCCGCACGCCTTGACTGCATTTTGGTTCCCACGCTCATGCGCTTCGGTGAGGCATTGGGTAGCACGTCATACATCAGACAGCGACGCGATTTCAATTCCACGAGCAAAGTGCGCCTCGGCTCGGGGTGCGAACGTGCCGACGGGTAAACGGCGCGCGCTGCGACAGCGAGGCCCGAGCGTCTACAATCGAACGATGGCGACGGCAATATCGACTATCTACCGCAACGGTCCGTCCGGTCAGCCGGCTGGCGGTTGGCTGGTTGGCTGGTTGGCTATCGCTATGGCTGAACGTAGTCCAATCCTCGACTCGATTCTCACCTGCCCAGAGTGCGGCAATCGGCAGAAGGAGGGAATGCCGACCGATGCCTGTTTGTACTTCTACGAGTGTCCGGCGTGCAACGTGGTGTTGCGGCCCAAGCCCGGTGAATGCTGCGTATTCTGCTCGTATGGCACGGTGCCGTGCCCTCCTATCCAGCAGTTGGGTAGCAGCGGGCGCTGTTGTTGATGATTTGCTGGAATGGTGAACCGGAGTAGCTGTGAGGTATGCCAAGAAGCGTCGCGTGGACACACGGGTCAACAACGACCTGGCCCATGACTTGGCCCACGCGATTGCGAGGCATATGACCTGGCGTAGTGCTGGGGAGGGTCTGCTAGTTGCCGCTCTCGAGCGCGACGTCGTCGGCAATCCACAGCAAACTGCGGTCACGCGAATCGGCCTGGACGGCGAACCGGCAGTCCTTCGTGCAGGCGTTGCGTTTCGGCGAGGCGCGACGTTTTCGTCGAAATGGTGATTCCACGCGGGAATAATGAGCTGGCAAGCAGTAGATAGTCGCAGGGCAACTTCCGGTGACCAAGGCGGTCATGTTGTCACCCACAGACGGACCGCACGAACTTTCTATTCGTACAATTCGCCATGTACATTGTGCGTCCCGTGTACCGCAAGCCGACGATTATTTCTGCGGCCCTTGTATGAACCCCTTCTGTCACGCAGAAGTAAGCGCCGTTTCCAGTTTCCATTTCTATCAGTACCTACCATGCCCAATATCGCCGTTGCATTCCGAGACGAAATCACGCGCCTCGCTCGCAAGGAAATTCGCCGCGAATGTGCTCCGCTGCGCAAGACGATAGTTCGCCAACGCCAGGAGCTGGCAGCGCTGAAAGTCGCTTTGGGACAGGCTGTTCGAGACCTGTCGCGAGTAACGAAGGCGATGGCGGTTGCGACCCCGGCCAAGCCCGCTGCTGACGCCGGACGGCAGCGAATCACTGCCCAAGGATTGAAGAGCCTGCGGTCGCGTCTGGGGATTTCGGCGGGCGAGTTCGGTGCTCTCATCGGTGTTTCAGGGCAATCGGTCTACGCCTGGGAGCAGGAGCGCAGCTACCCGCGTGCCGCTGCGGTTGCGGCGATTGCGCAATTGCGGGGTATCGGCAAGAAGGACGTTCGCCAGCGCCTGGAAGCGCGTGCTGCGGAGCGGTCCGCGCGTCCGAAGGGCAAGGGCAACAGGTAGCGCGGTCGGTCTGGGGCCGGGTGCAACTCCTGGCAAGCGCCGCCTAACGCTGTGGGATGGCCCGGCGGACTCCGGAGTACAGCCTCCTGCAAGGTTCGGGCCGCATCACCCTAGACGCGACGGAATAGGTTACTCCGCGTCAAAGTTCGGCTCGATAGACGGCGGATACTCAAGCATTTGCCCTAGCGTCATCGGGTCACGCTCGGTGCCGTCTGCTGCGAACCCATGGCTCCCGGCGTCTCCCCCCAGTTCGGCCAGGAATCGACCGGCGACTCGCCGCAGGGTCACTCGTCGCGTGTGCTCTACGTGGCCGCACTGGCGCTCGTGTTCGGGTTGCTCGGTGTACTTCTCGTCTGGACCTACCATCAGCGCGCGGAGGAGGCAGGCATTGCGACGGAAAGCGATGCCGCAATCCTGGCCACCCGCATGGAGTCGACGCTGAGGCGTGTCCGCGCCATCAGCGAGGACCTCGCCGCAAGGCTTGCGCAGTCGGAGTGGCCACCGGTACGCAGCGTCGATGGCGTCATCACGCCGCTGGCCGACTTGGTAGCACTGCGCCAGCACTTTCCGGAAATCGCCTCCATCTCGGTGTTTGGACCCGACGGCCGGATAGTCGTAGGCAGCGACCCACGGCCGGTGGACCTCTCTGCCGCCGGTCGCGCGTTCTTTCAGGACGCGCAGAGCATGAAGGTTTCGGAACTCCGGTTCTCGGAGCCGGTGACGTCGGTGGTCACGGGCAAAGCCAACCTGTTCGCCTATCAGCCCATCATAAGTCGCACCGGTGAGTTTCTGGGTGTGGTTTCCATTCCCCTCGACCTCGACTACTTTGGCGACCTCTTCCGAGAGGTCAAGACGGGCACTGGCGGAATGGTCAGTCTGCGCCGCAGCGACAACGGCAAGGTCATGCTGCGCATTCCCGCGCTGTCTGCCACCATCAATCAGGCGCAAGACGACCTGCATCTGCTGCCGGTCATTCAAGACGGGGCCGGCAGTGGGACCAGCCAAGTGGTAAGCCCTGCGGACCAGATTGAGAGAATTGTGGGATACCGGCGCGTTCCTGGGTTCCCTTTCTACGTGGTCGTTGGCCGCGCCCTCACTACGGTTTTTGCGGCATGGTATTTAGCCGCAGCGGTTATTTGTGCGTTGACGTTGCTGGCGGTGGCCGGCATTGCGTTCTTCGTGCGCAGCAACGCGCGCGCCGAGCTCGCCCGCAGGGCGGCGGACCGCCGCTACCGCGACATCGTCGAGGCACAAGGCGACCCGATTTGTCGCTACCTGCCCGATTCGACTCTGACCTTTGTCAACGAGACTTATCGCCGCTACTTCCAGCGCGATGGCACGGAATTGCTGGGTCGCAAGTGGCGCGACTGGCTGCCTGCGCCAATGCAGGCCGAACTGAGTGTCAAGCTTGCTGCCAATGCGGCGTTGGGGCAGCCAACGGTTCGGGAGATGTGGGAGCGGTGCGCCGACGGCGTCAATCGCTGCATCCAGTGGGTGGGAATTCCACGCAGGGATGCCTACGGCAAGGTGGTCGAATTTCAGGGAGTGGGCCGCGACGTCACCGCCGAGCGGCTCACCACGGACCGTCTGCAGATGGCCATGACCGTTGCCCATCAAGGTTGGTTCGACGTCGACCTTGTTGCCCACCGAATCGTCGAAGGCGCTGCCTGGCGGCAATACCTTGGCTATGCTGGGTCCGAAGAGCCCGTGGCCATTGCCGACTTTCTGTCGGACGTTCATCCGGAGGACCGCGCCGCGGTTACGGCCCTCATGCAATGGGCGGAAAGCGAAGACCACCTGCCTTCCCTGGACTACCGTCGTCGCGACGCCTCGGGGCACTATCGCTGGGTCATGGTCGCCGGTGCGGTAAGTGACCGCAGCGCGCACGGTGCGCCCCTGCGCATGGTCGGAATCTTCATGGATATTTCCAACCGTAAGAACAACGAGGCGCTCCTGCGGGAGAGCGAAGCGCTGTTCAAAGCATTGGCGCATAGCGGTCCCGCACTTATCTGGCTTTCCGACGCTGATGGCAAGCAGGTCATGCACAACCATCGCGCTCAGGAGTATTTCGGAATGACGGAGCAGAAACTCGTCGACGGAGGATGGCGTCAGGCGATTTCGGCGGAAGATGGCGCACGACTGAATGCGGTATACCAAGCGGCCCTGCCTGCGCAGCGGCCGTTCACCCTCGACGCGAAGGTCCGTCGGGCCGATGGTGAGTTGCGCTGGCTCCGGACCGACGCGCTTCCACGCGTAGGCGCCGACGGCCAGTTTGGCGGCTACGTTGGCTTCGCGTTCGACATCACGGATTCGAAGGCCGCGGCCGACGAACTCGAAGTGCATCACCAGCACCTGGCGCTTTTGGTGGCCGAGCGTACGCGGGAATTGGAGGCGGCCAAGGAACGTGCCGAGTTGGCCAATGTTGCCAAGAGCGCCTTCCTGGCCAACATGAGCCACGAAATCCGGACTCCGCTCAATGCCGTCATGGGTATGGCGTACCTGATTGACCGCCACGGTGTACCCCCATCCCAATCCGAACGCCTGGGGCGCATCGTATCGGCCGGCCAACACTTGCTTGGCATCATCGACGCGATTCTCGAACTGTCGAAAATCGAATCGGGAAAGTTCGACCTCCACGAAGACGTGGTGGACCTGCAAAGTCTCGCTGAGGCAGCGCTGTCCATGGCACGTGAACGGGCCGCAGCCAAGGGACTCTCGTTGTCGTTGGCCCCGCCGCACGCTCGTCGCCACTTCCTGGCAGACGCCACCCGGCTCAAGCAGGCGCTCCTGAACTACGTCATTAACGCCGTCAAGTTCACGGAGACGGGGAGCGTGTCGGTCGCTATCGACGTGCTGACCGAAGATGCCGAAGCGGCCACGGTACGGTTCAGCGTCACGGACACGGGCATCGGCATCGCGCCCGAGAATGCCGCGCGCTTGTTCCAGGCCTTCGAACAGGTCGACAGCACCGCTACTCGCAAGTACGGAGGCACGGGATTGGGATTGGCCATCACCAAGCGGCTGGCCGAGTTGATGGGCGGCAGTGCGGGCGTCGAGAGCACGCTGGGACAAGGAAGCACTTTCTGGTTCACCGTGCGCCTCCGGCCCGCCGCCTCGGTTGTCATCGACGTGGCACCGTCAGCCGCCGAGAACGCCATGGACGCCGCGCAGGACCTCTGTCGCGGCAAGCGGGCCCTGCTCGTGGAGGACGACGCCTTGAACATCGAGGTCGGCCAAGCGCTGCTCGAAGCGCTGGGGCTGGAGTGCGATATTGCCGAAGACGGCGCGGTCGCAGTCGAGATGGCGGCCCGCCATCGCTATGACGTCATCGTGATGGACCTGCGCATGCCGCGCATGGGGGGCCTCGAGGCCACGCGTAGGATTCGCACCCTCAATGGGGGCAACACCGTTCCCATCATTGCCCTCACCGCCAACGTCTTCGCCGACGACCGGGCGGAATGTCTCCAGGCGGGCATGGATGACTTTCTCGGCAAGCCGATTGAACCGGAACGGCTGGCGAGCACCTTGGCGAGGGTACTCGCCCGCTAACCCTGGCGCGAACTTCCGAGTCGTGCACCGGCGCGAGCAACGAATTTCGGCAGGGCGACGTAGGCGGCCTGGTCCTTGCGACCCTAAAGTGAAACCTATTACTGGGATACCGACCGCGATAGGAATCGTGAGGGCAGCGGTCCCCACGCCGAAGGACGCAGCGGCTGCGCGTCGGGTCGCTGGCAAACAGCGCGAATGCTAAATCGTCACCTGCGCCGGCGCTTCCACTACGCGTTTCATGCGATTTGTCGACAGGGTAAGCACCCGTCAATCGCCGTTACTGCGGCACACACATCGCGACCAAGTCCGGGCCATAGCCCTCAGCAATCCAGGGCACTCTAAGGCCATTGCCGAGGTAGGTAGACATGGATTGAATCATCGCCTTCGAGAGTGAGTAGCGATGGTTGGGGGTGGGCAGGTTGTTGAACCCTCGGTACACCGGAAGGGTGTTTGCCGGACACGTGCCCGTAACCAAGTCAGGCAAGAAGGCGCGGAACGCCTCCGCGGTCTCCAACTGCCAGTTCGCGGCGAACTTCACCCCGACCGCCTCGCATTCGTCGCCCGACGCGGACAAGAAGTGAGAGTTGTTGCCAGTCTCCGGCCGACCGTAATAGCGACATACCGGGTTGCCCGTTGTAGTCGTCCCGGCGGTACTCGCGGGCATGGCAACGAAAATCCCGCCCGTTCTCACCCAGCCGCGCGTCGAGCCATTATCAAGGGACTGCATCTCGTCGGGATTGGACGTGATGAAGAATTGGTCGAGCGTGTCGTTGTAGTACTCGATGACGGGCACCAGGCTACCAATAGGCTGCGCCGCCCCCAATTGATTTCGCAACCCGACAAAGGTCGAGGTCACGTACACGCCTTGGGTCGTCGATACGGCAATCTGATAGGTGCCCGCATCGTTCCCTGCGATAGCCGTGAATCGGGCAATTCCGGCACTGTCGGTGCTAACGTGCAATGCGCTAAGTTCGGCGTGCGGCCCCAACGAAACGCCGGGTGCATAGCTGTCGGGCACGCCCAGGTTCTGCAGGTCGAGTGCGACGAAGGGCACGGGGCGCAATTGGCCATCCGTTGCGAGAATCTCGACCGCCTTGGGAAACGATGTACCCAAAGGCGCGCCTTGAAAGTCTCCGCTGACGACTGTCAGAGCGGCCGGACCGCAAGCAATGGGATTCCCCGCCGAAGTCGAGACCACGATATCCACCGAACCCCCTGCCTGCTCGGCGTAGTAGACGGTCCCTCCTGCGGATTCGTACGAATATCGGTAGAAGACGTTCACGTGATACGTGCCGACCGGCAGCCGCCCGAGCGCGAGTACTTCGTACGACGGCATTGCCGTCAAGGTCGTTGAACCGGCGTCAATGACGGCCTTGAATACGTCGCCGCTCCTGACGAGCGTGAAACGACCCGAACCATTGGAAAGGACCGGCGCTCCCCCTGACGTCACCACGACACCTACTGGGACGTCGGGTCCTGCACACCGAGGAAAGCTGGCGAGTTCGACCGCCCTCGCTCCGAGCGAGAGGGACAGGAGAAGAACGAGGTAAACGGCCTTCATCGTCGTACTTTGGGGTATTCCGTCGTTTGAACACCTGACTATGTCGTTCGTAGGAGAATAGCTCGTCTTCGAGATGAACGAGTTGGACTATGTCACGCATCGTGCTTGCAACACTGTGGATTCTCGCCCTCGCTGCAGCTCCCCCGTGCTTCGGGGTCTCGCTTGGCACCAACGGCTTGGGGCAGGTGCTCATCTACCCGTACTACTCGGTGCGTCTTGCTCCCGGCACCGCGAGCCCGTACAACGCGCTCCTCTCGGTGGTCAACGGCGCCCCGCGCGGCAAGGCGGTGAAGGTGCGCTTTCGCGAGGCGCTCGCTGGGGCGCCGGTGTTCGAAGCCACCGTCTTCCTGAGTCTGCGCGACGTATGGACCGCCGCGGTCGTGCCCACGGGAGACGGGGCCGGGGTCCTCACGACCGACACGTCGTGCACGCTGCCTGTGGTCGGCGTGGGGGTCGGAGGTGCGCCAACGATGAATGGCACGTTCAGTTCCGCCATGTACGCGGGCGACCCGCTGGGCGCATCTCCCGGGCGGGTGCGCGAGGGCTTCGTGGAAGTGCTGGAGATGGGCACCATTCGCCAAGGCTCCACCCTTGAGCAGGCAGTCAATCACATTAACGGCAAGCCACCCTGTAATCTCGGCAGCACGGCAGCGATTGCGGCTGACCTTGACCCTCCCTCCGGCAAGCTCTACGGCTCGCTCACCTTGGTCAACGTCCTGGAAGGTACGGCTTACGAGTATGACGCGGTCGCACTGGACCACTGGAGTGCTGATGTGCAGTACTCGGCGTCAGGGACTTACCGACCGACACTCGCCGATGCGACACCGATGGTGAGCAGTGTAACCACGGGAACGAGCTTGCTCGTGTCGAGATGGACCACTGGCGCCGACGCCGTCAACGCGGTGCTGCTTGCAGGGTCCACTCAAGCGGAGTTCATGCGCGACGCCACCGTCAACGGCGCTACGGATATCGTGTACACGATGCCAACGAAACCGCTGATGGTGACGCAGGGTCTGGCAGTGCCGCCGTTCTATGTGCCACTTTCCAGCAACGGCGCATGCGAGCCGTCGGGTGACAGAACAGTGAGTCGGGAGGAGCAAGCCTACAACCCCGGCCAGAGTCAACTTGACCTCCCGGCGTTCGCCGCCCTGTGTTGGGCAACCACTGTGCAATCGCTCAATGCCAATTGGCCGAGCCCGAGTGCAGTGTTGGGCTCACAGGCAGGATTGCGTCACTTCGTGGCGACCACCGAGACCTACCCTGTTCCGACCATCTATTCTGCCGGTGTCGCTGACCAGTTTTTTACAGGAAGTACTACTACTCCTGCTCGAGCACTCCATCCGTCCGCCGCTACGACCATTACCGACTTGATGACCGGCGTTCAGACCATGAGCAATAGCGTCACGTACGGCGGCCTGCCTGTGGTTGGAGTCACGATGATGCGATATGTGAACGGCGTGGTCCCTGTTGGCGGAGTCCCGACGCTGTCGAACTACGGCGCTGGCAGTACGGTAAGAGCCATTGCAGACGTATCGGCGCAATAGAGGTGCGGGTCCGATTGGCGGCGATGCACTATGCTACGTCGCAAGTGCTCATTCCGATGGCGAGGCGGCGACGCATACGCCTAAGCGTTCGTACCGTGGTCTGATATCGCGGTGCTGCTGTCGAGCAGGCGAACGGGCATCTCTGACTTCTTGCATCAATATTGATTGCACCAACCCTGCCACGCCTGGACCGCCATGACCATCGCTAGCGTATCCAACTCGCAATAGCGCAGTAGTTTCGTCCGCTCGCAACCTCGTGGGTCTGCGAGCTCGGCTGCGACCGCACGCTCGGCAACCTGCTTGACGCAGCTGATGACGCCTTCATTGCGCGGGGCATCGGCGCCAAGCGAGCAGCGGGGCCGCCCGCTCGTTGTCCTAGCGGGCATGATGCGTTTGCATCAAGACGCCTTTTCTGAGCTGCGCCTCCACTGACTATTTTGAAGGTCGAGCTCACACGGCCGTTCCAGATTGAACCGCGCGATGTAGGCGTCCAGCCGTTGGCGATAGTCGGCGGCTCCGGGATAGAACAGGTCCCACCAAGGCGGTGAGAAGCTGGCGACCCCATTGATGGTCGGCAGCTGGACCGCTTCCGCCACCATCATCGCGTCGACGTTGTGACTGTATTTCCCGTCAACGTCGGGTCCGTAAAGCTGGCCCGGCCGCGCTGCGGTTGCAACGAAGTACGTGCATTCCGTAGGCGGCCTGCCGATGGCCTCCAACCGCGCCACTTCCTTGAACCTTGCCACCCCGAGCGGGGGCAGCGTGTTCGCGTTCTCCGCCAGGAGCAGTGCGCATAATGCGACCACCAACAATGGCGGACGCAAGCGCGCCTGAACGAGGGTGGCCACGACCACAATCACAATCGGCGCCGTCAGGAATATCTGGTAGCGGCTTACGGCACGCGTAGCCTTGGCCCCTGGAACAAGGTGGTAGACGAGCCACCATCCAGAGACATCGCCCACTCGTAGCGCAAGCGCCCAGGTGACGAGCGTTGCGATTGCAATCCGCAATGACCAGTCGGGTGGCGCGCGAAGAGTCCCGCATTCGCCAAGCGAACAAGCACCCACAGCAGACGAGGAAGGTCACGAGCAGGCCCGGTGGGATTCCGGTTTTCGGCTCACCGGTCGAGAAGCCGTTGGGGCCGAGCGCTACGTCGATGGCGCGCACCAGCCAGCCCCACACTACGTTGCCCGGGCCGACGTTGAAGGTGTCGAGAAGGCTCGGAGCGAATGACAACACGACGGCGTAGGAATGCATTCCCGTCTCGTCAGCCTTGGGCAGGTACAACCACACGAATGGGGCAAGGAATGCGATACCACTTGCGACCACAACTGCAATCGGAGCCGCTTGCGCGGCTATGCGGTGCCGCAGCTCGCCGAAGCGGTCGCGGGTGAGCGAGCACGCGAGGACCAGACACAGCACGAGCATGAAGAATGCGAAGTACCACGCCATGTAGTACGCCGTAACGAGCCACGCGCCGTAGAAGGCGGTACAGGCGAGTCCCCACGCGACCAACTCGCCACGTCGCTGCTGCCAGAAGGCCGTGATGGCACCATGGAGCAAGACGACCATCAAAGGCACGAAGCACACCGCGAAGAGCTGGGTGTGATGCGCATGCGCAAACAAGTTGTTGGCGAGCGTGAACAGCGCCGCGGCAAACACGGCCCAGGGGAGCGGCCAT
>Ga0209023_10004461_pt1 | contig 15904 bp, 14 predicted proteins | sample LakOneMetagenome_FD_187468 | JGI IMG/M metagenome (GOLD analysis project Ga0209023, IMG submission 187468) | Freshwater and sediment microbial communities from Lake Erie, Canada (SPAdes) (version 2) | ecosystem: Environmental > Aquatic > Freshwater > Lentic | place: Lake Erie, Canada... | reverse complement strand
GGAGAACCATCGGTGGCGATCAGGATGCGTGCGTACATAGAGTGCTCCTTGAAGTGATGGAACAAGCTTAGGACGCATCATGTTCCGCGACTTGATCCAGGTCAATGTGGCGTGTGGGGCAGGGCGATAGCCTTGAACCATGTCAATGTTTCAAGCCGACGCCCCGGTTCTGCCGCCGGCGGATGCACCTGCCACCACGCAGGCCCTGCTGCTGGACGACCCGCAGGAGTGGTCGGCCTTCGGACGCCCGCTCACGCCGACGGGCAGCATCCCGCAGGACCCTGCCACCTGCGGTTGGGACTCACACGTGGTGCTCGAAGGCATGCACTGCGCCGCCTGCGCCCTGACCATCGAAGACGCTTTGCGCGCGGTGCCCGGCGTGCAGCAGGCCGACGTGAGTGCCGCCACCCGCCGGGCGCGCGTGGTGTGGCACCCCGGGCAGGTGCTGCCCTCTCAGTGGATGGCGGCGGTGCACCGGGCCGGCTACCGCGCCATGCCCGCCATGGACGCCATGGCCCGCGAGCAGCGCCAGCGCGAGAGCCGCCGCGCGCTGTGGCGCTGGCTGGTGGCGGGCTTTTGCATGATGCAGGTGATGATGTACGCGTGGCCCGCGTACGTGGCGCAGCCGGGCGATTTGACGATCGAGATGGAGCAGCTGCTGCGTTGGGCGTCGTGGGTCATCACGCTGCCCATGGTGGTGTTCTCTTGCGGGCCCTTCTTCGCCAGTGCCCTTCGCGACGTGCGCCTGCGCCGCGTGAGCATGGACCTGCCCGTGGCCCTGGGCATGGCCATCACCTTCGTGGTCAGCACGGCGGGCACGTTCGACCCTGCGGGCCTCTTCGGCCGGGAGGTGTACTACGACTCGCTGACCATGTTCGTGTTCTTTTTGCTTACGGGGCGCTGGCTGGAGCTGCGCCTGCGCGACCGCACCGCGGGCGCGCTGGAGGCGGTGATGAACCGGCTGCCCGACAGTGTGGAGCGTCGCGGAGCAGAGGGTAATTTCACCCGCGTGGCCACGCGCCGCCTGGTGCCCGGCGACACCATCCGTGTGCTGCCGGGGGAGGCTTTTCCGGCCGATGGCCGCATCACGCGCGGCAACACACAGGCGGATGAAGCCCTGCTTACCGGTGAGTCCACGCCCTTGGCGCGCGCCCTAGGCAGCACGGTCACGGCGGGCAGCTATAACCTGCAGTCGCCGGTGGAGGTGTTGGTGCAGGGTACCGGCGCGCAGACCCGGTTTGCGCAGATCGTTGCGCTGATGGAAAGCGCGTCGCTGCAAAAGCCGCGCCTGGCCCAGCTGGCAGACCGCATCGCCCGGCCGTTTCTTGTGGCCGTGCTGCTGGCTGCCGCGCTGGCGGTGGCGTGGTGGTGGCCGTCCGACCCCGGCCATGCGCTGATGGTGGGCGTGGCCGTGCTCATCGTGACCTGCCCCTGCGCGCTGTCGCTGGCCACGCCGGTCGCCATGCTCACCGCCGCGGGCACGCTGGCGCGCCACGGCGTGCTGGTGCGCAACCTGCAGGGGCTGGAGGCGCTGGCCGCGGTGGACACCATCGTGTTCGACAAGACCGGCACGCTCACGCGCGACGGCATGGCGCTATCGGCCACGCACACGTCTGGCGACATGGCGGCCGACGAGGCGCTGGCCCTGGCTGCCGCGATGGCGGTGCAGTCGGTGCACCCCGCATCGCGTGCGCTGGTGGCAGCCGCAGCCCGCATGCCGGACAGCACCCTGCAGTGGACCGTAACGGACCTGCAGGAGGACGCCGGCCTCGGCCTGACCGCCACGGTGCAGGGCGTGGGGGCCGGCCAGCCCGCACGCCGCCTGCGCCTGGGCTCGGCCCTGCATGCGGGCATGGCGCCCCAGACGGCTGGCGACGTGCTGCAGGTGGTGCTGTCGGAGCAGGGGGCGGATGGGGCGTTGCAAGAGCTTGCACGTTTCGATCTGGCCGAAGACCTGCGCAGCGAGGCCGCGCCGGTGGTACAGGTGCTGGAGCAGGCGGGCGTGGCTGTGCAGTTGCTCTCGGGCGACCGCGGCGCGGCGGTGCAACGCGTGGCCGCGCAGGCCGGCATTGCGCAGGCCCGGGGCGAGTGCACACCCCAGGGCAAGCTGGCGGCCCTGCAGACACTGCAGGCCCAGGGCCGCCACGTTGCCATGGTGGGCGACGGGCTCAACGACGGCCCGGTGCTCGCGGGCGCCCACGCCTCGTTTGCTTTTGGCCGCGCCGTGCCTCTTGCACAGTCGCGCGCCGACTTCGTGGTGCTGGGCGACAGCCTGGCACTGGTGCCGCAGACCGTGCTGCTGGCGCGCCTCACCCTGCGTGTGGTGCGCCAGAACCTGTGGTGGGCTGCGCTCTACAACGCGCTGTGCGTGCCCCTGGCCGTGGCGGGCTGGATGCCCGCGTGGCTGGCGGGGCTGGGCATGGCGCTCAGCTCGTTGCTCGTGGTGCTCAACGCCTCGCGCCTGGCGCGCGACCTGCCGGCGCTGGATGGTGCCGACCACGCCGCGCCGCTGGCGCAGGGACCGGTCGCAACGCCGGTGCCAACCAACCCCCTGGAGCCTGCCTGATGGACATCCTGTACCTGCTGATCCCTTTGTCCGTGGTGCTGGTGCTGATGGTGCTGGCGGGGCTGTGGTGGGCCGTCCACCACGGCCAGTTCGAGAGCGTCGAGCAAGAAGGCGAGCGGATTCTCCGGGACGATTGACTTGGGTCAATGCGCCCCCCTGCCGACTGCAAGAAACTCAGATCGCAATACAAAGAGGTGCCCGATGGATTCTCCAAAAACAGTGGCTGCGCACTACAACGACACCGTGGTGCGGCAGTTCTCGATCATGGCCGTGGTCTGGGGGGTGGTTGGCATGCTGGTGGGCGTGGTCATCGCCGCCCAGCTGGCCTGGCCCGAGCTCAACTTCGGCATTCCCTGGCTCAGCTACGGGCGCCTGCGCCCGCTGCACACCAACGCGGTGATCTTCGCGTTCGGCGGCTGCGCGCTGTTCGCCACCAGCTACTACGTCGTGCAGCGCACCAGCCAGGTCCGCCTGTTCGCTGGGCCGCTGGCGGCCTTCACCTTCTGGGGCTGGCAACTGGTCATCCTGGCCGCCGTCGTCAGCCTGCCGCTGGGCTACACGTCCGGCAAGGAATACGCCGAACTCGAGTGGCCCATCGACATCCTGATCACGCTGGTGTGGGTGTCCTACGCCATCGTGTTCTTCGGCACCATCGGTGTGCGCAAGGTCAAGCACATCTACGTGGCCAACTGGTTCTTCGGCGCGTTCATCCTGGCCGTGGCGCTGCTGCACGTGGTCAACAGCGCGGCCATTCCGGCCGGCTTCATGAAGAGCTACTCCGCCTACGCCGGCGTGCAGGACGCGATGGTGCAGTGGTGGTACGGGCACAACGCGGTGGGCTTCTTCCTCACGGCAGGCTTCCTCGGGATGATGTATTACTTCATCCCCAAGCAGGCCGGCCGTCCGGTGTACAGCTATCGCCTGTCCATCGTGCACTTCTGGGCGCTGATCTTCACCTACATGTGGGCCGGCCCGCACCACCTGCACTACACCGCGCTGCCCGACTGGACGCAATCGGTGGGCATGGTGTTCTCGCTGATCCTGCTGGCCCCCAGCTGGGGCGGGATGATCAACGGCGTGATGACGCTGTCGGGCGCCTGGCACAAGCTGCGCGACGACCCCATCCTGCGCTTTCTGATCGTGTCGCTGTCGTTCTACGGCATGTCCACGTTCGAGGGTCCGATGATGTCCATCAAGACCGTCAACGCGCTCTCCCACTACACCGACTGGACCATCGGCCACGTGCACTCCGGCGCGCTGGGCTGGGTGGGGCTGATCTCGATGGGCTCGCTGTACTACCTGGTGCCGCGCCTGTTCGGCCGCGACAAGATGCACTCCATCAAGGCGATCGAGCTGCACTTCTGGATGGCCACCATCGGCATCGTGCTGTACATCGCCGCGATGTGGATCGCCGGTGTGATGCAGGGCCTGATGTGGCGCGCCATCAACCCCGACGGCACGCTCACCTACACCTTTGTCGAGAGCGTCAAGGCGACCTATCCGTTCTACGTGATCCGCGTGGCCGGTGGCCTGCTGTACCTGGGCGGCATGGTGGTGATGGCCTGGAACGTCTGGATGACCGCCATCTCCGGCCGTTCGGTCAAGGTGACCATCCCTGCTGTGACTGCGGCGCACGCCTGAGCCGAAGGAGTCCATTCATGTCCAACAACAACACCAACCCTTCGACCGGTTTCTCCCACGAGAAGATCGAGACCAACAACTTCCTGATGATCGTGCTGATCCTGCTCGTGATCGCCATTGGCGGCATGGTGGAGATCGTGCCGCTGTTCTTCCAGAAGTCCACCACAGAGGCCGTCAACGGCGTGGAGCCCTACACCGCCACGCAACTGGTGGGGCGCGACATCTACATCCGCGAAGGTTGCTACAACTGCCACTCGCAGATGATCCGCCCCTTCCGCGCCGAGACGCTGCGCTACGGCCACTACTCGGTGGCGGGCGAGTTCGTGTACGACCACCCCTTCCAGTGGGGCAGCAAGCGCACCGGCCCTGACCTGCACCGCGTGGGCGGCAAGTACAGCGACGAATGGCACCGCATCCACCTGAACAACCCGCGCGACGTAGTGCCCGAGTCGAACATGCCCGCCTACCCATGGCTGGAGAAGGCCGCGGTCGAGCCAGCCAGCGTGGCACCCCGCATGAAGGCCCTGCGCACCGTGGGCGTGCCCTACACCGACGAGCAGATCCAGGCCGCGGCCGAAGAGGTCAAGGGCAAGACCGAGCTGGAGGCCCTTGTCGCCTACCTGCAGGTCATGGGCCGCGCCCTCAAGTAAGAGCGGCTCACAAAACTCTTCTGGCGTCTTTGCTGCGCCTGGTCGTACTACCCGTACTGCCTGCGACGCAGCGCCTAGCCAGAACCGCTTCGCTGAGTTTTGTTATCCGCTCTCCACCTCACAAAACCTCTAGGAGATTCGCCATGGACATCACCACCATGCGCATCGTCGCCACCCTGGCATCGATGGTTTGCTTCATCGGTATCTGGGTGTGGGCGTACCGGGGCCGCAACAGGGCCCGGTTCGACGAGGCCGCGCAGCTGCCTTTCGAACAAGATTGACCTTCACCAGAACGAGAACAACCCATGAGTGACTTCACCAGCAATTTCTGGTCGGTCTTTGTGACCACGCTGACCCTGGTCGGCATCGTCGCCTGCGGCATCCTGCTGTGGATGGCGGGCCGCAAGAAGGTCGCGGCCACCGCCGACAACACCACTGGCCACGTCTGGGACGAAGACCTGGTCGAGATGAACAATCCCCTGCCACGCTGGTGGGTGTGGCTGTTCGTCATCACCATCGTGTTCGGCCTGGCCTACCTTGCGGCCTACCCGGGCCTGGGCAGTTTCGGCGGCAAGTTGAACTGGTCGCAAAAGGCCGAGTACGAGGCCGAGATGGCCAAGGCCAAGGCCGCGCTCGACCCGCTGTACGCCCGCTTCGCATCCATGAAGGCCGAGGACGTGGCGAAGGACCCGCAGGCCCAGGCCATCGGCGAGCGCTTGTTCATGAACAACTGCGCGCAGTGCCACGGCTCGGACGCACGCGGCAGCAAGGGCTTCCCGAATCTGGCCGACGGCGACTGGCTGCACGGTGGCACGCCCGAGAAGATCCGCGAGACCATCACCCAGGGCCGCATCGGCACCATGCCCCCGATGGCCGCCGCCGTGGGCACGCCGGAGGACGTGCGCAACCTGTCGCACTATGTGCTGAGCCTGTCGGGCAGCCCGCACGACTCGCTGCGCGCATCGCTGGGCAAGTCCAAGTTCGGTGCCTGCGCGGCCTGCCACGGCATGGACGGCAAGGGCAACCAGGCCCTGGGCGCGCCCAACCTGACCGATGACATCTGGCTGCACGGCTGGGGCGAGGCCGCCATCACCGCCATGATCAACAACGGCAAGACCAACCAGATGCCCGCCCAGGCGGACAAGCTGACCGAAGCGCAGATCGGCGTGCTGTCGGCCTATGTGTGGAGCTTGTCGGGCAAGCAGATGGCGGGAGCCAAGTAGGCCCGCTTGCACTGCGGGCGGCGCGGGACCCAGCGCCGCCTGCGGTCCGCACCGCGCGTCCATCGCCAGCCAGAACCTCACCGTTTCAGCAGCCAGCATTACCAGCCAAAAGCTAAAAGCCACGAGCACGAGCCACACCATGAAGCCACCCAGCGGGCCTGCCCGCAAGGTCATCCCCATCACCCCGGTTGCAGCCGATGCGTCGTCGTCCCAGGGTGAGATCGTCTCGCTCTACGAGGCGCAAAAGAAGATCTACCCCCGCTCCATCAGCGGCGTGTTCGCGCGCTGGCGCTGGGCCATGGTGTTCCTCACGCAGATCGTGTTCTACGGCCTGCCATGGTTCGAGTGGGGGCAGCGCCAGATGGTGCTGTTCGACCTGGGCGCGCGGCGCTTTTACATCTTCGGCCTGGTGCTGTACCCGCAGGACTTCATCTACCTCACGGGCCTGCTCATCATCTCGGCACTGTCGCTGTTCCTGTTCACCGCGGTGGCGGGGCGACTGTGGTGCGGGTTTGCGTGTCCGCAGACGGTGTACACCGAGATGTTCATGTGGATCGAGCACAAGATCGAGGGCGACCGCAGCGCGCGGCTGCGGCTGGACAAGGGGCCGTGGACGGCCGAGAAGGCGGTCAAGAAGTCGCTCAAGCAGCTGGCGTGGATCACCGTGGCGCTGTGGACGGGCTTCACCTTCGTCGGCTACTTCGTGCCTATTCGCGCGCTGGCCAGCGAACTGCTGGCGTTCTCGGGCGGCTGGCAGATGTTCTGGGTGCTGTTCTACGGCTTTGCCACCTACGGCAATGCGGGCTACATGCGCGAACAGGTCTGCAAGTACATGTGCCCTTATGCGCGGTTTCAGAGCGCGATGTTCGACCCCGACACGCTGGTCGTGAGCTACGACCCCGAGCGGGGCGAGCAGCGCGGCCCGCGCAAGAAGGGCATCGACTACAAGGCCCAGGGGCTGGGCGACTGCATCGACTGCTCGCTGTGCGTGCAGGTGTGCCCGGTGGGCATAGACATTCGCGATGGGCTGCAGTACGAGTGCATCGGCTGCGGGCTGTGCGTGGATGCCTGCAACACCGTGATGGACAAGATGCAGTACCCGCGCGGGCTCATCCGCTACTCCACGCAGAACGGCGTGGCGAACCGGTGGAGCCAGTCGCAGATGCTGCGCCGGGTGCTGCGCCCCCGCGTGCTGATCTACACCGCGATCCTGGCTGCGCTGTGTTTTGCCATGCTGGCCAGCCTGGTCACGCGCACGCCGCTGAAGGTGGATGTGGTGCGCGACCGTGCGGCCCTGTCACGCATCGTGGCCGGGGGCAAGCTCGAGAACATCTACCGCCTGCAGATCATGAACGCGACCGAGGGGCCGCAGCGCTACCGCATCACCGCCCGCGGGCTGACCGGGCTCGAAGTGAGCTCCGAGGCCGAGGTGGACATCGGCGCCGCGGAATCCCGCTGGGTGGCGGTGCGGCTGCAGATACCGTACGGCTCGGCCCCACCGGGCTCGCACGCGGTGCAGTTTGACGTGCAGGCGGTGGGCAGTGCCGCCCATGTGACGGAGAAATCCGTGTTTCTGGTGCCGCGCTAGGGCGCTGCACCGACCGAGAAGATTTGCAAGGAGTACTGACATGCCATCGAATCCCGCCATCGGCCCCGCCAGCCCATCCGTCGCCGCCGGTTCCACAGGCTCGGGCGCCGCGCCCGCAGCCGCCCCGTGGTGGAAGTTCGGCCACGTCTGGCTGGTCATCGCCGGGCCCGCCATCGTGATCGTGGCCGGCTTCGTCACGCTGTGGCTGGCCATCTCGCGGCCCGACCCGGTGGTGGCGGAGGACTACTACCGCCAGGGCATCGAGATCAACAAGACGCTGGAAAACCCATCCAAGAGCCTGGCGCCTGCGGTCAAGGGCCGCAACCACGCCGCCACGCCGGTGCAGGACCAGCCGCGCTGATGATGCGCTCACCGGCGAACCCGCTACGACAACAACAACGACACCGGCGAGCACCGGCAGGCCCTGCGGCTCGGCCGTGCCCAATCGCCCCGCGAAGGAGACTCAAAGTATGTGGACGCAACGCCTGATGTGGATTGCCTGGCCCGCCTTTTTGATGGCGGGCGTGTTGGAGATGCTGGTCTTTGCCCTGGTCGACCCGCACGACCTGCACTGGTTCGGCCAGCCCCTGGCACTGTCGCGCGAGGGTGTCTACACGCTGGCGTTCTTTGCGTTCTGGGCCGTCACGATGGCATCGAGCGCGCTGACCACGCTGCTGGCGATGTCGCCGTTCGAGCTGAACCGTTGTCCCGTGCCGCCGGGGGAGCGCCCTGATGATTGCCGCAAGACGTCGTGCTCGTGATGTGCCGAGGTGTGCCGAGCCAGCGGGTGGTGAAAACGGCGTTCTGAAAACGACAGCACCGGCTCGAAGCCGGCGCCGAAGTCCTTGTTTGTGCTGCTCAGTGGCAGGCTTGCTGGCTGTTCACGATGCGCTTGAGCGCGTCGGTATCGAGGATGCGCACATGGCGCTGCTTGACCTCGACGATGCCTTCTTCGACGAACTTGGAGAACGTGCGGCTCACGGTCTCGAGCTTGAGGCCCAGGTAGCTGCCGATCTCTTCGCGCGTCATGCGCAACACCAGCTCGGACTGCGAGAAGCCCCGCGCATGCAGCCGCTGCACCAGGTTCAACAGGAAGGCCGCCAGGCGCTCTTCGGCGCGCATGCTGCCCAAGAGCAGCATCACGCCATGCTCGCGCACGATCTCGCGGCTCATGATCTTGTGCACGTGGTGCTGCAGGGCCGTCACCTCGCGCGAGAGTTCTTCGATGCGGTCGAACGGCATCACGCAGACTTCGGCGTCTTCCAGCGCCACGGCATCGCAGGTGTGCTGGTCGTTCACGATGCCGTCGAGCCCGATGATCTCGCCCGCCATCTGAAAACCGGTGACCTGGTCGCGGCCGTCTTCGGTGGCCACGCAGGTCTTGAAGAAGCCGGTGCGGATGGCGTACAGCGAGGTGAAGGTCTCGCCGTTGCGGAACAGCGTGGTGCCGCGCTTGACCTTGCGGCGGGTGGCCACGACCTCGTCGATGCGCTGCAACTGCTCATCGCTCAGGCCGACAGGCATGCACAGCTCCCGCAGATTGCAGTTGGAGCAGGCGACTTTCATGGTGAGCGGGTTCATAGGTACAGCAGGTTGGGGTTCGGGCGTTTCACCCTGTGGCGGCGAGGCTTCGCTTTGGACCGAGGGTGGGCGACTGACATGCATCAAATTGTCGCTGGTCGGCCTTGTCGATCACTTGACGTAGATCAAGGACGTGCGGTTCAGCTTACGGCACAGTGACAACGTACGCAAGGATGCTTCCAATGACTGCTGTTTCGCTCGAGCTGCTGCGCCGCTTCGATGTGCCAGGGCCCCGCTATACCTCTTACCCCACCGCCGACCGCTTTGTCGAGGCCTTCGGGCAGGACGACTACGTGCTTGCGCTGGAGCAGCGCCGCGTGGGCACCGGGGCCAAGGCGCTGCCGCTGTCTCTGTACGTGCACATTCCGTTTTGCGAATCGCTGTGCTACTACTGTGCGTGCAACAAGATCATCACCAAGCACCATGACCGCGCCGATGTCTACCTGCGCTACCTGAGCCGCGAGATCGACCTGCACACCGCCCACTGCGGCACCGGGCAGGTGGTGAGCCAGCTGCACCTGGGCGGGGGCTCGCCCACGTTCCTGTCCGACGACGGCCTGCGCGAGCTGATGGCCATGCTCAAGCGCAGCTTCACGCTGGCGCCGGGCGGCGAGTATTCGATCGAGGTGGACCCGCGCACGGTGGATGCCAGGCGCTTGGCGGTGCTGGCCGAGCTGGGCTTCAACCGGCTGAGCTTTGGCGTGCAGGACTTCGACCCCGAGGTGCAGAAGGCCGTGCACCGCATCCAGCCCGCGGAGCAGGTGTTCTCACTGGTCGAATCGGCCCGTGCGCTGGGCTTCGAGTCGATCAACGTCGACCTCATCTACGGTCTGCCGCGGCAGACGCCCGAGTCGTTCGACCGCACACTGGCCCAGGTGGTGCAACTGCGGCCCGACCGCATTGCGCTGTATGCCTACGCGCACCTGCCCGAGCGCTTCAAGCCGCAGCGCCGCATCGTCCCCGCCGAGCTGCCCATGGGCGGCGCCAAGGTGTCGATGCTGTCGCGCTCGCTCGACGCCTTCATGGCCGCAGGCTACGTGTACGTGGGCATGGACCATTTCGCGTTGCCCGACGACGCGCTGGCCGTGGCCAAGCGCCAGGGCCGGCTGCACCGCAACTTCCAGGGCTACAGCACCCAGCCCGACTGCGACCTCATTGGCCTCGGGGTATCCGCCATCGGAAGGGTGGGCGCGACCTATAGCCAGAACGCGAAGACGCTGGACGAGTACTACGACTTCCTCGACCAGGGGCGCTTGCCGGTGGTGCGCGGCCTGGCGCTGACGCGCGACGACCTGGTGCGCCGCGCCGTGATCATGGCGCTGATGTGCCAGGGCGAGCTGCTGTTCGAGCCGCTGGAGCAGGCGTGGCTCATCGACTTTCGGCGCTACTTCGCGGCCGAGATCGAGCGGCTGGAGGAGATGGCCGGCCAGGGGCTAGTGCAGATCCGCCCGGATGGCATCGCGGTGACCGCCATGGGCTGGTTCTTCGTGCGCGGCATCGCGATGGTGTTCGACCGCTACCTGCAGGCCGACCGCAACCGGGCGCGGTTCTCGCGCATCATTTGAGTTTGCCGGACCCCGCCTGGCCCCCATGCTGATCACCGTTGCCTCGACCGCCTTGCTCATGGGGCTCGCTGGCGGGTCCCACTGCCTGGCGATGTGCGCTGCGCCGTGCGGCGCGCTGCTGGGCCAGGGGCCCGGGCGTGGCGCGCAGGATGTGCGTGCCCATGATGGAGCCGGGCCCGCAGTCCAGGCCGTGCACTGGATGCGCAGCGGCGGTGGGGTTCAGCGGTCTGCGGCCTTTCATGCCGGGCGGTTGGCAGGCTATGCGTTGGCAGGCGCCCTGGCGGCCTTGGCCATGGACATCCTGGCGTGGCTGACGCAGCAGACCACGGCCCTGCGCCCGGCGTGGACGATGGCCCATGTGGCGGTCATGGCCTGGGGCCTGATGCTGATGGTGCAGGCCCGGCAGCCGCAGTGGGTGGAGCAGGCAGGCCGCACGGTGTGGGCCCGTGTCCGGCCCCTGGTCCAGGCGCCAGGCGGTGTTTTTGTGGCGGGCTTGTTGTGGGCGCTGATGCCCTGCGGGTTGCTGTATTCGGCCTTGCTGGTGGCCGCGCTCAGCGGCGGGCCAGCGCAGGGCGCCCTGGCCATGGCGCTGTTTGGTGTGGGCAGCGGCGCGTGGTTGGTGGCAGGGCCGTGGGCATGGGGCCGCCTCAAGGCGCGTCTCAATGGCGTGCGTGCCGACTGGGGCACGCGCCTGGCGGGCGGGCTGCTGTGTGCTGTGGCCAGCTGGGCGCTGTGGATGGATCTGGTCTACAGGCCGTCCCTGTGGTGCCGCTAGCGCGGGATGCTCAGCCAGCGTCGGTAGCCAGTTAAACATCGTCAGCAGGGTCGTCGGCAGGGAAGTTGACAGGGCGTCGGCAGGCGGCGCGCGAGCATCTCAGGCCAGCCTTGGGGCGAAGGTAACCACCTGGTACACACGCGGCGCGGCACGAAGTGTTGCCCTGTCGCCTCTGTGCGGCATCCACGGGTTGTTGGCCGGGTGATAGGGCGATAATCTGTGTAACCATCGGTGGCATTCAAGTCTCCATGTTTCGCGCCCCTGAAGTGAACTCTTCCATCCTCATCGACATCAGCCAACTGCGGGTCGGCATGTACATCCAGCTCGACGTGGGCTGGATGCACCACCCTTTCCCGGTCAGCAGCTTTCGCGTCGCGTCGATGGACCAGATCGTCACGTTGCGAGAGCTGGGTCTGACCGAGGTGCGCTACGTCCCCAAGAAGAGCGACCCCGATCAGCGCGAGCTGGTGCCCGCCGCCTGGAGCGTGCCCGAAATGCCGGCGCCGCCCAGCGGTGCTGACGCAGCCGGCACTGGCCCTGCGGCCGACCCCGAGGCACTGCGCCGGCGCGCGTTGCTGGACGCGCAAAACCGCGCTCTGGCCGCCTGCGACCAGCGCTTTGGCGAGGCCACGCGCCAGTACCAGGCCATGGAGCGTGTGGTGTCCGAACACCCCGACCAGGCGCGCACCAAGGGCGACGCCCTGGTGACGGGCTGCGTGTCCGAGCTGCTGGACAACGGCGACTCGGTGATCCGGCTGCTGTCCGAGGGGGTGGGCGAGCGCAATGCCTTGCACCCCATCAACGTGCTGGTGATCTCGTTGCTGCTGGGCCGCGCCCTGGGCATGAAAAGCGTCGAGCTGCACGACCTGGGCGTCGCGGCACTCATCCATGACATGGGCAAGCTCAAGCTGCCGCCCAACCTGCGGCAAGTCACGCCGTCGATGATCCCGATGGAGCGCTCGCGCTACGAAACCCACGTGGGCGAATCGGTGGCATTCGCCATGCGCATGGGCTTTCCGGACACGGTGCTCACCGCGGTGGCGCGGCACCATGAGATGGTCGATGGCAGCGGGTTCCCGCTGCGCCTGTCGGGGCCCGACCTGGGGCGCGCCAGCCAGGTGCTGGCCCTGGTCAACCGCTACGACCGCATGTGCAACCCCGCCAACGGTGTGGATGCGCTCACGCCGCACGAGGCGCTGTCGGTCATCTTTGCGCAGCTCAAGTCCAAGTTCGACTCCGTCGTGCTGGGCGCCTTCATCCGCATGATGGGCGTGTACCCGCCGGGGTCCATCGTGCAGCTGGTCAACGACCGGTATGCCATCGTGGCGTCGGTCAATTCCTCGCGCCCGCTGCGGCCCAAGGTCATCGTGCACGACTCGCGCATTCCCAAGGAAGAGGCGCCGATTCTGGACCTGGAAACCGTGCCGGAGCTGGGCATCCGCCGCAGCCTCAAGCCGGCCCAGTTGCCGCGCGATGCGCTGGACTACCTGTCGCCACGCCAGCGCATCTGCTACTTTTTCGAGCGAGCGGTCAACCCCGGCCCCGAAGAGGCCGGCGCGTGACGGTCGTGCAATCCCACGGCTGGCTCGATGGCTTGCAGGAGGCCGTGTGGCTGGTCGATGAATCCAGCCTGCTGATCCTTCGCGCCAACGCCGCGGCTGAACGGCTGGCGGGTGCGCCCGTGGCGGCCATGGTGGGCACCTCGGTGCTCGGCCTGGCATCGACGCCGCAGGACGTCGCTTTCTGGGGCGAGCCTGCCGATGTGGTGGCCGACGGCATCCATTCGCACACCAGCTTGCTGCGGGCCGACGGCAGCCTGGTGCCGGTGGACCGCCAGGTCAGCCGCGTGCCCAATGGCCCCGATGGCGACACCATCTTCTTGGTGACCATGCTGGACCGCAGCATCCAGGCCGCCACCGAGCGCGAGCTGGAGACCCTGCTGTCCGAGCTGCGCGCCACGCTCGACTCTGCCGCCGACGGCATGCTGGTGTGCAACCTGAACGGCCAGGTCCGCGCGTTCAACCAGCGCCTGGCGCAGCTGTGGGGCATTCCGCGCGACCTGCTGCTGGAGCGCGACGATGCCGCGGTCTACCACCACATGGCCGCACAGGTGAGCGACGCTGCGGTGTACAACGACCGCATGGCCGCCATTGCCCGCGAGCCCATGCAGGAGAGCACGGACATCCTCACGCTCAAGAGCGGCGTGGTGCTGGAGCTGCGCTCGGTGCCGCAGTTCAGCCAGGGGCGGCCCGTGGGCCGGGTGTACTCGTACCGCGACATCACCCGCCAGACCGAGATCCAGGCCAGCCTGCGCCTGGCGGCGCGGGTGTTCGAGTCCAGCCTGGACGCGATCTTCATCGCCGACAGCCAGCACCGCGTGCTGCGCATGAACCCGGGGTGCGAGCGCCTGGTCGGGCCGTCGGCCAAGTCCTTCGATGGCTGCATGGCGGCCTCGCTGTTCGGCGGCGGCACCGATATCGCCTTCATGGAACAGGTGCTGGAAGGCTGGGCGCGCGACGGCTTCTGGGAGGGCGAGCTGTGGCTGCCCCGTGACAATGGCGCGTACTGCGCGGTGCAGCTGTCGTGGGTGGCGCTGCGCGACGACGAAGGCCGGCTGGTGCAGAGCATCGGCTTCATGCGCGACCTCACGCTGCAGCACGCCGCGCAAAAGCGCATCGAAGAGCTGGCCTACAGCGATGTGCTGACCGGCCTGCCCAACCGCCTGCTGCTGTCGCAGCGCGTGGACACGGCCATCCAGGGCGCGCGCCAGAGCGACACCGGCTTTGCGATTTTGTTTCTGGACCTGGACCGCTTCAAGATCATCAACGACTCGCTGGGCCACCCGTTCGGCGACCGGGTGCTGCAGCTGGTGGCCGAGCGCCTGCAGGCCTGCCTGCGCCAGACCGACATGCTGTGCCGGCTGGGGGGCGACGAGTTCGTGATCTACCTGCACGGCGGTGATGCGGTGGTGGCCGAGAGCGTGGCCCGCCGCATCCTGGACGACATGCTCAAGCCCTTCATGCTCGACGGCATGGGCTTTTCGATCCAGTGCAGCATCGGCATGGCGTTGTACCCGCAGGATGGCACCACGCTCGACGAGCTCATCAAGCAGGCGGACACGGCCATGTACCGCGTCAAGGAGCGCGGCCGGGGCAGCTACGGCTTCTACCAGCCGCAGATGAACGCCAACTTGCTCTCGCGCATGCAGATGGAGCACGCGATGCGCCAGGCCCTGGGGCTTGACCGCATGGCTGTGCACTACCAGCCGCAGGTCAACATGGCGACGGGCCGCATCACCGGGGCCGAGGCACTGATCCGCTGGACGGACCCTGACTTCGGCGCGGTGTCGCCCGGGCAGTTCATTCCGCTGGCCGAGGAGTCGGGCTACATCGTGACGCTGGGCGCCTGGGTCATGGAGCAGTCGGTGCGCGAGGCCGCGCAGTGGATGCACAGCGGCATGCCCATCGTGATCTCGGTGAACGTGTCGGCGCTGGAGTTTCGCCAGCCCGACTTCGTGGACCGCATCACGCGCCTGCTGGCCGTGCACCAGCTGCCGCCCACGCTGCTGGAGCTGGAGCTGACTGAAACGATTTTGCTGCAGGACGCGCTGGAGATGGAGCAGCGCCTGCGGGTGCTGGCAGGCCTGGGCATTGGCCTGGCCATCGACGATTTCGGCACGGGGTATTCGAGCCTGGCGTACCTCAAGAAGCTGCCGATCAGCAAGCTCAAGATCGACCAGTCCTTCGTGCGCGGCCTGCCCGACGACGACGGCGACCGGGCCATTGTCAGCGCCATCATCAGCATGGGTCGGGCGCTGCACATCGAGGTGGTGGCCGAAGGCGTGGAGACCGAAACCCAGCAGGCCGTGCTGCTGCAGATGCAGTGCGACCACTACCAGGGGTTTTTGTGCGCCCCGGGCCTGCCCGCGCCGGAGTTTCGCGCCATGCTGGGCAAGCCGCTGCCGCCGGGTATTGCCAAAAAGCTGGATGGCCGACTGGCCAGCAGGCTGCCTCATTACGAGGGGTACGAATGGCAGCAGGTGGGCACGGAGTTGATTCTGGTCTCCATTGCCACCGGGTTGGTTTATGAGATTCTCAATGGTGCCTTTGATTGATGTGACGCCGTTGTGTCGATCAGTGCCTGAAACTCCGGGCTTATCCCTCGCCTAGACCCGGGAAAAGCCCGGCCAGCCGGGGCAATGTGCCAGTGTTTATCACTAAGTGGCTGTTTTTGAATAAATTTATTTAAAAAGTGCTTCCCCAATCCAAAGAGTGTTGGTATATTTGCGCCCGTTCTTGCAGCGAACCCTTACAGG
>Ga0209023_10004460_pt1 | contig 15907 bp, 11 predicted proteins | sample LakOneMetagenome_FD_187468 | JGI IMG/M metagenome (GOLD analysis project Ga0209023, IMG submission 187468) | Freshwater and sediment microbial communities from Lake Erie, Canada (SPAdes) (version 2) | ecosystem: Environmental > Aquatic > Freshwater > Lentic | place: Lake Erie, Canada... | reverse complement strand
TTCCACCGTGCTTGGTTGATGAAACAGCCAGACGCCAAAGTAAAAACGCTCCAGTCATTGGTGTCGTAAAGATATAGGTCAGGTTTATCCTCTTGGCCATACTGAGTTTGACCAGCAAGCATGAGCTGGTGGCCATTGGCCACTGATATGGACAGAATGCTACTCAATTCGGCCGACAGGTCGATGACGCGGATCTGCTCGTATGTCACATCGCTCCATACATAACATTTGGTGCCACCATCTCCCAGTGCGGCAATAAATCCATTAGCCCACACGATAGAATTGACAGGACATGATGCCCATTCCATTGGCAAAGACTTTATTCTCTTTGGCGTAGCTTCTATGTCGTAGATGTGGATCTGATCTTCCTCAAAGCCACCCACGGCCAGTAACGGCCGATTAGGTGCCAGGGCAATACTTGTCGGGGCAAATTGCTCCGTGATCTGTGAAACAGGAATAGCATTCATGGTTTTGTCCTTATGCGCTCATCTTTATTTTGCTGGTATGATTTTCTTCCAGCGATTTTGGGGTCCACGTCGATACATAGTTTTCATCAGCTTGTACCATCTTCAATTCACTCATAACCTCCCTGTTATCCTGGCGTAACTGCTCCAGTCGAGTCATGTGTGCAAAGGGCTTTTGCAACTCTACCCGTGCACTGTTTAGCTCGGTTTTATCCATTTCACCCTGCTGTAAGACACGCTCTTTTTGTTCCTCAAGATTGGCCATGTGGTTGTTCAATCTGCTAAAGAATCCACTGACATTGAACCCCTGCCCTTTTTGATAGGTCAGGTTATTTGGGCTGTCAGTATTAAAGGGTGAACTCAACGTGAAGTAGACACCTTCGGACATGGCTGCTACCGATATTTTGGTGCCTCTGTATACACCTACACTCACATCCGTTTTGTCTGCAGCAATAGCTGCTTTCATGGCATTAACAATGACCTTGCCCACTTCCTCCATATCGTCCTTGCTGAAAGTTTTACCAGCTGGTGACTGGAACTTGAATTGATCGACTGGGAATTGATCACGGTAAGCGATTTCCGCATTAATACCGTCGAGTTTGCCAGCCATACGGCCTTCCCAGTTTTCTAGGTGAACAATACGACGCTCAAGAGTGTGCTTGTTGCGATTGTAGCTACTGAAAACCGCTTCGGCTTTTTTCAGCTCCGTGGCAAGTTTGACTTGCATCAGGATCAGCGGATTACCACTCGCTGCGGCCTTCATATCGGCTGCATTGGCGGCTTCACCGGCAATATCATCAATCACACGTACCAGGGAGTCGCCCTTGCGGAATTGCTCGATGCCGGATGCTTTGATCTCGATGGTTTGCCACATGCGCGAGTCATAGGTCTGCTCGGTTGCATAGCGGAAAATCTCAATCTCAAAATTATCAGGATCCTGTTCGTAGAACATATTCCCCTGACGCTTAATGCGGCCTTCGCGTTGCTCTAGGTCGGATGGACGCCACGGTGCATCGAGATTGTGCAAAGCCACCAGGCGTTTTTGCACGTTCGTACCGGCACCCATTTTCGCGGTCGAGCCAAGTAAGATACGCACTTCACCGCGATTCATCTGATCAAATAGCTTGGACTTCTGTAGATCGGTCTTTGCGTCATGGATAAATCGTACTTCGGATGCCGGCACACCCATTTTTAGCAGCTTTTCTTTAATATCGTTGTAGACACTGAAATTATTGGGCGAGTCACTGTCACCATCGGCAAGCAGCTCATCCATGTTGATCTCAACGTCTGCAGCATCTACCACGTCATCGTCTTGATCATCGCTGCCAGTGTTTTCTGGCTCATCAACAGGCATTGAATCATTGGCTGGTGGCGGCAATTCATTTTCGTTAACGAAAGAATCACTATTGGTGACTTTCTTCGGTGTAGACAGATCACAGAATACGAGCTGAGTACCATGACGATAGGTATTTTCCTCCCATACACGGAAAATATTGCGGACGGCCGTATTGATCTTACTATCTTCAAAATCCAGCGCGTCCGGATTAATCAAACGGAAATCCAAGCCAGCTTTACGCGCCTCATTGGTGATCTTGAGTGGATTATCTAACCGTGGATCCTTCGGCAAGTTCTCCATGCGATAAATGATCGAGCCTGGATTCCATGTCTTGATATTCAAGCCTTGAGCATTCACCATCTTGTTGCCCTGCTCATCGACCATCTGGATCTGCACACCCATGAAATTAGCTTGAGCCGGTGATCGGGGAACAACCACGTTATTAGGCTTGCCATTTTTAAGTTTTGGTACAGGGAAACGTGTACCTTCTGCCTCGGCAAAAGCGTGTAAATCCGCAATCGAGATCACATCAGCGAATGTGCGATACATCGCTGTCAACTCTGGCACGTTCTGGAATTTGGCAAACCGGCTATTGATACGGTAGTTGACGCCAGTCGCGTCCAGCTCCCAACCTGTCACCACTTGGCCAAAGGTCGATGCCCATGCGTCAAAATGAGCGATACCACGACGTTTCAGTTCGTCGTACTGCATATAACGCTGCATCGTGAAAACCTCGGCAATCGTGTTGCTGATCGGAGTACCGGTCGCAAAATTGACACCACGACCGTTGTTCTTTTCCTGTAGGTGCCGAACTTTCACAAACAGGTCAAAGGCCTTCTCTGAACCCTGAATATTGCCTAGTCCAGCGATACGGCTTTGAGCTGTGGTAATAAACAGATTCTTGAACTCATGCGCTTCATCGACGAACAAGGAATCAATGCCTAGATCCTCAAAATCGACGGCCTTGTCCTTGCTGCCAGTATCGGCGCGTTTTTTCATTTGCTCGGTCATGCGCTTGTGCGCTTTTTCCATTTCTTTAATGGATAGACGATCACCGTTCTCGGCTCTTAGGCGACTGATTGCTTCCACCAGGTCGTCAATCTGTTCGTTCAGGATTTTGTTCAGCGTCGCTTCGGGCATCGCAATTTTTTTGAATGAGCTATGGCCAACAATCACCGCATCCCAGTCACCAACTGCGATTTTGGCAAAGAATTTCTCACGGTTTTTCTTGAGAAAATCAGACTTGTCCGCCACCAGGATATTGGCATCCGGATACAGCTTGTAAAAGGCATCCTTCCATTCCAGCGTAAGGTGATTTGGAACAACCATCATGGCCTTCTTGATCAGCCCCATGCGCTTGCTTTCCATCGCGGCGCCAACACACGTGAATGTTTTACCGGCACCAACGACATGATCAAACAAGGTGCCACCTGTTTGAATCGCTCTCCATATCCCGTTCTTCTGGCTCGGCCGCAACTGGACAGCTTGTGAAGCGTTGGCCAGTGTCAAATGTGATCCATCGTACTTGGTCGGGATGTTGGTGTTGAATCTGTCGTTGTACAAGCGCGTCAGACCTTCGCGGCGTTCCTGGTCTTGCCAGATCCAATCTACAAAGGCCTGTTTGATCTCATCAGCCTTTTGACTCGCGGCATTCGTTTCGTTTTCATTCAGGACCAGACGACGATCCTGCCCTACGCCGACCTCATCCTTCACTTGAATTGGGCGATTCTGCAAGATCGACTCTATAAGGTCGCTGGCACTATAGCGAGATGTCCCCCATGTGACATTTTTGAGCGTGGGGTCGATGCCGTACATCGGTATCTTCACTGCCCACTTACCCAATGAATCCATATAGGACACTTGGGATTCGACTTTCAGGGTGTCATGAATAAACTGTTTGATCACGTCTGCAGGAATCCATGACGAACCCAGCTGTACGCTAATATCTACCGCGTCAATGTCGGCTGGCTGCACCAGTGTGAGCTGCTCGACGTTCTTCTCGTAGCGTTTGTCCGACTTGAGTGCCAACTCCGCGACTCGTAGTTTTTCTTTGACGTTACCGGTCAGATAAAACTCTTTTGACTCCCATTGATCACTTTGCGGATTATGGAAAATCATTCCTTCCAGATCCTGCACAAGCGCATGGGTAGACTTCTTCGTCAGTCTGGCCATGAGATGCAGATCGACACGGCCGGTTTCATTGAGTGAAACAACCAGGGCATCTTTTGCGTTATCGACGTGTTTAATTTCCTTGATCGGATTCAGCACACGCTTGGTAAAAATATCCGCCTTTTGTGCCGATGGCTGACGCGGTATGCCGCCATTTTTTCGGGCAACTTCTGGGCTTACACCTTTATCATAGTTGTGCTCAAGCGCGTGGATCAGTGGCCACTCTGGGTCATCACGCATGACCAGGCTATTTGCTTGGCTGCTGATGTGTCCAAACTTCTTAATGAAAGCATCGTAGTGGCGGTTCAGGCTCTCACGTGCGCCATCGAGCTGCAGCTGCTCGGTGAACTCGGATTGTTCCAAGCGAAACAGCTGACGAAGTGAATCACGGATGCCGACCATCCCTTTGATACGGTCAACTGCTCTGGCATTTTTTGGCTCATAGTATTCATAGCGTTGCTCACCCATTTCATCAAATGAGCGCATGGCAACCTTGCCAGATGGCGCGACAAAGAAAGCACCGATTTTCAGGTGCGCTATATCGCCTACATCTTCTTTTGGTCTGTTACGCGCTGCGGCCGCTTCTGCTTCCTGAACGTCGATTGCACGTGGTGCATAGATGTCGCGTGGCAAGATTTCTAATGCACGTTGCAACTGCTCATTGATGTTTGCACCCTCACTGGCCACCAGCTCAGTGACCGGTCCGAAACGACTGCTTACCGTCTGCAGCTGTCCAAGTAACTGCTCCGGATGATCGGCATAGTATTGGTTGATCGTGTAGCTGGCACGTCGATCTGCATCAAACTTTTCAACGGCTTTCACCCATGCCTTATCGGTGATCTCATCTGGATTGGCTTTCTTCTGAAAAAAAACAATGTCGGTGGTGACTTCGGTCAGTGCATTTTGCTTGAATGTATTGTTCGGTAGGCGTATTGCACCCAACAGGTGGGCACGATCGGCAATATAATCCCGTGCATCGGTGTTTTGAGCATCCATAAAATAGCGACTGACCACAAAGGCTTGTACACCGCCTGGGCGTAAAGCCTCAAGAGATTTAGCAATGAAGTAGTTATGAATGCTTAGTTTTTTAAACTCTGGAAACTGGCTATCGTACAGGCTGTAATTCCCGAACGGTGGATTGCCAACTACGGCATCATAAGAATTACGAGGGATTGCCGTATCCTGAAAGCCATTATTGATGTGCGTGGACAAGGGGTAAAGATGACGACTGATTTGATCAGAAATGGTGTCCAGCTCAATGGCTGCTACGGTTGAATTAGCTCTAATGTGTTCCGGCATGAACCCGATGAAATGACCGGTACCGCCAGCTGGTTCTAGGATCCGTCCGCCCTTAAAACCCATGCGGTGAAGACCAGCATAGATTGAGCGAATGACATGCTCTGGAGTGTAATGGGCATCGAGTGTTGATGTTCTGGCCTTCGCATACTCGCTACTGGTGAGCAACTGCGACAGTTCATTAAACTGCTTTTTCCAATCTTCGTTGGCTGGGTCAAACGCTTCTGGTATACCACCCCAGCCAACATATTGAACAAGTACCTTTTTTTCATCTTCTGTGGCCAGTCTATTTTCATTGGCAAGTTGCTGTACCAATTGAATGGCATTGACGTTATTGCGATATTTTACTTTGGCGTTTCCTGCTCCTAGCTCCCCCTCAGAAATGACATAGTTTGTCTTTTCAATACGAGCAACCGGTATAAGGCTTTTGGCTCTTACAGCATCAAGTCGATCCCGCAGATCATCAGGATTTCGTGATCCGCTAGATGGCTGTGTGTCGGACGCTGTTCTGTCAGGACTTTCAATTCTTCGTTCTGCTGCTTGAACAGACGGTTGAACAGGACTAGAAAGCCTTCCGACTCCAGCGTTATCAGTTTCTTGGGACTGCCCAGTGCCCAGCGGTCGAGTATCTTCCAGCCCTGCAATGTGATCTCCTGCGACTCGCGGATCTGCTGTACGGTGTCCGTGGTCAGCACTCGCGCTGTCGCTTCCATCAAGGTTTGGTTCGGTTCTTTGGTCATGGCGTTCATGTTTGTCATCCTGTAATAAAATTAAATCATCAGTGTCTGGTTGGTCAACTTGCCGATTCAGCTGGTCTATCGAATCTAAGGTTTGATCAAAACCAAAATCGAAGGCCATCTGGTTCTTTAACGCTCCCGCACTTGCTTTGGGTTTCCTAGCCATCATAATGCCTCAGTGGTCAATATTCAATATAATGCAAATCATATTGAAATTATAGTGACTGATTAGCACCAAAAATTCAATAGATATTTTCTACTGACTGTAGCGATACTGTGTAGGAAAGAAAGGATTTATGCTGGCGGTTTAGATTTATCGTTCTGAGCAACTTGTACAAGCCTCGGATCGACTTGGTTGCGTTCTTCCTGTTTTTGTTTCACCCAGGAATACACGATGGCATAAGCGAAAACAGTGAACATCACGATAACCGCAAATAATAAAATGAGATTATGCGCTCCCTCACTCACATCACCCTGAACGATCATAGATACCTCCGTATCATGCTGTAGGTGGTTTTGGACTAGGCTGATCATTGTGTTTATAGCGTTCTTTCTGCGCGTCCTGGTTGCGCTCCAGCTGCTCGATGTCCGAACGCAGATGTTGCAAGGCAACTACTGCATGGCCAGACTGGGGCGACTTGACCAATCTGGCACCGATTACCGCCTGGTCAATTTTATTTTCGAGCGCGACTATCTCCGTGTCTGTTAACGGCCGGTGCTGCAGCTGGTTAATGATCTCTGCAACAATTGCACGTTCCTTCCCCCACTGGTCACGTGTTGCGTCGTATTCGCTTGTAACGCTGGATTTATTCAGCGGATCCACAATTTCAATTTTATCGACCAAGCCTTTTACATTTTGTAAATGAGCAAGAGTGTCAGCCATGTTCTTTTGACGACTGTCCAGCTGCTCCTTTGAGTAGGGCGGCATCCATAGTTTGATGGCGTGGGTTTGCTCCTGCACTGCTGACACCAGCTGGTGTACCGGTATCGCTTTAATCTCTACTCGATAACCAGCACGTTTCAGTTTTCTGACCGCACGTTCAAGATTCTCAGAATCATTGTAATTGCCATGAAAAACCATATTTCTTTTATCAGCCATCGCACCGGTGGCCAGTGCTTTTGCCCATGCAGCCGGATGCTCTTTAACGACTGGGTAATAAGGCGAGTCTTTAAAGGCTGCATGATTTGCATAGACGACATTGTTATTCAGCTCACTGGCCACTCGATCCTTCAATTCGTCGCGGTGTTCACCTGGTGGCGCAATGATTAAAGTGGCAACTGGCCGCTCTACTGGCGTCGATTTCTTCAACTCCTTATCGACCATGTGCTCCATCATTCCGCGGTCAAGCTCGGTGTTTTTGTCCTTATAGCCACTGTCATATTGTTCAGGCTTAGGTTGTTTCTGTTGCTGCTGCTGACGTTGTACAAGTTCGGCGGTAGGTATCACCATCTGAGTCATAATCTGCTCCAGACTAGGCTCTGCTTGCAACTTATGCAGGGTGCGCGATGCCCCTTTAAATCCATTTCAGATTGAATTGCACCATTATCAAAAGCACGTCGAAGAACTTGACTATCACGCGCTCTATAAAGCGCATCGCGGCTTTCTGTATGTTGGTTCGATTGCGACCAATCAATTGTAAGACCAGCTTGCTGTGCTATCTGTTGAGTGACAATCCTGATAGTTCGACTATTTCCTTCTTGGAAAGGATGTATGTAATCAAGATCTGCGTACAGTTTGGCCAATGCTTTAGCGGCATCCTGCCGATCCATTCCTTTAAGCTGCTCGATGTCGAAATTACCAAGCACATCATTCAAACGTGAGTCGATCTGGCTGGATGGCGCATAGTGGACTAGATAGGCCTCTTGCGTAGATGGTAGTTTTCGACGCGCCACCCATGTTTCAGCGTCATTTCTAATGACACCAGGCTCATACGTGTTGGTATCCTGAAATAAATGCTGATGCACATCTTTTATGTGTTGGGCATTGAATGGGCCATCATAGATAACTGCTTCAATTTCATGGGCGCGACTATAGGCAAATTGCCCGATCATTACCTCATCTTCCTGCATTTTCGCCGGTATAGGTTTTACCTGTTCTGGCACAACTTCAACTGCCTGAGTAACAGGCGGTTCTGGTGTTTCTTCTTGCTTTAATACTGTGGTGTCATTTGCATCCACAAGCCCATTTTTTAAAGGTGGTGGCACTTCTTGACTGTTTTCAGGATTTGAGTTTTTGGCTTGGTCAAGCTCACGCTGCAGCTGTTCTTTTAGGGCATATTGTTCAGGGTGCTTGAGTTTAATTTTCATGCCTTCTTCCAGCATGATCCTAATCGCCTGCTCTTTGAACTCTGCCGTACCGGTTAATTCAATATTACCGCCGAACTTCTCTTGAGCTAACTTGAGCATGGCGATAATGGCTTCACGATCCATTTCTACCGTTTTATCAAGTTCGATGTATCGCCCATGATCCGTGAAATACAACTGATCAGCTGGGCTTTTATATTGAACACTTCCATCAGCAAGAATCTGATATTTAAGCTGTTCAACTAGACTTTTCTGATCATTGGTTTGTTGCTCATCCGTAGGATCAGATTTGTCGATGGCGGCTTTGGGCTTCGCTTCTGGTGCATCCGGAAAAAAGATACCATTGAACTCTTTATTCTCGGAAATGCCATTTTCGTTATCATCAATGTTATTGACCATGACTTCACCCTTTCAGTTCAGGTTGTATTTTTTTCGTAGGTGCGCTCTGGTGAGTTCACCTAACTCCTTTGCATCGACAATCTCACCATTGATATAACGCTCCTCTAATGCCTTCATTTCGTCATCCGGTTCAATGCCTTCCAAAGCAAAAGAAGCTCTTACATTGGCAACAATTTGGGCACGGTTAGGGTTAATTTTTGATTCATCGTTCATTTCGGCTTCCTCATTCTTTCGTTAACGAAAATTTAAACTGGTTTAGTTGGGGATATAACGTCCACGGCATCATGGACACTAATCATTGATATTTCAAAAAGATCACTGATATGAGCCATCAGCTGCTCTGCAATATCGTCAGACCAGCAATGAAAAAAGAGTATGCCTTTCGGGATGGTGGCGCATTTCTCAAAAAAATCCTTCGTTTGGGAAATTTTCTCTAACGTCGTAACTTTCACTGTCACCAAGCCTTCACTGCCAGTGATGTCTATAGTCTTATCAATTGACTTTGCGACTGCCGGTGGCAATTGGATCTGGTTCTGATCATCAACAAAGGTGACGGACACAATAAAAGGAATACTGTGTTCGTTGAACTTCGCGTAGTAGGCTGGAATTGCCTTTAAGCCCTCGAATATAGACATTTACTTACCTTCGTAATTAATGGCCATAAATGGCGGTAGTTGTTGTTCTGGTGGTGGAATGATAGAAAGCTGGGCAGCACTGATCGCACGAAGTTTTAACCAACGATCAATGGCCTCAGATTTCTGACCATCCGATAATGGTCCATCAACACCGTTATGCCGAAATACGATGGGCATTTTGACGGTCTTGCTGTTATCGACACTGATCTGCAGTTCGTAGTCAATTTTTCCATCAGGGCGAGTTACCTGGTATACCGATGATGTTTGCGACTGCACCAGCTGTCGTTTGCCTTCACCAGTTGTAAAATCAGTTTGCTGCTGATTTTTAATCAAGAAGGTGACAATACCGATAATGACGATGATCACGGCAAGGACTATCCAATTGCGGTCTGAACCCAAGCCATTCCACCATTGTGTGACTTTCATCAGCTCTTAACCCCTTTTTTCTCTGCAAATATGAACTCTGCTTTGCACGTTTCAGGATTAATTTTGAGTTGCGCGGAAAACACCTTTCCAGCCTTGCTCTTGAATCCGGAGATTTCCTTAGTGATCCCTTTGCTCAGAAGCTCCTTGATTTGTGCATCGGAGAGCTTTTTACTGGCAACCTCACGCCAAAGAACAAAATCACATCCAGCGGTCTTGCAACGGACTACCCGATCATCACTGGCCAACTCTGTTTTTTTGCACTTAGGACACTGACTGGCAACCTCTTTAACTTCGGCCGGTGGAAACTCAAAATTGAATCCACCTTTGTCTTTATCGAGCACCAATATCGCTGAGAAATTCCGCTTTTTACTCTCTGAGTAAAACCCACTGAGCACACCGGTGCGACCATCTTTCAGTGCCGTTTCCATTTCCGGCAAGGTAATCGCGCGTTTTGCCACTTCTGCCCATATCGAGAAGTCACATGACGTACAGCTGTATTTACGACCATCTACGGCGATACTGCCCTGGCACCGTGGACAGTGGGCTTGAATCGTGCGTTCTGGAATTTGCTCATATGAGTTTTTTAGCTTGCTGACAACATCACCGGTCAGGGCTTTGATTTCCTGCATGAATTGTTGGCGCGGATATTTACCATCCTCCATATCCAACAGCTTTTGCTCCCATTCACCGGTCATCTTCGGGGATGTGAGTACCGTGATGTCCTCATTTTCGAGCGCGGCAATAGCATCCATTCCTTTAACGGTCGGCACCAGATCATCCTTAACTTCTTGCAGATAGGGTTCTTTATGGCCTCCACTGCTGGTTGTATTGGAGAGCAGACCATCGACGATGTTACCGCGTCCCTGTGGGCGACCTAAACCAGCGACTTTAAGCACCTTACGAAGCTCTTTCTCATCCTCCTCAAGAAACTGGCCGGCATTTTCCATCGCCTTCACCAGCGTACCTTGTGTGTAGCGTTTTGGCGGTTTGGTTTTGCCTTGTTTCAGATCTATGCTGATCACATCAGGGAGTTTGTCATCGTCCAGTTTGCACAGCAGCTCTTTCTCAGCTGACTGACCACCGTACACGTCGAGCCACCCATTTTTAACCAACACCTTACCCGAAGTACGGAATGTTTCATCAGCCACAATCGTAGTACGTGTAGTTTGCTCATATTCTGCATCTGGATAGAAAGCGGCAATGAAGCGGCTGACGATCAGGTCATAGATTTTTTGCTCATCCGCGGTAAGCTGCCCTGCAGCTGGCTTCTCACCAGTCGGGATAATTGCAAAGTGGTCACGGACCAGCTCATCATTGAAGATGCGTGTATTGTCCAGATTGCTCGATACCAGATTGTTTTGCAGCACGTAGTCTGCATATTGGCCATACTGGGTGCCGGACAGACCATTTAATGCTTCGATGATCGCCGGTTCATCATCTTTGGTCATCACGTTGGCATCGGTACGCGGGTAGGTGGACAACTGGGCTTCATAAAGTTTTTGAGCAATCCCATCGGTCTTGCTAATGGCGAACTTAAACTTTTTATTCGCCTCTACTTGCAATGCAGTGGTGTCAAAAAGTTGTGGTGCCACACTCTTAACTTTCTTCTTATCATCATGAACACTGGTAACAGCTGCAGCCTTGCACTTATCGACCAGTGCTTGCGCTTGAGCCTTATCCAAGAATCGGTTTGATGGATTATCCTCACCCTCATCCGATTCACCACCCTTTTCTTTGACGTTCACCCAGCGCGATTTATACACGCCATGTGTCGTTTTAAATTCACCAAAGATTTCCCAGTAGTCATGTGGTTTGAAGTTAAGAATGTCACGTTCACGTTGCACCACCAGTGCAAGTGTAGGCGTCTGTACGCGACCTAAACCAGACAATGCGGATCCGCCTTGCTGACCAGTCCTTTTGCTGTGCAGTACAGACATGCCACGAGTTGCATTGATGCCAATCAGCCAATCTGCTTCTGAGCGGGACATGGCCGCATCATAAAGGTCGTTATATTCATTACCTGGTCGTTTATCCTCAAAGGCTTGTTTAATGTTTTTAAGAACGACCGATGAAAACCACATGCGTTGAATCGGTTTACGATTGCCGACTTTGTTATAGATGAGCCTAAAAATCAGCTCACCTTCACGTCCAGCATCACAGGCATTAATGATGCCGGTGACATCGCTGCGCTGCATTAAGTCAGACAGACGCTTGTACACATGAGCACTTTTGTCGATCACTTTAAGATCAAAGCGATCTGGCAAAATAGGCAGATTGCCAAATGACCATTGCCCCTCGGTCTGATAGTCAATTCCCACTAAGTGACCTTGTGCTTGCGACACAATTAAATCACTTTTTTCAAAATAACCACCTTTATCTGTAAAGCCACCCAGTGCACTGGCTATCAGTGCCGCTACTGATGATTTTTCAGCAATTATTAATGCCTTACTCATGATGTTTAAGTTCCCTGCAGAGAGTTCTAGTTGCGAAAACTACGATTTTCAATCGTTGCAATCATTTCATATTTTGCATATTATATTGAAACTTGCTTTCAAGATATATAGGAATTGTTAAATGCTTCGCTCTCTAGCGGTATGCGCTACTTTTCTACTGACGACACACACGTATGCAGCCCAGGATCAGCCGATTAACATCGTCGTTCCGCAATGTATGGTTGAAGCTGCTGACACCTATTCAATTCCATTACGCGCATTGATTGCCGTGTGGTTAACAGAAGGCGGCAAGATTGGCACCCAAAGCCGCAACACCAATGACACGACCGACTATGGTCCGATGCAAATTAATACAACCTGGGCTAACCGCTTGGATAGGCAATATGGGATTACACGTGATTTGCTGACCAATGATTTTTGTTGGTCAGTACGCTCAGGTGCCTACATCCTTCGCTATGAGATCAATAACGCAAACGGCAGTTTGTGGGATGGCATCGGTCACTATCACAGCCGAACGCCAAAGTATAAATACCCGTATATCGCACGGGTCTATAAAAACTCTTTACGTTTCTAAAGGTCGCACAGGTTATGGCAGCTGAACCAAAGAAAGATGATATGGCGCAAACGAACCTGATCCTGCTGGGTGTCTTTTGTTGTTTTCTGGCCTTTATGTGGTACACGAATCACGCCACTATTTCATATTACTGTTTGAAATTTGCCTGGTTCGTTCTTGGTGCACTGGACTGGTCATGGTCGCCTGAAATTATCAGATCATGGCGTCTACAAATCGCCCAGCTTGCAGCACAATCGGGTCAACTCAAGTTTGACCAGCTGCTCACGGTCATGAATCGTGCCGGCTACTTCTTTGTTTGGATACCGGTCATTCTGGCCATTAAAGGCATTAAAACAGCTATCGAAAAACACAAGAAGCAGCCCAAGCGTAAGATCACGATTCAAACCCTTCCTTGGCTCATGGCCAAACATGCCCCAGCGGTGATTCCATCCCTGTACTACGGCAACCCTAACGACCTGTTGCTCAATGTGGATCCTCCTGAACATCGTGGTGCACTCAATCCAGAAGAATGGGTGACTCAGCACCACTTACTGATTAACAGCCAACTTGATCGTGATCTGTGTCGCACCCTGCTCGTAAAGCAGTTGGGCACAAAGCTAACAAGCATTGACGACCTGAATAGCCATGAACGTGCGCTATTTGCTGTATTTGCTGCGCGTCTGTTCGGTACTCATAAAGACCACGGTTCGGCGCAAAAGCTGCTGGATGAACTGAATTACAGCTGTCACAAGGGAACGTGGAATGGTCAGAAAGGCTACCCTATCCTGACTATCGCGGACGATCAATTCGCTAAGTTTTCAAAATCCCCTGCAGTCCGTGAATGGCTGGCAAAACATGCTTATTCACGCACCTTGCTTCACGCCATGCACAAGGAAGCACTCAAGTCTGGAAAGCTGCCGTCTTCGCATTTCAGATGGTTAAAAGCGATGGATCGCGGCCTTTGGTATGCCCTGAATACAACAGGTCGAAAAACCCCGTTTGTTGAGTCTGCTGCTGTGTTCTGTCACACCATGTGGGAGGAATACGCAGCCGATCTTAATTACCAGCTCACTGAACCCTATGTCGATCAAGCAATAGATGGTGTCGAAGCCTATCTACGCAAAATCGGTATTATTTTTAATTAACCTAGAGGCCGCACCATGAAAAACAATGATGTCATTCGAATCAGCAATAATCAGCTGTTCGTCCAGTTCTTAACGACAGGTGAACATAAAAAATCAACTGTGATAAACCTGACAAAGAATGTTCAATTCAAAGTCGATGATACTAACTTGGCATTCACAGTAGCCGGTCAAGATCAATCCATTGAAGTGTTTTCAAGCGAAGCACTGGCTAAAACCGCCTATGAAACATTGCAAGAAAAACTGACGAAGCATTTCCGTAACCAGTCTCTTTTCGGCATCGGTAAGGGTGTACTGAAATGGGTGCTGCTACCACTTTTTATCCTGTTCTTTGCTTTGGCTTTGAATGGCATCGTCGCACGTGCGTTATCAAGCGGATCTCCATTCCCGATGGCCACCGCACCAATGATCGGCAATAACATGCCCATGATCCCTTCTGCTGCGGTTCCAGCACCGACTCCTGCAGCTCCAGCTGCAACTGCAATCCCAGCCAGTGAACTGTCCAAAGCAATGGACGATGGCGTAAAGGCTGATAAGTTCTCAGTGCAGTTATCCAGTGGTAAGGCTGGAACGCTATATGTGTTCAGCGACCCGATGTGCCCACATTGCCGTGACATTGAGCCACAACTGGAAAAACTGGCTAAAGACTACACTATTCATATTTTCCCAGTAACGATCATTGGTGGTACTCGCTCCGCCTCTATCGTTTCCTCTGTCTTGTGTTTGCCACCAGAACAACGTGTAGCCGCTTGGAAAAAAGCAATTGCTGGTGAACCAGTAGGTACTGCTTCATGCGGCAATGGCGATAAGGCTTTCGGCGCAAACGATCAGATTTTTAGAGCAATGCAATTCCCTGGTACTCCACAAATCATTGCCTCGAATGGTGCAACACCAGGCACCGATGTGGAATTTACAGCTGACGGCATCGCAACCTGGTACAAAAGCCTTTAATGGCGTGAGTAAATATATATGGCCATTGATCGCAATCATGAAATAAACGTAGACCGGCTGACGCGAGATACGCGCTCAGGTTCGGTCAAGTTCAAAGCGTGGTTTTACAAGCCACTGGTTTACCGCAATGTTCTCATTTTGTTCATTGTCTTTATGCTTTGGCTTCCTGCGCTGTGGCCATTATATATTTTGCTACTGTTGATCAATAACATGGCATTGGCCGATACCAAGTTTCAAATGCCGCTCCGGATGCCAAAAGACATTGGCGGTCTGGATCGGACAGACTACTACGAGGAATTTATCGAAGAAGGTCTGATCAGCAAGACGACGCGAGTCGTCCGCAAGTATCTGCAAGCTTCTGGAATTTTATATTTGGGGTATCTTCGCAACCCGAAGAATCTGGATGATCAAGGGCGCGAGTTGTGGCTCAACAACTCCGACGCTCGGACGCATATGTTTCTTGTCGGAACTACTGGCTCTGGCAAGTCTGAAACGCTCATGGGTTTGTTCTTTAATGCCCTGTGCTGGGGTTCAGGGGCGTGTTATGGCGACGGCAAGGCTGACTCTAACCTTGCTTTCTGCTTATGGTCCCTAACACGTCGTTTAGGACGTGAAGACGATTTTCTGATGTTGAACTATTTGACCGGCGGTTCGGATCCGTTTGATCGTATTGTGCAACAAGAAGAAGGGCGCTATGCCGGCACTCCGGTGCTATCCCAGTCAAATTCGCTCAACAGTTTCTCTGAGGGTGCAGCTGACTTTCTGCTGCAGCTGATGGCCTCACTACTCCCTGCGGCAAGTGGTGATGGTGCCCAGTGGCAGCAAAAAGCCCTGAATATGATTGATGCGGTACTACGCACACTCTGCTACAAACGCGCCAAAGGAGAAATTGACATTTCCATTGGCGTAATTCGGCATTACCTTGCCCTGCAGAACCTCGTTCAGCTGTACATCGAGGGACGTGAAGGCAAAATCCCTGAGCTGGCATTCCTGCCCATCAAAGCCTATTTTGAAACCGGTTTGCCAGGCTTCAATCCATCGT
>Ga0209023_10004458_pt1 | contig 15908 bp, 23 predicted proteins | sample LakOneMetagenome_FD_187468 | JGI IMG/M metagenome (GOLD analysis project Ga0209023, IMG submission 187468) | Freshwater and sediment microbial communities from Lake Erie, Canada (SPAdes) (version 2) | ecosystem: Environmental > Aquatic > Freshwater > Lentic | place: Lake Erie, Canada... | reverse complement strand
AGCATTTTCTTGCAGTGGTATGATATTTGGTTGAAAATTTGGATTGAGAGCTTTTAAATATATTTTGTTGAATTCGCGTACTAGGGCTTTAAAAGTTGCCTGATCATCATGAAAAACTACAACCATTTCACCTGTTTGAATAGATTCAAGTGGATAATCTGGATCAATGCAAATATAGTCACCTTCAATGAAGTCTGGTGCATTACTAATGCCTTGGCAAATTAAATAGAAACTATTTTTACTAGCGTCAGGTGGTGCAGGAAGCCACATTTCAATTTCATGTGTTGCAATACTTCTAACATTTGACATTGAGCCACATTGAATATAAGTCAAAACAGGTAGCATCCTTGTTACTGGTCTGAAGTCTATTACATTATCAGAACTTTCTGATTTTCCATACATTATAAAATCTATAGTTGTATCGAGATTTGGAGCTAATAATGTCAAATGTTCATGTTTAGGGATATTAATATCATTTTCCCAGTTCGAAATAGAGACATCAGAAACGCCTACTTTTGCTGCAAGGTCTTTCAGTGTCAATTTTTTTTGTTTACGCAGCTTGCGTATTCTTGTACCGACAGTGTTCATAAAGCTGACCTGAATAAAATTAACTTATCTTAATTCTTGACTGATGAAGTTAAATTAGATTTAATAAATTAAGTTTACTTAATATATTGGAACTATCATGACATTAGATGATGCTAAAAATCTGTTGAATTGTAGATTTAATTATGAGCTTGCTGATCTGTTGGGAATTTCTAACGCAGCAATTTCTGGTTGGAATGAAGAAAAAATTCCTGAATTGCGTGTGTATCAAGTCACTAAAAAAGCAGCTGAGGTACAGCAAGCTCGGCTAATGACTGCAAATTTACAACCATGTGCTCATCAAAGTAATGCCTAAACTGGGAGCAAATTGGATATGAAAGCATTTTTATCGAATTATGCAGCGGAACATGCGGTGCTTCCACTTGATGTTGCTTTATATCGTGCATGCAAGGATCGCCACGGAAGTAAAGCCGCAATTGCCGAAATTAATGGTTTTAATGCTATGACATTCAGCAAAGCTGTAGATGTCAACAATGATCAATTTAATTTAAAACCTGAGCATATTGAAGCAATTGCATCGTATACAAAAGATATCCGTATTTTACAAAGCTTGGCATCTGCATATGACAATGTTGCAATTTACCAGTATCCAGATGTTGAAAAAGTAAATAACTTTAATTTCTTATCTAACATTGGCGAAGTTTCAAATAAAGTCGGTGAATTATTTAATGGATTAAGTGAATCTTTGAAAGACCATGTGATCTCTGATGTTGAAATGGCAATGATTGAAAAATATGCCATGGAGTTGATTAGTGCTGTTGCTACTTTAAAAAATATGGCTCGAATGAAATCTGAAAATGATTATAAGAATGAGGAGCAATGATTGTGGCTCTAACATTTGATCAAGTCAGATCTAAAGCAAATGGCCTTTGGAAAACCAAGATATTTCCATCATTTGGAATTTTAGTACCTTCTTCAAAGAATAAACATGATTCATGCCCAATATGTGCGGCTACTGCAACATATTCCACGTCTGGGAAATCTGCTACCAAGGCAACAAATGTGGATCGCTTTCGTTGTGATGATCAAAAAGGTGATGGTTCATGGATCTGTAATGTTTGTGGCGCTGGAGATGGTTTTGAGCTTGTAGGACGTGCAAGAGGTTGGGATAGAAAAAAAGTCTTGGCAGAAGTTGGCACAGTTTTAGGTTTGACTGGAGAAGGAAAAACCAGTGATGCTGATCGTAAACGATGGAAAAAAGAAGCAGATGACCGTCGTAAACAACAAGAGGCAGATGAACTAAAAGCCAAAGAAGCAGCAGCAAAAAGAGCGGTTGGAATTTGGAACAGAAGATCTGTTGAGCGGGATTGTCCGTATGCAATTAGAAAACAGGTTAAAACGCACAATTGCAAGGTAAATGGGAAGGGGAATTTAATTGTTCCTTTAGTTGATATCGATGGAAAATTGTGGAATATCCAAGAAATACATGCAGATGGATATAAACCATTTTTAGAGGGAGGAAGGGTGAATGGTTGTTTTCATGTACTTGGTGAAATAATCGATAGAAATCAAATTATCTGTATAGCAGAGGGATATGCAACAGCCGCTAGTATTTTTGAAGCAACAGGATATGCAACAGTAATTGCGTTTAATTCAGGAAATATAGACAAAGTAGCAGTTTCAATTCATTCAAAATATAAAGATTTAAAGTTCGTTTACTGCGCTGATGATGATAGCGCCACTTTAAATGCAGGCCTGAAAGCCGCTAATAAAGCTTTGGCTGCGACTGGCGGTATTGTGATTTTACCCGTATTTAAAACAATGGAGTCAGTATGAGTGATGAAGAAATGATTGAGCAGCCAACAGCAACATCAAAACCACCATCAGATTTCAATGACCTCCATGTGCTACACGGGCTTGAAGCGGTGCGTGAGCAGATCGAAAGCGGAATTTCTTCGCAACTTCCTGCTTTTGCTGTTTCCCCGAACCCCCTTGATTTAGCTGACCAGACTTTGGGGAAATTTTCAGCAAATGACCAACTTATCGAGAGTTCCGATAATGGCTTTCAACTCGCTTATGCACCACCAATGAATGAATCTTCTGAAATTGGTCAGCAAGCGCCAGGGAGTGCAGAGGAATTTAGGGTTCTTGACCCGAATAGTCCTGAAGCTAAACTGAAAAATGCATTGGATAGATATGCTGTAATTGCATGTAGTAATGATGCATTTGACTTGAAAACAAGGCATAAATTTAAGATATCTTCAATGAAACATACGTTAAGTAGCATTTTTAAAGTTTGGTATACCCATGATGACCGCAAAACGCTTGAAAAAGATGAGGTGGAAAAATTACTGATTGAAGATGCGGGGCATGTTGCGCCAAATATGAGTAAAAATTGTATTTTGCTTAAAGGTGAAACATTTTTATATGACAAGTCGCTGAATCGGGTCGTGTCCTGGTCGGCTTCACAGCTTATGTATCCAAATGAGTATAAGAAATGGATTGAAAGCCCGACTCGAAATGAAATTGATTATGAAAAATTGATCTTTGACCCGACCCGAAAAATTGATATTGACCCAAATTACATCAACACATTTGAGGGTTATGCAGTCAAAGAATTGCTGGATCAAGACCAGAATCCGTATGAATTTGCAGATGTGCGGTCACGTTGTGCAGGAATTTTGAAAATGATTTGGTGTTTGTGCAATGGTGATCTTGATATTGAAAAATGGTTGCTTCAATGGCTTGCATATCCGTTACAAAATGAAGGGCAAAAAGCACATAGTGCAGTACTGATGGCAAGTCATATTCAAGGATCAGGAAAAACTACATTATTTGAAAAGGTCATGGGCGGAATTTATGGAAAATATCATCGGGTGATTACATCGCAAGAGTTAGAAAGTCCACAATTTAACGGGTGGTTAAATAATGCGGCTTTTATTTTTGGTGAAGAAATTGCAACAAATGCAACAAAGTACAATGTCACACCTTATTTGAATGCATTGATTACAGCGAAAAGCGTCACGATCAATGAAAAACAACGCCCGCAAAAACAAGTGCCTGCTTATTTCAATATGGCTTTTGCATCTAATGAGAATATTCCATTTCCACTTCACGGTGAAGCACGTCGTTGGTTTGTGATTGCACCTGCGAATAAATTGGATGAAAAGTTAAGTGAACAAGTTTATAGCGAAATAGCGTCGGATGGATTGGATGCGTTCTATACATACTTGATGACCTACTCACTTGATGGATTTAAGCATGATAAGCCGCCAATCACGGACGCAAAAAAGGCTTTGATGAATGCAAGTAAGCGATCTATTGAAGTTTTTATTGATGAATGGTTAGCGGGCCAAACAAAATATAAATGTGTAAATTGCAAGGCACGGCAGTTATATGATTCATACAAAGAATGGGCATCGTCTACGCTTGAGCATAAATATTCATACCGTAAATTTACGGAAGATATAAAGAAAATTGATGGAATACAGTTGCTTGAAAAACAGCGTTGGAGGCATGGTCGTGAAGAAGAGCAATCTTTGATTGTCTGTGTTGAGCCGTGTCCAGAAGGTAAGAATGCAATGGACTGGTACGGAATCGGTGTGAATGAATTTGAAAAAGGAGTTCCAAATGTTCTTCCTGCGTGATAAATTGAACACTACTGATTTTTTCAGTAAAACAATAGCTTGTACGCTATTAGATGTGAATGATGGGAATGACAAAAACCCTCGTTCACACGCTCGTTCACACGATAATGCACTGATTAATAATCTAAAAAAAGTGAAATGTGAACGAGTGAATAATTTTTCGCGCGCATACGTGAGAAATTATTTTTATTCATTCTGTTTTATTTCTGCTCCTCTCTATACAAGTATATTTGTTTTTTTTCTTCGCGTGCGCGTGCATTTTATTATTCACTCATTCACATTTAATAAAAATAAATATAAAAACAATGGCTTACCATGTGAACGAGTTTTAAAAGTTATTCACGCGTCGTTCACTCGTTCACATGGGGCTTGAGTTATGGAAAAATTTCTACGGTTACTCAATCCAAAAACCATTAACTATGAGGCAGATCGTATTGATGGTGGTATGCAACAACTCACTGCACAGGATGTTTTGCTTGCCATGAGCTATGCAAAGTTGTCGCCACTTCAGGATAATTTAATACGGTTAAAATATTTGGGAGCAAATACAAAACCAAATGTGGATGCATTTACTAAGATTTTGGTCAACAAATATCAATTTAATGATGAGGAATTAGATACAGAAAGACATTTAGCAATCGTACTTGTTGCCCTGACTGAGTTTTGTTTAGTGCCTGTGTGTTACAAGCCATCGCAACGTAATCGTGCGGTGATTTGTGGATGGAGTCAGTCATTTGTCCATAAGTATTTAAATCGACATATTAATTTCGTTGTCGCAGATTTAAACCATGAATTGAAGATTGGCGAAATTAAGATTTTTTCTCAGCTAAGTAAAATTAAGTAAACTTCGTAATTGACATAAAATCAAATTTAAGTTAATTTTTACCACAATGAATAATTGTATTTAGAGATTTACTTCTAGTTTCTATTATTTGTTTTCTAACCATCTGAAAAGATGGTTTTTTTATGCCTATATGTTTGTGTGAACCGTGCAAACATATGGGCTTTTTTAATTGTGGATAATCAATTGAAAGGTGAATTCATATGGCTTCCAAGGAAAAACGGGAACAATTTTGGGAGCAACATGAGCAAAGTGTTGATCAACAAGCAAGGGCCAAAGAGAAACAATCAACAGACAAAACAAAGCTTTGGAAAAAAGCAAACGCAGATTATTTGATGGTGAATCCTTTTTGTCATGATTGTGCTAAACGGGAATACACAAATGTAGCTGAACATGTTGCTCATATCCAAAAGCCGGGTGATAGCCAAGTGTTGTTTTGGAATATTCTGAACTGGCAAGCATTGTGTGCCAGTTGTTTTCAACGGATTGTTGACGAAGAAATTAAAATCTTAAACCCAATTCCAAAGGCGGTGCTTCCAACACTGTACACGGTGAAGTGATGGCTCGATTAGCAAAATTAAGCGGATCGCTACCAACTTTAAAAAGTAATCAGCAGACCTTGACCAAGCAAGAAAACTATGGGCAGGGTCGTGGTGGTAGACCATGGCGCAGAATTAAACAACAGGTACATGAGCGTGATGAATGGACCTGTTGCAAGTGTGGGCGAGTTTCAATGGATTTGGAGTGTGATCACATTGTCAACAAGGCACAAGGTGGGACAGATGAACTGGGTAATCTTCAATCATTGTGCAAGTCATGTCATGACGCAAAGACTGCAGATGAAAGTAAGGTAGGGATGGGAATGCGATGACATTTGAAGAATGGTTTGAAGAACAATATTTCTATACAAATATGCGCTACAAGCATGGTGATGCATTGTTCCTGAAAGATGGTGATATGTATCGAATATTGCCAGTGCAGATGACATACATGGCATGGAAGTTAAAACATGACGAAACGTAGCTGTGTATGTGATTGCAAAGAGATGATCATTCAATTGCTTGAGGGTCATAAAGAACAATCAAGATTATTGGCAGCTCAGAATGAAGTCATGGGCAAACTTGTGGATCAGAACACTGAGTTAATGAATCAGCTACTTGCTGAAGAAGAACGGGATTTAGATCAGCTTAAAACATTGGATTAAATATTTGGAGTTGAATTAATTAAGCCCATTAGCTAAAGCTCACTGATTAGTTAAAGACTGTTTAAGTGAGCACGTCTAGGCTCCACGAAAGAGAGTACAACCCATGCAGTTCATCGAGCATGAATAGGATATGCAGGAAAGTGAAATCAGAATTGGGAGTGATGCCCCGCCAAAAAATTTGACATCGAAACCGAAAATTGATTAGTACCGTGCCTATTAGGTGGCAATCAAAGTAGGGAGTAGCTATGGACCACAGCATAGGACTTCTGTGGTAGCTAATTTATTCTGTGTAAGTAAGCCTAGTCGGAAACGGCTGGGTTTTGTTTCGTGGAACATAGTTTTAAATATTTATTTTATTAGAGTTTTCGTGGAACATTTTAATAAAATCAATATTTTGCACAATTGTGGTGCAATTATTTTCCCGTGGGGGGAGGGTAAAACTTTGGAAGTGTTTACCAACGGACACCGCCCTCTTTCTCATTTATAAAAAAAATCCCATTTCAGCTAAAAGTAAATAAACTTTTAAGAAAATCAAATAAATATCTTAATTTTTTAGCAATTTTAGAGGTGATTATGGCTTTAACTGAAAAGATGAAAGCATTTGCCCTTGCCAAGATGCAAGGCAAGTCAAATAAAGAAGCCGCAATCTTGGCTGGCTATTCTGAAGGGTCTGCACAGAGTCGAGGGAGTCAATTGGCTTCAAATCCCGAAGTGGTTGCATATCTGGCGAGCTTGAATTTACAGGGGGGCGGGGGTATTGATCACATGCCTTTAGGTGAAGCTGCAATAAATGCAGAAATCAAGGATATGAAGGATGTAAACACAGCGTTGGAATTTTTTCAATATTTATATAGAAAACCCAGTATTCCTTTGAAAATTCGAATGGAAGCTGCTCGCAATGCTTTGCCGTATGAAACGGGGAAAGTTGCAGAAAAAGGCAAGAAAGAACAAAGAAAACAGCTTGCAAAGGAAGCTACTCAGGGTGGCAAATTTGCAACATTGGAAAATCAGTTGAGAAATTAAATGACCGTAATGTCACCAGTATGGACAACAGCATGCCCAGACTGGGCATTGCGGATTGTTGAAAAGCGTAGTTTGATTCCTTGTGAGCCATTGTTCCCAGAAGTCGCGTCGGTTGCTGAAAAGATTTTTAAAGAACTGATTTTGGTCGATGTAGATGATAGTCCAAAAATGGGAGAGGTTACACGTGAATGGGTCTTAGGATTTGTACGTGTGATCTTTGGGGCTTACAGTCCTGAATTAAGAAAACGATTGATTCGTGAATTTTTCTTATTGATTTCTAAGAAGAATACTAAATCAACTTTGGCTGCGGGTATTATGCTAACAGCTTTAGTGCTGAATGATCGAAAATCCGCTGAGTTGATTATCTTGGCACCTTCGGTTGAGATTGCTGATAACTCATTTAAACCACTTTGTGACTTCATTGAAGCTGATGAAGAATTAAATGAAATGTTTAATGTGTCTGAGCATACTAGAACTGTTACACATTTGGACACGGGTGCAGAATTAAAAGTGGTTGCTGCAAAGTCGAAGGCTTCAACGGGTAAGAAAGCATCGTGGATATTGTTCGACGAAGTTTGGCTTTTTGGTAAGAGTCCATGGGCTGGGTCAATGTTCCGTGAAGCAAAAGGGGGCTTGGTCAGTCGTCCAGAGGGGTGTGTAATTTATCTGTCTACAATGTCGGATGAACAACCGCAGGGCGTATTTAAGCAATTGCTTGATTATGCTCGTGATGTGCGTGATGGTGTGAAAATAGATCCAACATTTTTACCTGTGTTGTATGAGTTCCCAAAACAATATATTGAAGATGATTTGCATCTACTGCCTGGAAATTTCTATATCACCAATCCAAATTTAGGATTATCAGTTGATTTAGATACATTAATTATTGAGTTTGAAAAGGCGGTTGATGCAGGTGAAACTGAAAAGAGAGACTTTTTAGCCAAGCATTTAAATATTGAAATTGGCATGATGCTCCGTGCAAATCGGTGGTCAGGTGCTGATTTTTGGCAGATGGCTGAATATAAAGATCGGTTAAATATCGAAAAATTAATTGATCTATGTGATGTCATTGTCGGTGGTCTCGATGGCGGTGGGCTTGATGACTTGTTCGGCATGGGGCTGATCGGGCGTGATAAAAAAGATTCTTCAATTTGGTATGGTTGGAATCGGGCTTGGGTTCATCCAATTGCACTTGAACGTCGTAAAGAAATTGCACCTGCATTGCAAGATTTTGCAAAACAAGGTGACTTGGTTATCGTTGAAAAAATTGGCGATGATGTTAAGCAGGCTGGTGAGATTCTCAAGAAAATTTATGATGCAGGGAAATTTCCTGAAAAGTATGCAATTGGTTTAGATAAAGAAGGTATGCCATCTTTGCAAGATGGATTGCTTGAGTCTGGTATCCCTTTTGAATTATTAATCGGTATTCAACAAGGGTGGAAGCTTTCTGCTCCGACGATAACGCTTGAACGGAAAATTGCTGAGGGGAAATATTTACATGCAGGTCAACCGATGATGAATTGGGTTGTTGGTAATGTGCGTTGTAAAGTCAGTGGAAATAATTTACTGGTGACGAAGCAAGAAAGTGGTAAAGCTAAGATTGACCCATTTATTGCAAGTTTAAACGCCACGGCTTTAATGTCCTTGAATCCTGAACCGCCTGCACAAAGTTATGGGGTATTTTTTGTATGACAAGAAATGAAAAAATTAAGTTGGAGATGGATAATCTTCGACATCAAATATCCCATTTGGGAGCCTGCACACTGGCAGGTAAATCGGATGAAGAAATCGCTCACATTGATGAGCGATTTTTTTTGGCTTGTGAAAAGTTGGATTCACTCAAAGCAGGCTTACAGCGAAGTAAAAATTAGGAGAAAAACAATGAAGCTTGCTTATAGCTTACTTGAAGTCAAGTCTGTGAATGATGACGAGTGGAAGCTTGAAGGTATTGCAACCACACCAACACCTGACCGTGTTGATGATGTTGTTGAGCCTAAAGGTGCGCAATTTACCTTACCTGTACCGTTCCTGTGGCAACACGATAAACGGCAACCTATAGGGAACGTCACAGAGGCTCAAGTGACTGATGATGGAATAAAGGTTGTTATTCAACTTGTAAAGCCTGATGAGGTCGAATCTGAGGAGTTAAAAAAACGTCTTCAAGAGGCATTTGACAGTATCAAAACTGGGTTGGTGCGTGGGCTTTCAATTGGTTTTCGTGGTCTTGAAGTTGCAGATATTCAAGGTACTTGGGGTTACAAGTTTATCAAATGGGATTGGTATGAATTATCAGCTGTTACGATTCCTGCGAATCAAGATGCAACAATCACTGGCATTAAGACACTCTGCCAAAGCAATCAACAAAATCAATCGACACAGCAACAGCAAGAAAAAACGTTGCCATGTGTAGCACCAAAATCTGTTCAGCCTGAGTCAAAGCACATTGTTGTGAAATTGGCTGAAAATTCAAACAAAACTGGAGTAAAACTCGTATGAAATTAGCTGAACAAATTGCTAAATTGAAAGCCAATATTAAATCACACCAAGATCAAATTGTTGTGAAATCAGGTGATTCGATTGCAAAAGGTATGACACCTGATGAAACAGTTGAAGCGGAAATTAAGCAGCTTCAAGATGAAATTGCTGTGATGCAAAAAAATCTTGATCGTTTAGAAGGGATTGAAAAATCTCAAGGAACTTGGGCATCGACTACGACACCAGTTGCAGGTCAAACTGCTCAAGAAGGGCTTGATACTACACAAGGTAAGTCAGTTTTTACGACAGAAAGTAATTTACCTAAAGGTTTTGGTTTTGCATTAATGGTTAAATCAATGGCAGTTGCAGCTTCTTCAAAAGGTGCAATTTCTGCTGATGCAGTCTTAAAAAATTGGGGTGCGCCTGAATCCGTATGTAAGGCTGTAACGCAGAAAGCATTAATTGGTAGTACTACCGAACCAACATTTGGTGCTTCATTGGTAGAGCTTCAAAATTATACTGGTGAGTTTATTGAATTGCTTCGCGGTAAAACTGCAGTAGATAAGTTAGCATCGAAAATGCGTCAAGTTCCCTTCAATATTAAAGTTCCATCTCAAACAGGTGCTGCAACAGTTGGTTGGGTGGGTGAAAAGAAACGTAAACCAACAACCAATCCAACTTTTGGTAATTTGACTTTGACAAAATCGAAAGTGGCGGGAATTGTTCTGCTTTCAGATGAATTGGTACGTTTTTCAAATCCTAAAGCGGATGGTCTTGTTTTAGATGATTTGCTTAAGTCTACAGCTGCGTTTATTGATGGGCAGTTCTTCGACCCAGATAAAGCGGAAACGGAAGATAGCCCAGCATCAATTTTGAATGGTTTAGTTGCGATAGTGAGTTCGGGTAGTACTGGTGCTGCAATTGAAGCGGATTTAGCTTTGGTTATAAAGCAAGTTACAGATGCGGGACTTTCACTGGAAGGTGCGACATGGGTTATGTCTGAGACACGTGCGACACAGCTAAGTATGTTGCGTGATGCTTTGGGTAAAAAATACTTTGAAGGTATGAATATCAACGGTGTAAAAGAATTACTTACATTACCAGTTGAAATTTCGGCAGCATGTACTGACAAAATTGTTCTGACATTACCTGGTCAAATTTTATTGGCTGATGATGAATCAATGGATTTTGCAATCAGTACCGAAGCGACCATTAATATGGGCACAGATGTAGATCCAGAATGGATTAATTTGTATGAAAACAATTTAATGGCTATTCGTGCAGAACGATACATTCGTTGGAAACCTCGTGGTAAGGCGGCAGCCTATCTTAAATTTGCATAATCTTTAACTTTATAAAGCCTCTTTGGAAGAGGCTTTTATATTTATGGGAAGTGTGAAATGCCTAAAGTTAAATATTTAGTGGATTTATGTTCTGGCCAAGCATGTACTGTGCATGATCTACAGGATTATGAAGCAAATGTGTTAGTTCAGCTTGGTGTTGCTGAAAATCTTGATGAGGTTGAAAGGATTGAAGCTGAGCGTGTAGCAGCGGAAAAGGCACATGCAGATCGGTTGGAGGCTGAAAGAATATATGAGCTAATACCACCCAATATTCTATTGAATTTGAATGGAAGGCCAGTGGTTGGTGACTATGGCGACATGATTCAACAGTCTGAACAGCAAATTGTAGCCGAAGAGTCTAAGAAAAAAGGTTCTAAAGCGTCTAAATAATGGTGAATTTAATGGGTTTTTTTAGCAACGTATTTCGCAAAAAATCCTTGTCACCTGTGAACGGTGGCGGTGGGTGGCGGGTATTAGAGTCATTTATGGGTGCTTGGCAACGGAATATTGAGCTAAAACGTGAAGATTTACTGCTATTTCATGCGGTTTTTGCTTGTATTTCTGCTATTTCCAAAGACATTGGTAAGTTGCCTTTGGAATTGCGACAAAAAGAAAATGGGATTTGGGTTAAAGCGAAAGATAAGAATTTGCCATTTTTTGAAAAGCCAAATTCATTTCAAACAATGCAACAGTTCATTGAATATTGGGTTATTTCAAAAATCACTCGGGCAAATACTTATGTATTAAAACGCCGAGATGCATTTGGTAATGTGTTTCAACTGATTGTATTGAATCCAGATAATGTCACGCCTTTGGTAGATGAAAATGGGAATGTTTTTTATCGAATCGGGATAGATCGGCTTGCGGGGCAGACTGAGTCATTGATTTTGCCTGCTTCTGAAATTATTCATGACCGTGAAAATTGCTTGTATCACCCGCTTATTGGGGTTAGTCGAATTCAAGCAGCAGGAATGGCGGCAGCACAAGGGGCTGAAATTCAAAAATATGGCTCAAGTTTTTTTAATAATATGGGTCGTCCCAGTGGGCTTTTAGTTGCACCAGGGAAAATTGATCCTGATACGGCTAAAGAAGTTCAAGACCGTTGGAATGAAAATTATTCAGGTAACAATGTCGGTAAAACTGCAGTTCTCGGTAATGACATGAAATATATTGCAATGTCGATTCCTGCTGCTGATGCACAAATGATTGAACAGCATAAATGGTCTGCGGAAATCATTTGTTCAGTGATGGGAGTACCCCCGTTTAAAGTTGGAATTGGTTCACTTCCGAGTGGGACAAAACCTGAAGACATGGAGAGGATTTATCTCAACAGTTGTTTGCAGTCTTTGATCGAGTCGATTGAAAATTGTTTGGATGACAGCTTTGAATTAAAAGCTAAAGGTTATGAAGTTTTTATTGAAATTTCCGGGTTATTGCGGATGGATTCAATGTCGCAGATGAATTTTTATTCTCTTGGCGTGCAACGTGGAATTATTTCACCGAATGAAGCTCGTAGCCAGTTTAATTATGCACCTGTAGATGGTGGTAATTCGGTCTATATGCAACAACAGAACTATTCACTTGAAGCATTATCAAAACGTGATGCGAAAGAAGATCCATTTTCGACAAGTTCTGGAAAATCTGCGGAGAATAATGATGCCCTTGACAGTTGAAAGAGTGAAACTTCGTTTGAAGTTGGATGATGATCTTCCAGATGATGATATTCAAGAAATGCTTGAGCAGGCTGAGCAGGTCGTAAAAGATCATATTTTAGATAAGTATGATCCAGAGCATAAATCACACCAGCTCGCTATTTTGATGATGTGTGGTTATTTGGATGAAAATCGGGCTGACAAGGGTGACATTCATTGGGAAGGTGGTTTACCTGAACCTGTTTTGAAAATTTTGGAACGTTGGTATGTTCCTTTGTGCTTATGAGGTTTTATATGCGTGCAAATGAACTAAAAAGCCGTGTCCAAATCCAAAAAAAAACCACTGGTACTGATGAAAATAATTACCCGATTCCTGAAAGTTGGATTGATTTTAAAAAGATTTGGGCGAAAGTCACACATTTATCGGGTCGTGATTTGATTGCTGCGCAAGCGGCACAGTCTGAAACGGTTGCTCGTTTGAAAATTAACTATCGTACTGACATCGATAGCACAATGCGAGTGATTCACAAGGGCCGTATCTATGCGATTACGTCACCGCCATTGGATGATCCTGGCAGCGGTAATGAGTATTGTACATTCACGTTAAGCGGTGGTTTGGAAAAATTCCCCTAATTTGGAGGTCAAATGTCTATACATGGATTGCCTGATTTTCGGGAAAAAATACAACGGATAGGCAGTCAAAAGGAAATTAAAAAGTTTGTGCGTAAAGCGAGCCGCCAAGCCATGAACATTGTGCGTGATGCAGCTCGTGAAAATGCCAAAGCAATTGATGATCCTGAAACTGTTGAGAAAATTCATAAAAACATTACGGTTCAAGCAGGAAAAACTAGAGATAAAAACAGTATTCGGATGCGTGTTGGAATTAAAGGCGGTGCAGGTCAAAACCAATATTCTGTAAGTACTGCGGGTTTAAGTGGTGGTGATACCCGACATTGGCGTTTTATTGAATTTGGAACTTCCACAATTCCTGCTGTGCCGTTTATGCGTCCAGCTTTGGCCAATAATGTTGATGCTGTGATCAGTAAGTTTAATGAGTCATTTATGCAACAGTTAGACGAGGCAATTGCAGCATTATGAAAATTATTGAAATGTTTAAAATTTTGAATGCAGATGCTGAAGTTAAACGCTTACTTGCAAATCGGATTCATGAAGATTTGGCACCTGAAGGAACGCCGACGCCATACATGGTGTGGACTGAAGTGTCTGGAACGCCTGAAAATCATTTGGATGGTGGTGCAAATGTAGATCATCTTGAAATACAGGTGTTGATTTATGATTCATCCCAACCTGTAGCGTCAAAAATCCGTACTGAAGTATGTCGGGTACTTGAAAATCATGGTGTGGTGGATGAGCGATTAGGGCATTTTGAAACAGCAACCAAGTTATTTGCACGTGGTTTTACTGTGAATTTTTGGTTGAATCGTTGAATAGTAACTAATTGGAATATTAGTTTTAAATATTTTTTGAACGAAACCCTGCGCAAGCGGGGTTTTTTATTGCCTGAAATTTATGGAGTAGTGCGCTATGCCAGTGGTAAAAACACAGGGTACACAAGGTTTCACAGTTTGGAACGATGTACTTGTACAAGTGAAATGTGTAAAAAAATACGGATATGGTCAAGATTCATTTTCAAAGATTGACATCACCTGCTTGGAAGCGGATTCCAAAGAATATGAACGTGGTGTGTGTGATCCTGGGGAAGGTTCGATTGAGATCAACTTTGATGATACCAATACTAGCCATGATACCTTGCTTGAAATTGCTGAATCAGGTGAAAAACTGATTTGGTATATTGGCTCAGGCCATTCCAAAGATGCACCTACACTTGCTGTTGGAGGTGAGGTAACACTACCAACAACACGTTCGTGGAATCAGTTTAAAGCATATATCAACCCGACTGCACCGAATGATGTTGAGGTGGATGCAGTAGAAAGTTATACATTCACGATGGTTCGTTGTTCTAAAGTAACCCGTACTAAGCGAGTGATTGTGTAATGGCTAAATTAACACTGAAAGCTGCAAAAAAAGCAGTAGGTATAGGCACCTTTGTAGAAAAAACCATTCAGTTCCGTGATGCAGAAGGAAATGAATTTTCAGGTGAAGTGTTGATCAAAATTATTTCACATGATGAAGTGATGTCGGCTTATGGCTTGTGGAAAATTCCAGTTGAGAAGCAGACTGTTGATCAATTACAAAAAGCTCGACTTTTCTTGTGTGTTTATGAAGATGAAAAAAACAAGTTCTTTAATAAACTGGAAGATTTCAATTCTGTAACTGGTGAGATTGTTGATGCATTGTACAAAGTCGCCGATGAGGTTTTGGATTTTACGGGAAAGCAACGGATCTCGCAGAAGAAGATGAATTCTACTGTGAACTCGTCCTCAACGGAATCGGTGGAAGAACCATTGCAACCGCAAGAACAACCATAAGTAGTTCTGAGTTTCAAATTTGGAAAGCCTATCGTCAAAAATATGGTTCATTGTTTTTTGGTCGACGTATAGAGCAGAGTTTTGGTGGTTGGATTGCTCACTATACGTCGTTTAAAACTGGTCGTGCAGAAAATGCATTTCAATATATGCCTCATGAACGAATGCCTGAATCTGAACTTGATGAACTGAGTTTTGAAGATAATGAATAAAGAAATTAACTTAGGTTGGTTTCTTTATACAAATTTATAAGTTAATTCCACTTTTGAGTGGTTTTTTTTCGTTTGGAGAAATGTATGTCGACCAAGTTAGGTACATTAACGCTAGATTTAGTGACTAAAATTGGTCAATTCATTGATCCACTAGATAAAGCTGAAAAGAAAGCAACATCAAGTTCAAAAAAAATTGGCGATAGCTTTGATGGTATAGGTTCGTTGGCTTCTAAAGCAGCACCAATGATTGCTGGTTTAGCAGGAACAATTACAGGCTTGGCAGCATCATACATAACATTAGATAAGATTATTGACGCACAACGTACTTATGATAAACAAATTGCAGGTTTAGAAACTGCAACAAAGTCAGCTGAAAATGCACAAGAAGCTTATGCTGCTTTGTCTAAGTTTGCAAAAGAGACACCGTATGGTATGGATCAAGCTGTTGATGCTTTTACCAAATTGGTCAATCTTGGATTAACTCCCTCAGAACGTGCTTTGATGTCATACGGAAATAC
>Ga0209023_10004457_pt1 | contig 15910 bp, 16 predicted proteins | sample LakOneMetagenome_FD_187468 | JGI IMG/M metagenome (GOLD analysis project Ga0209023, IMG submission 187468) | Freshwater and sediment microbial communities from Lake Erie, Canada (SPAdes) (version 2) | ecosystem: Environmental > Aquatic > Freshwater > Lentic | place: Lake Erie, Canada... | reverse complement strand
ATTTATGGTAAGCTGGGTGGATAGCAATTAAGGCAATGATACTAGCATAAAACTATGCTGAATCCCTTTGTAGTTATTGTAGATGAGTACATTTTTATAAACTGACTTTTTACTTTGCCTTTTTATAATGTGTGCTGGCATTGATTGTTTCTGAAGCATATCGCAGCAAAGCCAGAGTCCCATGGCTGTTGCAGTTGGGAATTCGCCGCTCATGTGTTTAAAACGGGCAATAGCTGTTTCGTTATCTAATAGTGATTCGCAGGATGAATAATATTTTAATAAACGGTCATCGCCGTTCTCTCCGCTTAGCAACAGGTCAATTTTTTCTCCTGCAGGTAAATGATCTTTTATGAATTGCTGCAATTTTTCTTTCATCACCAATTCATCTTCATGATGCAATGTATCAACGGCAATTAATTTTGCAATGGCTCCTGTTCTATTTCCATTCACGAGGAACATGCTTGCAGTTTCGCCTGCAATACTTCCTGGGTTTTTTGTTTCATACAATGCCCTATTAGAAATATCTTCTTTTTTATACCAGCCTCCTTTGTCTTCAAAATAATAATTGTATGTTGAAATATCATCCACAGCACCCAGCAGGTAATTGCTATCCGGATTCTCGCTGATCATCATGTCTGCATCTATCATGGCAAATTCAAACGCAAGGCCAAGGTGCACATGTGTAATATTATAACCATGATTATTGGTAAGCAATCCAATTTGTCCTGAAGCTGCATTGGGTGTGCTTTGCACAAAATTGATCGGTGTAAGCAGTCCTTCATCATATTCAATGATCTGGTTGAGGAATTTTACACAATCTTCTTTTCCGCCATTGGCCGTTCCCATGATAATTCCACTTGGTTTAATATCTCTCTGAAGTAAAGGCATTGCTGCGCCAACTCCCATTCTTACAGCTTTTCCCATTCTTCTTAATACACCCGGAGGAATGCCTTCATAGGCAGGTTCAATGGCCTGCAATTTTTTATCAACGGGTTCATGCAGTACATCAATATCAGCATCCTTGAATGTTTGCTGTGGAGATATGCAGGATGTTTGATGAATATAGAACATGTTATCAGCCTTTGGAAAATATCAGTGATGAACAATTGCCGCCAAAACCAAATGAGTTTGACATAATATGTGTGAGTGCTTTTTTGGTATAAGCAAGCACAGGTTCTAATCCTGTTTCGGGAATAGGTTTTTTAAAATGTAGTGCGGGGTATAATTCCTGTTCAGACAAATTCAGGATACAATATACTGCTTCAATAGCGCCTGCTGCACCCAGTGTATGGCCAATATTTCCTTTTGTAGATGCAAAGGCAGGAGCTTTACCAAACAAACGTAACATGGCAACGCTTTCCACCTTGTCATTGTTTTCTGTTGCTGTGCCGTGTGCGTTTATAAAATCAATTTGTAATGGATCAAGTTGTGCAGACATCAATGCATCATTCATTACTTTGTATGGGCCGATGCCTTCATCCGATAAAGAAGATGCATGAAATGAATCATTCGCATTTGAATAACCACTCAATGATGCATATATTTTTTTGCCAACAACATCCGATTCTTTTTCCAGGACAAGAAATGCAGCAGCTTCTCCTAAGTTCAATCCTTTGCGCTTCTCATCAAATGGTGTGCATATTTCATTTGATAAAATGTGCAGTGCATTGAAACCGTTGATGGTAAATTTAGCGAGGCTGTCAACACCACCAACGATGGCTCTTTTAACCCTTCCTGATCTTATCAGTCTTGCACCGTACATGATCGCATTGGCGGAAGAGGAACAGGCTGTGTTGATCGTATTCACAGGCCCGCTCATTGCATAGCGTTTCTGCAGGTACATATTTATAGATGCATAATCATAAGAAGAAAGATATTCAGAACCTGGCGAATCTTTTTTTGAATCCTGGTACATTTCATCGGTTAAGCACATACCGCCAACAGTACTGGCACCGATAAGTGCTGTATCAAAAGAAGAAATTTCTGTAGTGTTTAACCTGCTATCTGCAATGGCTTCTTCAATGGCATGCAATGCCAATAAGGTTGTCCTGGTAACCCCCTGCTCAAATGCACGTAATTTTTCTTTCAATGCTTCGGTACTGATCTTTATTTCAGCAACAGGCAATGAAGTAGAGAATTTCGATGGGAACATTTCCAAACGGCCCATGCCGCATTTACCTTCGATAAGGGATAAACGATTTTCTGCCACGGAATTTCCAATAGCACTTATTGCCCCTATTCCTGTAACAACGATCCTGTCCAATAATGTAAATTTATTTTGTGCGGTGCTTTTCTATATAATCAACCATTGTGTTGATATCAACGAGTATTTTACGGCCTTCTTTGGGATCTTCTATCACAATGCCATATTCCCTGTTGAGCAGCACGATCAGTTCAATTGAATCGATGGAATCCAGTCCAAGGCCTTCACCGAACAATGGTTCATCATCTTTAATATCTTCCGGTTTTACGGAAAGCAGGTTAAGGAATTCTATTATTTGTTTTTTTAACTGCTCTTTTAATTGTGCTGTCTCCATGATAATAATTTCAGATCAGATTTTTTCTTTTTAAACCGTACAATGCAATTAACTGAATTAATACAGTAATACCCAATAAAGGTAAAATATTTAGGAGAATATCCTTCAGTTTGCCGCCTTCGAGGAATAAACCATAATAAGCTTCGAGGCACCAGTGTAATGGCGATAATTTTATCACCTGCTGAAAAGATTCAGGCATGGCAAAACTCGGCACCAGTAAACCACCGATGGCCGCCAGCATTACAATGGAAACGGCACCGATACCATTTGCCTGTTCCTGTGTTTCAGCAAATACGCCAACGAGGATCGCAAAACTTACTGCACACCATCCGCAGATGAATGATACGATGAATAATCCAAAAAGGTCGGATGGTAAATTCAGTTTTGGTAAGCCCATTGATGGGAACAGCCATATCCCGATGGCAAAGATCACTGCTGCCTGTAACAATGTTACCATCAGGTAAGTGATTTGTTTGGAGATCAACGCAAGCAGGTAATTTGTTGGCAATGTTTTTAATCGTACAAAACTGCCGCTTAGTTTTTCTCTAACCACACTGCTTCCTAAAGATATCACCACAAAGAACATGGCAAATATCGTCCATGCAGGAATGTTATGTTGTGTTGCGTTTGGTATTGTTTTACTTCCATCCCTTGAAACAGGAATTTCATTTATTCCAACCTGGTTGTTCACTATTTCTGATTCCAGTGAATCCGGGATATTTTTTTCATTGAGATCATAATACAGGCTTTTGATCACCTGTTTTGTCTGCACGATCTGCAATGTGCTGCGCAAAGCCCCTTGTATAGATTGCCTGAAAGAAAGTTGCAGTACAGGATGATATAATAATGTGATCGGTTGTAAGCTATCAGTGAATTTTTTGATGCTGTCTGTCTGCAGGCCCAGGTTATTCAATGCTTTTGAAGATGTTTCCCTTGCCTTTGCTTCAAGTTTTGAAGAAAAATCGGGTGGGATGATGATGGCGATGAGTGCATCTTTTTCATGCATGCGGTCTGATAATTGTTTTTCAGTTTCACCAGCAGCAACTTTCTTTACTTCAAACATGCCCACCTTTTCAATAGCGGCTACCAATCCTTTGCTTGATTCGCCTGTGTCTTTGTTGCACAAGAGCAACGGCACCTTATTTTTATTTACCAATTCGAAAGTACTGTTTTGCGTAGCCGTTATGACGATTGCTAAAATAATGGGCATAACGAACATCATGATCAGGCCAACCTTGTCACGGGTAAGCACCTGTATGTCCTTTAATATCGTTGCCCTGAGTTTATACATTTTTAATAAGGAATAAGAAATGATCAATAAGGAATTAGAAAGTAAGTCAGAACGTGTTTTAAATACTTTCTTATTTTTCGTTCCTTATTTTGTATTTCTTATTTAAGAGTCTCTGTAAGATTTACCGGTTAAATTTATAAATAAACCTTCCAGGCCATCTTCTTTATGTTCCATCAATAATTTATCAAGCGAATCATTCACAATTATTTTTCCATCATCTATCAACGCGATCTTTGTACAAAGGTCTTCCGCTTCACTCAATTGATGCGATGTATATACCAATGTTGTTCCTTTGCTGTTTAAATCTTTCAGATAACTGATGATGGCTTGTCTTGTGTGAATATCCACGCCAACTGTGGGTTCATCTAAAAATAAAATTTTCGGATCATGGATTACGCCAATAGCAAGGTTTACGCGGCGTTTCATACCACCGGAGAATTTTTGTACGGCTTTGTTGCGCACATCTGCGAGGCCAAGCACTTCTAATAGCTCACCTGATTTTCTTTTGATCGATGATTTATTCATGCCCGACCATGCACCAAAAAAATAAAGATTTTCTATCGGGCTTAATTCCTGGTAAAAAGAAAAATCCTGTGGTACAAATCCGAATAGTTTGTTGATCTGTTTCCTGTTTGTCTTTACCTCAAGCCCTGATAATTTTATATTTCCCTGTTGATAGGAGAGAAGGCCCGTCATGCAATTCATCAAAGTGGTTTTGCCTGCACCATTGGGTCCAAACAAACCAAATCTTTCGCCTTCGGTAATAGTAAGAGAGAGGTTATTGAAGCAATCTGCAGCTTGTCCCGGATATTTAAACCCTAGTTTCTCTATACTTACAGCTGCATTGCTCATGAATGCCATTTTATTTTTTCCAAGGCCTTAAAAGCATTTTTTTCAATTTCGGATATCTGTAACAGGTAGTCGCCCATTACATCAAAATCTGCCTGGCTTCCGATGCGTCCTTTATAAATTCCTGCAGCCTGTACAGCAGCATTACGCCATATATCACCGGCCTGTGTAAATGTTTTTGATATTTCAAGCAGTTCATCTTTTGGAAGAAATGCATGTGCCTGTTGTAAGAACGCTGCATAGATATACCTGAACCCGCCGCCACCTGTTCCGATCTCTTCCTGCATTCGTACCAATTGCGCTAAGTACAAACCTGCTTTTTGCTGGCCCAGTTTATCACGCCATTTTTTTATTTTCTTTCCGGTATCTGCTATTGCTTTAACGCCCACAACAGTTCCGGGAATTTTGATCATGTGGAATACATTTCTTTTGATGCCGGTAATAATTGCTTTACGCATCACTTCATCTGTAATGATCTTCGATTCTTTTGGATAATAGATCTGTCCTTTTGGGGCAAAAGGCCCTTTGGCAAACCTGACTCTTTCCAGTTCATAATCAGATAACGAAGTAACGGTTTCCATTACAGGATCGCTGATCATATACCTGTCGCCTTCCTTTCCGAATACGATCATATTGTGTGCATTGAAATGGAAGCGGTATTCTTTTGGAAAATAAGTGAGGTAATAAACGCCTACCTGGCAACCAACAGCCTGGCCTCTTTCCAGGCATTCATCTAAAAATCTTTTACCACTTTCTTTAGAGCTGAATTTTTTTCTGAAAACAGGTATTTCTAAGGCGTTACAAGTTCTTTTGAAAATTAGCCCGGGCATTGTTCTAAATGCAATAGCAGGGCCATTGTTTATTTTGAGAAATGGCAGCAATACATAAAATAATCCTGATCCAATCCCGAAAGTCATAGGCTCGGTCATGTTCTCAATTCCTATTGTTCTCAGGAGATTTGTGGTAACCCCGTTCTCACAATGAGCCGCCTGCAAATGTTTAAATTCCTGCTTCATGCACTTTCATCGTTTTTAATTCTTCCACACTTATATTAAATGCTTCGGCGTATTTTTTTAATTTTTGTTCGGATAATTTTTTGAAAACAGATGGTTTTAAATGTTGTTTAACGGTCCATTTCCAGAATCCTGTATAAGCCGCAACGATGCCGATCTCCATTAATCTTAATTCCATGAAATATAATACCGGGCTTGCTTCGCCTTTGATGACTTTCTGTTTTGCATTTTCAATTCTTTCTTCAATATCTTTCCATGCCACATCAAGTGCTGTAGTTTTTATTTCCCATCCGGTGCTTAATTCGGTAGAATAATTTCCTGAACTATCAACGGCGTAAACTATTTCTTTCGTTAGTTTATTGAGAGCACCGTTGTCCTGGGGGATATCTTCTTTTTTCATATCGAGAATTTTTACCACAGAGTATTATGAGTTTTTTTTCACAGAGTATCACAGCCTATTTTTTTCTCTGTGAAATTCCTCTGCGAAACTCTGTGGTTTAATTTCTAATTAACATACAGTTAATAATCCATACATATACGAAAACCTTGCACTTTCCGGAACAAGTAATAATATCTTATCTCCAACCTTTAGTTTACCACTGTGAAATAATTCATCCACCATTAAATAAATAGAAGCAGCTCCAACATTTCCTACCCTCGGAAGATTCACAAACCATTTATCGTATGTGATCCCTGTTTCATTCACGATCAGTTGCTGGAATATTTTATCCCGGAAAAATTCGCTCGACATATGCGGAAGAAAATAATCAACTTCTTCTGATTTAATACCATGTTTATCCAATGCCGCTTTTAATCCAACGCCACCATACGGAACAATATTCTTACTCAATAGTTTTACATCCTGTTTAATGCTCAATATGGATTCTGACATTAATTCCTGCGGCGTATAATCAAGATAGCTTTTTAAGCTTCCGTCTTTTTGTTTTTCGCATCCCATGTACATGCACGGGCCTAATTCATTTGCATAGGAAAAGCCTTCCAGCCATTCTACACGCAGACTGATACCTGTTTCATTTTTTTTATTGGAGATCGAGAATGCAGCGGCACCGTCAGACAACATCCATCTTAAAAATTCTTTTTCAAAACCGATGTATGGATCTTCAACCAATGCTTTTAATTTCTGTGCTTCATCTTCAAAATTGGAAGCAACAAGTGACCTTGAAAATCTTTCGGAACCAGTTGCAACAGATTTTTTTGAATCGCCTGTTTTTGTGGCCAGGTATGCATATTTGAATGCATGCATTCCGGCACAACATACACCTGAAGGAGATACCACTTCTGCAGAAGTTATTTCCGGTATCCATCCATGAACCATCACACCATGGGAAGGCATGATCTGGTCGGGTGATGAAGTTCCGGTGCTGAGTAATTCAACAGATCTTAACTGATCAGCATCATCATTGAATAATTTCCTCACAGCCAACGCTGTCATCTGTGCATTGGTATGTGTGGAAGTGCCGTCTTTCCTAAGCGCATAAAACCTGTTCTTGATACCATTGTTCCTTAATACAATTGCCTTTGATCTTGACGGCGTGTTATTGATATAACCTAAATATTCTTCCATCTCATCATTGGATACCGGGTCATTCGGAAAATAGGAAGAGGTATTGTTAATATAAACTTCGTTAAATGACATGCTGATTGATTAATTTACTCCTGAATATTGTTGTTTCTGCTTCTTGATTCTCGCTGATAAAAATGGTTTAAAAAATATAGCATCAACTGTTAATATGATCGGCGCCGCTATAAACAATGCAATTATAAGATAATATTTGTATGCAACAAGCCACGCTGTTTTATTTTTCTTTTTTACGATGATGCCTGCCCACACTGCAAAAATCTTCCTTGCTTTTGATTCTATGAACATTAAATTATACTTTACTTCAATGGCTTTTACAGCAATGAGTTTATCCTGCAATTCATCCCAGTTCCCATTTGCAAGATGTGTTTCAACAATGGCACCATAATCCTTGCAGGCAGCTATATCAGCATCTGCAACCCCGGATGTTGGAAAAATATTCAGGTACCTGTCTTTTTTTCCGTTGAACATCCAGTGAAAAATGGTGACAAAACTCACAAAATTGGCATGCCTGTCAACCAATGCCATGCTGCCGACTAACCTTGCCCCTGATTCTTTCAGGTTTTTTTTGATACGCTCCATGGCACTGATCCACATATTACGGGCTCCCGTAATCGTTACCACAGGAGTGTTCTTTAAAACAGCTTTTACTGTAGGATGGTTCAGGATCGAATTACAGGGAATACTTGGCGAAAGGAACCAGGCCTGGTAACCAAGTATGACCAGGTCGTATGATGTTTCTTTTAATTGAAATGGTTTTAATTGTGTTTGTACACCGGTAACGCAATCGGGCATTACGGCAAAGAAAGTTTTACCTGTCCATGGAAAAGGATAAGCAGTTGCTGTTTCAACCCTTACTGTTTCAACTTTGTGGCCGGCCTGTAAAAGCGGGGCTGAAAGGTTATTAACAATGTCACCCAATTGCCCTGTCTGGGAAAAATAAATGACCAATACTTTTTTACTCATGCTATACGATTGAAACTATCCGTTTTTTAAGACCTTTGATGACTTGCTGTAATCAGTAATTACCTGTTGAAGATATTGCGGCAGGTTTTTAAAATTTGCTTTTACCAGCTGGCTGTCCTGTACTATTTCATCCCGGTATTTTACGATCTTGGGGGCATGTTCCTGTATGATGAGACGGAGGAAACGGTATTCAATATTATCGGTACTTTTTGATATACTGGATTCGAGCTTTGAACGCCCTGATTTGAACAGGCTCAATTTTTCCTTTGCTGTACCCTTTATAACCCCGGCCTTTTTCATTAACAGTGCACCCTCATAGGCTTCCTTTTCGGCAATGGAAACGCCCTTCAGTAAATCGATCTGCGAATTGATCACATTCACATTTTCAGAAGACAACGCGTTATAAAAAGCAGGTTTGTCAAATACCTGTTGCGCTTTTCCGGCAAAAATGATCGTGCCTGTGAGCAGGAATAACAGGCAAAAAGATATTCTGAACTTCATCATATGTTTCATAAATATGCTAACCAGGCATTGCGGGATATTCCAATAAGGGAACTCCTTAGGGGTTCTGTTTATAAGCGGGCAAAGATACTGGTTTTTATTTTTTTGAATTGAGCAGGTATGCTACTGCTACCTGATTTATGGATTCATTGTGATTTTAAAAAGGCTTCCCAGCAATGTGCATTGGCTGGGAACTAATGAAAGCATAATAATTTTTTTTAATAACTTAAAAAGCATAGCTTTAGCAAGAGAGGTTAATGCTTACATCCTGCTTCCACAAAAATTAAGTTGAATTTTCTATCGTGTACCCTTAAATGTTTTGTTATGGCAAATGAAATCAATACCTCAGTTGAACAGCATATAACAAGTGCCGGAACAGCTGAACAGGACCTTAACCATATTGCAGCATTTGCTGGTGCTGAAGATAAGGTGCCGCCTGCAACAGTAGGCAAGGCAAGTTAACATTCCGCTACCTCTTTTCCCTCGAAATAAAGACGAACAAACCGGACCTAACCTTCGGGCTCTGTATTGCATACTATCTTCTTAATGTAGTACGATCGGGCCATTATGAAATATACCTTACTAAAAATCCAACCCGATCCTTCATTGATTTTTTTGGTATTTATCCCGATACAGTAATGCATTGTGTATTTACTGCCAACAGGGATGTATAGCCGCTGTATTTCTGTAAATGACAAACAATTATTTTTTATAACCCTAATCAAATTAGTACCCCATGAAAAAAGCAACATCAATTGTTTTTCTGATTGCAGTATCAGGCTTTCTGTTTATTTATTTTGGGTGCCAGACACAGCCCAAAAAAACCGATGGCACCGTACTATCGGTCGCCAATCCATCATCCAGGCTGCCCCAGGATGTCTTTAAATCATGTACCATCAGCCAGGGCGATTTCAACAGCTGGTTTGCCAGCGGAAAAGCTTCGGAAAATGGAAATGTGCTTCCGGCAAACAGCGTCACATTCGGGCATAACAACAATTGTGATTTCTATAAATGGTCATGGCAAATGTTTGCCTGGATGACATCTCCGCAAGCAGACAAAAAAACTGTAATGGAATCGCAGGTGTTTTATACTGTAACCCCTGATTCTGCAGGTATCCGGACTTTATTGCCACATACGCCGGGTAAATCACTACAGGTAACTAGCAGCATCACACAGTTTGGTCCGCATAACCTGCCTACCGTTATGGATAAGCAAGGGCACATATTTGAAATAGAGAAACCAACTCCCAACATTAAACCGATGTTGCTTAAAGGGAACCAAAGAACAATGATAAGCCAGGTAGAGATCAGTCCTGCAGGAAAGCCTGTTTTCAAAGACCCTGCCGGGCAGATCATTGAAAATCCCAAAGCAGTACTTGTAAATAAAGGCAATTTTGTGCAGGAGTTTAAAGCCACCAACGGTAAAGCGGTATTTGTTGGTGCAAATGGGCCTATCGAATCGGAAGAAGGACAGGCCAGTGGAAACAGTGGCCTGATGGCACAGAACGGATCGCTGGTTTATTACATCACGATGGTGAACGATGTATTTGCTTTTTACCTGAGCGGGGCAAAAAACGGAAAAATATCCGGGGCTCAATTTCCAACCACTGCTGCACAAAGAGACAGTATCTGTGCCATTGCCAGGGCAAATGGAAATACCGTACTTCCGGATTCAAATGCTCTTGCTATAGAGATAAAGACATCCTGGGTTGAAGCTTCAAGTCTGCCCGATCCGCAAAACTACATAACGATCAATGCAGTGATCCCTTCTTATAATAAAACAGATTCTCTGTGGACCCCAACAACCAACCCCAGGACAGTAAAACTGGCAATGCTTGGAATGCATGTGGTTGGAAGTGTAGCAGGCCATCCTGAAATGGTTTGGGCAACATTTGAAGAAAAGAACAATGCGCCCAATGCAGCTTATCAATATCTTAATTCCGATTCAATGGTTGTAAATGTACCCCGGGACAGCACCGGGAAATGGACACTCAGCTCCAATGCCCTTGACCCTAAACCAAACCAGGCTCATTTTACAGCATCCGGTAATACATTGATCGCTGTAAAAGGTTCTACCATCAGCGCCAGTAACAGCCAGATGTCTTTTCCATGGGGTTCTGCTCCCAATGTTTCTCCTAATAAACAAGATGGTTCTTCGGCAGCATCCAACAGCGAGGTTATTTCAATCAACAATACGGTGCTGGGTATGCTGGTTGGTAATGATATCAGGAAAAAATATTTGCTGGTGGGAGCAACCTGGACAAGTGGTGGCGCTCCACCTACTGGAAACAGTTATTCTACAAATCCTACAGATCCCGGTGCTGCCATCGGTACCAGTTTATTGGCCAATGTTACCATGGAAACTTATAAACAGAGTAACAAGAATAGTTGCTTTACCTGTCATAGAAGTTTTACAACACCCAATCTGTTGCCCGGCAACCTTAGTCATGTGTATACCGACCTTCAGCCCCTCCAGGGTTTTATGATGCTTAATAAAAACAGATAGATACAGCTACTATGAAAAATATCCTGCAGCCCTATTAATAACAAAAAAAACAACTCTATGTCAACAAAAAAAAATCGTCATTCAAACAAATTTCTATTTGCAGCCGGCGTGCTTTTGATCGGCTCAGTATTTTACCTGGCCTGTAATTCAGGAACTGATAAATCCAAAGAAGCAGTTAAAGAAACCGAATTGGATACAACTGTACCCGTAATAAAAATTTCGCCGGTTGTACCCATTGATATTCTTCCGAAAGATAGTGCAGATTCAGCCACACTTATACAGGCCGCAGTATTTGCCTGGCAGGAATTTATTGCACTTAACTGGCCGGCTGAGAAAGGCTTCCGTGACTCAGCAAACGCAGCACTTGCATTTGGCAGCCAAACTGGTACAGTACCTTTGGTATGGCACACTTTTCGGCATAAAGTAGAAATTTATCCCGGTAACAACAAACCCCCAACAGGATATGATTCTACACTTCCTTATTTCGGGTACAATACACCGGTACCTAGTTACCTGTATGATCCAAAATCAACCGGTACCGCCGACGGTAGCGTATTACCTTGTGACACCCCTTCTAAAAATACACCCTGGGTAAACCTGGATGAAACCAATGAAATTGGGGTTGCAACCATGTTTGCCGGCGTGGCAGATTCTGCTAAATATCCGGGCCAACAGATCCTGTTTTTAGCAAAGGCCAATAAACAGGAGTATAAATATGCTGCCCAAAGAAAATGGTGGGATGGGAAAAATGGATTTCCTGCAGCTCAAAAAAATACACTGGATTTTATAAATATAAACGGGAATACGCCGATTCCGGGAAATGATAGTACATATGTAAGCCTGCCTTATGGTACCATCGAAATAAAAACTGCCTGGAGGCGACTGACAAAAGCAGAAAAAGCAAGCGGCCGTTTTTTTTCTACAACTGTGCGGTATTATAATGTTAATGGAAAAACTAAAAAATCCTGTTATACCGATGAAGAATTTGGTATGATTGCCCTTCATATTATTCATAAAACACCAACAGCCCCGTATTTTGTATTTGCCTCATTTGAACAGACGGATAATATTCTTACAACTGATGGCCAAGCCGTGGAAGATGAAGATGGAAACGTTGTAAGAAATAAGGATCTGCCACCGCTAACTCCCCATTTTAAAGTTACAAATGCTACAGGAACAACTTACCAGAAATTCAATCCTGATTCGGTGGCAAGCAAACCGGGTAAAAGCCTTTACTATCGTAATACAGCCGGTGCCGGCCTCCCGGTTGGAACAGTTACCATAAACAAGCGCCTGCACCCTATTCCGCAGGATGTAATTAAAACAAACCTGGCAGCACACAATGCTATCAAGGCTTATAATAAAGCAAATAATGTTACCAATTCTCCCTGGGAATATTATAAACTGGTAAATGTTCAGTATAAACCGATTCAGAAAGCACCGGGCGTTAATTACACGGCTGCAGATTCAGCCAATTATTATATGGCAAACAGTGTAGTGGAGTCCGATTATATTTTGCAGGAATTCAGTGGAAAATTTTCTCCATTCAAAGGAAAGGAATTTACAATAACTGATTATGCAGATACATTAAAACCTGATAGCATTGCTTATAATGCTTATAATAACGGAAAGTATCTGATGGGTGGTTGTATGGGATGCCATGGCAATGCCACTAATAAGGGGACTGATTATAGTTTTATTTTGGGCAAGCCTGTTAAGGAACCGCAATCAGGCGATACCGTTAGTTTGGCTGCGGCCCTGAAAAAACAAATGCTGAATTTTAACAGGTAAGATCATGAGATCTTATTTATTACCATTTTAGTTGAACATGTTTGTGGTACTGTTGCTGTTAAGTTTAGCAGAAGGCAGAAATCACAAGCATGTTCTCTTATAATCTGAAACATGAAAACTTTATACCGCAAAAAAAGTAAACCATCATCCAGGTACCTTGTTTTCACCTCGGCTGGGGATAATTCCAATCTTCATCTGTGGTTAAATGGCAAACGGAACTTCGATCTGTGGGTTATTTATTATGGCAATGAAATCAATCGTTATAAAGACGAAAGTGATTTTTACATTGCCAGGAAAGGAGGAAAATTTCCCAACCTCTATTATGCATATAACACGTGGAGTGATATTCTCGATCACTACCAGGCAATTTTTGTAATGGACGATGATATAATAATCAATGCTAACGATATAAGCCGGCTATTTGATATCAGGGAACAATATGATCTGTGGGCACTCCAGCCTGCATTTAGCAGGGAAGGAAAAATAAGTCACCCGATCACACAGGTAAATCCGGTAACAACTATGCGATTTACAAATTTTGTAGAAGTAACATGCCCATTATTCAGAAAGGATAAACTGGATGAATTTATGAATGTATTCGATCCTGTGCTTGTAGGGTGGGGTATAGATTGGTGGTTCCTTGATCTATGGTCATCAGAAATTGAAGGAAAAGTTGCGATCATTGATGAAATACCTTGTGTAAATCCACCTGCCAGTGCCAAGGGAGGTAAAAGAGAAATTGACCTGTTACAAAGTGAACCAGAACGAAGGGAAAATTGGGAAAAAATAAAAAGTAAATACAATATTCAGAGCCAGGCAAAAGGGTTTAAGGAATTCTGATTTTTTTACCGGTTGGTATTATTGATATTTTAAAATTATTGATCCTTATATGTTGTTTAGTCTGCAGAATTTTCATGAACAGACTTTGATAAAGTACCGGTAAATTAATTCTTGTATGAACAATTGAACCGGCCAATACAGCACTTAATTTCAACCAGGAACAATTAAAACAACATGAAAATTTGTTATTTAATTCTCGCACACAATAACCCGCTGCATTTTAAAAGTCTGGTAAATACGCTCTCAACTTCTCATTCCGATGTTTATATTCACCTTGATGCAAAAAGCAGGCTTATAGATTTCCAGGCGGAAGTACCCCGGGCCAATGTGGTTTTTATTAATGATAGGGTAAGGGTTAGCTGGGGAGGCTGGTCGTTGGTAAAGGCTACACTTAACCTGATTGATAATGCCCTTGGATCTGGAAAAAATTATGACTATTACTTTCTTCTCAGTGGGAGTGATTATCCAATAAAATCCCAAACTTATATTGAAAATGTTTTAGAAAAAAACAATGGTAAGGAATTTATCAGCGTTGTAAAAATTCCCAATAAGCTTGCCCAAAAACCTATTGGAAGATTTACAAAATATCATATAGACATAGAATACTACAGCAATAATATTGTTACCAGGAAGATCGCTGAATTTTTTTCGTGGCTCATAAAAAAAATGAAAATAAAAAGACGTTACGATCATATCCTGCAAGATGGAAATCCTTATGGTGGCAGTCAATGGTGGGCACTAACTGACGCGGCTGTCCGGCATATCAAAAAATTTACTGCTGCCAACAGGAAATTCGTCCGCTTTTTCAGGTATGCTTATATTCCTGATGAGTCATTCTTTCAAATGATCATTAAGAACTCTGTTTATAAAGATAATATTGCCAGGAATTTTACTTTTGCAGATTGGTCACGTGATGAGCCGCCATATCCTTCAATAATTGACTTTGAGCATCTTCATAAATTTAAAAAGGATGGGAATGAATTTGTTGGCGATGTTTACGGGAATGGAGAGATACTTTTCGCCAGGAAATTTCCTGATAATTCAGAGGAACTCCGGGACTTTATCCATAAAGAAATATGGTAAAAAAATAATTACAAAGATTTTGCTTTTTATGTAATGTTTAAAAACTGCTCATTTGAACAGGAGTAGCGACATTAATCGAATAATGCAACGATAGATGTAACCCTGCCATTGACCATTACTTTTTTTAAAGGCATTCCATAGAGGTCAGACAATACCTCATCTGTGATCATTTCATCAGCAGTTCCATACATATAGTCACCAGGGCCACGAAGGATAAGTACTTTGTCTGCCACATGAATTACATGATTGGGATCATGTGTTGAAAAAACGGCCGTTGTATTTGTTTCTTTCAATGCACTGATGACAGAAAGGATATGGTTCTGGTTACCATAATCAAGAGATGCACATGGTTCATCAAAGACAATGCAATTACTGCCTACCGTGAGTGCCCTTGCAATCAATACCATTTGTTGCTGTCCGCCACTGAGTTCTGAAAAATTCTTTTCCAGCAGGTCTGTAATGCCTAATTTTTCTGCACATGCCCTGGCTGTTTCATAATCCTTTTTTTGTGGAATAGAAAAAGCGCCAATGTATTGATAACGGCCCATTACTATTGCATCGAGCACGGTCATATCATACGTGAAATTTACTTTCTGTGGAACATACCCTACAGGCGGGATAATGCTGATCTTTCCCTTTTGAGGTTTATATATTCCTGTGATGCACTTGATCAGCGTTGTTTTTCCGCTTCCGTTCTTTCCCAAAACGGCACAAACTTCACCCTGTGCAACAGTAAAACAAATATTCTGTAAAACAGCATTCTTACTGTTGGGGTATGTGAATTCTATTGTATCAATGTTAAGCATGGCAGCGTATTATTTGTATAATTTCTGTGTATAAATTAAATATGCCAGAACAGGTGCACCAACCAATGCAGATAAAATACCGATGGGCATTTCACCAAAAGGAGAAATACGGACCAGCGTATCCGCT
>Ga0209023_10004456_pt1 | contig 15915 bp, 17 predicted proteins | sample LakOneMetagenome_FD_187468 | JGI IMG/M metagenome (GOLD analysis project Ga0209023, IMG submission 187468) | Freshwater and sediment microbial communities from Lake Erie, Canada (SPAdes) (version 2) | ecosystem: Environmental > Aquatic > Freshwater > Lentic | place: Lake Erie, Canada... | reverse complement strand
TACTCCGAGATGCAATCCATCATGTGGAAGGGCTGACGCCATGAAGGCGATCGTGTGGACCGGACAACTCGAGGTCCGAGACGACGTGGAGGTCCGTGATCTCCGACCCAACGAGGTCCGGGTGCGGATCCACGCTGCCGGGCTGTGCCACTCCGACGTGAGCGTGGTCAACGGCACCATCCCGTTCCCCGTGCCGGCGGTGCTGGGCCACGAGGGCGCCGGCGTGGTGGAGGAGATCGGCGGTGCCGTCTCCAAGGTGAAGGTCGGCGACCACGTCGTGCTCACCACCCTGGGCAACTGCGGCAAGTGCGATGCCTGCGACCGTGGCCAGCCCACGCACTGCCGCGACACCGCCGGCAGGCTGTCTCGTCCCTTCACCGTCGGCGGCGAGAAGGCGTTCCAGTTCGCCAACGCCGGCGTGTTCGCCGAGCACACCGTGGTCAACGAGACCCAGGCCGTGGTCATCGACCCCGATGTCCCGCTCACCTCGGCCTCGCTCATCGGCTGCGCCGTCCTCACCGGCACCGGCGCGGTGCTCAACCGGGCCAAGCCCCGACCCGGGCAGTCGGCCCTGGTCATCGGCATCGGCGGCATCGGCCTCAACGTGCTGCAGGGCCTGGCCCTGTCCAACTGCGGCCCGATCATCGCCATCGACGCCAATCCGGCCAAGGAGGCGGCCGCCCTGCAGTTCGGGGCCACCCACTTCATCGCGGCGGGCCCAGACGTCGACACCGCGGAGGCGGTCAAGGCCATCTGCCCTCTCGGCGTCGACTTCGCCTTCGAGTGCGTCGGTCACCCGGCCCTCATCCGCCAGTCGATCGACCTCCTGGATTGGGGCGGCAGCTGCGTGCTGCTCGGCGTGCCCAAGTTCGGCAGCGAGGCCAGCTTCGTGGTGAACACCCTCTACAACGACAAGTCGATCCTCGGCTGCCGCTACGGGTCGGCCCGTCCGCACCACGACATCCCGCTGTTCATCGAGCTCTACAAGGCCGGGAAGCTCAAGCTCGACGAGCTGGTGTCGGCCACCTACGCCCCCGAACAGGTGCAAGAGGCGCTCGACGCCATGCACGGCGGCGGCCTCAACCGCGCCGTGCTCACCTTCGCCTGACGTGGGTTGACCGCTCGGGTTGCTCGCTCGGTCAGGCGGTGGGGGAGGCCGAGCGGAGCAGCGCGTCCACCAGGCCCGACACCGCGGTGAGGCTGGTGAAGAGGCTGTCGGCGCGGTCGTCGTCGCCCGAACCGCCGGCCATGAGCTCGAGACCGAGGAACAGCGAGGCGATGGCGTAGGCGATGTCGCCGATGGGCACCACCGACGCCAGCGGGGTGGACGCCAGGACCCGGGTGAGGGCGTCTTCCACCAGGTCGGTCCACGCCGTCATGCCGCCCTGCAGGGCATCGCTGAGGGCGGGCGACGAGTGGGAGCCGGCCAGGAGCTGGCTCAACACGATGGTGCTCCCGCGGGCCGCCTCGGTCTGGTGGATCTGGCGGCCGACGGTGACCAGCTCGGCCAGGGTGGTGACGGCGGCGAGCTTGTCGGCGTAGAGCTGGGCCCGGCGCTGCGAGTCGATCCGGGCCACCTCTTGGAGCAGACCGTCGACCGAGCCGTAGTGGTAGAAGACCAGCGACTGGTTGAGGTCGCCGTGTCGGGCGATGGCCCGAGCGCTGACCCCGGCGATGCCCTCGTCCTGCAGGCACGCTCGGGCGGCTTCGATCAGGCGGTCCCGCGTGTCGGCACCGGCATCGGTGGACGTGGCTCGCTTGGTGGTCTTGGATCCGGGAGCCACCATCACCTCGTTCCGACGTGCCTCGGTCGCCATCCTCGCAGACACCGGGAGGTGGGATCGGCTCACGGTCATGGCGAAACCGTCTCGGGGAGCAGACGGTGGGTGCACGAGTCGCCAGTGCATGCCGGGGGCCCGAGCCGGCGTCCGAGCCGGTCGCGGTTCGACGACACCAGGTGGAAGAAGTTCTCGGCCAGGGGAGCGAACGCCGAGCCGGACATCCGCCACGACCAGGCCCGGTACCGCACCGTGGCCCAGAGGCAGATGATGAAGGCGGCCGGGCCGATCCAGGCGGCACCCGAGTCGTCGACCACCACCAGTTCGGTTCCCAGCCAGGGGAGCTGGGGGAGCAGGCGGCGGGCGATCTCGGCGTCGGCCTCCTGGAACCGCAGCGGAACCCACGTCTCCTGGGTCTCGAGCCAGGCCCGGCAGCGCAGGCACAGAGCGCAGCGGCCGTCGTAGAACACCGTGAGCCCGGTGACGACCGGGCTCACGGGCGAGCTCACCGAGCCAAGGGGGCGGGTGGCCATCGTGCTCACGCCGGGTTCGGCGACCACGTGGCGGGTGCCGGGGCGGCGACGGGGGCCGGCGGCCGAGGAGCCGGGGCCGGGGCCGGTCGGGCCTGGCCATCGTCGGGGGTGTGGCCGTTGACCCAGCGCTGCGGGGCGACGGGCGGACGCAGCTCGCTCTGGCGGCGCCGGTCGGCGATGCGATGGAGCACCACCAGGTTGCAGAAGTGGGCGACGGCCAGGCTGACCAGGAGGATGCCCAGCTTGCGGGCCAGGAGCTGGATCGCCTCGGCGGGGTCGTCGGCGGTGCCGCCCTGCACCAAGAACAGCCCGTAGCCCAGGTTCAACATGGCGAACCCGGTGACGAGCAGGTGGTTGACGGCCCCGGCGAACTCGGGTCGGTCGGGAAATAGGTCTTCGAGGAACACCGCCCCGTTGCGGTACAGCGTCTTGGCCAGCCAGAAGCAGAGGCCGACGGCGATCACCAGGTAGGTGAGGTACATGGGGACGAGGTAGCTGGTGGTCATGGGTCGCTCCTTGATCGTTGACCGCTCGCTTTGAGCAATCAGTTTGAGCACTCAGTTTGAGCACCTGAACTGAGCATACGCTCAAATCCAGACTCGTCAAGGAGGGTGTTGTGGTTTTGGTCGCGGATGTGGCTCGTGCAGGGCGCGATCCGCGACCAGAGCGGTGCGGTCGCTCTCTGGTCGCGGAACTGGTGCGAGGAGAGCCCGATGCGCGACCAAAGCCACGACCGCGGCGAGCGCGGCGTGCCGGTTCAGGCCGCCGAGCTCACCGTCTCGCCGGTCTGCACCCGCCACAGCGCGGCGTAGAGCCCACCCACGGCAACCAGCTCTTCGTGGGTGCCCGATTCGATGATCTGGCCGGCCTCCATCACGTGGATGCGGTGGGCATGGCGCACCGTGGACAGGCGGTGGGCGATCACGATGGTGGTCCGGCCGGCCGACACCTTGGCCATGGATCGCTGGATGGCCGCCTCGGTCTCGTTGTCCACCGCAGAGGTGGCTTCATCGAGCACCAGCACCGCGGGATCGCGGAGGATGGCCCGGGCGATGGTGAGGCGTTGGCGCTGGCCGCCGGAGAGCTTCTGGCCGCGCTCGCCCACCAACGTGTCGTACCCGAGGGGCATGGCCTCGATGAACGTGGCCGCCTCGGCCAGCTCGGCAGCCCGGCGGACCTCCTCGTCGGTGGCGTCGGGCCGCCCGTAGGTGAGGTTCTCGCGGATCGTGCCGTGGAACAGGAACACGTCCTGGGCCACGAAGCCCATGGACCGGCGCAGCGACTCGAAGGTGAGGTCGCCGATGGGCACGTCGTCGAACGTGATCTGGCCCGAGGTGGGTTCGTACAGCCGCAGGAGCAGCTTCACCACGGTGGACTTGCCCGACCCGGTGGCACCGACGATGGCATGGGTCTCGCCCGCAGGCACCTCGAGCGACAGCTCCTTAAGGACGTGATCGTGGCCGACGTTGTATGCGAAGCGCACCTGGTCGAATCGAACGGCACCTCGAACGGGTGTGGGGAGCTCGACCGTGCCGGGCAGGATCACCGGGTCCACCTGCAGCACGCCGAAGATCCGCCGGCACGACGCCATGGCCCGCTGGTACAGATCGAGCGTCTCGCCCAGGGCGGTGAGCGGCCAGAGCAGGCGCTGGGTCATGTACACCAGCATCGAGAACACGCCGAGCTGGATCTGGCCCTCGAGCGCCATGTGGCCGCCGACGAGCAGGGTCATGGTGAATCCCACCAGGACCGCCATGCGGATCAGCGGGTTGAAGGCGGTGGAGAAGCGGATCGCTTCCCGGTTGGCCTCCTTGTACGCCTCGCTGTCGGTGCCCACCCGGGCCAGCTCCCGATCCTCGGCGCTGAAGGCCTTGATGGTGGCCATGCCGCCGATGCTGTTGGTGAGGGTGTCGCTGATGAGCCCGGCAGTGGCCCGGACCGTGGCGTATCGAGGCTCGAGTCGGGTCTGGTAGATCAGCGAGCCGGCCACGATCACCGGGATCGGCAGGAAGGCGAGCAGCGCGAGCAGGGGCGAGACCACGAAGAACACGATGCCGACGAACACCACGTTGGCCGCGGTGATGATCAGCTTGTGCGGGCCGAGGTCGAGGAACCGTTCCAACTGGTTGACGTCGTCGTTGAGGACCGCCATGAGGCCGCCTGAGGTGTGGTCCTCGAAGTACGACATCTCCAGCTTCTGCACGTGCCCGTACACGTCCATGCGCGACTCGTGCTCCACAGTCTGGGCCAGGTAGCGCCAGTTCAAGATGGCCACGTACTCGCTGGCGCTCTCCAGCAGCCACACGATCACGGTGATGACGGCCAACACCACCAGCTGGTGCCACTTGTCGGTGACGCCGAACGTGGTGGCCACGAAGGAGTCGGCCCCTCGGGCGACCACGTCGACCGACGCCCCGATCAGCAGCTCCGGGGCGATGTCGCACACCTTGTTGAACAGCGACATCGCGGTGGCGAAGTAGACCTGCGGTCGGTGGCCGTGGGAGTAGCCCCACAGCTCCTTCAGCGGCGGCGTCGTGGACAGGGGGATCGACGTCGGCGGGGCGACGGCGGGCGAGGGTTCAGCCATGGCGTCGACCCTATGGCCGAGGACGCTGCTGTCCGAAGGGGGTACTTCACCTGTGGGGTCGTGGTGCCGATGGGTACGGATGAACCGTGGTCACGGAAGGTACGACACTGGATCCAGGCGCCGACGGGCGGCGATGGCGCTGGGAGCGCTCGCCCTGGGATCGCTGGCCCTGGTCGGGTGCGGGTCCAAGGGCGGGTCCGAGGCCGCGCCGAAGGCGGCCAAGACCGGGCCGTCGACCACCATCGACATCAGCGGTCTGGACAAGCCGGACGCGTCGACCACCTCGTCGACCACGACGACCACGATCCCCGGTGACGACGGGTGTGGTGCGGTCCGGAAGATCTTCCTCGAGCCGGCCGGCGATCCCGCCCGGACCGGCCCGACGCCGACCGGCGCCGAGCTCGACCAGCTGGTGGGCAAGGTGGAGATGCGCCTCCCCGCCCTGGAGCGGGTGCAGTTCCGAGCGCTCATGGCCTTCGAGAACCAGCTGAAGGCCAACCCGGGTGCCCAAGCCCCCGCAGGCCTGGATCCGCCGGCGATCATCGTGCACCTGATCAAGTGGTCCAACCAGGAGTGCCCGCCCAAGCAGCCGGCGTGGGCCTGCGTGACCCGGTCGACCTTCCACCCCGTGGGCACGCCGGTCGACGGCAGCGATGGCACCTTCGCCACCCCCGAGGAGACCGTGCAGTCGACCTTCGACGGAGGCGCGGGCTCGGTGGCTCTGGGCCAGACCCAGGACACGGCGTGGTTCGGCTGGACCGACGAGACCGGGCTCATCAACCGGGTGCAGCAGGTGGTCCACTCCGGGAACGGGTGGAAGTTCGGCGACGACACCACCTGCGACAGCCACGGCTCTGCTGGCGAGACGTCCGAGACCGTCGGCAACGCCATCTTCACGCCGACCACGACCACGACGACGACGACGACCACGACGACCACCGCCACGACGACCATCCCGCCCACGACGACCATCCCGCCCACCACGCGGCCTGCCGGTCCACCCGTGACCATGGCCCCGTGACCATGGCTCCGTGACCCCCGCTGGGTCCTCGGTCCGACCCCATCTCGATGAGGACCGCCGCTAGAACGCGTTCTAGAATCTGACGACCAGTCAGGACACACGCGGAGGCGCGAAGACCCATGGGCATGCTCGACGGCAAGGTTGCGATCGTCACGGGGGCAGGGCACGGCATCGGCCGGGGCCATGCCCTGGAGCTGGCCAAGCACGGCGCCAAGGTGGTGGTCAACGACCTCGGCGTGTCGGTCAAGGGCGAGGGCAGCGGCAAGGACGCCGACCTCACCGTCGACATCATCAACGAGCGCGGCGGCGAGGCCGTGGCCAACTACGAGAACGTGGCCGACTACGAGGGGGCTGGGCGCATGGTCGCCCAGGCCGTGGACGCGTTCGGGAAGCTCGACGTGCTGGTGAACAACGCCGGCATCGTGCGCGACAGCGCCATCTGGAACATGAGCGAGGCCGACTTCGACGCCGTGCTCAACGTCCACGTCAAGGGCACCTGGGCACCGTGCCACCACGCTGCCCGCCACTGGCGTGAGCGCTCCAAGGCTGGCGAGGCCCTCACCGGCCGGGTGATCAACACCACGTCGGGTGCCGGCCTGGTGGGCAACTTCGGCCAGACCAACTACGCCACCGCCAAGGCGGGCATCGCCGGCATGACCCAGACCCTCAGCCTGGAGCTCTACAAGCTCGGCATCACCGTCAACTGCGTCGGCCCTGCCGCCGCCACGCGGATCACCGGCACCATGCCTGGCGCACCCGAGGTCATCGAGGCCGACGACGTCCCCGACGGCGAGTGGAACCGCATGGACCCTTCGGTGTCGTCGCCCCTGGTGGCCTGGCTGGCCTCGGACGAATCGCAGCACGTCACCGGCCAGATCATCCGGGCCGTGGCCGAGAACATCATTCTGATGAAGGGGTGGGTCGACGGGCCCACCATCAACAACAAGGGCAAGCGCTGGGACACCGAGAAGCTGGGCCAGCAGCTCGCCACCGACGTGTTCTTCACCAAGGCGCCCGGCCTCCGCTACTAGCGAACTCCAGGCCACGTGGTGGCGAACACCAGGCCACGTCGTGGCGAACAGCCTGACCCGAGCGGGTGAGGCATCATTGCCGTCCAGTACATCCAAAGGGGACCCGAAATGCAGAGCACGTCCAGGCGCCTTCTCGGCGCTGCGCTGGCCTTCACGGCGTTGTCCATGATCGCTGTGGGTTGCAGCAAGAGCGACAGCGACGGATCATCGTCGTCGAGCGGCAGCAGCACCACGTCTGCATCCGGGGGCAAGACCCTGACCGTCCCGGGCGACTACAAGACCATCCAGGCCGCGGTCGATGCAGCCAAGACCGGTGACCTCGTGCTGATCTCCGACGGCATCTACAAGGAGGCCGTCGACGTCACCACGCCGAACATCACCATTCGCGGCCTCGACCGCAACAAGGTGATCCTCGACGGTGGGTTCAAGCTGGAGAACGGCATCCGCGTGCTCGACACCAACGGCGTCACCGTCGAGAACATGACGGCCCGCAACTACCTGTCCAACGGGTTCTACTGGACGGGCTCGGACTACTACCGGGGCTCGTACCTCACGGCCTACCGCAACGGTGACTACGCCATCTACGGCTTCGACGCCTACCACGGCCAGCTCGACCACAGCATGGGCGCAGGCAGCCCCGACGCCGGCTTCTACATCGGCGAGTGCTACAAGTGCGACGCCGTGATCGACACCGTCATCTCGCAAGACAACGGCCTCGGCTACTCCGGCACGAACTCCGGTGGCGATCTGTACATCATCAACTCGACGTTCAAGAACAACCGTGCGGGCATCGTCCCCAACGCCGGTTCCTACGAGGGCTGCTACCCCGGCCGCCGCAACACCATCGTGGGCAACATCGTGCACGACAACAACAACAACAAGGCCGACGCCATCGACAACGCCCTTCTCGGCCAGGGCAACGGCATCTTGCTGGCCGGCAGCGTCGACAACGACGTCGAGCGGAACCTCGTCTACAACCACGACCGCACCGGCATCGCCGCCGTGCCGTTCCCCGAGGACGACGCCAACGACGTGCCGCCGCCGAAGTCGGACTGGGACAAGCCGTGCGACCCGAAGAAGAAGGTGGATCCCAAGAACGCCAACCCGGGCCTCGTGCTCTGGAACGGCACCGACAACCGCATCGTCGGCAACGTCGTCTCCAACTCGAAGCTGGCCGACCTGGCCTCGGCCACGATCCCCGACGAGTCCAAGGGCATCACCATCGAGGGCCTGAACAACTGCTTCAGCGACAACACCTTCACGACCAGCTCGCCCACCGACATCGAGACCCTCGCTCCGTGCAAGGGCACCGGATCGGGCGACTGGACCAAGGGCAACTTCGACCTGACCGTGCTCATCGCTGACAAGGCGCCGGCACCGCCGAAGAACACCTACCGCAGGTCGCCGATCCCGGCGCTCCAGCCCAACATGCCCAACGCCGCGACGGCGCCGGCTCCGGTGTTCAAGGGCCCGAAGAAGCCCAACGTGGCGGCCATCCAGGTTCCCGAGAAGCCCGCCAGTTGAGTCCGCTCGTCCGCCGCACGCTCGTCGTGCTGACCGGGGTCGTCGCCGTGGTGGCGGCGGCCTCGGTCGCGGTGGCGGTCACGGGCTCCGATGACGCGCCGCCGAAGCCGCCGGCGGCCAACGCCTACCCGACGCGCTACACCGGCCCGCAGGGCCGGGTGGGCCAGTTCGTGGTGACCTGCCCGTACTCGCACTCGGGTCCCAACGATCCGATCGTGCACCCGGGGATGACGGGCATGTCGCACCGCCACGACTTCTACGGTTCCACCACCACCAACGCCGACTCCACCATCGAGTCGATGCACCGCAGCTCGACCACCTGCAACAAGAGCGTGGACACGGCGGGCTACTGGCAGCCCACGCTCTACGACCACGGCAAGGTGGTGAAGCCGCTCGAGATCGCGGCGTACTACCGCGCTGCGCCAGATGTGGATCCCAAGCTGGTGAAGACCATGCCCCAGGGCTTGGCCCTCATCGCCGGCGACTTCCGGGCCACGACGCCGCAGAAGGGTGACGCCACCGGCTGGACCTGTGGTGTGGGCAGCGGTCTGAGCGACAAGCCACCGGTGTGCCTGCCGGGTGCGCCGCTCCACCTCGTGCTCACGTTCAAGGACTGCTGGGATGGCAAGCACATCGACTCTGCCGACCACCAGTCGCACGTGACCTATTCGGTGAAGGGCCAATGCCCGAAGGGGTTCGAGACCCACATCCCGCAGGTGACCATGTCGATCAACTTCGGGATCTCCGGAAAGGACCTCGACCTGGAACTGGCGTCAGGGAACATCTACTCGGCTCACGGAGACTTCTGGAACACCTGGGACCCGGCGGGGCTGCAGCGGGAGATCTCCATGTGCATCAACCGCGGCGCGGTGTGCGACCTGGCCTCCAACCGCGAAGAAGAGGCGCTCTTCTCCTACGGCTACTGAACCGGTCGGGCGTCGCCCGACCGCTACTTGACGACGCGGATGGCGCCGGTCATGCCCTTGGTTGCCGTGCCGTGGAGGCTGCAGTAGTAGGGGTAGTCCCCGGGCTTGTCGAAGGTGACCTTGGTCTCGGTGCCAGGCTCGAAGTCTTCGGTCTTGATGCCGGGGAACGACCCCTTGAGCACGGGGACGACGTCGTGCTCGTTGTGCCCGTCGTTTCGGAACGTGAGCGTGGATCCGGCCTTGATCTCGGTGTACTGGTGATCGAAGTTGTTGTCGATGGCATCGACCTCGGGCGGGTCGTCGGCCGTGGCATCGGCGAAGGTGACCTTGGTGAGATCCACCCCTGCCGCGGCCAATGCCGGGGTGGTGGTCTTGGCTGTTTGGTCCGAGATGGAGCTGGCCTTCTCGCCGCTCCCACCGCATGACGAGGCCACCAACGTGACCGCGATGACCAGTACGTATCCCCGAATGCGCATCGGGCGATCATAGTTGTGGACCCTACGGTGATCGGGGGTCGGCCCCTCGGCCGATACCCTCGGATCCGGTTCGACGCGATGCATCGGGAAGGCAGGAGTTGTGGTTGAGGTCCCGGCCGCCGAGCGCGCCTTCTACGAGGCCGAGTTCGCCGGAGCCACCATCGTGGTGTCGTTGGCCGACCCCGATGCCGGGACCATCGCCAGCGTCTGCCAGGCGGCCTCCTCCCTGGCCTCCGGTGATGCCCGCCTCGTCGTGGTGCAGGGCACCAGCGGCCGAGGCCTCGACCAGGGGGGCCCGCTGCCGGCGGCTCTGGCCGGCGCGTTGGGAACCGCGCCCCTGGTGCTCGAGGATCCCGATGGCACGCCCGATGCCGACTGGATGGCCGATCTCTGGTTGGCCATCACCGACCACAGTGCCGTGGTGGTCGACGTGGCCCCGGGCCTGGAGGCCGAGGTCGGCGCCACCCTGGCCGCTGCCCTTCGGGCCCTCAAGCTGGTGGTCACCGACCCCGACGGCGGATGGGGCAAGCCGCCGCGGAGCTTCGCCGACATGGCCACGCACCACGACGCCTTCGTGAGCCAGCTGGGTCATCGTCGCGGCGGCCAGGTGGCCGACGCCATCCTCTCGGCCCTCGCCGGTGGGGTCACCAACGTGAACCTCTGTCGGCCTGCCGACGTCGACCGCGAGCTGTTCACCTACGACGGCACCGGCACCTTGTTCACCAGCGGTGGGTACGTCGAGCTCGACCGGCTCCGCGTCGACGACCTTCCCGCGGTGGAGCGCCTCGTGCGGCAGGGCACCGCCGATGGCCTGCTCCGGCCGCGGACCCGTCACGAGATCGCCCGCCAGACCATCACCGGCATCGGCGCGAGGGTGGTCGGGAGTGGACACCTGGCGGGGATCGTGAGCCTGGAGACCGAGGCGTACACCCCCGAGAACGTGGGCGAGGTCGTCTGCCTCTACACCGTGAGCCAGTTCTCCGGGAAGGGTGCCGGCGGTCTCCTGGTGGACGGCGTGGTGGAGCGGGCCGGAGCGCTCGGCCTGCAGGCGGTGTTCGCGGTGACGGTGTCCGAGGCTGCCGCCGAGTTCTTCGCTCGGAAGGGCTTCACCGAGGTGGCCCACGACCAGCTGCCCGAGGCCAAGTGGCGCAGCTACGACCATGCGCGCCGGGCATCGGCCCGGGCGTTCTGGTACGGCCTCTGACGGTTTCTGACGGTTCGTCAGGTCGGGGTACGCTCCGACGATGGACCTGCGGTTCTCCGACGAGGACGAAGCGTTCCGGGCCGAGGCCCGGGCCTGGCTCACCGAGCAGCTCGATGGCCCGTTCCACGGGGTCAAGGGCCGAGGTGGCCCCGGCGACGAGCACGCCCTGTTCGATGAGCGCCTGGCCTGGGAGCAGCACCTCGGTGCGTCGGGGTGGAACTGCGTCGGGTGGCCCAAGGAGCACGGCGGACGAGGACTGTCGCTGCACCAGCAGGTCATCTGGTTCGAGGAGTACGCCCGCGCTGGCGGTCCCGGTCGCCTGGGCCACATCGGTGAGGGCTTGGCCGGGCCCACGATCATGGCCTTCGGCAGCCCGGACCAGCAGGAGCGGTTCCTGCCGGGGATCGTGGCCGGCACCGAGCTGTGGGCCCAGGGCTACAGCGAGCCCAACGCCGGCTCGGACCTGGCCAACATCGCCACCAAGGCCGTGCCCGACGGCGACGACTGGTTGATCACGGGCCAGAAGGTGTGGACCTCGCTCGCCCACTGGTCGCACTGGGTGTTCGTCCTGGCCCGCACCGATCCGCAGGCTGCCCCCAAGCACCGGGGGATCTCCTACTTCTTGATGCCGCTCCAGCAGGAGGGCGTGGAGATCCGCCCCATCCGCCAGGTCACCGGCACCAGCGAGTTCAACGAGGTGTTCTTCGACAACGCTCGGGCGCTGAACGTCGACCTGGTGGGCGGGCTCAACAACGGCTGGAAGGTGGCCATGGGCACCCTCGCCTTCGAGCGCGGTGCATCGACCCTCGGCCAGCAGATGGCGTTCCGCAACGAGCTCGACGACGTGGTCACCGTGGCTCGGGCCAACGGTCGCATCGACGATCCGGTCATCCGCCAGCGCATCGCCGACGCCCATGCCGGGCTGGAGATCATGCGGTGGAACACGCTGCGGGTCCTGTCGGGCCCGGAGGGCTCGGCGCCGCCGCCGGCCACCATGATCACCAAGCTCTACTGGGCCAACTGGCACCGCTCGCTGGGCGAGCTGGCCATGGACGTGCTGGGCGCGGAGGCCACCCTGGGCGACCAGTCGGTACCGCCGGGCCAGGGCTACGAGCTCACCGCGGCCCAGCGCCTGTTCCTGTTCACCCGCTCGGACACGATCTACGCCGGCTCCAACCAGATCCAGCGCAACATCATCGGGGAGCGGGCCCTCGGCCTGCCGCCCGAGCCCAAGGTCGCCCCGACCTCATGACCCTCTGCCCAAGGTGACCTCTGTGCCTGCTCCCACGCCCTCCTACGTCCCGGGCCACGGCCTGCTCGCCGGCAAGACGGTGGTGGTCACCGCCGCCGCCGGCACCGGGATCGGCTCGTCGGTGGCCCAGAAGGCCATCGAGGAGGGAGCAACCGTGCTCATCTCCGACTTCCACGAGCGTCGGCTGGGCGAGACCGCCGACCGGCTGGAGGCCGACACCGGCCAGCGCCCGTTCACCCAGGTGTGCAACGTCACCGTGGAAGACGACGTCACCGGCCTGGTGGCGGCCGCGGTCGAGCACCTCGGCGGGATCGACGTGATGATCAACAACGCTGGATTGGGGGGTTCGGCGGCCATCGTCGACATGACCGACGAGCAGTGGTCCACCGTCCTCGATGTCACGCTCACCGGGACGTTCCGATGCACCCGCGCGGTGCTGCGCCACATGATCGACCGGGGGAGCGGCGTGATCGTGAACAACGCCTCGGTGCTCGGGTGGCGGGCCCAGGCCGAGCAGGCCCACTACGCCGCGGCCAAGGCCGGCGTGATGGCCCTCACCCGGTGCTCGGCCATCGAGGCCGCGCCGCACGGCATCCGCATCAACGCCGTCGCCCCGAGCTTGGCCATGCACCCGTTCCTGGCCAAGGTGACCACCGACGACCTGCTGGCCGAGCTCACCGAGCGGGAGGCCTTCGGCCGCTACGCCGAGCCATGGGAGATCGCCAACGTGATGGTCTTCCTGGCCAGCGACTATTCGAGCTACATGACCGGCGAGGTCGTGCCGGTCAGCTCCCAGCGGGCCTGAGGAGGTCAACATGGCTGCCACCACGTTCCAGGGGGTCGACGAGGTCCGTGCCGCCGTCGGCCAGCACCTGGGGTTCAGCGAGTGGGTGACCGTCACCCAGGAGCAGGTGAACACCTTCGCCGAGGCCACCGGGGACCACCAGTGGATCCACGTCGATGTGGAACGGGCCAACGCCGAGTCGCCCTTCGGCGGGCCTATCGCCCACGGCTACCTCACGCTGGCGCTCACCAACCTGTTCCTGCCCCAGGTGGTCGACGTGCAGGGCGTGTCGCTCGGCGTCAATCGAGGCACCGGCAAGATCCGCTTCCCAGCGCCGGTGCCGGTCGGGTCGCGCCTGCGGGGCGGCGTCGAGCTGGTGTCGGTCGACGACGTGGCCCGTGACGGCGTCTTCACCGGCATCGACACCACGATGCTCATCACCGTCGAGCGTGAGGGCACCGACAAGCCGGTGTGCGTGGTCGAGAGTCTCAGCCGCTACCTCGCGTGATCCCCGTCGTCCGATGACGCTCGCCGCCACCACCCGTGCCGCCGCCGAGCACTTCGGCGATCGAGCCGCGGTGGTGGCCGGGGCCGGGTGGTCGGTGTCCTATCGCCAGCTCGACGAGCTGAGCGACGAGGTCGCCGCGGGGCTGGCGGAGGAGCACGGGGTGAGGGAGGGCGATCTGGTGGCCCTCGTCCTGCCGTCGACCCCCGACTACGTGGTGGCCTACGCCGCTCTGGCCAAGCTGGGCGCCATCACCGCTGGCGTGAACCCGCGGGCCACCACCCACGAGCGCAACGCGGTGCTGACCGAGGCCCAGCCGACGTTGATCATCGCCGCCGACGACGCGGCCACCGACCTGCCGGCCGACGTTCCCGTGGCCCGAGTGGCCCTGGCAACCAGACCAGACGATGTGCTGGCCCGACTGCGGGGCGCGGCCGACACCCACCTCGCGATCCCGGCTCCTGACCCCGACCGGCTGGTCACCGTGGTGTTCACGTCGGGGACCACGGGCCAGCCCAAGGGCGCCATGTTCGGCGAGGCCGAGCTGGCTGCGGTGACGCGGGCCGACCTCGGCCCGGCGGCCGGCGACTGGGGCGGTGGGGGACCGATGCTGGCCGGCACCGAGTGCGCCCACGTCGGCCTCATGACCAAGCTCCCCACCTACCTCCGGCTTGGGGCCACGGTGTTCCTGCTCGATCGCTGGCGGGCCGCCGACGTGCTGCATCTGATCCACACCCACCGGATGGCCACCGTCGGCGGCGTGGCCCCGCAAGTGGCCCTCCTGTTGCGCCAGCCCGACTTCGACCAGCTCGACCTGTCGTGCGTGAAGGCCATCGTGATGGGTGGGTCGGCGTCGTCGCCGGCCCTGGTCCGCGAGGCTCGCGAGCGCTTCGGTGCTCCCTATTCGATCCGCTACTCATCCACCGAGTCGGGTGGGATCGGCCTCGGTACCGCGTTCGACGCCGACGATGAGGAGGCCTTCCACACCGTCGGCCGTCCTCGGGGCGACGTGCAGGTGAAGGTGTGCGATCCCGACGCTCCGGGGTTGCCGGTGCCCGACGGTGAGGTGGGGGAGCTGTACCTCCGGTCGTCCACGATGATGCGGGGCTACTGGCGCAAACCGGCCGCCACGGCCGAGGCCCTCGTCGACGGATGGCTCCGCACCGGCGACCTGGCGTCGATCGGCGCTGATGGCCTGGTCCGACTGGCCGGTCGGGCCAAGGAGATGTTCATCCGGGGCGGGTACAACGTGTACCCAATGGAGGTGGAGGCGGTGCTGGCGACCCACCCCGCGGTGTCCGACGTGGTGGTGGTGCCGCGGCCCGATCCGGTGATGGGTGAACTGGGGGTGGCCGTGGTGGTGCCCGTCGATCCGGAGGACCCGCCCACGCTCGAGGCGCTGCGAGCCCATGGCGCCGAGCGGCTGGCGGCCTACAAGCTTCCCGAGGCGTTGCGCATCGTCGGCGAGATCCCGCTCACGCCCATGCAGAAGCAAGACCGCCGAGCACTCGCCGCCCACGAGCGCGAGGCTCCGACCCATGAGTGACGTCCACCATTGCCCGTTCTGCGAGCTTCGCTTCGTGACCCTCGCCGAACTGAACTTCCACATCCAGACCGACCACCCCGACCGCTCCGTCCCCGAACGCGAGTACTGACCCGCATACCCCCGAAGTTGTCGCAGTTGTTCGCGGCCGACGCGAAGAAGTGCGACAACCTCGGGCAGTTGGGCGGGTCTAGCGGGTGAGGAGGACCGAGGAACCGTGGCCGAAGAGGCCCTGGTTGGCGGTGAGGCCAGAGGTGGCCCCCTCCACCTGGCGGCCGGTTGCCTGGCCGCGCAGCTGCCACGTGATCTCGCACACCTGGGCGATGGCCTGGGCCGGCACGGCTTCGCCGAAGCAGGCCAGCCCTCCGCTGGGGTTGACCGGGATGCGCCCGCCGAGCGCCGTGTCGCCGTCGTTCAGCAGGCGCTCAGCTTCGCCGACCTTGCAGAGGCCGATGTCCTCGTACCAGTCGAGCTCCAGCGCGGTGGAGAGATCGTAGACCTCGGCCAGCGAGAGGTCCTCGGGGCCGATCCCGGCCTCCTCGTACGCCGCTTGGGCGATGGACGACTTGAACCGGTGCTCGGTGACCGGCACCACGGCGTGGGAGTCGGTGGCCATGTCGGGCAGGTCGATGATGGTGTTGGGGTAGGTGGGCGTGACGGTGGAGACCGCCGAGACCCGAACCACCGAACCGGCCGCCGCCGCGTGGCGCTGGGCGTACTCCATGGACGTGAGCACGATCGCGGCGCCGCC
>Ga0209023_10004455_pt1 | contig 15916 bp, 18 predicted proteins | sample LakOneMetagenome_FD_187468 | JGI IMG/M metagenome (GOLD analysis project Ga0209023, IMG submission 187468) | Freshwater and sediment microbial communities from Lake Erie, Canada (SPAdes) (version 2) | ecosystem: Environmental > Aquatic > Freshwater > Lentic | place: Lake Erie, Canada... | reverse complement strand
CAACCTCGTGGTCTCTGGCGGCGGTCGGCCCTGGAACACAGAAACGACGTGACCACGAGGGTCGAGAAGGCAGCAGGCATGGGCTGAAATCGCCCATGCGGTCTGGACGGGGTCGCTAACCCCTCCACCCGCCGGAGGCCGAATGTCGGGAGCGGGTTAAAACCCCGCGCCTCGAAGGCTTCCGTCTGAAGATCACGCGGAGCGTTCGCCTTCGTCGAAACGGTATTTGCTATCCCATCATCCGGGCGAGGCCCGGACGCTCCGCAGCCCTCCCCACCACTCGGCGGTTCCCGCGCGAGGTCGCCCAGCCGCGCCCGTGGCGCCCCGCCCAGATTGCCGCCGCCGCGCCTTCGCGTTACGGGTGGCGCGTACGAGGACAATCACGGTGTCGAGACCCAAGGGCTCCCTGGCCGCCGATCACGAGACCAAGCGGCGTGATCTGCTGACCAAGATGACCACGCGCCTGATGCATCGGCAGGCGGCGCGTCCCAGCCTGCGCGATCTGGCCGGGGCCGCCGAGGTCAGCGTTCCGACCCTGCGGCACTATTTCGGCGGCCGTCAGGCGGTGGTCGACGCGGTGCTAGCCGACTGCCTGCGGGTGGGCCGCGAGGGGCTGGACGCCCAGCGCAGCTCCGACCGGCCGTTCGCCGAGTCGATCCAGGGCTACGCCGAGGCCCTGATCCGGGCCCTCCAGGCGCCGCGTCCCGTCAAGCTGGGCGACATCTTCGCCGTCAGCCTGGCCGAAGGGTTTCTGGACCCGGAGATCGGCGCCTCGGCCCTGAACCATATTGTCGAGCCGACCCTGCAGGTGCTGGAAGCGCGCCTGGAAGAGCACATGCGCCGCGGCGACATGATCCAGGCCGACGCCCGCGCCGCCGGCCTGATGCTGCTGTCGCCGCTGCTGGTGGCCTGTCTGCACCAGGACCAGCTGAACGGAACCCACGTGCGGCCGCTGTCGACCGAGGATCTGGCCCGGACGGTCAGCGAGGCCTTCGTGCGGGCCTATGCGGTTCGGGTTCCGGCCTGACGGTCAATCGTCACAGTCGCCAACTCTCCGCTTTTCTATATCTCAAGTGAGATATAGAACCCCGCTCCTAGGCCCGGTGATCGGCGCGGAGAGAACGGCATGGCGAGCAAGATTCACGGCAATTCCTCTCTCGCCTGCCACGAGCTGCATCCCCACGCCCACAGCCCCTCGCGCCCCAGCCAGGCCGAGGCCGAGGCGGCCGTGCGCGTGCTGATCGAATGGGCAGGCGACGATCCGTCGCGCGAAGGCCTGCTGGACACGCCGGCCCGGGTGGCGCGTTCCTATGCCGAGCTGTTCAGCGGCTATGCCGATGATCCGCGCAGCCATCTGGAACGTACCTTCGAGGAAGTCGGCGGCTATGAGGACCTCATCGTGCTGTCCAATATCCGGGTGGTCAGTTTCTGCGAGCACCACATGCTGCCGGTGATCGGCCGGGCCCATGTGGGCTATCTGCCGCGCAACCGGGTGGTGGGCATTTCCAAGCTGGCCCGGGTGGTGCGCGGCTTCGCCAAGCGCCTGCAGATCCAGGAAAAGCTGACCGCCGACATCGCCCAGACCATTCAGGACGTGCTCGATCCCCTGGGCGTCGGCGTGGTGATCGAGGCCGAGCACAGCTGCATGACCCTGCGTGGCGTCGACACCCCCGGCTCGATGCTGTCGACCAGCCGCCTGCTGGGCGTGATCCGCGACGATGGCCGCACCCGGGACGAGTTCCTGCGCATGGTCCGGCAGGCCTGAGACCGATGACCGCCGCCCCGCCCCTCGCCTCGACGCCCCTCGCTGCGACGACGCCGGCGGTGACGGTCTGGTTCGACGGCGATTGCCCGCTGTGCGTCCGCGAGATCGCCCTGATGCGGCGGCTGGATCGCCGGGGCGCGATCGCCTTTGTCGATGTGGCCGGCGACGGCAGCTGTCCGACCGACCGGGCGGAACTGCTGGCGCGTTTTCACGCCCAGGAGGCCGGCGGGCCGATGGTGTCGGGCGCCGCGGCCTTCGCCGCCCTGTGGCGGGCCATTCCCGTGCTGGCGCCCTTTGGCCGGATGGCGCGCAACCCCGTGCTGCTGTGGGGGCTGGAGCGGGCCTATCGCGGGTTCCTGCGGCTGCGGCCCCGGCTGCAGGCGCTGGTTCGCCGCCTTGAGAAAACCTCGCGCGGAGGCCGGGCATGACCCCCGCTCCCGGAACGCCGCGCGTGGTGCTGGCCTATGGCCTGCTGGGTCTGATCCCCTTTCTGGCGCCGCCCGTGATCGGCGGCCTGTTTCCCGACCACGCCGCCTTCGCGGCCCGGGGCCTGGCCCTGTATGGCGGCCTGATCCTGTCCTTCCTGGGCGGAGCGCGCTGGGCCATGGCGGTGCGTCAGGACCCGGTCGACGCCCGGATCGTGTCGCTGGCCATGATCCCGACCCTGGTCGCCCTGGCCGTGTTGCTGCTGCCCGCCGAGCTGCGGGCCGCGCAGCTGGCGGTGCTGGCCCTGGCCCTGCTGATCCACGGCGCCTGGGATGTCTGGTCCAGCGACCTGCCCGACTGGTATCCGCGCCTTAGGCTGCTGCTGACCCTGGGCGGCACGGCCGGGCTGTCGGCCGGCGCGCTGGTGCTGCATGGCTGAGGCGGTGTCCACACCGGCCCGGCTGGCCGTCGTGGTCGGCGGCGCGGGCGGCGTCGGCTGGGCCCTGGCCCGCGCCCTGGCCGAGAACCCGACCTATGACCGGGTCATCGTTCTATCGCGGCGCTTTCCGGCGGACTGGCCGGCGACCGACACCCAGCATCGTCTGGTCTGGATGCCAGCCGATATTCTCGACGAGGACAGCCTCGGGGCGGCCGCCGTTCGCATCGCCGCCCTGGGGGCGCCGACCCTGATCCTGATCGCCACCGGCGTGCTGCACGGCGAGGGTCTGGCGCCCGAAAAGACCCTGCGCGCCGTGACCGCCGAGGCCCTGTCGCGGGTGTTCCTGGTCAATGCGGTGGGCCCGGCCCTGGTGGCCAAGCACCTGCTGCCCCTGACGCCGCGCGACCAGCCGAGCGTTCTGGCCGCCCTGTCGGCCCGGGTGGGCAGTATCGGCGATAACCAGCTGGGCGGCTGGTACGGCTATCGGGCCTCCAAGGCGGCGTTGAACATGCTGATCCGCACCCTGGCCATCGAGCACCGCCGCACCCGGCCGCTGGGCGTCTGCGTGGCCCTGCATCCCGGCACGGTCGACACCGCCCTCAGCGCGCCGTTCAAGGCAGGGGTGGCCGACGGACGTCTGTTCGCCGCCGAGCAGTCGGCCGCCGCGCTGCTGGCGGTGATCGAGGGCCTGGGTCCGCAGGCCAATGGCGGCTTCTACGCCTGGGACGGAGCGCCCATTCCATGGTGAGCAAACCCCGCACCGCCGTGATCGGCGCCGGCCTGGCCGGCCTGACCTGCGCCACCGCCCTGCACGCGGCGGGTCACAGCGTGCTGGTGCTGGACAAGGCGCGGGGCCCCGGCGGCCGGATGTCGACCCGCCGGCAGGCTCTGGGCGACGGCGAGGCCGCCTTCGACCACGGCGCGCCGGCCTTTACGGCCCTGGAGCCCGACTTTCAGGCTCAGGTGCAGTTCTGGAGCCTGCAGGGTCTGGCCGCGCCCTGGCCTGCCGCAGGACCCGGACAGTTTGTCGGGGTCCCCGCGATGAACGCGCCGCTGAAGGCCATGGCGGCTGATCTGGACACCCGCTGGAGCCAGACGATCAGCGGGCTTTCGCGCGACGGCGCCGGCTGGCGCCTGGCCGGGACGACGCAGGACGAGGGGCTCTTTGACCGCCTCGTCGTGGCCATACCCGCCGAACAGGCCGCCGTTCTGCTGGCTCCGGTCCAGCCACAATTCGCCGCCCTGGCCCGCGCCGTTCGCTCCGCGCCGTGCTGGACCTTGATGGCGGTGTTCGATCAGCCCGTGCAAAGCGCCGAGGCGGTTCTGACCGGCGGTGAGGTGGTGGCCTTCGCCAGCCGCGAGGCCAGCAAGCCAGGGCGCGCAGCGACCGAGGCCTGGGTGATCCACGCCACCCCCGACTGGTCGCGCGACCATCTGGAACTGACCGCCGATCAGGCCGCGCCCCAGCTGCTGGCGGGCTTTGAGGCCCTGCTGGGATCGGCCGCGCCCCTCGCCGTTTCGGCGGTGGCCCATCGCTGGCGCTATGCCCGGCCCCTGGCCGCGCCGCGTCCGGCCCTGTGGGACGCCGCAAGCCGCCTGGGCGTCTGCGGCGACTGGCTGGGCGGCGGCTCGGTCGAGGGCGCCTGGCGATCAGGCTTCGAGCTGGCTGCTGTGCTGTTGCCTTGACGCCGTCAGCGCCAACGCCCAGAAGCCGGACGTGACCGACACCGCACCCCCCGCCGCCGCCCCGAAAAAAGCCCCCGGCATGATCCGGTCCTCGGCGATCTATTCGGGCCTGACCCTGGTCAGCCGGCTGATGGGTTTCGTGCGCGATCTGGTGATCTCGTATTTCCTGGGGGCCAGCGCCAATTTCGCGGCCGACGCCTTCAACACCGCCCAGATGTTCCCCAACCTGTTCCGGCGGATCTTCGCCGAGGGCGCCTTCGCGGCGGCTTTCGTGCCGGCCTATTCCAAGACCCTGGATCGCGACGGGCCCGAGGTGGCCGACAAGCTGGCGGCCGACGCCATGGCCACCATCGCCGCCTTCACGGTGGGCCTGACCCTGATCTCCCAGGCGGCCATGCCGTGGCTCATGATGGTCATCAGCCCGGGCTTCGGCTTTGGCACCGACAAGTACAAGCTGGCCGTGATCCTGACCCAGATCACCATGCCCTACCTGCCCTGCATGGCCATCGTGGCCCTGCTGTCGGGGGTGCTGAACGCCCGGGGCAAGTTCATCGTCTCGGCCGCAGCCCCGATCCTGCTCAACCTCGTGACCCTGATCGCGGTGATCCCGACCCGCAACGCCCATGACGCGGCGGTGGCGGCCTCGTGGGGCATCCTCGCGGCCGGCGTCTGCCAGGTGCTGCTGCTGGTGTGGGCGGTGCGCAAGGCGGGCGCCACGATCCGCTGGCGGCTGCCGCGCCTGACGCCGGAGATCAGGGCCCTGATCGCTCTGGCGGTGCCCGGCGCCATCGCCGCCAGCGCCAGCCAGATCAACATCACCATCTCGGGCGTGCTGGCCAGCCATGTGAACGGCGCGCGGACCTGGCTGGCCTATGCCGACCGCCTGTACCAGCTGCCGCTGGGCCTGGTGGGCGTGGCCATCGGCGTCGCCCTGCTGCCGCGCCTGTCGCGGGCCGTGGCCGCCGAGGATCGCCGCGAGGCCCAGACCGCCATGGACCAGGCCATCGTCTTTGCCCTGGCCCTGACCCTGCCGGCCGCCGTGGCGCTGTTCAGCATTCCGTTCTTCCTGATCGACGGCCTGTTCACCCGGGGCGAGTTCACGGTGTTCGACGCCCGCCAGACCGCCAACGCCCTGCTGCACTATGGCTGGGGCACCCCGGCCTTTGTGTTGGCCCGCATCCTGTCGCCGGCCTTCTTCGCGCGGGGCGACACCAAGAGCCCGATGCGGTTCGCTTTGGTCTCGGTGGCGGTCAATATCGGCCTGGGCCTGGCGCTGTTCCCGTTCATGGGCGTGCCCGGCCTGGCCGCCGCGACCAGCGCCGCCTCGTGGATCAATGTGCTGCAGATGGTGCTGATGCTGGGCAAGCGCGGCGACTACACGCCCAGCAAGATGGCCTGGGGCAAGATCATCCGGGTGCTGGCGGCCAGCGTCTCGCTGGGCCTGATCCTGGCGGCGATGTCGCACTGGCGCGCGGCGATCGAGGCGCCGATCCTGGCCATGGGTCTGGGTTCGGCCAAGGAGCTGGCCATCCTGGCGACCTGCGCCGTGGCGGCGGGGCTCTATCCGGTGCTGCTGCTGCTGTCGGGCGGGGTCACCCTGGCCGAAGCCAGGACCGTGCTGCGGCGCGGCGCGGGCCGCTGAGCCGGCTTGCCCTGCGGCGCGCGGAGCGGTAACCAGCGGGCATGGCTTTGATCGGTCCCTTCGCACCGCGATGGCGCGGCTCCCGCTGACCCTGATCGCCGCATCCCCGGATGCGGTTCGCGTTGCCGCGCTCGCCATTCCAAGTTTCGATATCCAAGGCTGAAGCCATGACCGACCAAGCTCCCGCCGCCGTTTATGCGGGCCCCGCCCGCGTGCTCTCCGGCGTGCAACCTTCCGGCGCCCTGCACCTGGGCAACTATCTGGGCGCGTTGGTGAAGTTCGCCCGCCTGCAGCACGAGATCGACACCTTCATCTTCGTGGCCGACCTGCACGCCATCACGGTGTGGCAGGAGCCCGCTGCCCTGGCCCAGCAGACCCGCGAGATCGCCGCCGCCTATCTGGCCGCTGGTCTCGACCCGGCCAAGGCCACCATCTTCCCGCAATCGGCCGTGCCCGAGCACGCTGAGCTGGCCTGGATCTTCCAGTGCGTCGCCCGCCTGGGCTGGCTGGACCGCATGACCCAGTTCAAGGAAAAGAGCGGCAAGAACAAGGAGCGCTCCAGCGTGGGCCTCTACACCTATCCGGTGCTGCAGGCCGCCGACATCCTGATCTACAAGGCCACCCACGTGCCGGTGGGCGAGGACCAGAAGCAGCATCTTGAGCTGACCCGCGACATCGCCGCCAAGTTCAACCACGACTTTGCAGCGCCCAATTTCTTCCCGCAGCCCGACCCGCTGATCCAGGGTCCCGGCGCCCGGATCATGAGCCTGCGCGACGGCTCCGCCAAGATGAGCAAGTCCGATCCGTCGGACTACAGCCGCATCAACCTGACCGACGACGCCGACGCCATCGCGACCAAGGTCAAGAAGGCCCGCACCGATCCCGAGCCGCTGCCGGAAACCCTGGAAGAGCTGGCGACCCGCCCCGAGGCCGACAACCTGGTCGGCATCTTCGCCGCCCTGGACGGCCGGACCAAGGCCGAGGTGCTGGCCGAATACGCCGGCAAGGGCTTTGGGACGTTCAAGCCGGCCCTGGCCGACCTGGCGGTCGAGAAGCTGGCCCCGGTCGGTGAGCGCATGCGCTCACTGCTGGCCGACCCGGCCGAGATCGACCGGATCCTGGCCAAGGGCGCGGAACGGGCTCGCGAAGTGGCGGCCCCGACCGTGGCCGAGGTGAAGAAGCTGGTGGGCTTCTGGGGGGCTTAGCCTCTTCCTTCTCCCCTTGCGGGAGAAGGTGGCGCGCAGCGCCGGATGAGGGGTTGAAAGCGCTGTCGGCCATGGTCGACGGGCAGGCTGGATGAGGGGCGTTCGCGCGCCCCCTCATCCGTCGGCTTGCAGCCGCCACCTTCTCCCGCAAGGGGAGAAGGAAATCAGACCCGCTCGGGGATCCGCACCGTCAGGGTCTCATAGCCCTTCACGAAGCTGGAATAGACCCGCTTGGGCTCGTCCAGCACCTCGATCTTCGGGAAGCGCTTGAGGATCTCTTCCCAGACGATCTTCAGCTGCATCTCGGCCAGGCGGTTGCCCACGCAGCGGTGGATGCCGAAGCCGAACGACAGGTGGCGGCGGGGGTTTTCGCGGTCGATGATGAAGCTGTCGGCGTCTTCGATCACGGTGTCATCGCGGTTGCCCGAGACGTACCACATGACGACCTTGTCGCCCTTCTTGATCTGCTTGCCGGCCAGCTCGACGTCTTCCAGCGCCGTGCGGCGCATGTGGGCCAGGGGCGTCTGCCAGCGGATGATCTCCGAGACCATCGACGGGATCAGCTCGGGATTGGCCCGCAGCTTGGCTTCCTGCTCGGGGTTCTTGCTGAGCGCGTAGAGGCCGCCGGTCAGGGAGTTGCGGGTGGTGTCATTGCCGCCGACGATCAACAGGATGATGTTGCCCAGATACTCCATGGGCGGCATGTTCTTGGTCGCCTCGCCCTGGGCCAGCATCGAGATCAGGTCGCCGCCGGGCTCTTCGGCATTGACCCGCTCGTTCCAGAGATTGGTGAAATAGGCCAGGCATTCCAGCAGCTCGGCCCGGCGGGCGTCCTCGCTCTCGACGATGCCGCTCTCCGGCGAAGCCGTGGCCACGTCCGACCAGCGGGTCAGCTTGCGGCGCTCTTCCCAGGGAAAGTCGAACAGGGTGGCCAGCATCTGGGTGGTCAGCTCGATCGACACCCGGTCGACCCAGTCGAAGGGCTCGCCGATCGGCAGGCTGTCGAGGATCAGGTTCACCCGCTCGCGGATGACGCCTTCCAGCTTGGCCAGGTTCTGCGGCGAGACGATCGGGCTGACGGTCTTGCGCTGGATGTCGTGCTTGGGCGGGTCCATGGCGATGAACATCGGCAGGACGAAGTCCTCGTCGAAGTCGCGGATGGTGATGCCGCCCAGATGGGCGTCGGACGAGAACACCCCATGATTGGTGTCAACGGCCATGATGTCGTTGTACCGGGTCACCGACCAGTAGGGACCGGTCTCCTCATTGCCCTTCGACCAGTGAACCGGGTCTTCTTTCCGCAGGCGCTCGAAATAGGCCCACATGGCGTCGGCCTGGAACAGGACCGGATCGGCCACATGAAAGTCTTCCAGCGGCGTGGACCAGGCGGCGGCGCTGAGCGCGCCCTTGCTGAGATCGATCGAACCGTCGCTCATTGCGGACCCTCCCAAGGATCGTTGTTTTTCGTATCACGCCAGAAAATGACGCCTGTGTCACCTTTCTTTGTGGCCACCCGCGCATCTTGCGCCGGAGGCTCGCGAGGTCCATTTCTCCGCCATGTTCATCCAGACCGAAACCACGCCCAATCCCGAGGTGCTGAAGTTCCTGCCCGGCCGTGAAGTGCTGGGCGAGGGCGCGCGCGAGTTCAAGACGGCGGAAGAGGGCGAGTCCTCGCCGCTGGCCAAGGCCCTGTTCCAGTTGGGCGACGTGACGCGGGTGTTCTTCGGTCCCGATTTCCTGACCGTGACCAAGGATCCCGACGCCGAGTGGCCGCATCTGAAGGCGCCGATCCTGGCCGCCATCATGGACCACTTCACCAGCGGGCGGCCCTTGTTGCTGGACGCCACCGACAGCGGCCATGACGATGACGGCGTCTATGACGACGAGACCAGCCAGATCGTCGCCGAGATCAAGGAACTGCTCGACACCCGCATCCGTCCGGCCGTGGCCCAGGACGGCGGCGACATCGTGTTTTCGAAGTTCGAGCCCGCGACGGGCGTCGTCTGGCTGCACATGCGCGGCGCCTGCTCGGGCTGTCCGTCCTCGTCGGCGACGCTGAAGTCCGGCGTCGAGAACATGCTCAAGCACTATGTGCCTGAAGTGACGCGGGTCGAGCAGACGCTGTAGGGCGTCGCGCAAAGAAAAAGGGCCGCGCCAGGCGCGGCCCTCGGGGTCTTTCAGACCGTTCTGATCACCAGCGCTTGGTGATGCTGAACAGAACCCTGCGTTCGGCCTTCAGGCCCGAAATCCCCTTGGTCTGGGACTGCCGCTCTTCCAGAAGGTTCTGACCGGCCAGGGCCAGGGTCACCCCGGATTTCATCTCGTAGCCCACACGTCCGGCCACCGTGGTGTAGCCCTTCACCGGTTCCAGGGTCTGGGTCGCGGTGTAGGAATTGAACTTCGACACCGTGCGGACATAGGTGTCGACGGTCCAGCGGCTGTCGGTCCAGCCCAGGCTCAGATTGCTGCGCCATTTCGGCGAGGTGTCGCCGAAGGCGATCAGTCGCCGAACGGCGCTGTAGCCGGCGATCGTGGTGTCGGTGATGTCGACATAGGTCGTGTCGGCGCTCCAGCGGAAGCCCTTGCCAAACTTGCCGGCTCCCGAAACCTCGACACCCTTCATCTCCGACTTGCCGATGTTGTAGTAGGTCAGGGCGGCATAGGTCGTGGCCGTGGCCGGGATATCAATCTGCAGTCTGGAGACGCCGCTCTTCACGTCTTCGGTGCGCTGAGCCATGAGCTTGACGGCCATGCGGGCGCCCAGCTTGGGAATGGCGCGCTCATAGGCGACCTCGTAGCTGGTGATCAGCGTGGGGTTCAGATCGGGATTGGCCAGGGTGGCGATCCCGACCGGCGGCGCGGTGGCGGGTATGACCTGGCGTGACCCCAGTTCGACAAGGGTGGGAGCCTGCACGCCGCGCGCCGCGATCAGGCGGATGGTGTCGACATCCGTGGCGCTGATCACCGCGCCCAGATTGACGCTGACTTCCTTGATCGAGCGGTCCCAGTCGCTGTTCTTGTTTCGTGTGACCCCGGCGGGGAATGTGCCCGTCCGGCTAAGCTCCAGGCTGTCCAGGCGAGCGGCGGCCGTCAGCGCGACCTTTTCCGAGGCTTGCCAGTTCCACATCGCCGACGGAGCCAGCACACGATAGCGCACCGTGCCGCCCTTGACCGGGGTCGTGTTGACCTCGTTGTCGCGATATTCGAGCGCGACGCGCAAGGTATGGTCCGAGCCGATCTTGATCAGGTCCTGCACCTTGGCGACCATGATCTTGTTCTCATAGTGCAGGGGCGGGGCGGTGGAATCGAGCTGATTGAGATAGATCTGGGCCTGAATGGCGCCGAAGCGGGTATCTGAATCGAGCGTCGCCTTGATCGAGTCGGTCTTCACCTTGTGGCCGACATAGGTGTAGCCCGACAGCATTTCGGACTGACCCGAGTTTGACCATGAGGCCTCGACCCGCAGGTCCGTGGTCGGCGACAGCGCCGCCACCGCGTCGAGCGCGGCATGCACCTTCCAGGGATCGGCCAACAGGGAAGAGGCCACCGTTGTGCCGGTATTGCTCCATTCGTCCTGCTTGTCGGCGCTGAGCGACAGGCGGGCCTTCACCGGTCCAAGGCTCATGGTGTTGACCAGGGTCGCCGAGGCATAGCCCAGGCCGCCCGCCTGGACGGTGACGCTGTTGGTCTTGTCGTATTTGGGGTTGAACGTGATGATGTTGATCACGCCCGAGACGGCGTTGAAACCGAACAGGGCGCTGTTGGGGCCTCTCACCAGTTCGATCTGGCGGATTTCCTCAAGGGCCACCGGCAGGGTGTGCCAGTCGGTATAGCCGAAGTGGTCCAGATAGACCTGACGGCCGTTGATCAGCACCAGCATCCGCGGCGAACGCGCCTGGTTGTAGCCGCGCACGCTGACTTCGGCCGCGCCCGCGGCGAAGGGCAGAATATCGACACCGGCGCTCCGGGACAGGATGGTTGGAATATCCGTCGCGCCTGACCGACGGATGTCTTCGGCCGTGATGATGGTCATGTCGACCGGCGCCTGGGATGCGCGCTGCGGCGAGCCCGTGGCCGATGTGGTGACGGGCTCGTTGAACATCGCTTCAAGCGAGCCATAGTCAATCGTTTGGGCGCTGGCGGAGCCGGCGGCCAAGGCCAGGCCAGCCGTGGCCAGAAGGATGGATTTTTTCATGCGATTCCCCTCGGCTCTGGATTAGATTTCGCGGATCATCATGCGGAAGGCGGCCTTGAAGGTCGCTCCGACGGCCGCGGCGGCGGCGCGATTGACGACGATCTCGACCTTGGGATCCGCCGACACGCTGATGGCGCAGCCGCCCGACGTGGCGCACGCGGTGTCCGAGCCGATGGTGATCAGGTTCTTGCCCTTGGCGGCGGCGCCGACCGCGCTGTAGGCCACACCGCTGGTTACGAAGAGAGCGGTGACGCCCGAGGCCGAGCCGACAGCGCCGGCTTCGATCGCCTTGCCCGTCACGGTCAGGCCGCCGGCGCTGTAGCCGCCGCCGATGGCGGCCATCACGGCGTTCTTTTCAGCCACCGAGGCCGGCTTGGAGGGGTCGAACACCACACCCATGACCGCTGAACCCACTGGAGCCTTTTCCAGGAAGGTCAGGGCGCGGACCGCGATCTGCAGGTCCTTCTGGGTGTCAGCGTGGGCGACAAGCGGCGCCGCCAGTACCGCCAGCGCGGCGATGGCCGTACGGCGAGCGTTGTGAGTCCTGGTCATAAGTCCCTCCAAACCCCTCTTTCGGTGGGGGTGCGGAGATAGTGCGAGCTTGTATATTTTTTAGTATCTGTCAGATTGTCGCAGGGTTAATGCCTCTTTTGTAAGAGAATGTGGAAGTAATATATCCGGCCATACCGACTTACAAAGTAGTAATACCTGAAATCAAAACGGCTTTGTATTCCGTTTAAACGATTTGTGGCCAAATCTAGGCGCGTTTTTATACATAGGTAAGAATGTGCTTTTCAGAATGCGCGGTGACACTCGCCAAGTGACTATCGGCCATACCGATCAGTGCAATTGAACGAAACCTGGGCCGCGCGGAGCGACCAGGGCCAGGGACATCATCCTGGCTTTGGGGTCAGTCATCCGGAGCGCCTTGATTCGGCGCGGCGTGTCTCTATATCGCAACTCATCAAGTTACGGTTTTCGAAGGTTTGAAACCATGTCCAAACTGTCCGATCAGGCGCTCGCCCAGCTGTTCACCGAAGCCCGCACGCGCAATGGCTGGACGTCGGACCCGATCCCGGAAGCGGTCCTGCGCGAGCTGTATGACCTGGTGAAGTTCGGTCCGACGGCGGCCAACACCACGCCGGCGCGCTTCATCTTCGTTAGCAGCCCGGACGCCAAGGCCAAGCTGGCGGCGCTGTCGTCGGGCTCGAACGGGCCGAAGATCCTGCAGGCCCCGGTCACCGTGATCATCGGCTATGACCTGGATTTCCCCGAGACCCTCGACAAGCTGTTCCCCAACGCCCCCGGCGCGAAAAACTGGTTCGGCGACCCGGTGGCCAAGGAAACCGGCGCGCTGCGCAACAGCTCGCTGCAGGGCGGCTACTTCATCATGGCGGCGCGAGCCCTGGGCCTGGACGTTGGTCCGATGTCGGGCTTCGACAATGCGGGCGTCGACGCCGAATTTTTCGCCGGGACCAACATAAAGTCCAATTTCATTGCTTCGATTGGCTATGGCACGGACGAGGGTCTCTTCCCGCGCAACCCGCGCCTCGACTTCGAGGAAGCCGCGAAAATCGTCTGATCCCAGACCAAGAGCTTGGCCCGGTTCGCGTGAGTATGGACCGGTCCAGCCTGAGCCCCCGCCCGTTTCGACGGTCGGGGGCGACGGTTGTTTTGTGCATCCGGCGCGCACGCGCTAAAACCACCCCATGACCCAGCGCCTCGCCCTCATCGCCCTGCCTTTCCTGCTGCTCGCCGCCTGCGGCCCGGTGGAGAAAAAGGCCGACGAGGCCGGGACCGCCCCGCCCCCCGCCGAGCCGGGCAAGAGCGGCTCGGTCGCGGTGATGGTCAAACCCTATACCGAGGGTCCGCTGACCGTCCGCGCCGAGGGCGTCGGCCCGATCAACGCCTCGACGGCGTTCGACCTGCCGACGATCAAGGTGCTGTTCCCCAAGGCGGTGGTCCAGCAGGCCTTCCTGCACTTCGGCGCAGGTCCGGCCCAGCCGATCATCAATGTCGAACAGAACCAGATCCCGCTGATGGAGATCTCAAAGGGCGAGGACGGCGACCTGGGCGCTATTCGCCTGGAGGGCGGCGATGTGCGCGGTCCCAAGGACGAAACCCTGCTGACCCAATGGTCGGCGCTGGGCCTCGACATCAAGACCTGCCGGGCCGGCGAGGGCCGCGACGTCAATGGCGTCATCTGCGTGCGGCCCGAGGCGCCCAATGTCCAGTATCTGATCGGCGTGCCCGGCTGGACCAAGGGCGGCCTGCCGCCGGTCGAGACGCTGAACGCCAAGGGCCAGCTGAACGGCTTCGTCTGGCGTCCGACCGAGGTGGCCGCGGTCGGCGCGGCCTGAGTTTCATGCGCTTCCCCGTCGCCCTGATCGCCGTTCCTCTGGCGCTGCTCGCCGCCTGTGGTCCAGCGGACAAGCCGGTAGAGCCGGCGTCGGCTCCAGTCGCCCCGCCATCGGCCTCCGCGACGTCGTTGTTGCCGCTCGACGAATACGCCGTCGGCCCGATCATGGCCCAGACGCCGTTCACGGCCGAAGCGATCCAGGCGCTGTTTCCCAAGGACAAGGTCGAGGCGGACGGCTCGGCCATCACCGTCGCCCGGGACGGCGTGACGATCCTGAAAATCCTCGGCGAGCCCGGCCTCGCCACGGTCGGCGAGATCCACATCGCCGGACGATCGGCAAGCGGCCCACGCGGCGAGGTCTTCGGCATGCCGTGGCCCCGGCTCGACGTGCCGCTGAAGCGCTGCTGGATGGGTCAGGACGCCTATCGCCACGCCGTGATCTGCACCCAGCCAGGCGAGTCCGTGCTGCGCTATGTGTTCGAGGTTCCCGGTTGGACCCGCGATGACCTGCCCTCGACCGAGGTGCTGGCCGGCGCCACCCTGCGCGACTTCATCTGGAAGAGCGGCGCGGGCGGCTACGCCCCGAACGGGGGCGGCGCATGATCCTGGCCATCGACACCTGCCTGGGCGCCAGCTCGGTCGCCATCCTCGATGGCGACCGCGTGCTGGCCTCGCGCAGCGAGCCCATGACCCGGGGCCATCAGGAACGCATCGGCGTCCTGGCCCGTGAGGTCGCTCTGGAAGCCGGCGTGGCGTTTTCGGACCTGACCCGGATCGGCGTCACGGTCGGTCCCGGCTCGTTCACCGGCCTGCGCGTGGGCCTGGCCTTCGCCAAGGGCCTGGCCACGGCGCTGTCGATCCCCTGCGTGGGCGTCAGCACGCTGGAAGCCCTGGCCTTTGGAACGCCGGGCTTCGTCGCCGCCGCGCTCGATGCGCGGATGAGCCAGGTCTATCTGCAGATCTTCGACGGCCGGGTCGCCCTGATGGCTCCCGACGCGCTCGACCTGGGCTCGGCCGCCGCGCGGCTGGCCGAACTGCATGGCGGCCAGGCCGTGACCCTGATCGGTTCGGGTGCGCCGCTGCTGGCTGAGACCTTCCCGAAGGCTGCGATCCTCACGCCGGCTTTTCCCGATCCGGTCGCCGTGGCGCGACTGGCCGCCGCCCGGCCCGCGCCGACCCATTCGCCCCGGCCGCTCTATCTGCGCGCGCCTTATGCGACCCTGCCCGCCGCCCAGGCCGCGACATGATCCTGCGCCCTGTTGGCCTCGAGGCCTGTTTCATCCTCGCCGACCTGCATGACCGCGCCTTTCCCCGGCCGTGGAGCGCGATCGAATTCGAGGACCTGCTGAAGTCGCCCGGCGTCTTCGCGGTGCTGGGCGAGGCGGGCGATCCGGCGCAGGAAAAGGGCTTCATCCTGTGCCGGTCGATCGCCGGCGAGGCCGAGATCCTGACCATCGCCGTCGATCCCGCCGCCCGCCGTCGCGGCTGGGGCGCGGCCCTGGTCGAGATGGCGGCCGGAATCGCCACCGAGACCGGCTCCGAAGCGATGTTTCTGGAGGTCGCGGCCGACAATGCCGCCGCCATCGCCCTCTATGCGGCGACGGGCTTTGCCCGGGTGGGGCTGCGCAAGGGCTATTATCCCCATCCGGATGGCGCTAGGGACGCGGTTGTCATGCGGCGGGCGCTTAACACTTAAGGGTTCACCGCCTATTCTGCCATCGACTCAGACGGAGGCGCCGCCTTGGATCGACTTGAAAAGCTCTGCATCGATAAGGGCATGCGCATGACCGATCAGCGCCGCGTGATCGCGCGCGTGCTGTCGGCCGCCGACGATCATCCGGACGTCGAAGAGCTGCACCGCCGCGCCCACGCCGTCGATCCGCACATCTCGATCGCCACGGTCTATCGGACGGTTCGCCTGTTCGAGGAGAGCGGCATCATCGAGCGCCACGACTTCCGCGACGGCCGCTCGCGCTACGAAGAAACCCCCAGCCATCACCACGACCACCTGATCGACATGAAGACCGGCAAGGTCGTCGAGTTCGTGGACGAGGAGATCGAGGCCCTGCAGAACGCCATCGCGCGCAAGCTGGGCTACAAGCTGGTGGACCACCGGCTGGAGCTGTACGGGGTTCCGATCGAGGAGTGATCGGGAGCTGCTCCCCCTTTGGGGGAGCTGTCGCGAAGCGACTGAGGGGG
>Ga0209023_10004454_pt1 | contig 15916 bp, 6 predicted proteins | sample LakOneMetagenome_FD_187468 | JGI IMG/M metagenome (GOLD analysis project Ga0209023, IMG submission 187468) | Freshwater and sediment microbial communities from Lake Erie, Canada (SPAdes) (version 2) | ecosystem: Environmental > Aquatic > Freshwater > Lentic | place: Lake Erie, Canada | collected... | reverse complement strand
CGTCGGGTTCGAGAACCGCTGCCGCACCGCCGAGGGCGCGTATCGCTGGATACGCTGGAACGTGGTGCCTGACGCTGACGGCACTTTGTTCTACGCGTCGGGTCATGACGTCACCGAGAGGAAGGAGAGGAACCGCCTGCTTGCACTCGGTCGTGATGTGGGCGTGTCACTCGCCCAGTGCTCCTCGATGCCTGCGATGCTCTCCGCCTGTACGGAGGCGATCGTCAAACACCTCGATGCCGCGCTCGCGCGGATCTGGACGACGGATGACAGCGGCGAGATGCTCGAACTGCGGGCCAGTGCCGGCTTGTACACGCGTCTGGACGGCACACACAGCCGGATCCCGGTTGGACAGTTCAAGATTGGACGCATTGCCCACGAGCGTCGTCCGCATCTGACCAACGACGTGTCTCACGATCCTCGCGTGAGCGATCAGGAGTGGGCGAGGCGCGAGGGTCTCGTGTCGTTTGCCGGACACCCGCTCATGGTGGGCGACCATCTGCTCGGAGTCATTGCGCTCTTTTCGCGCGACCCCCTGTCCCCGGCCGTCGTCGAGGCGCTTGGATCCATCGCAGACATCATCAGTGTCGACATCGCCCGCCGCCGTCAGACGGTGGCACTCTCGCGCAGTGATGCCATGGCGCAGAGTGCCAATCGTGCCAAGAGCGAGTTCCTGGCAAACATGAGCCACGAGATTCGAACGCCGATGAACGGCGTCCTCGGCATGACGCAGCTCCTGCTCGACACCGAGCTGACGACCAGACAACGCGAGTACCTCGAGATGGCCAATCGGTCGGCCAGATCCCTGCTCGGGGTCATCGATGACGTGCTGGACTTCTCAAAGGTTGAAGCGGGCAAGCTGTCGTTGGACGCCAGGACCTTCGACCTGCGCGAGATGCTCGAAGGCGTCGTGCGTGACATCTCCGTGCGCGGCCACGGCAAGCCACTCGAGCTGACCCTCGACGTCGAGCCTGACCTCGTTGCGGCGGTTGTCGGCGACGCCGGGCGGCTGCGGCAGGTCCTCATGAACCTGCTTGGGAACGCCATCAAGTTCACCGAGTGCGGAGAAGTTGTCCTCACTGTCAGATCGTGTCTGCTCTCGCCTGAGCGGATTGAGCTCGAATTCAGGGTGCGCGACACAGGCATCGGCATTCCCGCCGAGCAGTTGCATCGTGCCTTCAGCGCGTTCGAGCAGGTTGACACATCCTCGGCTCGCGCCTACGGCGGGACCGGACTCGGCTTGAGCATCTCGTCCCGGCTGGTGGCCTTGATGGGTGGGCGCCTGTCTGCCGACAGCGTCGTTGGCGTGGGGAGCACGTTCCATTTCACGGTGGAACTGCCAATCGCGGCCTCCAACGCGGCCGAACCCGACAAGACCCTGCCGGTGTTCGAGGGACTTCGCGTGCTCGTCGTCGATGACAGCTCGACGCAGCGACAAGTGCTGAGTGCCACGCTGTCACGATGGAAGATGTATCCACAATGTGTGGCGAGCGGAGAGGAAGCGATGGCCGCGCTGCGGACCTCGCACGCCGCCGGGCAGCCGACGTCCATGATCCTGCTCGACGCGATGCTGCTGAACCAGGACGGCTTCCAGGTCTCGACTGAGGTGAAGCTCCGACCGGAGTTCGCGTCGACGCCAATCGTGATGATGGTGCCTGCCGGGCGTGCAGACCTCGAAACGCGATGTCAGCGTCTGGAACTCGACTTCGTCGCCAAGCCGCTCACACCATCGGTGTTGTTCGATGCGCTTGTCAGCACGTTGGCAACCCACGCCCCAGCCGTGGTGGCTGCAGCCGGCACTCTCCGTCACACGCGTAAGGGTGTCCCGGCGTACAGGGCCGGTGCCGGTTCGACATCATCGTCGCAGGTCGCACATCGCTATTGGCACGTGCTGCTGGCTGAAGACAATCTCATCAACCAGAAGGTTGCGTCGGCCATGCTGGAGTCTGCGGGCCATCAGGTCACCATCGTGAACAACGGCCTGGAGGCCGTCATGGCCCTCAAAGCGGGAAGCTTCGATGCCGTGCTGATGGACATCCAGATGCCTGTGATGGACGGTGTGCAGGCGACCGCCGAGATCCGTGCGATGGACGCCGTCTCAGGCCGCAAGACCACCATCATCGCGCTGACGGCTCACGCCATGAAAGGCGACGACGACCGGTTGCTGGCTGCGGGCATGGACGGCTACGTGGCCAAGCCGGTGCAGCAATCCATTCTGCTCGAGACGATTTGCAAGTGTCTGATTGGTGCGGAGGCGAGGGTCGTGCTGTCCGAGCAGCCGTCCGCGACGTCTCTCGAGGGGCCGATCGATCTCGAGAAGCTGGTTGCCGAACTCGGGGGCACCGACATTCTCGACGACCTGTTTGCGGTGGCGCCGAGCGAGCTGTTCCGCCTGACTGCGGAGATGAAGACCGCGCGAAACGCCAATCAGCTCGATGGACTGCGGAAGCTGGCCCACACGATCAAGGGCGCCCTTGCCAGCCTGCGAGCGCAGAGAGGCTTTGCTCTTGCGGCCCACGTTGAGCAATGCTGCCGCGACGGCGACGTCATGAACATCGACGCGGCGTTTGCGAGGCTCGAGGAAGAAGTGACCAGGGTTGCTGATGCGACCACGCGGCTTCGCCCGAACCTCCGGTCAATCGCGAGCTGAGTGGTCCCCACGCTGGACGCGCGCTGCGTGCGTGCGATGCGGCGGGGTGCTTACCCCGCTCATCCGCTGCGTCGCCAGGTGACAGGTGAGGTGCCGACAAGCTTGCGGAACGCGCGGCTGAACGCCGCTTCCGATTCATAGCCGACAAGTCCGGCCACTTCGTTCACCTGCCGTCCTTCCCCGAGAAACCGGGAGGCGAGCTGCATGCGCCACAGCGCCAGGTACTGCATGGGCGGCTGTCCAATCATTCCGGTGAAGCGTTCGGCGAGCACGGAGCGCGAGACGCCAATGGTCCGCGCGAGGCGTTCGACCGTCCATGCGTCAGCCGGGGCGCCGTGCATCGCAGCAAGAGCGCGACCGACGGTTTCGTCGCGCAGTCCGGCCAGCCAACCTTTCTCTGCCTCGGGCAGCGTGGCGAGATAGCGCCGCACGGCTTCGACGAACATCAACTCTGCGAGGCGCGCCAGCACGTTCTCGGTACCTTCGGCGATCTGGCCGGCCTCGCCAGCGGCCACATCGAGCAGCGTTCTCAGCCAGCCGCCTCCCGGAGGCATGTCGCGCGCCGGCAGATGAATGGTGGTAGGCAACGCAGAGAGCAGCGGATTGAACGGACGTTCGTCGTATCCGAGAAACCCGCAGATGAGCCGTGTGCGCTCGGCCTCGCCTTTCCCAATCTCGTAGACGATCGGCAGCGGCGTGGACGACCGGGCGTAGATGCTCATGTCTGGCGCCGCACGCATGCCAGGTGCACTCGCCAGCACGTGCGGATGGCCCTGCGGAAAGATCAGCAGGTCACCTTCCTGCAGGTGGATCGGCTCGCCACCGACCTCGTGTCCCCACGCCTGTCCTTTCGCAATGAGGTGGTACTCGATGACGCGCTGTGCGCCGGGCATGACCACTGGCGCGACCTCGCACGAAGCCGGTGCTTCAGCGACCCACGGCGCGCTCAAGTGGAAGTCGAAGTAGACGGCGCCCGTGAGACGCACGGAGCGGAGCAGGTCCGACAGCACGTCCGACTTCAGTGGACTCATGCGTCAGGCCTCCGGACTCGCAGTCATGAGCGCCGGACGAGTGGGCATGGCGACGCGAGATGCGGAGCCGCTGCAATGCACGGCGGAGTTGCGCGCATGGAGCTGCGCGCGCCGCACGCATAGCGTTGGGACATGCCGGGAGCATGAGGCATTCGGCTGTTTCAGGAGGACTGTGAGCAATGAATCCCGCACTCGACACCATCAACGCCACTCGGACCGAACAGGTCGCCGCTGCGCTTGCCGACCGTCTGGAGCAAGGGACGCGGGCACTGGTCGCACTGGCAACCGGACTATCAGATGAACAATGGCGAACGAAGATTCCCGGAGACGGACGAACGGTCGGTGTGGTGGTGCACCATGTCGCGAGTGTGTATCCCATCGAGATCGAACTGGCGCAGACGGTTGCCGCCGGGCGTCCGGTCGAAGGGGTGACGATGGCGGACATTCATGTCATGAACGCCACGCACGCCGCCGAGCATGCCACGGTCTCGAAGGACGAGGCAATCAACCTGTTGATCAGCAACGGGACGGCAGCGGCTGAGGCGATTCGAGCCATGTCGGATGCTGAGCTGGGCGCCGCCGCCACAGTCTCGCTGTACGCCGGCGCACCGCTGACCTCGCAGTTCGTGCTCGAGGACCATGCCGTTCGCCACAGCTATCACCACGCCGCGCGTATTCGTGCTGCCCTGGGGAAGTAAGCGTCTCTCGTGCGTCAATGCGTCCGTGCCGCGCAACACCGCGAGGCACGGACCGCCGACCGAATGCGTTGGCGGACGTTGTCGCGTCGTCATGGCGGCTGAACGCCAGAGCGTCATGTGCCGGCGTCACGGTCGCGATGCGCTACCATCACGCAAGCCCGTGCCTGTGGCCGGTGCGTCGATGGAGGAGCTGACATGCGGGATCATTCGAGACACAGCCGGCGTTCGTTCATGTCCTTGTTGCCCTGGCTGACCGGCGTCACCGCCCTCGGCGCGGCCAATCTCGAAGCTGCACAGGCATCGGGTGGAAGTTCGCAGTCCTTCGACCTGCGCTGGATTGACGACCTCAAGGGCGCGCACAAGCAGGTATTCGACATGGCCGATGCCGATCCGGCGGGGGAGCCGCCGCCCCTTCGCCTACCGCGCAACTACATGGACGCGTTCCGTGACGTCTACAAGGTGGAGTATCCGACCGTGCAGACAGTGGTGGGGATCTCGGGCCGCGCGTTCGCGGTGAACGCGTCCGATCGTCTCTGGGAGAAATACGCACTCGGCGAGCGCTCGAAGATCATCGACCCGGTGACCAAGCAGCCCGCCGTGCGCAACATCTTCATGGATGACAGCACGCTCGGCGTGAAGGCGCTTCAGGCTCGCGGCACGATCTTCTGGCAGTGCGCGATTGCGCTCAACGGCGTCGCGCAACAGCTGGCGACGGCGCGCAAGCTGCCGCTCGCCGATGTTCGCGCCGACCTGCTCGCCGGCTTGAACCCTGGCGTGCGCGTCGTGCCGTCGCACGTGATGGCGCTTGGCCTGGTGCAGGAGCGCGGCACCACCTACGTGAAGCTCTGAGCCACACGCGAGGCGGTCGCTGCGCGTGCGGTCAGTCGTGCCTGTAGAACCAGACCTTCTGTAGCTCGGTGGCGAGCACGTAGAGCATCGCGATGCCAGCGATGGCGACGAGCAAGCTTGCCGGAAGGGGCACGAGTCCGAAGACCGGTGCGAACGGCAGGTAGGGCATGGCAAACGCGATAGGAATGAGCACCCCGGTCGAATACAGCAACAACCGTCCTGGCCGACTGCGATAGAACGGCCGGCGTGTGCGCATCACCAGCGCCACGACCAGTTCGGTGAGCAACGACTCGACGAACCAGCTCGTCCGAAACGCGTCGGGCGCGACGTGAAAGATCCCGAGCAGCAGGCCGAAGGTGAGGAAGTCGAACGCCGTGCTCAGGATGCCGAACTCCACCATGTAGCGTCCGATGAAGCGGATGTCCCACCGCCTCGGACGCTTCACCATCTCGTCATCGAGATTGTCATCGGCAATGCCGACGGCCGGCACGTCAGACAGGAAGTTGTTCAAGAGGATCTGACCGGCGGTCAGCGGCAGAAACGGCAGGAACAGCGAGGCCACGGCCATGCTGACCATGTTGCCGAGATTGGCGCTGGTCGTGATCAGGATGTACTTGAGCGTGTTGGCGAAGGTGCGCCGGCCTTCCTCGATGCCGCGCTTGATGACATGAAGGCCGCGCTCGAGCAGCACGAAGTCGGCCGCCTCGCGCGCGACGTCGACGGCCTGCTGCACGGACAGGCTGGTATCGGCCGCGTGCATGGCGGGCGCGTCGTTCACGCCGTCTCCGAGAAATCCGACGACGTGCCCCATCTTCTTCAAGGCGAGGATGATGCGTTCCTTCTGATTGGGATCGACCTCGGCGAAGATGTCGGTGCGCTCGGCTTCTCTCCACAACGCCTCGTCGTGCAGTTCATCCAGCTGTCGCCCGGTCAGCACATGGTCGGCGCCAAGGCCCACCAGGGACGCAACGTGCTGCGCGACCAGTCGACTGTCGCCCGTGATCAGCTTGATGGAGACGCCAAGGTTGGCCAGATCCGAAATGGCCCGGGCGACGCCTTCTCTCGGACGGTCGATGAAGGTGAGGAACCCCGTGAACGTCATCTCGCGCTCGTCCTCGCGCGAGAAGCTGTCCTGCATGACGATCGTCCGCGTCGCAACAGCCAGTACGCGAATGCCGCGAGCCGCCCACGCCTCGTACAGCGTCTCGAGCGCCGCGCGGAGCCGATCGTCGAGCGGTACTGCTGGTGCCATCTGCGTGCAGATCTCGAGCACGTGATGGAAGGCGCCCTTGCTGATCAGTCGAACGCCGTCGCCTTCCTTCAGGGCCACCGTGATGCGCTTGCGCATGAAGTCGAAGGGCATCTCGCCGAGCTTCGTGATGCCGGCGAGATCCGGCATGCGCGCCTGTCCGATTGCATCATCCAGGGGACTGCTGATGCCGGTCTCGAGTGCGGCGTTCCACGCACCGAGTTCCAGCGTGCGGTCGGACGGCTGGCCCTGCGCGTCGTAGGCACCTTCGAGTTGCACGACACCCTCGGTGATCGTGCCGGTCTTGTCGGTGCACAGGATGTCCATGCTTCCGAGGTTTTCAATCGCATTCAGGCGCCGCACGAGCACGCCGTGACGCGCCATCACCTGCGCGCCTCGCGCAAGGTTGATGCTCAGAATCGCGGGCAGTAACTCGGGGCTGAGACCGACCGCGAGCGCGACCGAAAACAGCAGCGTTTCAACCGGCGGCCGTCCGCGGAACATGTGCCCCACGAACACGAGCAGCACCATGACGAGCATGGCAGTCGTCAGCAGATACCCGAATCGGCGAATGCCGCGGTCGAACTCGGTTTCAGGCGGACGCAGCGTGAGGCGCTTGGCAATCGATCCGAATTCGGTGGCGCCACCCGTCGTGACCACCAGACACGTCGCCGTTCCGCTGCGCACGTTGGTGCCGAGGAACACGCAGTTGGTGCGTTCGGCGAGTCCTGCCGCCGCGTCCACCACACCCGGCAGCTTCGACGTCGGAAAGCTCTCACCCGTCAGTGCGGCTTCGCTGACGTAGAAGTCCGTGGCGGCGAGCACCACTGCGTCAGCCGGCACGAGACTGCCGGCCCCGAGTCGCACAACGTCGCCAGACACGATGTCTTCGATGGGAACAGGACCCGGGACGCCGTCTCGCAGGACGGTCGTTCGCACGTGCAACTGCGCACGCAGTGCGGCGGCCGCGCGTTGCGCCGAGTACTCGCGCGAGTAGCCGATGCCAACCGTCGCGATGACGATGGCGACGACGATCGTGGCGTCGACGAATTCACCGGAGAGCGCTGATGCGAGGGCCGCGAAGATGAGAAGGAGTAGCAGCGGGCTGCGAAGCTGGCGGGACGCGACGTCCAGCCGAGACAGCGGTCGGCTTCCTCGTAGTTCGTTCGGACCAGACTCGCGCAGTCGGCGCGCCGCCTCTTCGGCGGTCAGACCGCCGGGGCCTGAGCCGAGCTGACGATAGAGCGACTCGACGGTCTCCGCCCAGTACTGCATCTGCTCCTTGTGCGGTGCACGTTGCGCTCCAACGCACCCAGGTGTGGTGCGGCGACAATCGGCAGGCTATCGCCGCGAGCCGCCGGTCTTCCGGCACGTGTCCCGCGTGCTGATGGACCTGCTATCGATCGACGGCGGGTCGTACGTGAGCGTGGCTACAACAGCGTTCCTCTGAGAATCACGAGTGCAACGCTGAAATAGATGATGAGTCCTGTGACGTCCACCAGCGTGGCGACAAAGGGCGCAGATGATGTCGCGGGGTCGAAGCCAAGTCGCCGCAACACGAGCGGCAGGAGCGAACCGATGAGTGTGCCCCAGAGCACGATGCCGACGAGCGCCAGGCCAACCGTGATGGCCACGAGCATCCAGTGTTCGCCGTAGATGGGCGAGAACGCCGACCAGATCGTGATGCGAAGGAATCCGATGCTGCCGAGGATGGTGCCGAGCGCGAGCCCCGCACCAATCTCGCGACGCGCCACTCGCCACCAGTCGCGCAGGGTCACTTCACCGAGAGCCAGCGCGCGAATGACCAGGGTGGAGGCCTGCGACCCGGAGTTGCCACCGCTCGAGATGATGAGGGGCACGAAGAGCGCCAGAACCACGGCTTTCTCAATCTCGGCCTCGAACGCGCTCATGGCGGTCGCCGTGAGCATTTCGCCGACGAAAAGCGCCGTCAGCCAGCCGGCACGTTTCTGAATCATCTTCCGGAACGAGATCACCATGTACGGCTCGTCGAGCGCTTCCGAACCGCCGATGCGCTGAATTTCTTCCGTCGTTCGCGCTTCCGCCACGTCCAGCACGTCGTCGATGGTGACGATGCCAATCAGGATGCCGGCGGTGTCGGTGACGGGCAGCGCCGTGCGATCGTGCGAGCGGAACTCGTTGATGGCAGTCGTCGAATCGTCAGTCGCCTTGAGTGCGATAAACCGACGGTCCATCAGGTCGGAGACAACCTTCGATGGACCCGTGAGCAGCAGCTCGCGGATGCGAACGTCGTCGATCAGGTGTCCCTCGGCGTCCACGACGTAGATGACGTTCAGCGTTTCGGAGTCCTGCCCATGCTCACGGATGAAGTCGAGGACCTGCTGAATGGACCAGTGCTCTTCGACGGCGATATACGCCGGCGTCATCAGACGCCCGATTGATCCCTCCGGATAACCAAGCAGCGTGCTCGCAATCGCGCGTTCTTCTGGCGTGAGCAGCGCCAGCAGCTGGCGCGTGACGGGCGCCGGCAGTTCCTCGAGGAACATGGTGCGATCGTCTGGCGCCATCTCGTTGAGCAGTGTGGCCACGTCCTCCTGCGCCATCGCCTTGAGGAGCCGTTCCTGTTCATCGAGCTGCAGATATTCGAAGGCTGCGGCGGCATCCTTGCGAGGCAGCAGGCGGAAGACGAGCACCTGCTCTTCGATGCCGAGGTCAGCCAGCATTGTCGCGACGTGTTCGGCGGGACGATTGCGAATCACATCGCGCAGTCGCGCGTAGTCGCGCGTGCGGACGATGGCGGCCAGTTCATCGCCGGGATGAGCCGCTGCCTGAATCGCCCGAAGAACGTTGTCGCGTTCGGGACCGTTGAGTTGATCTGCCATACGTGTAAGGGCTGCTCGAACGACGTCGCGATGGTGCACGTGCGGGCCGATGGTCTTGACGGCATCGAGCCACACCTGGTGAATGAGATCGAAGTCGCGTGAGGAGAGTTCGGGTGCGTGCGCACCGAGGTGGAACGTGTCCGTGCGACCGCTGCGGTGGTGGACGACGAGACGCACACCGGACAGATCGCCAGTGTCGGCGCGCTCCCAGGCCTCGCCGAGCAGACGGCCCTGTGCCTCGGCCGACAACGTGGTGGACTCACCAACGAAGACGTCCGACACACGAAGCCGGAGCACGGCGCTCACGGTGGCGTCGAACACGTTGTAGGCGGGAATGACCAGCAGCCGAACCGGTCGATCGCGCCGCTCGGCCAGTGCAATGACGCTCGCGAAGAGCGCCTGCTCACTCGCCGTCGGACTGGCGTCGTGCGGGTCGTCATACGTGCCGTCGTCGCCGACCAGGCGAACCGACATGACGATGACGTCGCGGTCGTCCGGCAATGACAGCGCATGCGTGAGCTGCGCCAGCGCGTTCGGGTTGCGAACCGCCACGAGCACGCCACCCGGATGCGCGTCGAGCTGCTCCAGCGTGGCGGCGCGAGACGTGACCAGGCGCAGCGGATCCAGATCGTCGGCGGGCTGCTCGGGCAGTTGTTCCGCCGTCAGCCCGAACACGGTCGCGGTGCCGAGCAGCGAGAGCGTCGCGGCCAGGGTCGGCGCATCGCCTCCGAGCAGCATCGCAAACCAGGTTGCTGTGACGATCAGGCCGATGATGACCAGACCAACCGGCCACTCGCGACCGCCCACCCGCAGCGTGAACGGCACGCGGAACGGTGCCTCGTCCTTCGATTGTCGGAGGCTGATGAGGACGGTGACCTTCAGCACCAGCGTCCACGCGAGGCAGGCCGCGTAGGCGTGCGCGAGCCACTCGACGCGACCAGAACTGATGACGATGGCAATGACCGCGATGAGCGCCGCGGTGTCGATGGCGCGAGCCAGCGTGCCGAAGCGGGCGTGCGGCATCGTCAACGTGCGGGTGACGCGTCCCTGCTGTCCGAGTTGCGCCAGCATCCGCTCGGCGCCAGAGATGCCGGCCCGCACTGCCTGCCCGAGGATGATCGTTGCGGCACCGGCGACGGCGAGCGTGATGAACGTTCCCATCCACGCCGGACCCGGCAAGTGCTCCGCGATGCCGAGTACGGGGACGTCGGTCCACACCGAGTGCACATCGGCAGGCACGATCGTGACGAAGAGAAACGTCGAGGTCACCGTGACGAAGCCGCCGTAGGCGGTCAGGATGCCGAGCGTGCGCCAGACGCCGCGGATGCGCGGCGGCTCGAGTTCGTTGGCGGCCCTCGCCAGGCTGTCGCCACTGCCGATGGCGGGCAGGACGTGGCCGAAAGCAAACAGCAGCGCCAGCACGCCGCCGAGCGGTGTTGCCGGTGCATGACGCAGTTCCTGCAGTGCCTGTAGCGGCGAGAGAGCGTGCCAGGCGGACGGAGTCATCGCGACCGCTATGACCGCCCACATGATCACCACGAAGACGATGCCGACCGAGATCCACGTGCGTCGCACCGACCGGTCGACGTCTGTCGTGTACCCGAGTCGCGCACGTGACCACGCAAAGCCGACGAGGATGACTGCGGCGATGCTGGACGGGTCCTCCGCGCGAAGGTAGCCGGGCCACAGACTTGCCGGTACGAACAGCCACATCGGCAGTGCAGCGAGGTAGTGGCCGAAGACCAGTGCTGCCAGGCCGGCAAACAGCACGCGTTCGAGGAGTTGTGAGGCAGCCGCGACGGCCGCGGCTCGTGGTCCGAACGCTGCGCCGGCACGTCCAGCGAGTCCACCCGGGATGCGGACGCCCCATCCCTCGACGTCGAGCGTGCGACACGCCAGACCGAGGAGCACGGCGGCGGCAACGAACCACGGCGCCAGCGTTCCTGCACCCGATGTTGAGACGCCCGCGATGAAGAAGACCGCAATGCCGACGTCGGGCAGCGACAGCGCCGCAGCCCGCCAGGCCGACGCAAATTTCAGCAGTGCGGTGGGAACAAAAACGACGGGCACGCGCCGACGCAGTGGTGGAGGAATGAAAGCCACCGACGCGCGCTCAGGGACGCCGTTCGCCGGAAACGTGCAGGCAGCCGAAGGCGCCTGCGCATGGAACGAGCGTTACGGGGACGGCCATCGACACGTCCGCATCTTAGTCCTCTTTCGTAAACGTCTTGTATGGTGCGCCGCGTGGTGGGCGCGCTCCTCGCATCGCACGCTCACACGATGTGATGAACCGACGCTCGCGCGAGAAATGCGAAGCCGGAGAACCCCTTCGCGTGCCACCGCTCAGTGTCGGGTTTCGTTGAGTGTCGGACGATCTCCTCTTGCAGCCTACGGCTGAGTATGGCCAAATGCAGGCTGGATACATTGGTATGAGCGACTCCGTCGATTTTCCGGCGCTCGCCTTGCCGATGCTGCGGTCGCAGACCGAACCGGTCCTCGACCAGATTGCTCGCGTGGCGGCAGCCATGTGCGCCGTTCCCATCGCACTCGTCGTCGTTGACGAGAGCCGGTCCGGCCTGTGCAAGGCGGCTGTCGGACTGACACCAGCTACTGACACCGACTTGTTCTCGTTGTGGGTCCAGGCACTCTTCGGACCCGGCCTGACCGAGATCCAGGATATCGAGCTCGACCCGCGCGGAGCCAGCCGCGACGTCTGGCATGTTCCTTCCGACCTGCGTTTCTATGCGGGCGTCCGCTTGCTGTTTGGTTCAGGCCGCCGCTCGGGCACCTTGTGCGTCGTCGATCGCGAGCCGCGGCAGCTGACGACGTTTCAGCGCGCTGCGCTGGTGGAACTCGGTAAGGCGGCGTCCAGCATTCTCGAACTCGGACAGCAGGCAGACGCTGACATGGCAGCGGCCAGGAATGCGCATCTGCTCGAAGCGCGCCTTGCGGCGATCGTCCGCAGCAGTGACGACGCCATCGTCGGCAAGACGGCTGAGGGCATCATCACCACCTGGAACGCGGGTGCAGAGGCGATCTTCGGGTACAGCGCCGAGGAAATCATCGGACAGCCCATCACCGTGCTGTTTCCTCCTGACCGGTATGCCGAGGAAGCGGAGCTGATTCGTCGAATTCGACGAGGCGAAGCGATCGAGCACTATGAGACGCAGCGGCTTCGCAAGGACGGGTCCACTGTGCATATCTCGGCGAGTCTGTCGCCGATCCTCGACGAGCAGGGCACGCTCATCGGTGTGGCGAAGGTGGCGCGCGACATCACGCAGCGCAAGCACATCGAAGCGGCGCGCCGGATGCTCGAGCAGCGTCTCTCCGAGCAGCACGAGTTGATGAAGGTGACGCTCAACTCGATTGGCGACGCCGTGATCACGACTGACCTTCAGAGCCGCGTGCAGTGGATGAATCCGGTCGCTGAGCATCTCACTGGCTGGTCGCAGGGCGACGCACGCGGCCTGCCTCTGACTGACGTGTTCGTCACCGTGAACGAGGAGACGCGGCTGCCGGCACTCGATCCGTCGGCAGTCTCGGTGGCCGAGGAGCGGATCATCGGTCTGGCGCAGCACACCGTGCTGCTCTCGCGCGACGGCACGGAGTACGGCATCGAAGATTCGACGGCGCCCATCAAGGACGGCGACGGCAGGATTCTGGGTGCGGTCCTGGTCTTCCACGATGTCACCGAGCAGCGGCGTCTGAGCCGCGAGATGACCTTCCGTGCGACGCACGACGCGCTCACCGGTCTGGTCAATCGTGACGAGTTCGAGGTGCGTGTCGAGCGGGCGTTGACGGCTTGCCACGAGCAGGACGTCGACCACGTCCTGATGTACATCGATCTCGATCAGTTCAAGTTGATCAACGACACGTGCGGTCACTCGGCCGGCGATCTGTTGCTCCAGCAGATCGGCGCGCTCATCTGCAGCGTGGCGCGTTCACGCGACACGATCGCGCGGCTCGGCGGCGACGAATTCGGCGTCCTGATGGAGTACTGCACGACGGACCAGGCGCGTCGCGTCGCCCAGCACATCTGCGATCGCCTCGACGAATTCCGTTTCGCGTACGCGCAACGGCACTTTCGTCTGGGCGCGAGCATCGGCCTTGCACCACTCGATCGTCGGTGGGCCTCAGGGTCGGCGGCATTCAGGGCTGCTGATACGGCCTGCTACTCCGCCAAGGAAGCCGGGCGAAACCGCGTGCGTATCTGGCGCACGGGAGACGAGCAGTGGCAGGTTGGTGAGACCGAGTGGGTGAGCCAACTCGATCACGCGCTTGACCAGAACCAGTTCGAGTTGTTCGCGCAGGTTGTCTGGCCGCTGCAGGACAAGGGCGAGCGCTGCTACGTGGAGGTTCTGCTGCGGTTGCGCGCGCCAGACGGCGCCCTGATCGCACCATCGGCGTTCCTCCCGGCCGCAGAGCGCTTTCACATGGCCACGCGTCTGGATCGATGGGTGGTCAAGACCGTCTTCGCCTGGATGAACGACCACCCGGAGATCCTCGATGCGATCGGCGTGATCGCCGTCAACCTGTCCGGTCAGTCGGTTGGCGATCCCGAGTTCCACATGGCTGTGGACGCGATGGTCAGGAACGCGACGTTCGACGTGCGCAAGCTGTGTTTCGAAGTCACCGAGACGGCCGCGGTGACCAACCTCACTCAGGCCACCGCGTTCACTCAGGAGATGTCGAAACTCGGTGTGCAGATTGCGCTCGACGACTTCGGCGCCGGTGCCTCGTCGTTCGGCTATCTGCGAACGCTGCAGACCAACTACCTGAAGATCGACGGGCGATTCGTCCGCGACATGCTCGATGACGCGCTCAGTCGCGTGACCGTGAAGTGCTTTCACGAGGCGGCGCGAGCAGTTGGTGTGAAAACGATTGCCGAGTGGGTCGAGACGGCAGAGACGCTCGAAGCGGTTCGCGCCATCGGCGTCGATTTCGCGCAGGGGTTCCTGTTGCAGCGGCCGGTGGCATTGGGCGAGTTACGTGGCGCCCTTGCAGTTTCGAAGAACCCCGCCGACCCCGACCTGCCCTGACCGCGTGACGCGCGCGTGCGCGGAGCCGCGCAGCGCCCTCAAGACAAAAGCCCGCTGGACGCGTGTCCAGCGGGCTTTCGTGTCGATCGGCTCAGACCGGTGGTGCCGGTCGGAGGTGGTGCCTAGTTGCCCGTGCGGGGCAGTTCGGACTGGGGCAACGCGTAGGCGATGTACTCGCCCGTGTAGTTGCCGCCGCTGACCGCAACGATGATGTACTGACGACCATCGACGCTGTAGGTCATGGGCGAGCCGCTGATAGCAGCCGGCATGACGACGGAGCCGAGCTCGTGTCCGTCCTTCTTGTCGTAGGCCACCAGGCGGGCGCCACGGGCGCGTCCCTGCGGAGCGGTGATCTGCGATTCACCAGCGACAACCATCGTCTTGGTGATCATGACGCCGACGCTGGTGCCCTGTCCGGTCTTCGGGATGTTCATGCCGCGAAGCAGCGGGTGGTTGCGGACGTTGTCCGGCGTGTCGCCGTGCGGAACCGAGAAGATGATCTTGCCGTTCTGGTTCAGGTCGATGCCGACGATGACGCCGTATGGCGGCTTGGTGATCGAGAGACCATCGAGGCCTTCAACCAGCGCCTGACGGCCGGTGAGGGCCGGGTTCGCGGCCGCTGCCGCCTGCTGTGCCGGCGTGAGCGCCACCGGCGCCTGACCGGGCTGTCCCGTACCACGCAGACCGTAGTTCGGGTCAGCTTCCCAACGCGGCTTGCGCGGGTTCTGGGCGGTGTACTTGTCCGAGCGGACGTCGTTGAACTCTTCCTCGTAGTACTTGCCAGCGTTGATGTTGGTGTTGCTGGCCATCGTGTAGAAGGTCGAGGTCTCGGGATCGAAGCCCGAACCCGGCCAGTTCACGCCGCCCGCGGTGTTGCCGATGTTGATCGAACCGAGCTTCGGGTTGTTCGGCCCGAGTGGCGGAACGTACGGCGACTGCTCCCAACGGAACTTCTCGAGGTTCTTCAGCGCCTGAGCGTGAAGAGCCGGGGTGAAGTCGATGAGGTCCGTCGGCTTCACGTAGGTGAGCGAGTACGGTGGCGGGTTGGTCGGAATGGGCTGCGTGGCAGCGGTCTTTTCCGTCGGCATGTCGGTCTGCGGAACGGCCACTTCTGGGATCGGCCACACCGGCTGACCCGTGATGCGGTCGAACACGTAGAGCCAGCCCTGCTTGGTCGGCTGCGCGACGAGCTTGCGCGCCTGGCCATTGATGGTGGCGTTCATCAGCAGCGATGCTGACGAGTTGTCGTGGTCCCACAGACCGTGGTGCACCATCTGGAAGTGCCACTTGCGGACGCCGGTCTTCAGGTCGACGGCGACGAGGCTTTCCGCGAACAGGTTGTTGCCCGGGCGGTTGCCGCCGTATTCGTCGATGGTCGGCGTTTCGACGGGCAGGTAGACGAGGCCAGCTTCGGGGTCAACCGAGATCTGGGTCCACACGCCGACGTTGCCGGTCCATTCCCACGAGCCGTTTTCCCAGGTGTCGTTGCCGAATTCGCCGGGGCCCGGAATCGTGTTGAAGCGCCAGATCTGCTTGCCG
>Ga0209023_10004453_pt1 | contig 15919 bp, 17 predicted proteins | sample LakOneMetagenome_FD_187468 | JGI IMG/M metagenome (GOLD analysis project Ga0209023, IMG submission 187468) | Freshwater and sediment microbial communities from Lake Erie, Canada (SPAdes) (version 2) | ecosystem: Environmental > Aquatic > Freshwater > Lentic | place: Lake Erie, Canada... | reverse complement strand
GCCACGCCTGGGCGGGTGGCGCTGAGCTCCTCACGGCGAGCCGGAACGATCTCCACCACCGAGATCGTGGCCGGGTCAGCACCAGCGGCGAGCATGCCGCCGAGCAGCGCGTCGGCCATGCGGCCACCACCGAGGAACTGCACCGAGAACATGGCGCCGATCGTACCGGGCCACGTTCTCCGCCCGTGATCCCGGCTATCCGTCCAGCCCGACCACCCCAGCGGGCCCGACCCCGCGCCCCAGAACCGGCACTCCCGACCGCCGTGCTGGCAGAGGGACCGGCCGCTTCCCCAACGGCCCGTCCCCCTGCAACAGCGAAGGTAAGCCACACCACAACCCCTTGTCACCGGGTCGCGAGCCCCGTTGACATTCATCGCCTTTCGTGCATCCCCACCACCCCCCGTTCTGTTGCGCAGAAGCGCGGAGTTCTCCGCGCTTCTGCGCAACAGAACGGGAACGCGGAGCGCTGGTCGGCCGGAAGTTTGGGGTGAGCGGGGTGCGCGGCGCTGCGACCGGGCGGTCAGGAGTTGAAGCGGCTGGCGAAGCCGATGCGCATCGCCGGGCGGAAGCACTGCTCCACGACCTGGTAGCACGAGCCGAGCAGACGGTCGACGACGTCGCCGTCGACCCACACCGCAGGCACCTCGCCCATCACGTAGATAGCGTCCTCGTCACCGATGGCGAGGGTGAGGTCGGGCAACTTGAGGTTCCGGCGCAACAGGTGCTCGAACAGCGCACCGGCGTTCTCTTCGGGTGCCGGCATGAGGTGGCTCTCGACGTGCAGGTTCCGCTGTCGCAGCAGGAACCAGATGGAGAACACCGACTTCTCTTCGCCTCGCACCCGTACGAACCAGCGGCGTTCGCCCGAGATGTCGTCACGTTCGACGGCTTCCACCACCGGGTTGTCGGCCAACTGCTCGGCGAGCCACCCATCGATGCGACCTTCGAGATCGGACAGCTCCTCACGCGTGAGCGGCCGTTCGGCGCCGATCACGGACAGGCCACCAGGGTGCGAACCGACAGGTCGGCGTACAGCCGCCGAAGACGCCCGGCGGTCGTCGCCCACGAGTAGCGCCGAGACGCCACGGCGGCCTCCACGCCCATCGCTGCAGCGCGTGGCGGATCCGCCAGGATCTTGTCGACCGCGGCAGCGAAGCCCGCCGGGTCGCGGCCGTCGACGAGGAACCCGGTCACCCCGTCGTCGACCAGGGTCCGCAGCCCGCCGACGGCCGCAGCCACGACCGGCACGCCGCACGCCGCCGCTTCCAGCGCGACCAGACCGAACGACTCCGAACGGCTCGGCACGACCACGACGTCCGCCGCCCGGTACCAGGTCGAGAGCAGGTGATGCGGCTGCGGGTCGACGAATCGGACCCGGTCGACCAGCCCCAGCCGTGCAACGAGCGACTGCACCCGCAGCAGCTCGGCCGGGCCGTCCGCCCCGCTCGGCCCTCCGACCACCACGAGTCGAGCACTGCGGTCGGCCAGCTGCGCGAGCGCTTCGACCGCCACGGTGAGGCCCTTGAGCGGCTGGATCCGCCCCACGAACAACAACGTCGGTCCGTCGTCGAGACCCACCGCGGCGCGCGCTCCGGCACGGTCGCCAGGAGAGAAGAACGCGTGGTCGACACCCGACGGCACCATCTCGATGCGGCCGGGATCGGCCCCATAGTGGCCGACGAGCTCCTGGACCTCGACCGGGTTGGACGCACAGATCGCGTCGCAACAACCGATCACGGTCGCTTCGGCGGCTGCTCGTGCCAGCGGTTCCACGTCGCCCGCTTCTGCCTTGACCCGAGCGAGGGTGTGGAACGTGGCGACCAGCGGGAGGTCCAACCGGTGCTTGAGGTCGTGTGCTGCGACTGCCGACAGCCAGTAGTTGGCGTGCAGCGCCTGCACCGGATGCTCGGCGAGGTCCGCTGCAACGCCGTCGGCGAACTGGCCCACCACGGTGGGAAGGTCCTCTTTGAGGAGGTCGACCGGCCCGGCGTCGATGTGGACGACCTCGAATCCGGGTTCGACCGAGATGCGGTCCGGCAGGCCGAGACACCACCGGCGGACATAGACCCGCACGTCGACGCCCGCTTGCGCGAGCGATGCCGACAGCTCGCGCACGTACACGTTCATTCCGCCCGAATCGCCCGTTCCGGGCTGCACGAGCGGCGAGGTGTGCATGGAGATGACGGCGACAGAACCCACGTTCAGATCAAACTCACTGGAGCCGGAACCATTCCCGGCTGACGTCGAAAGATCGTAGGGGTTGGCAACTCAGACGGCGACGTCGGCCGACGGGTCGACCGGTTCGGCGTCGTCGGCCCGGGCGGTTGGTGCTGCGTCGGCCGCATCGACGTCGGGCGAGGCGCCCGGGGCTGCCGAGTCGGACGCTTCGGCCAGGGAGTCGGCGAGCGCTTCGACGGTGTCGAGCGCCTCCACGATCTCGAGTGCTTCGAGTGCTTCGAGTGCTTCGAGTGCTTCGAGGGCGTCGATCTCGTTCTCTCGCCGGAACGACTGGTAGATCCGCACCAGCGACTTCTTCTGCTCTTCGGTGATCGACGGGTCACGCCGGATCTCCGCGATCGGATCCACCTGCTCGGCAGGTTCGTCGAGGATCCCGGCACGCACGTAGAGCGTCTCGCTGGAGATCTCGAGGGCACGGGCGATCTGCTGGAGGATCTCGGCCGACGGGCGACGGAGGCCCCGCTCGATCTGCGACAGGTACGGGTTGGAGACACCCGCCACCTCCGACAGCTTGCGAAGGGACATCTGCCCGACGTTGCGCTGCTCGCGGATGAACTCCCCCAGGTCTCGCCACCGGCGGTCGAGGTCGTCCTTCATGGGTCCGAGGGTATCGCGACCGTCGCGAACGGCCGATTCGCGCCAGCAAGCACCAGCAAGCACCAGCGAGAGAGGCCAGGGATCAGATCAGCAGGTCGTCGACCGATGCGCCGGCCTGGTAGCGGGCGACGATCTCGTCCTGCACGCGGTCCATGCGCTGCTGCACGGTGCGACGGGCGTCGGACACGTCACGTTCGAGCTCGGCGATGGCGCCCATCGCGTCGATCAGGTCGATCTCGGGCACCGACGCAAGGTCCGCCACCGCGGGCGCTCCGAGGCGGCGGTCGGACTCGGCAACGATGTCGTCGGCCCAGGCAGGCGGTTCCATGTCCTGGGCGGGGCGGGGCAGGCCGGGGCCGCGGGTGTGGCTCGCGAGCGCGGTCGGCAGGCGGTGCACCAGGTCGGTATCGGGGTCAGCTTCGGAGCGTCGCTCCAACTCGACGGCGACCGTGTCCAGCCGTCCCTGCACGATCCTGCGGGCGTAGGACAGCCCGTTCTCGACCTCTTGGTAGGCGTCGCGCACGGCGCGCAGCTCACCGAGCGGACAGGCCGCCAGGTCGGTGGGCTCTTCGAAGGTGATCAGCTGCTCGACGGTGACGTCCACAGCCCGCAGGCTAGCCAGGCGAACCCTCAACGCGTTCGAATGAACGCAATCCGTCACAATTCTTGAGCGTGCCGTCAGGTCAGGATCCAGCCGGCGCACACGAAGACGGGGGCCGCGACGATGTAGGCGTCGAGCCGCCGGAGCGCACGGGCGGGCGCATCGACGCTCGGCAGGAACGCCGAGGCCACCCACTGGCCGACCGGGCACGCCACTGCGCACGCCATGCCCACAATCGCCGCGCTGAGCGCGTCGAACGGTGGCGCCTGGAACATCGCCATCGTGAACGTCACCGCCAGCACGCCGACGACGCCGGTGACGGGGCCTTCCAACAGGCTCGACGAATCGGCGCCGCCGATGTAGCAACCCGCGTCGTACAGCGACACGGCGAGCACCAAGAACAACCCCGCCCACAGATGTCCGGCCACCGCGATCACCACCGCCGCCGCGGGCACGGCTGGCAGCAGCACCGCAATCGCGAGCGTCGACGCTTGAGCGGGCGTGAATCCCACGGTGCCGACCCGACTGGCGATCGCGACCGCCGCGAGGGCGACGGTGACCAGCATGAGCACCGCTCCGGCGAACCCCGTACCGAGCGCTGCGGCGGCGGGCACCGCCAGCGTCATCACGACCACCAGCGCGGTGACCGCAGCGGGCGCCGAGCCCTGCACCGTTCCAGCGCCCTGAGGTCGATCAGCCTTGGATCCACCGCTCGTGCCGGCACCCGCCGCGCCGTCACCGTCGGCGCTCCACCACAACGAGACGAGCTCCCTGGAGGCGAGCGATGCGACGACGCCCCAGAGGATCGCCGTCGGCCATCGACCTGCGGTGACCGCCGCCAGTGCCAGGAAGAACCACAGGATCCCGAGCCGGATCTTGGGACCGCCCGCGGCCGGATGCACCGCCAGTCGGGCCATCCCCTTCGGCGGCGTCATCGCGGTGGAGGCAGCGGCCGAGTTGGCTCCAGAGGAAACTCCGCCGCCAGCACCACGACTCGACGCGGTCCCGGACCGTTTCGACGAACCCGGCGCTGCCTGTGCCGCCGCTGACTGTGCCTGTGCCGCTGCCGCTGCCTGGGTGCGACGGCGTCGCTGCACGGGCGCGGGAGCGGCTTCTGTCACCGGCCGGCGACCGCCCGACGACGAGCTGGCGCCCCTTCCGGAGCCAGCGCCCTTGTTGGAGCCGGAACCTTTGGCGGCACCTTTGTTGGTGTCCTTCGAGGCGGCCGACCGCCTGACCTGGGTCGCACCCGAGGTCGCGTTCGATCCTGAACCTGAAGTCCCCCGTCCGCCCTTGCGGTCGGACCGCTCACCCACCAGACACCGGGGGCAGGATGGCCACCTCGTCGGCGTCTCTGACCTCGTCGGTGAGCGCGGCCGGCTCCCCGTTGACCCAGACCCGACAGGTGCTCAACACCGCAGCGAACCCGTCACCCCACCGGGCTCGGGCGTCGTCGAGCACCGCCCCCACCGTGTCGCCGTCGAGGACCTCGGAACCAGTCCCGGCAGCCTCCCGGGCTTGGGCGAAAAGACGGACGACTGGCACCGAGCGAGCCTACTCCCGGGGCATGGCGCGGCCCCTTGTCGCACCGACCGCCCACGCCGTTGCCGACAGCTGAGTGAGGGCAGCGAACGCTCCGACCGGCCATGCTCGACGGTGCCCGAGCCGCCCGCTAGACCTACACCGATCCCGGACCGGCACCCGGCGCACCCGCGCCGGTCGAACCTCCGCTCACCGCTCATGACCCAACTGCTCGTCATCCGCCACGGCCAATCGGAGTGGAACGCCGACGGACGCTGGCAGGGCCAGGAGAATCCGCCGCTGACGGACCTCGGTCGCCACCAGGCGCGCCACGCGGCACGGGCCGTCGGCGCCATCGACGCCATCTACGCGTCGCCACTGGACCGGGCAGCGACGACCGCGGGGATCATCAGCGAGGAGCTGGGCATCGGGCCGGTGATCAGCTTGACCGGGTTGATGGAACGCAACGCCGGCGAGTGGCAGGGACTGACCCGTGACGAGATCGAGGATGCGTACCCGGGGTACCTCGACAGCGGTCGCCGCCCGCCCGGCTGGGAGCCCGACGACGACGTCCAGGCACGGGTCCTCGGCGCGTTCGATGCCATCGCGCTGCAACACCCGTACGGCACCGTCGTCGCCGTTGCGCACGCCGGCGTGATCTTCGCTGCCGAATCCGCGCTCGGCGCAGCGTGGGAGAAGCTCGCGAACCTGGGCGGGCGGTGGCTGGTGCAGACCGACGGCGAGTGGCGCATGGGCGACCGGGTCCACCTGCTCACCGAAGAGACGATCCCCGACCAGATCTGATCGGCCAGGGGTCCGATCGGCTGTGCGCTGTTGACGATTCAGGTCGCGACGTCGAAACGCCCTGAACCCACGATCGCTTCGACCTGGGCCGCAGCAGCGATGCCACCGAGCTCTTGGGCGTCGACACGATCGAGCCCGGCCATCGCCTCTTCGACCGCGGCGAAGTCCTGCTCGATCCCCGCGAGGACCTCGAGCTCGTCGGAGGCTTCCGGCGCGGTCTGGGCCGGCACGTCGACGGCAGCGACTGGCGCATCGGTCGCGACGGGCACGGGTACCGGCACCTGAACAGGCGCAGCGTCAGCGATTGCGTCCACCGCTTCGGCGGTGAGGTCGACAGGGTCGGGGCGATCGTTGGGCTCCACGGCATGGGAGCGTAGCGGCGCGCACCGGTACGCTCCTGGCCTCGCCGCTCACGTCATCGTTGGACAGATCGTTCACAGATGGTTCGACTCGTCGTCCGTCGATGACCTCAACACCGTGCCTGCACCTGCGCTCCACATGCTGTTCCCCCCGTTCGACTTCGCCGCTCCGACCACCCTGGCCGTTCATGCCGTTCAGGCCGTTCAGGCCGCCTCCGCTCACGTGGCGGGCCCCGCCACCGAACTGCTCGCGGCCGGATCCGGGCCGGCCGTGCTGCTCGCCAAGGTCCAGGACACCGTGCTGGTCCGTTCGTTCCTGATCGCCGTGATCGTGGTCGCTCCCGTGTGGGTGCTGGTCCGCAAGCGGGTGCGCTCCGCCCAGGAGCGCTCGAGCACGAGCGGAACCGACGACTCGCTTGACGACACCGACCCGTCGGCACCGGCGCCGCTCCCCCGCCTGGAGGACGTCATCGCCGCCATCCCCGACGTCGCTGCGGCGGCACGCGACCGGGGCTCGGCGACGATCACGGTGCCGTCCGAGGTCACCGTCGATGGACGACCGACCGAGTCGGCCGTCGTCGATGCGCTCGTGCGTGACTCGTTGCGACGCAGCGGACTCGTCGCCGTCGCCGAAGTCGATTCGCCCGCCGGACGTAGCCTGGAACTGCGAGCGGTCGGCACCTCCGACCACGGCACCTGAGCCCACCGCCGCCCAACCGCCACCCGAACCTCCGCCACCCGACCCACCGACCGGGAGACCACCGATGACCGCACCCATGACCACCACGGCGCCGGCGACGACCACGATCACCCGCACCGAGGAGGACCAGGAGACCGAGGACGGTCCGGTCAGCCACATCGTGCGAACCAAGCGAGGCGAGGACGCTGCGGCGAAGGTGCTCCAGGCGCGGGTCGAAGGCACGCCGCTCGAGGCGCTGTGCGGCCACGTCTGGGTGCCGTCACGGGATCCGAAGCAGCTCCCGGTGTGCCAGAAGTGCAAGGACGTCTACGGGATGTACCGCGACTTCAACGACAACTTGGACGAGACGCCGAGGATGTAGCGATCCTGCGCCGTTCAGCCGGGATGGCAGGTCCCGCCGCTGATGACGACCGAAGTGGCGATCGTCTCGCGTCGGGCGGTCCTTGCGGCGAAGTCGCCGTCGTCGCAGGTGCCGACCCAACGTCGACCGTCGGGCAGGTCCGCGATGACGAACGCTGACGCCGGCGTGCCGTCCACGTACGCGGCGGTCGCTGTCGCCACGACGGCGGGTCCGTCCGCACTCCCGTCGGTACCGCCCGTCACCTCCAACACCCTGGTCCGCGCTGCGGCCTCGTCACCGACGTCGGCCACGAGCACGTCGTTCGGCGGAACGGCTCCCCACACGGTGATGCCCGGCTTGGTCAACAGACCCGATACGACCGTCACCATCCCGAGCGCGCCCGGCCGTTCACGCAGCCGTCGCGCCACCTCGACGGTGGCCTGGTAGGCGAAGTTGTTGAGCGGACCGCCGGCGAACGCCATGCCGCCGGTGATCGTCACCGGAGCACACGGGTCGAGGTCGAGCTCTCGCTGCTGCACTCGGACCGCGACGGGGAAGCAGCTGTAGATCTCCTGCACCTCGACCTCGCGGAGCGGGCGACCGATGTGGGCGGCAACGGCGTCCCCGACCGTGGCCATGGCGGGCCAGCGGTGGAGGTCGCCACGCCGGCTCAACGACACCATGTGCGACGAGTCGACGCACGCGTGCGGGAACACCCAGCGGTCCTCGGGGACGCCCGCTCGACGGGCCGCGCCGACCGAGCACAACAGCAGCGCCGCTGCCTGGTCGACCGCCCACTGGCTGACGTGCCACTTGTTGTACGGCGACGCGAGCGCCCGGTTCGACGGAGATGCGTCCCGGATCGTGTCGGCGTCCATGGGCGCACCGAACGCCGCCGCAGGATTGGCAGCAGCGACGCGGTTGCAGTCGGCCCACAGCTCCGCGATGTCATTGCACTGCTCGTCGAACGGTTGGCCCTCGGCGTGGCCGAGCGCGTTCTCGATGCACGCGTACTGCTCGACGGGCGCCCACAACCCGGCATCGACTTCGGCTTGGGCCATGATCTCGCCGTCCGGCGACCAGCGTTGGTCGGCCTCGGCGCCGACGTCCGACGTCGCCACGACCTCGGCACCGGAGCGCTGTGCGGCGCGTGCGCTGGCCATGGCCTCACCACCGACGACGAGCGCCGCATCGATCTCACCGGCACCGATCCGCTCGATGGCGACCGCCAACGGCTGGGTCTGCGGCACTCCGACATCGGCGCGGATCGTGGCGGCCGACGTGGCGCCGATGCGGTCAGCGACGAGGCGTGCGGCGTCGGCATAGGACCAGGTCCCTTCGGGCACCGCCACGACGTCGAGCACCGCCAGCATCCCGGGAGCGCCGGCGTCGTCGGCTGCGGCCCGTGCCGCTTCGATCATCAACTCCAGCGCCTCCACCGCGCCCGAACCGTCAGCGGGTCGATGGGCCTCGCCGACGCCGACGAGGATCGGCGTGCGCGGGTCGAGTGCATCGAAGTTGGATCGGCCAGCGAGTGCGGCGGTCGGGTCGACCGAGGTCGAGGTCAAGGTCGCGCTCGAGGTCGCGCTGTCGGATCGCTGAGGCGTGCGGTCGTCGGCCACGGCCGGCGACGCTACCGGCCGACCAGATCCGCGGTGCGGTGCCGGCCCGAGCGTCTCATTCTTTCGCCGCCGACTCAGGGCCTGTCATGGCGCGGTCGCGCAACCCATCCGGGTCGAGCCACCGCCACCGATGCTGTGGGCGACCACGCACACCTGCGCTCCGCTCGGCGCCGCGACCGCCGAGATCGCATACCCGTGCGCCGCACCACGGCCGTAGGCCCCAGCGACGTCGGGCCGGACCTCCGATGCCGTTGCGGTCACGACCGGGTTGCCGACCACGTACACGCTCACCTTCGTCGGCGTGTCGAGGTGGGCGTCGAGCGTCCAGCCGTTGACCGACACGCTTCCGCCGCCGCCGCTCACGGCGTCGAGCGAGCCGATCGGCGAGTCGGCCACCTGCTCGGCCGTGGTCCGCACCAGCGTCCGAGCCGCTCGCAGCGAGCTGTAGGCGTTGACGACCGAGCCGTCGGGTCGACGCAGCTCGAAGTGCAGGTGCGGGCTCGTCGACTCGGCGTTGCCGGAATCGCCGAGGTAGCCGACCACCTCCCCAGCCTTGACCTTCTGACCCTTGGCGATGCCGTCGGCGAACGCTCGGTCATAGACGTTGGAGCCGTCGTCGGTGCCGGGCGCATCGTTGTTGAGGTGGATGTACACGTAGCGCCAGCCGTCCGCGTCGGTGATCGTCAGCGAGTTCCCCGACAGACCGGTGCTCGACCACGTGAGCGACGTCACGGTTCCGTCGGCCGCCGCGACGAGCGGTGTGTGTCGGGCACCCATCAGGTCCTGTCCCTCGTGACTGCGACCGCCGGACCGGGGCGCCCCGAACGTGTCGGAATAGCTGACCCGACCCGCTACGGGGAAGACCATCGCTCGTTCGACGGGGCCGGCCGGGCTGACCGGAGCGGTCGCCTTGGGAGCGGGCGCCCTGGGCGGAGCCGCACACGCGGCGGACAGGGTCAACGCCGCCGTCCCCACCGCCAACAAGGCGAGAGCGCGGGTGTGGGCGCGGGCGCGGGTGTGGAGCGGGGCAGAGCGAAGCATGGCAACGATGGTCGGCAGCTGCGGCACCGACCTTGAAGGGAACGTAGGTTGACCCCCGTCCGAGCGCTCCGCGGAGCCGGCAGGTTTCGAGCGGAGTCCCCCGCACCGAAGGAACATCCGTGACCGACGTCATCGTGATCGACACGCCCGCAGAGGGCGTCCGACGCATCACCCTCAGCCGCCCCGAGAAGCGCAACGCGCTGAACCACGCTGTGCGCGGCGGCGTGCTCACCGCTCTGCAGGACGCGGACCGCGACCCGAGCGTCCGGGTGTCGATCATCAGAGGGGCGGGCAGCTGCTTCAGTGCCGGCTACGAGCTCGGCGACGGCAACGAGGGCCAGGACCCGCCCTACTTCACCGCAGGTGGCGAGGGGCAGTGGCCGCGCCACGTCACCGACGGCTGGATGGGCATCTGGGACCTGGCCAAACCCGTCATCGCGCAGGTGCACGGCTGGTGCCTGGCCGGTGGCAGCGAGCTCGCGACCGGGTGCGACCTCGTGTATGTCGCGGACGACGCCCGCATCGGATACCCGGCGGTCCGCTTCGGCGTGCCCGACATGCAGTTCCACGCGTGGTTCATGGGGCCACGTGCCGCGATGGAGATGATGCTGACCGGCGACTGGATCTCCGGCGACGACGCCGTCGAGCTCGGTTGGGCGAATCGTGCGTTCCCCGAAGAGCGACTCGACGGCGAGGTGCTCGCCGTCGCGGAGCGGATCGCGCTGATCCCACCCGACATCGCGCAGCTCAACAAGCGAACGGTGCACCGGGCGATGGAGGTCATGGGGTTGCGGACCGCCATCCGCTCCGGCACCGAGCTGTGCGCCCTCGCCATCCACCAGCCGAGCTTCCAGGAGTTCATCTCGCGCACCGGCGACACCTCGTTGACCGAGTCGCTGCAACGTCGCGACGAACCGTTCGGTGACTACCGCGCCACGTCGGCAGACGGCTGACCGGTGCGTCACCGATCACGAGCGATCGTCGGCGCCGTCCTGGTGCTCGCCCTCGCCTCGGCCCTCGTCGCAGGGTGCAGCCAGGACCCGGACTTCGTGACGACCCCGCTCGGCTGGAGGGCGGTCGAGCTGTCACGCGACGGCATCGATTCCTTCCACGCCCACCTCGCCAACAACACGATGGAGGTCACGGCCAGCACCTCCAACGCCGACACCAACTCCCGGATGATCCTGTGGCAGAAGGACGCGACGAACGAGCGCGACACCCTCGCGTGCATCTCGTTCACCGACGAGGGCTGGCCTTCCCAGGAAGGGATCGCCCTGCGCATCGCCGCCACGCCCGACGGCCACACCCGCGCCATCACGGTGATGAAGAACGTGTGGGCCAAGGCAGAGAACGGCGTGAACGTCCTGTTGTGGGACACCGCCACGCCGACCGAGCCCGTCACGATCGACTCCTACGACGCGAAGGCGGTCAAGCTCGGCACCGGGTTCCGTCCGTACCCGTGGTCGATCTGTGCGCGCACCGTCGGCGACGAGCTTTCCTACATGATGTGGCCGAGCGACCAACCGCAACCGTCGTGGGACGACAAGCGAGCCGTCCGACACACGACGCTGCCCGCGTCGGTGCCGAAGGATGGCGTCGCGGGGCTCTACGCGGGGCACATCCCCCCGGGCACGACCATGAAGCTCACGATGCTTGCCGGGTTCGACTGATCGGGTCGTGCGATCGTTGCGGTTGGTGCGATTGGCGTGGTCGTGGCGGTCGTGTGTGTTGTGGGCCCCGTGGGGCTCGAACCCACGCGCGTCGGATTAAAAGTCCGCTGCTCTGCCAACTGAGCTAGAGGCCCGGTGTTTCCGCGGAAACACTCCCACAGCTGCTTTGTCCCGCGCTACGTAGGCGTTTGCCACCACTGCGCGGGACAAAGCGGGGTGCGGGAGAACGGGTGGTACCACGGGGGAGAAGGCTTCGCGGGTGCCCGTCACCACGACGTCAGGGAGGTGACCGAGAGATACAACGTCGAGGACGGTCTCGCGCAGCTCGGCGCCGCCGGCTTCTCTCCCGCCGCAACCGACGGAGGCGTCGGCGAGCTGTTCGGTGACGACCACCAGGTCTGGGCCTCGCACAGCGGTGGAGCCGGCCACCACTCAGAACCGGAGTGGGACGCCGGCGACGCCGAACGTGCGGAGACCTACTACGCCCAGGTCCGCGGCAAGGCGAAGATCTTCCTCGACCTGCTGATCGACCATCCCGGTCGGCGGCTGTCGACGGACCAGATCCGCCGACTGACCCCCAACGTCTTCGACAGCGACTACGCGATCGCCGGGTCGATCAAGGGACTCGCGAACGCCACGTCGGCGAGTGGCCGTCGGTACCCGTTCTACTGGTGGAAGGACCGGCCCACGTCCTACGCCATGAAGCCCGGGGTCGCCGCCGTGTTCGCCGCCGCCCGGGAACGGATCGGCCGATGAGCGGCGCACCGTTCGGGATGCTGTCGTGGAACTGGTGCGTGTGGACCCCCAACCGCGACGCCACCAAGGTCGCGCTGCTGGATCGACTGGACTGGTCGGTCGCCGCGCTGCAGGAGACAGCGTCCGAGTCACTGCAGCGGATCGCCGAGCACTTCCCCGCCGCCGACGTCGCCAGCGGATGCGATCTCGCAACGAAGAAGTACGGATCTGACGCGTCCTACGGCTGCTCGATCATCACCCGCAACGGCGCACGCATCGCTGACGCCGGCCTGGTACCCCTCGACCACACCACACCCGGACGCTTGCCCGGATCGGAACCCCTGCCCGAGTCGGTGCTGTGGGCACGCGTCCGACTGTCCGACTCCACCGAGGTAGTCGCGGTGTCGGCACATCCATCGCACGCCGCCGGCAAGGGTGAGGACCGGGAGCGTCGGATCGAACGCAAGCTCCGCACCTACCGGGCCCTCGAGAGGTGGCTCCACGACCAGACCGACCCCGTCGTCATCGGCCTCGACGGCAACAGCTGGATCGACGGTGGCGTCGACGACCTCTTCGGCACGCCCACGACCCGGCCCGACCCCCAACAGGAAATCGGACGGTTCTTCCACGACGGGCCCAACCGGCACGGCCTCCGCGACGTCTACCGCGACTGGCTCACCCAGGACCCGACTCGCCTCGCGGCAGTCCGACGACGTCGCCCAGCCGGGCCGCTCGCAGTCACCTTCGTCCGCGGAACCGCCCGCAAGGTCGCCGACCGCTTCGACGCCGTCATGGCCACACCCCGGCTACACGTCCACCATGTCGAGCACAGCTACGAGGACGCCGTGTCATCCGGCAGTGACCACTCTTACGTCCTCGCCACCCTCCAACTCGACCGATGACCGGTGTGGGTGAATACGACGACGTCCGGACCATCGCCAGGTTCGAAGGCGGCATCCGGACGAGACAGCCCCGCCCGGGATCGCCCGACGCACCTGAATCCACGCGTTTCGCGGAACCCCCAGCGGCCCGGTGTTTCCGCGGAAATACTCGCACAGCCGCTTTGTCCCGCGCCACGTATGCGTTCGCCACCACAGCGCGGGACAAAGCGGGGGTCAGCGGGCGGCGCAGAAGCCCCAGGGCTGGGTGCCGCCGGGCTGCACGGTCCGGTTCCAGTCGACTCCGCTGGCCGTCAACGTCGAGCCGCTCTGGCTCCAGTTCGCGTTCCACACGCTCGTCGGCTTGCCCTCGATCGAGAGGCTGATCTTCCAGTCGATCGGCTTCGCCGTCGGGTTGGCCACGGTCACGTCGGCGCAGTACCCGCTCCCCCAGTCGGACTGGATCTTCATCGTCCAGGTCACACCCGGAGCCACCGTGGTCGTCGGCGCGGTGGTCGTCGGCGCGGTGGTCGTCGGTGCGGCCGTCGTGCTCGTGGTCGGCTTGGTCGTCGTCGGCGCGATCGTGGTCGTCGGGGCGACCGTCGTGGTCGGCTTGGTGGTCGTCGGCGCGGTGGTCGTCGGTGCGACCGTCGTCGTCGGAACCGGTGCCGTGGTGGTCGGGATGGTCGGCGCCGCCGCCGCGTCGTTCACGATCCACTCGTCGACGCTGACGTCGTTGCCGCCCCCGATCGCCGCCACGACCGACAACGCGGCCCAAGCGGTGGCGGCCCCGTCGGCGGTCCTTGCCGTGAGCACCACCTGGTGGACCCGACCCTTCTCGGTCGGCCCCGAACACGAGGCCGTCACGATCACCGATGCCGATGCGTCGAGCCCGGCGACCGCGAGCTTGCCGCCCTTGGGGCCGACTCCGGCCACGCACACGCCGTCGCCCTTGCCGTTCGGCACGCCCACCGTGCCCGTGGCGTCGGTCTGGATCTGAGCGACGGCGACCTGCAACGCCCCGTCCAGCGATCGGGCATTCTCCGCAGCCTCGGACTGAAGGTGCGCCTGTTGAGCCACTGACAGCGTCATGCCCAACAACGCCGTCATGACCACACCGCCGACGAGCATCCAACCCGCCATGCCGGCCATGATCACGAAGCCACCCTGGCCTCGCACCGCTGATCGGCGACCAATCCAGCCGATCAGCCCGCGCTCGTGCTGCGCCATCGTGTGCCCCTGTTCCATCTCGGTCCTCACACCGGTGCCGGTCACGACTTCACCCTGACCGTTCCGGACCAGTCGCCCCACGTACCGGAAGCGTTCATGGCCCTGACCTGCGCGTCGTAGTCCTGCGAGTTGGCCGCCAGACCGCTGATTCGCAGCGTCGTCCCTGACCCTTGGCCGGTCTTCACGTCGGTGCACTTCACGCAGCTCAACCTGACCTCGTAGTTGGTCGCACCATCTCGACGGTCCCACGCCATGTCGATGTATCGCTCGCTCCGAACCTTGCCGGACTTCGTCTTGCGGAGGTTGGTCGGAGCCGTCGGTCCAACCGCCCCGACCGTCACGGTCTGAGTGGCGGTCGCCGTGGCCCCGCTGTCGTCGGTGACGGTCACCTTGGCGGTGAAGGTCCCACTGGTCTTGTAGGTGGTCGTGACCGGTGCAGCGGACGTCAACGTCGTGCCGTTCCCCAGGTCCCACGACCAGGTCAACGGTGGCGCCGGACTCATGTCGGGTTCATCGACGACGCTCGCAGCGAACGTCACCGACAACGGCGCGACCCCGCTGGACGGGGTTGCCGTCAACGTGATCGCCGGGAGCGCGTTGGCGACGACGACGTTGGTCTTCGCCACCGCAACCTGACCCGCGTCGTCCTTCACCATGAGCACCGCCACAAAGCCGCCGATCGGGCTGAGCGTGGAGTACTGCTTGGTCGGGTTGGCCTCGGTCGACGTCGTGCCGTCACCGAAGTCCCACGCGTAGGCCACGAGCTTGCCGCCGTACGGAGCGTCGAGCGGGTCTCCCGATCCAGCCGACGAGAACGCGACCTTCTGCCCGCGGGTGACGCTGGTGCCCGCTGCCGGCGACGCGATCACCGCAACCGGAACGTTGTCGGTGACGGTGATGGGGACCGTCGAGCTGGACGTGCGACCCGACGGCGTGACCACTGTCAGCGTCGCGGTGAAGGTTCCGGTGGCCGTGTAGGCGTGACCGACGGCGGCGCCGACACCGCTCGATCCGTCACCGAAGTTCCACTGGTAGCTGAGCTGCTCGCCGAGCGGGTCCGAGGAGCCGGACCCGTCGAAGGCCACGGTCAGCTTTCGCGCCCCCGTGGTCGGCTTGGCGGCGATGGTCGCGATCGGGGCGACGTCGAGGTCAGCGACGGAACCGCCGGATCGACGCACCGCGGTCAGTGCCACCTGGTCCAACACCGCGGTGGTCACCCGCAACGTGACCCGGCGGCACGACGAATCGTTCAGCAGCGACTCGTTCTTGGACCAGCTGCGCTTGGCGAGCTCGGCGGTCGACATGCAGGTGGCATCGGTGCCGGCAACGATCACGTCGTCGACCAGATCGCTCGACACAGCCGGCGGCGCACCGGGCTTGGCGCAGCGCACGCGAAGGAGCTCGTAGGTGGGGTTGGCATCCGCGCCCACCGAGTCGGCTGTTGCGTTCGCTTCGGCCGTGGCCTTGGCCTTGGCTTCGGCGTCGGCCTTCGCCTGCTCATCGGCCTTGGCCTGCTCATCGAGCTTCGCCTGCTCATCGGCTTTGGCCTGCTCATCGACCTTGGCCTGCTCGGCCTTCTTGGC
>Ga0209023_10004452_pt1 | contig 15920 bp, 12 predicted proteins | sample LakOneMetagenome_FD_187468 | JGI IMG/M metagenome (GOLD analysis project Ga0209023, IMG submission 187468) | Freshwater and sediment microbial communities from Lake Erie, Canada (SPAdes) (version 2) | ecosystem: Environmental > Aquatic > Freshwater > Lentic | place: Lake Erie, Canada... | reverse complement strand
CGATCGAGGTCACCGAGGCTCGCGATTGGAACGGCCAGAACACCTTGGCTACGAGCACGGCTGAAGAGCGACGGCAGCCAGGAGATCGCCGTGTCCACGCCGCACTCCTTGAAGAGCACCCGCGGGTCAATGAAGGCCTCACGGTGGCGCCAAAACTTGGCAAGAACGCCACCGACGTCAGGGACGTCTCGGCCGGCCGGGAAGAGCGACTCTTGACTGCCGCTCTTGCGCTCCTTGGCCGGGGGGACAACGAGCACCGGTGCGATGCAATCGGCAACGTCGCTCTGCAGCGACCGCAACCCTTCAAGCTCGCCCCTCTTCATCCGAAGAACCGGGACATAGATCGTCTTCTTGCGGCTAACCATTGGCTACCTCGGGTACGAAGAGATTGCGGACGCTGCCTTGGCCGATTTTGTCGGCGAAGATCGAATAGTTCTTCCGCTCAAACCTGATACGGCCGAACAGGATAGCCGGTGCGATGCCCAACTGCTTGGCGAGATTTTCAATTGGCTTGGCAACCTTGGCGATGCGAGCTGGCGAACGCGACCAAAGTTCTTCAGGAACCAGCAAGTCGGAGGCGAACTTGTTCGCCTCACCCTCAAGCTCATCCACTTCCAAGTTCTCGACATCATCGAAGAACCCCGCCGCCAACCCAGTCCTGTAGTGCAAGATGACGTGGGCAACCTCGTGCATCAGCGTGAACCAAAAGTTGTCCAGCGCATCGCGCCGCAAGGTCAATCCGATGACCGGGATGTCGTCAACAAGGAAAGCTGCACCATCGACTTCCATGCCTGGAATGTTTCTCTCGACGACGAGCAGTATGCCGTGATCCTTCAACAGCGCTTGGGCAAGGAGTGGGCCGTTCTCACGTTTGCTGAGTTTGGCCAACTGCTTGAGCCAAGAGAGCTCCAGCGGGCGATAGGTCAGCTTTTCGCTAGCGATGATTCGCTCGGCCTTCCGAGTGATCTGCGCTTTCCACGAGAGTAGAGCCAAGTCCTCCGGGTGGCCTTTGACATTGAGGCCGGTGCGCTGGAGGGACGGTGTTCCATACTTTGCGACGTGCTCTGACACATACCGGATTAGCCGCTTGTTCCCATCCTTGTCGTCGGTATCGCCCTCTTCCAACCAGCCGTGGGCACGAGCGTGCTTGAGCACTTTCTGAATTTCACTCGGATTGACATCGACTGGTGTCATCCACTTTGAAAGCTCTGGCGATTGGAATTTGGCCGAGAAGTCAACCGACAACGCTCTGGCCACTTTCATGAAGTTGGCGAGGTTGATGTTTCGATATCGTTCAGATTCCCAGCGCTGAACTGCTTGCTCAGGCTGCCCCAACTTCCTGGCAAGATCCTTCTGCTTCCAGTTCTGCGCCAGCCGGGCAACGATCAGGACGTCGCCCAAATCGTTGCCGGCCAATTGCTTCATCGGCTCCGTGTCGCCGGCTTGCGCCTGCCGGAACGCCTCCAACTGCTTCGAGAGTTCCCGCCTGTCGGTGGTCAGCGATCGCCGGATGCCCTCGATCGCCAGCTCCGGGAGACCGTCGATGATTGACTTGAGCGTTTGGTCTGACGACAGGGCCTGTGAGATCTGAGTGATCTCGGCCTCAAGCTCGCGCGCTTGGCGCTCGTTGTAGACAAGTTCTTTGGTTGGCACGCGCCGATTCTACACAACAAAAACGTTGTGTGATGCGCTGGATCTTGCCCTGGCTAATGCGTGTGAGTTGACATAATTAACCGTTGAGCTTGTTGCGTAGCCGTTTGGAGAGATCCGGACGGCGGGCACACAGCCTTGTTCGTCGCGCGAACGATCCCTGTCTCTCACTGGTGGCCCCAGACCGAGGCCGACAAGGACGCGAACAAAACCACGTTTGAAGTTAGTGGTTGGGACCCGGAGTGAACTCCTTCCAGACCTTCGTAGCCCGCAGGCGAGCACCCAAAAAATCGTCGAAGGGCATGGCAGCGAGGTGGGGCGTATAGGACGGCCAATCGTCGGTCGTCCCGAACCGTATCGTTCGGTTACATCCTCTTAAGTCGCCCGCTGGTGATCGACCGCTGACTTGAGTCCAGCCGTAGCGATCGGGGCGGACTTAAGCCGTCCGTAGTCGACTTAAGTTGTGCCGTAGTCATCGGCACACTTACGCCTCGTCACAGTTCGGTCACGAGGTCGGCCGATCTCACGCACTACTTTCAGTGCATCCCGCAAGTCCTTATTTTTGAACGCATTTTCGTCGCGAAGTGTGTTCAAAAATCACGCCTAAGTCATTGATTCCATTGATTTTTCTGGCCAACTTGAGTTGACCGACCCCGAAATTCCGCTAAAGTGGCAGAAAGTGCACTTTTATAGAGTTTCGTGGCAAACATTGTGTTCCAAGGGCCTTCGGCCCTGACGTTGGACAGCAAGGGGCGCATCGCCGTCCCGGCGCGCCACCGCGAGCTGCTGACGGCGATGGGAATGCAGCAGCTGACGATCACGAAGCAGCCGGGAGGCTCGCTGCTGATCTTTCCGCGCCCGGCCTGGGAGATCTTTCGCGATCGCGTCGCGGCGTTGCCGCTGGAGGCGGCCGGCTGGAAGCGCCTGTACCTGGGCAACGCGACGGACGTGGACATCGATGGCTCGTCGCGCGTGCTGATCGCGCCGGAACTGCGTCAGTTCGCCGGCCTGGTGCGCGATGTGATGCTGCTCGGCATGGGCAGCCACTTCGAGCTGTGGGACGCGAAGGCGTATGCCGAACACGAAGCCGCGGTGATGCAGTCCGAGATGCCCGAATCGCTGAAGAACTTCAGCTTCTGACGCTTCAGCATGGTCCACACCACCGTATTGCTGCGCGAGGCCGTGGACGCTCTGGTCACGACCCCCGACGGCGCCTACCTCGACGGAACCTACGGGCGTGGGGGTCATAGCCGGCTGATCTTGCAACGGCTGTCGCCGAGGGGAAGACTGCTGGCGATCGACCGCGATCCACACGCCGTCGCTGCGGCGACCCAAGGCCAGACGCGGGTCGAGGACCCGCGTTTTTCCATCCACCACACGAGCTTCGCACACATGGCCGAGACGCTCGCGTCGCAGGGCGTGAGCAAGCTGCACGGCTTGCTGCTCGATCTGGGCGTGTCGTCGCCGCAGATCGACGACGCGGCGCGCGGTTTCAGCTTCCGTTTCGACGGCCCGCTGGACATGCGCATGGACCCCACCCGCGGCGAGAGCGCAGCGGACTTTCTCGCCCGCGCCGACGAGCGCCTACTGACGGAGGTCATTCGTGACTATGGTGAAGAACGGTTTGCTCTACAGGTTGCAAAGGCGCTTGTTGCTCGGCGCGAAAGCGGGAACCCTGTTCGAACTACAGGGGAGCTTTCCGACGTCGTGGCTCGTGCGGTCCGGACCCGCGAAGCGGGCCAGAACCCTGCAACGCGCACATTTCAAGCTCTTCGGATTTTCGTCAACGCCGAGCTTGAGGAGCTCGAACAAGCCCTGAGCGGCGCGCTCGATCTGCTGTGGCCGGGCGGGCGGCTGGTCGTGATCAGCTTCCACTCGCTCGAGGACCGCATCGTCAAGACCTTCATTGCCCGCGAGAGCAAGGACGTGGTCGATCGGCGCGCACCGTTCGCGGCGCCGAAGCCGATGCGGTTGAAGTCGATCGCGCGCGTCAAGCCCGGCGCCGAAGAGGTCGAGGCGAATCCGCGTGCCCGCTCGGCGGTGATGCGCGTGGCCGAACGAACCGAGGTCATGGCATGACGCGGCTGAACGTGCTGCTGCTCGTCGTGCTGATCTTCAGTTCGATCTACCTCGTGCGTGTATCGCACGAGTCGCGCCGCTTGTTCGCCGACCTCGACAAGGCGCGCAGCGACGAGCGCTTGCTCGACAGCGACTTCGAGAAGCTCAAGGCCGAGAAGCAGGCGCAGGCCACGCCGCTGCGCGTCGAGAAGACCGCGCGCGACAAGCTCGCGATGCGCAACGCGACGCCGGCGGTGACGCAGTACGTGAGCCGCAGCGGCACGCTGGCCGCGAGCGGCGCGGGAGCAACGCCATGAGCTGGCTCGACAAGATCAGGGGTGCTTCCGGCGGCGCGAAGCGCGCAACGACGAGGAAGCTGCAAGGCCGCGCGCCCGGGGCGAACTCGCGCGCGGTGACGTACTCGACCAGCCCGCTGCTCGCATCGAAGACGCCACCGTGGCGCTCGAAGTTTCTCGTCGCGGTCGTCGGCGTCGCCTTCTGCGGCTTGCTCGGTCGTGCGCTGTACGTGCAGGTGATCGGCACCGATTTCTTCCAGAAGCAGGGCGAGATCCGCTACGCGCGCACGCTCGAGTTGCCGGCGAGCCGCGGCCGCATCCTCGACCGCAACGGGCTGATCCTCGCGGCGAGCGTGCCGGCGCCGTCGCTGTGGGCGATCCCGAAGGACTTCGAGGCCGACACCGCGCAGCGCAAGCAGCTCGCGAAGCTGCTCGGCATGACGCAGAGGGAGCTTGCCGACAAGCTCGACGACAACCAGAACTTCGCCTGGCTGCGCCGCCAGGCCGATGACCAGGTCGCCAAGGACGTGCTCGCCCTGAACATCAAGGGCCTGCACCAGGTGCGCGAGTACAAGCGCAAGTATCCCGAAGGCGAGGCGGCGACGCATGTGGTGGGCTTCACCAACGTCGAGGACCAGGGTCAGGAAGGCATCGAACTCGCGCACCAGAAGGACCTCGCCGGACGCGACGGCACGCGCCGCGTCATCAAGGACCGGCTCGGCCGCGTCGTCGAGGACATCGGCGACAGCGTCGCGCCGGTCGACGGCCGCGACGTGCAGTTGAGCATCGACTCGAAGGTGCAGTTCTTCGCCTACCAGCGCATCCGCGATGCGGTCGGCGAGAACCGCGCCAAGGCCGGCAGCGTGGTCGTGCTCGACGCGAAGAGCGGCGAGTTGCTCGCACTGGCGAACTACCCGAGCTACACGCCGGCCGATCGCCGCAACCTGAGCGGCGAGCAGTTGCGCAATCGCGCGCTCACCGACACGTTCGAGCCCGGCTCGACCGTCAAGCCGTTCATCGCCGCGTGGGCGCTCGAGACCGGCCGTGTCAAGCCCGACACGATCATCCACACCGCGCCCGGCCGGATCTCGATGGGCGGTTTCGTGATCAGCGATTCGCATCCGCATGGCGACCTGACCGTGTCGCAGGTGATGCAGAAGTCGAGCAACATCGGCTCGATGCGCATGGGACTGATGTTTCAGCCGCGCGAGATGTGGGAGCTGTACACGCAGGTCGGCTTCGGACAGAAGCCGCAGCTCGGCTTCCCCGGTGCGGTGAGCGGCCGGCTGCGTCCGTTCAAGACCTGGAAGCCGGTCGAGCAGGCCACAATGAGCTACGGCTATGGCTTGTCGGCGTCGCTGCTGCAGATCGCGCACGCGTACACGGTCTTCACCAACGATGGCGAGGTGATTCCGGTCACGCTGACGAAGAGCGAATCGTCGGGCGCGAAAGTGGCGGGTGTGCGCGTGATCTCGCCGGCGACCGCGAAGACGGTGCGCGAGATGCTGAGCCTGGTCACCGCGCCGGGCGGCACCGCGCCGAAGGCGCAGACGATGGGCTACTCGGTGGGCGGCAAGTCCGGCACCGCGTACAAGCAGGAAGGCAAGGGCTACGCGCGCAACAAGTACCGCTCGTGGTTCGTCGGCGTCGCGCCGATCAACAACCCGCGCGTCATCGTCGCGGTGATGGTGGACGAGCCGACCGCCGGCAAGTGGTACGGCGGCGACGTGGCCGCGCCGGTGTTCAGCGACCTCGTGCAGCAGACGCTGCGCACGCTGGGCGTGCAGCCCGACCTCGACGTGAAGACGCAGATCATCACGAAGAACCTGCCGGCCGAGGACGAGAGCTTCTGATGGCCCTGCACATGCTGCCTTCGGTCGATGCTGCGCTCGGCTGGCTCGCACAGCGCGGCGTGTGCGCGCTCACGACCGACAGCCGGCGCGTCACCGCGGGCGACGCCTTCATCGCGTGGCCGGGCTACGGCGTCGATGGCCGCCGGTTCGTGCCGCAGGCGTTCGCGGCCGGCGCGAGCGCATGCCTGGTCGAGGCCGACGGCGTCGACGCGTTTTCGTTCGACGCGACCGACGGCATCGCCGCGCTCGCCGAGCTGAAGGCGCGCACCGGCGAACTCGCGAGCGGCTTCATGGACACGCCCAGCGCCAAGCTCGACGTGATCGCGGTCACCGGCACGAACGGCAAGACGTCGACCACGTGGTGGGTCGCGCAAGCGCTGTCGGCGCTCGGCCGGCGCTGCGGCGTGATCGGCACGCTCGGCGTCGGCGAACCGCCGACCCCGTCCGGGCCGAGCCCTTCGACGATGCACAGGACAGGGTCGTCAAAGCCCCCTGCGATCGAGTTCACCGGCATGACGACGCCCGATCCGATCACCGTGCAGGCCGGCTTCAAGCGCTTCGCCGATGCGGACTTCAGCGCCTGCGCGATCGAGGCGACCTCGATCGGCATCGAGGAGCATCGCTTGAACGGCACCGCGATCGATGTGGCGCTGTACACCAACCTGACACTGGATCATTTGGACTACCACGGCTCGATGGAGGCGTACTGGCAGGCCAAGGCCCGCCTGTTCGCGTGGCCGGGGCTGCGGGCCGCGGTGGTCAACATCGACGACGCGAAGGGCGCGGCGCTGGTGCCGACGCTGGCGCCCACGCTCGATGTGTGGACGTACGCGGTCGACGCGCCGGCGCGGCTGCGCGCCGCCGACGTGCGCTATGACGATGGCGGGCTGCGCTTCACGCTCCACGAGGGCGAGGCACGCGCCGATGTGCGCACGGCCCTGATCGGCGACTACAACGTCTCCAACCTGCTCGCGACGATCGGCGGCTTGCGCGCGCTCGGCGCGACGCTCGCGGACGCGGCGCGCGCGTGCGCGCTGCTCACGCCCGTCCCGGGTCGCATGGACCGCGTGCCTTCGGGCACGGATGCGCCCGAGATCGTCGTCGACTATTCGCACACGCCCGATGCGCTCGAGAAAGCGCTGACCGCGCTGCGCCCGTTCGCGACGCAGCGCGGCGGGCTGCTGTGGTGCGTGTTCGGCTGCGGCGGCAACCGCGACCAGGGCAAGCGCCCGCTGATGGGGGCGCTCGCGCAGCGCCTGGCCGACCAGGTGGTCGCGACCAGCGACAACCCGCGCAACGAACCGCCGGCGTTCATCCTGCTGCAGATCGTCGCCGGCTTGAAGGGCTCGCAGGAGCGCGTCAAGGTGATCGAAGACCGGCGCGCGGCGATTGCGCACGCGGTGCGCAACGCCGACGCGCGCGACGTGATCCTGATCGCCGGCAAGGGCCACGAGGACTATCAAGAAGTCAAGGGCGTCAAGCACCCCTTCTCCGACAGCGACGAGGCGGCGGCGGCACTCGCCCAACGTTCTTCGGGAGCGCGGCCCTCATGATGACGCTCGCCCAAGCCCACGCGCTGCTGCCCGGCTCGACGCTCGTCGGCGACGGTGCCACCGAAGTGCTGCGCGTGCACAGCGACACGCGCACGCTGCAGCACGGCGACCTGTTCGTCGCGCTCAAGGGCGAGAGCTTCGATGCCCACGACTTCCTGGTCGCCGCGAAGGCAGGCGGCGCGGTCGCGGCGCTCGCGCAGCGTGGCCTGGAAGCGGCGGGTCTGCCCGGCCTGCAAGTCGCCGACACGCAGGCCGCGCTGAGCGAACTCGCGCGCCAATGGCGCCATCGCTTCCATCTGCCGCTGATCGCGGTGACCGGCAGCAACGGCAAGACGACGGTGACGCAGATGATCGCTGCGATCCTGCGCGCGTGGCTCGACCAGAGCGCGTTCTCGACCACCGGCAACCTGAACAACCACATCGGCGTGCCGCTGACGCTGCTGCGGCTGCGCCAGGACGACACGAGCTGGCACCGCGCCGGCGTCGTCGAGCTCGGCATGAACCACCCGGGCGAGATCGCCGAACTCGCGGCGCTCGCCGCGCCGACGGTGGCGCTCGTCAACAACGCGCAGCGCGAGCACCAGGAATTCATGGCCAGCGTCGAGGCGGTCGCGCGCGAGAACGGGGCGGTGATCTCGGCGCTCGGCCCGGCCGGCGTCGCGGTGTTCCCGGCCGACGACGAGTACGCGCCGGTCTGGCATGGGCTGGCCGGTCATCGGCCGATGATGACGTTCGCGCTGAACGGCGAGGCGGACGTGACCTGCCATGCGGAGTGGGCCGGCGACCATTGGGCAGTGCTGCTGGAGACGCCGGCGGGGGCGGTGACGCTGCAGTTGCGCGTCGCCGGTTGGCACAACGTGAAGAACGCGCTCGCTGCGGCGGCCTGCGCGCTGGCCGCCGGTTGCCCGCTCGACGCGATCCGCCGTGGCCTCGAAGGATTCGCGCCGGTGAAGGGCCGCTCGCAGGTCAAGGTGCTCCGGCGCAGCGGGCGCGATGCGACCCTGATCGACGACACCTACAACGCCAACCCGGATTCGGTGCGGGCCGCGATCGAGGTGCTCGCGTCGCTGCCGGGCCCGCGCTGGCTCGTGCTCGGCGACATGGGCGAGGTCGGCGATCAGGGCCCGGCGTTCCATCGCGAGGTCGGTGCGTATGCGAAGGCACGCGGCATCGAGACGCTGTGGACGCTCGGCGCGGCAAGCGTCGATGCCGCCGCGGCGTACGGCGGCGCGCGCCATTTCGACTCGATGGCGTCGTTGATCGGCGCACTGCCGCAGGCGCCCGCCTACAACGCCGTCGTCGTGAAGGGGTCGCGCTTCATGAAGATGGAGCAGTTCGTCGCGGCGCTCGTTGCATCGGTCGCTTCGACCGCAGGAGGCGCCCATGCTGCTTAGCCTCGCGAACTGGTTGCAGACGCTGTCGCCGGAGTTCGGCTTCTTCCGCGTGTTCCAGTACCTGACGTTCCGCGCGGTGATGGCGGCGATGACGTCGCTGCTGATCGGCCTGGCGTTCGGCCCCTGGGTGATCCGGCGCCTGACCTCGTTGAAGATCGGCCAGCCGGTGCGCGCCTACGGTGTCGAGGCGCACATGGTCAAGAGCGGCACGCCGACGATGGGCGGCGTGCTGATCCTGATCGGCATCGGCATCTCGACGCTGCTGTGGTTCGACTGGAGCAATCGCTTCGTCTGGATCGTGCTCGTCGTGACGATGGGGTTCGGCGCGATCGGCTGGGTCGACGACTGGCGCAAGGTCGTGCAGAAGAACCCCGAAGGCATGCCCTCGGGCGAGAAGTACTTCTGGCAGTCGGTGATCGGACTCGTGGCGGCGCTGTACCTGGCCTTCAGCGTCAGCGAGACCTCGAACCTGCGCGTGCTCGAACTCTTCATCCGCTGGGTCCAGAGCGGCTTCGCGAACGAGCTGCCGCCGAAGGCCGACCTGATGGTGCCGTTCTTCAAGACGATCAGCTACCCGCTGGGCGTGTTCGGCTTCATCGCGCTGACCTACTTCGTGATCGTCGGCGCGAGCAACGCGGTCAATCTCACCGACGGGCTCGATGGCCTGGCGATCATGCCGGTCGTGATGGTCGGCTCGGCGCTGGGCATCTTCGCCTACATCGTCGGCAGCTCGGTCTACAGCAAGTATCTGATCTTTCCGTACATCCCCGGCGCGGGCGAACTGCTGATCTTCTGCGCCGCGATGGCCGGCGCGGGGCTGGCGTTCCTGTGGTTCAACACGCACCCGGCGCAGGTCTTCATGGGCGACGTCGGCGCGCTCTCGCTCGGCGGCGCGCTCGGCACGATCGCGGTGATCACGCGCCAGGAGATCGTGCTCGGGATCATGGGCGGCGTGTTCGTCGCCGAGGCGCTGTCGGTGATGGTGCAGGTGAGCTGGTTCAAGTACACGAAGAAGAAGTATGGCGAGGGCCGGCGCGTCCTGAAGATGGCGCCGCTGCACCACCACTTCGAGAAGTCGGGCTGGAAGGAGACCCAGGTCGTCGTGCGGTTCTGGATCGTGACGATGCTGCTGTGCCTGGTCGGCCTGGCGAGTCTGAAATTGCGATGAGCTACCTGAGCGACACGACGGTGCTGGTGCTCGGGCTCGGGGAGTCGGGCCTGGCGATGGCGCGCTGGTGCGCCGGCGCCGGCGCGCGCGTGCGCGTGTGGGATACGCGCGAGGCACCGCCGCTGGCGCAGCAGCTCGCCGAGCATGTGCCGGATGCGCTCTGGTTGCGCGGGCCACTCACCGATGAGGCGCTGGCCGACGTGAAGCTGGTCGTCAAGAGCCCGGGCCTGTCGCCCTTCGATCAGCGCATCGCACCGACACTGCAGCGCGCCGCCGCGATCGGCATCCCGGTGCAGGGCGAACTCGACCTGTTCGCGCGCGCGCTCGCCGATCTGAAGGCCGAACGTGGCTACGAGCCGAAGGTGCTCGCGATCACCGGAACGAACGGCAAGACGACGACGACCGCGATGACCGCGCAGCTCGTCGCGCGCACCGGGTTGCGCGTTGCGGTCGCCGGCAACATCGGGCCGACGATGCTGCAGACCTTGGCCGACGCGCTCGAACGGGAGCCGGCGCGGGAGGATGCGCCGCCGCCGGTCGAGGCTGCGCGCGAGCCTGCGGACGTCGATCTCGAAGACATCGCCGACCTGCAGGCGCTCGACGGCGCGCCGGCGAACGACGCGCTCGGCGACGACGACGACGCGCCGCCGGTCGAGCTCGCGCCGCCCCCGGCCGCGCCGGTCTTCGAGGTGTTGCCCGACGTGTGGGTGCTCGAGCTCTCGAGCTTCCAGCTCGACGGCGCGAGCGCGTTCGAGCCGAGCGCCGGCGCGATCCTGAACATCACGCAGGATCACCTCGACTGGCACGAAACGATGGCGCATTACGGTGCCGCGAAGGCGCGCGTGTTCGGCCGCCGCGCGGTGCTCGTGATCAACCGCGACGATGCGCTCGTCGAGGCGCTCGTGCCGGCTCCGGAGATCGTCAAGGCGGCCGGCAAGGGCCGCAAGCCGATCACGATCGCGCGCAGCGTCGTGCGCTTCGGCCTTGGAGCACCGCAGCGGCCGGGCGACTTCGGCATCGTCGAGGAGCACGGCATGGCGTGGCTGGTGCGCGCGCGCGAACTCGACGAGACGCTCAAGCGCAGCAAGGGCGGCAAGGGCAAGGGAAACGGCGAGGAGCGCTTCGAGCCCGAAGATTTGCTGATCCAGCGGCTGATGCCGGCCGACGCGCTGCGCGTGCGCGGCCGCCACAACGCCGCGAACGCGCTCGCCGCGCTCGCGCTCGCCACCGCGATCGACTGCCCGCTGGCGCCGATGCTGCACGGCCTGCGCGAGTACGCCGGCGAGCCACATCGCGTGCAGTACCTCGCGACGATCGACGGCGTCGACGCGTTCGACGACAGCAAGGGCACGAACGTCGGTGCGACCGTCGCGGCGCTCGATGGCCTCGGCGCCGACAAGGCGCCCTCCAAGCTCGTCGTGATCCTCGGCGGTGATGGCAAGGGCCAGGACTTCGCGCCGCTCGCCGAGCCGGTGCGCCGTCATGCGCGCGCGATCGCGACGATCGGTCGCGACGCGGCGCCGATCGAGCAGGCGCTGATCGCGACCGGCGTGGCGCTGCAGCGTTTCGACACGCTGCCGGACGCGACCCGCTGGTGCTTCGCGCAGGCGAGGTCCGGCGATGCGGTGTTGCTGAGCCCGGCGTGTGCGAGCCTGGACATGTTCCGCAACTACGCGCACCGCGCCGAGGTCTTCGTCGACGAAGTCCGCGCGATCGCCGCCGATCGTGGAGGCGTGTCGGCATGACGGCGCTGGCATGGACCGAACGGCTGCGCGGCCTGCTCCCCGGCCGCGCCGCGAGGGACGAACCCGGCGCGGGCGGCAAGAAGAAGTCCGCGATACCGGTGCGCGACTGGATCAACGTCGGCGCCGCGGGCCAGCCGACGCGCTTCCTCGGCTTCGACCAGGCGCTGGTGTGCGTCGTCGTCGCGATGCTGGCGATGGGCCTCGTGATGGTCTACAGCGCAACCGTCGCGCTGCCCGACAGCCCGAAGTTCGCGCGCTACGTGCCGACCTACTTCATGACGCGGCAACTGATGTTCATCGTCGTGTCGCTGGTTGCGGCGCTGGTGGCGGTGCAGATCCCGGTGTCGTTCTGGGAGAAGGCGTCGCCGTGGATCTTCGTCGCCTCGCTGCTGCTGCTGGTCGTCGTGCTGATTCCGGGCATCGGCAAGGGCGTGAACGGCGCCAAGCGCTGGATCCCGCTCGGCATCCTGAACTTCCAGCCGTCCGAGCTCGCGAAGGTCGCGATCGCGATGTACGCCGCCAGCTACATGGTGCGCAAGATGGACATCAAGCAGAACTTCGTGCGCGCGGTCGCGCCGATGGCGGTCGCGCTCGGCGTGATCGGCATGCTGCTGCTGGCCGAGCCCGACATGGGCGCGTTCATGGTGATCGCGGTGATCGCGATGGGCATCCTGTTCCTCGGCGGCGTGAACGGGCGGATGTTCTTCCTCAGCATCGCGGTGCTGGTCGGCGCGTTCGCGCTGATGATCCTGTCGAGCCCGTGGCGCGCCGAGCGCATCCTGGCGTTCCTGAAGCCGTGGGACCCGATGTATGCGCAGGGCAAGGGCTACCAGCTCACGCACTCGCTGATCGCGCTCGGCCGCGGCGAGATCTTCGGCCAGGGGCTCGGCGGCAGCGTCGAGAAGCTGCACTACCTGCCCGAGGCGCACACCGACTTCCTGCTCGCGGTGATCGGCGAGGAGCTGGGCTTCATCGGTGTCGCCGGCGTGATCTTCGCGTTCTTCTGGGTGTCGCGGCGCCTGTTTCACATCGGCCGACAGGCGATCGCGCTCGACCGCGTGTTCGCCGGGCTGTACGCGCAGGGCATCGGCATCTGGATGGGCGGGCAGGCGTTCATCAACATGGGCGTCAACCTCGGCGTGCTGCCGACCAAGGGCTTGACGTTGCCGCTGATGAGTTATGGCGGGTCGGCGATCGTGATGAACGTCGTCGCGCTGGCGATCGTGGTCCGGATCGACATCGAGAACCGTCAGATGATGCGGGGAGGTCGCGCATGAAGCACCTCGTCGTGATGGCGGCCGGCACCGGCGGGCACGTGATCCCCGGCCTCGCGGTCGCGCGCGAGATGCAGTCGCGCGGCTGGAGCGTGAGCTGGCTAGGCACGCGCGCGGGCATGGAGAACAGGCTCGTGCCGCCGAGCGGCATCCCGCTCGACACGATCGCGTTCTCGGGGCTGCGCGGCAAGGGCTTGCTGCATACGCTGACCGGCGGCATGCGCTTGCTCGGCGCGTTCTGGAGTTGCCTGCAGATCATCCGCCGGCGCCGCACGAGCGCGGTGCTCGGGATGGGCGGCTACGTCTGCTTTCCCGGCGGCATGATGGCCTCGCTGCTTGGCAAGCCGCTGATGCTCGTGAACGCCGACGCGTCGCTGCTGATGAGCAACAAGGCGCTGCTGCCGGTCACCGACCGGATCGCCTTCGGCTTCGATGGCGATGCCGCGCAGCGCGCGCGCAACGCGATCGTCACCGGCAACCCGGTGCGCGCCGAGATCGAGGCGATCGCCGAGCCGGCGCAGCGCTGTGCCGGTCGCGCGGGCGCGTTGCGGGTGCTCGTGGTCGGCGGCAGCCTCGGGGCCAAGGCGCTCAACGAGTGCGTGCCGCAGGCACTCGCCCTGCTCGATCTCGAACAGCGCCCGATGGTCACGCACCAGACCGGGCAGGCGAATCTGGACAGCGTGCAGGCGGCATATGCGCAAGCGCACGTCGCGGCGCAGGTGCTGCCGTTCATCGACGACATGGCCGCTCAGCTCGCCGAATGCGACGTGATCGTCTGCCGTGCCGGCGCGGTCACGGTCAGCGAGCTGTGCGCGGCCGGCGTGGCCTCGGTGCTGGTGCCGCTGATCGTCAGCACGACCTCGCATCAGCGTGACAACGCGCAGTGGCTCGCGGGGCAGGGCGCGGCGATCCATCTGCCGCAGGCCGAACTGACGCCGCGCTCGCTCGCCGATCTGCTCGCCGGCCTGACGCGCGAGTCGCTGCTCGCCATGGCGACGAAGGCGCGTGCACTCGCGAAGCCCAAGGCCGCCGCGCGCGTCGCCGACGAGATCGAAGGGCTGGTGGCCGCATGAAGCACGCCGTCAAGCACATCCACTTCGTCGGGGTCGGCGGCGCCGGCATGAGCGGCATCGCCGAGATCCTGCACAACCTCGGCTACACGGTGTCCGGGTCGGACCAGTACGCGAGCCCGACGACGCAGCGCCTGGCCTCGCTCGGCATCCGCATCCACAGCGGCCACGACGCGGCGAACATCGCCGGCGCGGAGGCGGTCGTGACCTCGACCGCGGTGCGCGGCGACAACCCCGAGGTGATCGCCGCGCGCGCCAAGCGCGTGCCGGTGGTGCCCCGTGCGGTGATGCTGGCCGAGCTGATGCGCCTGAAGCAGGGCATCGCGATTGCCGGCACGCACGGCAAGACGACGACGACCTCGCTCGTCACCAGCGTGCTCGCCGAGGCCGGCGTCGACCCGACGTTCGTGATCGGCGGCAAGCTCAACGCGGCCGGCGCCAACTCGCGCCTCGGCTCGGGCGACTACATCGTCGTCGAGGCCGACGAATCGGATGCGTCGTTCCTGAACCTGATGCCGGTGATGGCGGTCGTCACGAACATCGACGCCGACCACATGGACACCTACGGCCACGACTACGCCAAGCTGAAGGCCGCGTTCGTCGAGTTCATCCACCGCATGCCGTTCTACGGCGCGGCGATCCTGTGCAGCGACGATGCCGGCGTCCGCTCGATCCTGCCGATGATCTCGCGGCCGGTGGTGACCTACGGTTTCGGTGCCGATGCGATGGTGCGCGCGGTCGACGTGCAGGCGCACGACGGCACGATGCGCTTCACGGTGCAACGCAAGAACGGCGTGCAGATGCCCGAACTGCCGGTGACGCTGAACCTGCCGGGCGACCACAACGTGCTCAACGCGCTCGCCGCGATCGCAGTCGCGACCGAGCTCGAGCTGCCCGATGCGCCGGTGATCAAGGGCCTGGCCGAATTCCACGGCGTGGGCCGTCGCTTCCAGCGCTACGGCGAGCAGCCGAGCGGCGACGGCGGCACGTTCACGCTGATCGACGACTACGGCCATCACCCGGTCGAGATGGCGGCCACGCTGGCCGCCGCGCGCGGCGCGTTCCCGGGGCGGCGCCTCGTGCTCGCGTTCCAGCCGCACCGCTACACGCGCACGCGCGATTGCTTCGAGGATTTCGTCAAGGTGCTCGGTACCGCGGACCTGGTGCTGCTGACCGAGGTCTACAGCGCCGGCGAGGCACCGATCGTCGCGGCCGATGGCCGTTCGCTGGTGCGTGCGCTGCGCGTGGCCGGCAAGGTCGACCCGGTGTTCGTCGACGAGATCGGCGAGTTGCCGGCGGTGATCGTCGAGCAGGCGCGCGACGCCGACGTAGTGATCGCGATGGGCGCGGGCTCGATCGGCAACGTGCCCGGCCAGGTGGCCGAGATGTTGAGCACGAAAGGAGCCGCATCATGAGCGTCGATGTGAAGGCATTCGGCAAGGTCGCCGTGCTCATGGGTGGAGCCTCGGCCGAGCGGCAGATCTCGCTGATGTCGGGCGCCGGCGTGCTCGAGGCGCTGCGTTCGCAGGGGGTCGACGCGCACGCGTTCGATCCGTCGGAGCGCGAACTGGTGGAGCTCAAGCACGAAGGGTTCGGGCGCTGCTTCATTGCGCTGCATGGCCGCTTCGGCGAGGACGGCAGCATTCAGGGCGCGCTCGAACTGCTGCACATCCCCTACACCGGCTCGGGCGTGCTGGCGTCGGCGATCGCGATGGACAAGGTGATGACCAAGCGGGTCTGGATCGCCGAGGGGCTGCCGACGCCGCGTTACCAGTGGCTCGCGCCGGATCAACGCGACCGCGAACACCTCCGCGCGGTGCCCGACACGCTCGGCCTGCCGCTGATCGTGAAGCCGCCGC
>Ga0209023_10004451_pt1 | contig 15922 bp, 16 predicted proteins | sample LakOneMetagenome_FD_187468 | JGI IMG/M metagenome (GOLD analysis project Ga0209023, IMG submission 187468) | Freshwater and sediment microbial communities from Lake Erie, Canada (SPAdes) (version 2) | ecosystem: Environmental > Aquatic > Freshwater > Lentic | place: Lake Erie, Canada... | reverse complement strand
TGACGATCCATTAGCACAAACCCACCTGCTCCGCAAGGACATGGTAGCCACCGCTCGCATAAGCCCGGCGACCAGTCCGACGCCCGGAATTGGTCTAGGCTGCCGCCACCATCCGCGCAAGGGGAAGCGCAATGGCCGTGCTCGCCTCGCTCTGGCTGCCGACCCTGCTCGCGGCGGTCGCGGTGTTCGTCGCCAGCAGCGCGATCCACATGCTGTTCAAGTGGCACAACCGCGATTACCGCAAGTTGCCGAACGAGGAAGCGGTGCGCGCCGCGATCAACGCCGGCCGGCCGGGACCCGGGCTGTACGTGCTGCCGTATTACCTCGAAGGCAACGAATGCTCCACCGAGGAAGCGCAGGCCCGCTTCCGCGAAGGCCCGGTGGGCAAGCTCACGCTGCGCAGGCCCGGCCCGATGTCGGTCGGGCCGATGTTGCTGCAATGGTTCGTGCTCAACCTCGCCGTCGCCTTCGTCGCCGCGTGCATGGCTGTCGGTTCGATGTCGGCCCACCAGGCCGCGCACACCACCGGGCTCGCGACCCTGCTCGCCTACGGCGCCGGCGCCATCAGCGAGGCGATCTGGATGGGCAAGCCATGGGCGGCCACGCTCAAGGACCTGCTCGACGCATCGATCTACGCCGTCGCCACCGCCGCGGTCTTCCTGTGGCTCTGGCCCTGAGTCCGCGCCTGCTTCCCGCGATCCCGCCCCATCCCCCCGGAGGAATAACGCATGGCCATCGCCTACTGGTGCATCCTCGTCGCCGCGCTGCTGCCCTACGTCTGGTACGGCGCCGCGCGCGCCGGCGCCGGCCGCATCGACAACCACGACCCGCGCGCGGGCATGGCGCGGCTGGACGAAGGCCGTTCGCGCCGCGCCAACAACGCGCAGTACAACGCGTTCGAGGCGTTCGCGCCGTTCGCCGCGTCGGTGCTGATGGCGCAGGCCGCGGGCGTCGATCCGGCTCGCATCGGCATGCTCGCGATGGCCTTCGTCGCGTTGCGCGTGCTGCACGGCGTCTTCTACCTCGCCAACATCCACGCCCTGCGCAGCCTGTGCTGGTTCGCCGGCTTCGCGGTGGTGGTCTGGCTGATGGCGCAGGCGGCGATGCACGCGGTTTGACGCCGGAGTCCGGGGCCGTCGTCCCGCGGCGGGATGGCGGCACCGCTAGGCCGCGACCAGCCTCACCCGCGCGAAGTTGCGCTTGCCGACCGCGAGCACGCCCTCGAAACCGGGGGCGAACACCCGCTGCGCGTCCTCGAACACCTCGCCGTCGACGCGCACCGCGCGTTCCTTGAGCTTGCGGTTCGCTTCGCCGTTGCTCGGGGTGATGCCGGCGGCGGTGAGCAGCGCCGCGATCCGCAGGCCTTCGGCCGGCACCGCGATGTCCCGCAGCGGCAGGTTCGACACGTCGCCCTCGCCGCGCACCGCGGCATGCCAGCCGGCGATGGCCTGCTCCGCGGCGGCTTCGCCGTGGAAGCGCGCCGCCAGTTCGCGCGCCAGGCGCAGCTTCACGTCGCGCGGATTGAGCTGCCCGGCTTCGATCTCGCGCCTGAGCCGTGCGGCTTCGTCGATGCCGATGTCGAAACTCAGGAGGTCGATCCAGCGCCACATCAGTTCGTCGCCGATCTTCATCGCCTTGGTCACGATGTCGATCGCCGGCTCGTCGATGCCGATGTAATTGCCCAGCGACTTCGACATCTTGTTGACGCCGTCCAGGCCTTCCAGCAACGGCATGGTCAGCACGATCTGCGGCGGCTGGCCGTGGTGCTCCTGCAGGCCGCGTCCCATCAGCAGGTTGAACTTCTGGTCGGTGCCGCCGAGCTCGACGTCGGCCTTGAGCGCGACCGAGTCGTAGCCCTGCACCAGCGGATACAGGAATTCGTGGATCGCGATCGGCTGCTGCGCGGCGTAGCGCTTGCTGAAGTCGTCGCGCTCGAGCATGCGCGCGACGGTGTGCTGGGCGGCGAGCCGGATCATGTCGGCCGCGGACATCTTCCCGAACCACTCGCTGTTGAAGCGCACTTCGGTGCGCTCGCGGTCGAGCACCTTGAACACCTGCGAGGCATAGGTCCTCGCGTTCGCCTCGACGTGTTCGCGGGTCAGGGGCTTGCGGGTGACGTTCTTGCCGGTGGGGTCGCCGATCATCCCGGTGAAGTCGCCGATCAGGAACACCACCTGGTGGCCGAGGTCCTGGAACTGCCGCATCTTGTTCAGCAGCACGGTGTGGCCCAGGTGCAGGTCCGGCGCCGTCGGGTCGAAGCCGGCCTTGATCCGCAGCGGGCGGCCCGGCTTGAGCCTGGCCTCGAGTTCCTCGCGCTTGAGCAGTTCGTCGGCGCCGCGGGCGAGGAGGTCCAGGGCGGCTGGGGAGGTGTCGGGCATCGGCGCAGTCTGGGGTGGGGTCCGGGGTGGCGACAAGCGCCCGCGGCCGGGCGGCGGAAAAACCTGAATGGGGCAGCCTGGGCGCGAAGGAAAATCCCATTCCCTTCAAGGGTTTGACGCAGGGACTTCGCGTGTCTATGGTACCGCGCTGACACGCCCGTCACGCGGCCTGGAAATCCCCCCATGCAGGAACTCGACCAGGGCCGCCACGGCCGCGTCCGCCGCCGCAACCTCCTCGCGATCGCCGCGCAACGCGCGCCGGTGCTGGCCGAACGGCTGCCGCAGGGCTTCAAGGGACGCTGGACCCGCCGCCACTGGGCGCATGCCAGCCTGTTCGCCACCTTCGGTGCGCTGCTGTTCGCGCTGGTTCCTGGCTTCGACCATGCGCTGCAATCGCCCGCGAACGCGCAGCGTGCCTCGTTCCTGCTGCCGCTGCCGCAACTGCAGGCGAACCGCGGCGCGAACGGCGACCGCTGGCAGAGCGTGACCCTCAAGGCCGGGGAGACCCTGAGCGCGGTGTTCGACGAACTGGACATCCCGCAGAGCGAGCTGGTGCGCGTGGCGAAGCAGCCGACCCTGCAGCCGATGCTGCGCCGCCTGCGACCGGGCACCCGCATCGCGTTCAACCTGCCGGCCGACGGCAGCGTGCGCGGCATGCGCATCGACAACAGCAACGGCGAGTCGGCCGAATACGAATTCGGCAGCGACGCGGTGCGCGAACTGACGGTGCCGCACGAGACGACGACGCGCACCGTGGTGCTGAGCGGCACGGTCGGCAAGTCGCTGTTCGCCTCCGCGCGCAAGCTCGGGCTGGGCAGCACCCAGCTGAACCAGCTCACCGACGAGATGTTCAAGTACGACATCGACTTCGATTCGGACCTGGACGAGAACGACCGCTTCAGCGTGGTCGTCGACCAGACCTGGCGCGACGGCCAGCTGGCGAGCACCGGTCCGGTGCAGGCGGCGACCTTCACCGTCGACGGCAAGCTCAAGAGCGCGTTCCGCTACGTGCGCGACGGCCGCGCCGAATATTTCACCCCGGACGGACGCTCGCTCAAGCGGCCCTTCATCCGCATGCCGATCCCGTACGCGCGCATCACCTCGGGCTTCGGCATGCGCCACCACCCGATCCTCGGCCGCATGCGCGCGCACCAGGGCATCGACTACGCCGCCGGCATCGGCACCCCGATCATGGCCGCGGGCGATGCGCGCGTGCAGTTCGTGGGCTGGAAGGGCGGCTACGGTCGCGTGGTCATCCTCGACCACGGCAGCGGCAAGACCACCCTGTACGGGCACATGTCGCGCTTCGGCAGCGAGCATGTGGGGCAACGCGTGGCCCAGGGCGCGGTGATCGGCTACGTCGGCATGAGCGGCCTGGCCACCGGCCCGCACCTGCATTACGAGTTCCGGATCAACGGCGTGCACCAGAACCCACTGAAGATGACCATGCCGCCGCCGGCGCCGCTGTCGGGCACCGAACTCGCGTCGTTCAAGGGCCAGACCCGCAACGCGCTCGCCAAGATCCGCGAAGTGGAGAACGTCGTGTTCCAGGACGACGACATCCGCGTCGCGAGCGCCGGCAAGCCCGCGAAGGCCGGGACGAAGGGCTGACCCCGGCGCGCATCGCGCACAATGCGCGCATGCCCGACCTCTTCCTTGGCCTGATCTCCGGCACCAGCGCCGACGGCATCGACGCCGCGCTGGTGCGCTTCGACGACGACGCGACCGCTTCGGGCTGCGAAATGGTGCTGGGCAGGACGTTCGCCTGGGACGCGCCGCTGCGCGCGCGCCTGGTCGAACTCGGCCAGGGCGGCGACATGCGCTCGCTGGACGAACTGGGCACGCTCGACGTGCGCCTCGCCGAAGCCTTCGCCGACGCGGCGCTGGCCCTGCTGCGGGAAGCCGGGGTCGCGGCTTCCGGCGTCCGCGCGCTCGGTTCGCACGGCCAGACCGTGCGCCATCGCCCGCATGGCGCGGCGAACGACGGGAGATTCCCGTTCACGCTGCAGCTCGGCGACGGCAACGTGATCGCCGAACGCACCGGGATCGCCACCGTGGCCGATTTCCGCCGCCGCGACGTCGCCGCCGGCGGCCACGGCGCGCCGCTGCTGCCCGCGCTCCATGCCGCGTTGCTGGCGTCGAGGGACGAGGACCGCGCGGTGTTGAACCTCGGCGGCATCGCGAACCTCACGTTGCTGCCGATGCGCGGCGAGGTGCGCGGTTTCGACACCGGTCCGGCCAACGCGCTGATGGATGCCTGGTGCGAACGCCACACCGGCAGGGCCTTCGACGCGAACGGCGAGTTCGCCGCGGGCGGAAGGGTCGACGAAGGACTGCTGGCGCGCCTGCTCGGGGACGCGTGGTTCGCCCTGCCTCCGCCGAAATCCACCGGGCGCGAACAATTCCACCTCGACTGGTTGGGATCGAAGCTCGGCCGCGACGCATCGCCGGCCGACGTGCAGGCGACCCTGCTCGAACTCAGCGCCGCGACCGTGGCGGACGCATTGCGCGCGGCGCAACCGGCGACCACCCGCGTGCTCGCCTGCGGCGGCGGCGTGCACAACCCGCGCCTGCTCGCGCGGATCGCCGCGAGACTGCCCGGGGCGGTGGTGGAATCGACCGCCGCGCACGGCGTGGATCCGGATTTCGTCGAAGCGATGGGCTTCGCCTGGCTCGCCCGGCAGACCCTGCTCGGGCGCCCCGGCAACCTGCCCACGGTGAGCGGCGCGCGCGGCCCGCGCGTACTCGGCGCGACCTACGCCGCGCGCTAGGCGCCGGCGGTGTCCGGCAGGCGCCCGATCAGGGCGAAGCCGGGGTCGTCGGCTACGCCTTCCATCGCGTTGATCGCCGATTGCAGCGCGTTCTCCTCGCGGTCGCTGAGGCGCAGCGTCGCCGCGAGTTCCAGCGCGTGCAGGCCCTGTTCGAGCACGTTGCGCAGCGATTCGTCCGGGTGCCAGCCGTTCGCGGCGGTCACCCGGTTGAGGCGCTCGACGAGCACTGGATCGATGTCCCTGAGCGTGATGTCGGTCATTGCGTTCCCCCATGACCCCCCGTGGCCCTATTCCAGCACAGAAGCGGGGGCGGGACGCAAGCCGGCCGGTTCAGCGCGCCATGGCGCGTGCGCGCAACTGCGGCGTCAGCAGCGCGTAGATCATCATCGCCGGCAGCAACGCCAGCACGGTGATCACGAAGTACATGCCGTAGCCGGTGGCCGTCGCGATGCCGCCGGCGAAGAAGCCGAGCACTTTCCCGGGCAGGTTCACCAGCGAACTGAGCAGGGCGTACTGGGTCGCGGTGTGCTCGCGGTTCACCAGCGAGGACAGGAACGCCACGGTCGGCGGGCCGAGCATGCCCAGGGTGAGGTTTTCCGCCGAGATCACCGCGGTCAGCACCCACAGGTTGCCGTGGTTGGGGAGCAACAGCAGGTAGAGCAGGTTGCATGCGCCGCACACGACGATCATGGCGCCCAGCGACTTCCAGGCGCCCCAGCGCGCGACCATCGCCCCGCCGAGGAAGACGCCGACGATGCCGACCCACACGCCCCACAGCTTGGTGATCGTGCCGACCTGCGACTTGGTGAAACCCATGTCGATGTAGAACGGACTCATGATCCCGCCGATCGTCGCCTGCTCGGGCACCTTGAACAGCAGGATGAAGGCCAGGATGCCGAGCATCAGCGCCACCCCGTAGCCACGGAAGAAATCGGCGAACGGATCGACCACCGCGACCCGCATCGCATGCGCCCAGCCATGCGTCTTCACCGGCGTGAAATCGGGTTCGCGCGCACGCAGGTTCGCGATGATCGGAATCGCCATGCACACGGCCATGATCGTGTAGACGGTCGGCCACGCGATATGGTCGGCCATGATCGCGGCGAACGCGCCCGCGACGATCAGTCCGATGCGGTAGCCGAGCGAATAGGTCGCCACCAGCGCGCCCTGCGCGGAAACGGGTGCGATCTCGATGCGGTAGGCATCGACCGCGATGTCCTGGGTCGCGCCGAAGAAGGCGACCGCGACCGTGGCCAGCACGAACGCCTGCAACCGGTCGGGGGTGAACGCGGCCATCGCCAGCAGCGAGGCGATCACGCCCAGCTGCGCGAACAGCAGCCAGCCGCGGCGACGGCCGAGCGCGCCGAAGCCGGGTAGCTTCCAGTGGTCGAGCAGCGGCGCCCAGGCGAACTTGAACGTGTACAGCAGCCCGGCACTGGCGATCATGGTGATCTCCTTCAGCTCGATGCCCCGGTCCTTCAGCCAGAACGCGAGCGTGCCAGCGACCAGCAGGAACGGCAGGCCCGAGGAGAACCCGAAGAAGAACATCGTCCACGCGGCGGGCTGCGCGAACGCGGACCACACCGACGGCTTCTTCGCGGCGGCGTTCACCGCGCGTACTCCACCAGCACCGGCGCATGGTCGGAGAAGCGCGGTTCCGGGAAGATTTCGGCGGACGCGACCTTCGCGGCGATGCCCGGCGTGGCGAGCTGGTAATCGATGCGCCAGCCGACATTGTTGGCGCGCGCCGCGCCCCGCTGGGACCACCACGAATATTCCACCGCATCGGGCTTGGCGACGCGGAACGCGTCCTTCCACCCGGACTCGGGCGGAACGATCGATCCGTCGTGGCAGTCGTCGGCGATCATGCCGCTCAGCCATGCGCGCTCGCGCGGCAGGCAGCCCGAGTTCTTCTGGTTGCCGGTCCAGTTCCTGATGTCGTTCTTCGCGCGCACGATGTTCCAGTCGCCGCACAGGACGTATTCGCGGCCACTGGCGAGCCATTGGTCGAGGATGGGCTTGAGCCACGCCATCGCCTCTTCCTTGAAGCCCTGGCGCAGTTCGCCCGAGCTGCCGGAGGGAATGTAGAAGCTCACCACCGACAGGTCGCCGAAGCGCGCTTCGATGTAGCGGCCCTCGTCGTCGAACGGCGCCCAGCCAAGTTGCGTGCGGACTTCGTCGGGCTCGCGGCGGGCATAGATCGCGACGCCGCTGTAGCCCTTCTTCGTGCTGGCGTCCTTGAAATACGCGCGATAACCCTCGGGGCGGAACGCTGCGTCGGAGAGCTGGTGTTCCTGCGCCTTGGTTTCCTGCAGGCACAGCACGTCGACGTCGCGCTGCGCGAACCAGTCGAAGAAGCCCTTGCTCGCGGCCGAACGCAGGCCGTTGGCGTTGAAGCTGAGGATGCGCATGCCGGCTCCGGTGTCGAACCCGACGAGGATGCCCGCTCATGCCGTGCTTGTCGAACCACGCGCGGGCATCGCGCCATTCGCGGTTCGACACGCTCGCCACGAACGGCGATCATGCGCGCATGAACGCCCACCGCCATCGTTTCCTGCAACTCGCGCTCGATGCCGAGGCGCTGCGCTTCGGCGAATTCACCCTGAAGTCGGGGCGCCGGAGCCCGTACTTCTTCAACGCCGGGCGCTTCGATTCCGGCGCGCGCCTGGCTGCGCTCGCCGCCTGCTACGCCGACGCGCTCGACGGCGCCGGCATCGGCTTCGACCTGCTGTTCGGCCCGGCCTACAAGGGCATCCCGCTGGCGACCGCACTGGCCTGCGAGTTCGCGCGCCGCGGCCGCGACCTGCCGCTGGCCTTCGACCGCAAGGAAGCAAAGGACCATGGCGAGGGCGGGCGCCTGATCGGTGCGCCGCTGGAGGGCAGGCGCGTGCTGGTCGTGGACGACGTGATCACCGCCGGCACCGCGGTTCGCGAGGCGCTGGCGCTGATCCGCGCCGGCGGCGGCATGCCCGCGGGCATCGTGATCGCGCTCGATCGCGAGGAACGCGCCGGCGACGCCGACCCGCGCTCGGCCGCGCGCGCGGTGGCGGAGGAACAGGGCATCCCGGTGGTGGCGGTCGCGCGGCTGGGCGACCTGCTTGCGTTCGCCGGCGAAAACGCGACACTGGCCGCGGAACGCGAGCGCCTGCACGCCTATCGTGCGCGCTACGGTTCCGCCGACTGAACGCGCCGGCTGCAGCGAGGGGGCCCGTCATGCGCAATGCCATCATCCGCCATGCCCTGGGCGCCACCCTGTTGCTGGGTGCCGGGTTGTCCGCCCAGGTCGCCGCGCAGCAGGCGGACAAGGGCAAGAAGCTGTATTGCTGGGACGACCACGGCCACAAGGTCTGCGGCGACGCGCTGCCGGCCAGCGCCGCCGGCGCCGGCCGCACCGAAATCAGCGCCCGCAGCGGGCGCACGCTCGATACCGTCGCCCGCGCCATGACGCCGGAGGAACGCGCGGCCGCCGCGCAGCAGGCGCAAGAGGCGCGGGCAGCCGCCGACCAGCGCATGCAGGAGCAGCGCCGCGACCTGGCGATGGTCGATTCCTATGCCACCGAGGCCGACCTGCGCCGCGCCTACGGCGACCGCGCCGACCTGCTGGACGCCTCGATCAAGGCCTCGCTGCTCGGGGTGCAGAACCTGCACCAGAGCCTGCTCAGCCTGCTCACCCACGCCGCCGACGACGAGCTGTCGGGCACGACCGTGGCGAAACCGCGGCTGGACGCCATCCGGGACCGGCATGCGGAGCTGATGAAGCAGGAACGCATCCTCGCCCAGCAGCGCAGCGACCGCGCCGCGCTCGAGGCCGAACTCTCCGATGCGGTGGAACGCTACCGCGCGATCAAGCAGGCATCGGCGGCGCCCGGGGCGATGGCTGCGCCGCCGGGAACGCCCTAGGCGCTACCCCTCGCGGCGGCGCGCCGCGATGCCGGGCGGGAGCCTCGCCTCAGAACGGCAACTGCAGGTCCGGCGCGAGCGCAAGCAGCTGTTCGCGGAACGCGCCCTGGATGCGCCTGAGCGCCTCCTCGCTGTCGGCGTCGAAACGCATCACCAGCACCGGCGTCGTGTTGGAGGCGCGAACGAGCCCCCAACCGTCGGTCCAGTCCACGCGCAGGCCGTCGATCGTCGAGCTGCGCGCGTTCTCGAATTGCGCCGCCGTGCGGAAACGCTCCACGAAGGCGTGCGGATCGCTGTTCGGCGCTTCGACCTTGAGCTCGGGCGTGGAGACGCCGTTGGGCAGGGCGCCGAGCACTTCTTCCGGCGGCTCGTTGCGCGCGGATAGGATCTCGATCAGGCGCGCGGCGGCGTAGATGCCGTCATCGAAGCCGTACCAGCGCTCGCCGAAGAAGAAATGCCCGCTCATCTCGCCGGCGAGTTCGGCGCCGGTCTCGCGCATCTTCGCCTTGATCAGGGAATGCCCGGTCTTCCACATCAGCGGGCTGCCGCCGTGGCGCAGGATGTAGCCGGGCAGGCGTCCGCTGCATTTCACGTCGTACAGGATCATCGCGCCCGGGTTGCGTTCGAGCACGTCGGCGGCGAACAGCATCAGCAGGCGATCGGGATAGATGTTCTCGCCGCTGCGGGTGACCACGCCGAGGCGATCGCCGTCGCCGTCGAAGGCGATGCCGAGGTCGGCGCCGAGGCGCTGCACCATGCGCACCAGGTCCTCGAGGTTGTGCGGCTCGCTCGGATCCGGATGGTGGTTGGGGAAGGTCCCGTCGATCTCGCAGTACAGCGGTTCGACGTCGACGCCGATCGCCTCGAGCACCCGCGGACCGAGTTCGCCGGCGGCGCCGTTGCCGGCATCCACCACGACCTTGAGCCGGCGATCGGCCTGCACGTCGCCGGCGATGCGATCGACGTAGTCCTGGCTGATGTCGCGTTCGGCCAGCGTGCCGGGCGAGGACGCGGTGTACAGGCGATCGTCGGCGATGCGCTTGTGCAGGTCGGCGATCGCGTCGCCCGACAGGGTTTCGCCGCCCACGACGATCTTGAAGCCGTTGTAGTCGGGCGGGTTGTGGCTCCCGGTCACCGCCACGCCGCAACCGGTGTGCAACTGGTGGGTGGCGAAATACACCGCCGGCGTCGGCACCACGCCGATGTCGATCACGCTGCGCCCGGCCTTGCGCAGCCCCTCGATCAGCCCGTGCGACAGGTCCGGGCCGGACAGCCGTCCGTCGCGGCCGACGACGATGTAATACAGATCCTGTTCCTGCATCAGCGAACCGATGGCCTGGCCGATCAGTTCGGCCACGCCCGCGTCCAGGGTCTGCCCGACCACGCCGCGGATGTCGTAGGCGCGGAAGATGCCGCGGTCGATGACCACCGCCGGCTCCGTGCGCTCGGGCTCCTGGACCACGAGCTTGGGTGCCGGCGCGGGCGTCGGGACGGGCGCGACGGCGATCGCTTCCTCCAGCGTCGGCGCCGGGCCTGCAGCCGCTTCGACCTCGCTTCGAGCCGACGGCGCGACGCTGCCGAGCTTGCGCCACGCCAAATACGCCAGCACCGCGAGGATGAGGGCGCCGACCAGCGCCGGAACCGCGCCCAGGCCGAGCGCACCGCTCGCGGCATCGGGCAGCCCGGCCACCACCCGCAGTTCGGTCCCGCCGACCTTGGCCGCCATCGCCTCGGCGCCGTTCGCGAGCGCGCTGTCGCCGTTCTCGGCCAGCGTCGCCGAACCTTGGCGCAGGGCGAGATAACCGCCCGCGGGTACCGTTGCATGCTTCAGCGGATCGATGGCCTGGTCTGGGGGCAAGCGGACCTGGGCGACCCCCATCATGTCGTCGCCCCTGGCCACGGGGGCGGCGAGCACCAGTTTCTGGCCGCCGCCGACCTTGGCGATGCGCGCCACCGGGGCTTTCGCCACCAACGCCGATTCGGCGACCGCGAGCAGTCCATAACCCCCCTTGGGCAAGGCCGCGAACTGCGGCTCCATGCCCAGCGGCCAGACTTCGACGGCCTCCGCCTTCGGCCACTCCTCCTTGAGCAAGCCCGCGACAGCGGCGAGGTCGGGGGCGGGCGGCGACGCCGGCACGGGGATCGACGCCGGGGGCCCGCCCGCGGCAGTCGCAGCCGGCACCGGCGTGGGTGCCGCGACCGACGCAGGCGACAGCGCGGCCTGCACCGCCGGCGAAGCGAGCGCCTTGCCCAGGCGCGCCGTCTGCGCCTTCACTGCGCCACCGATGGCCAACGCAGCGCTGTCGCGTGCGGTCGACAATCCTTCTTCCCGCTGGTGGTCGCGCCATTGGCTCACGCCGCTCCACGCCAGCCAGAGCGCGAGCAGTCCGAGCAACACCGCCAGCGGCAACGCCAGTTGCCGCAACTGCTCCCCGCCCGGCCTCTTCAACTTGATGTCCATGCCGTTCCCCTAGCGCAATCCGGTGTGGCCGAATCCGCCGCTGCCACGCGCGCTTTCCTCGAAAGTATCCACCACCCGCAGCGTCGCGCGCACGATCGGAAGCAACACGAGCTGCGCGATGCGGTCGCCGGGCTGGACCAGGTAGGCCTCGCGGCCTCGGTTCCATGCGCTGATCATCAGCGGCCCCTGGTAATCGGCGTCGATCAGGCCAGTGCCGTTGCCGAGCACGATGCCGTGCCTGTGGCCCAGCCCGGAGCGCGGCAGCACCACCGCGCACAGGCCGGGGTCGGCGACGTGGATGGCCAGCCCCGACGGGATCAGCGCGGCGTCGCCCGGGGCCAGTTCCAGCGGCGCGTCGATCGCGGCGCGCAGGTCGAGCCCGGCGCTGGCATCGGTGGCGTAGGCGGGCAGCGGCCATTCGCCGCCGAAGCGCGCATCGAGGACGCGCACGTCCAGGTTGTGGTTCATGTCGCCATCCGTCCGCCGATGAAGTCGAGCAGTTCCGCGGCCAGGCGCGTTTTCGGCGCAGGGCCGAAGCGGCGTTCGCCACCGTTCCAGAACACGTGCAGCGCGTTGTCTGCGGCTTCGAAGCCGCTGCCGGCGAGGCCGACGCGGTTCGCGCAGACGAAATCCACGCGCTTGCGTTCGAGCTTGCCTCGCGCATACCGCGCCAGCTCCGCGTCGTCGCCGGTCTCGGCGGCGAAACCGACCACGCAGCGCGGCCGCCGGGGATGCGCGGCGACGTCGGCGAGGATGTCGGCGGTGCGCACGAATTCCAGCGTCAGGGTGTCCACCCCCGGCTGCTTTTTCAGCTTCTCGGACGCGATGTCGCGCAGGGTCCAGTCGGCGACCGCGGCGGCGCCGATGTAGAGTTCCGCCGGCAACTCCGACAACACCGCCGCGTGCATGTCGGCGGCGGAACGCACGTCGATGCGGCGGACGCCCGCCGGCGTTTCGAGGTGCACGGGCCCGGCGACCAGCACGGTGTCCGCGTCGAGCGAGGCGGCGGCGGCGGCCAATGCGAAGCCCATGCGCCCGCTGCTCCTGTTGCCGAGGAAACGTACCGGGTCGATGTCCTCGTAGGTGGGGCCGGCGCTGACCAGTACCCGCCGTCCCGCCAGCGACGCGCTCATGCGCGCGCTTCGGCCAGCGCGGCCACGATCGCCAGCGGCTCGGCCATGCGCCCGGGGCCGGATTCCCCCTCCGCCAGGGGACCGTCGTCGGGGCCGACCACGCGTACGCCGCGTTCGCCCAGCGTGGCCACGTTCCGCTGCGTCGCCGGATGCCTCCACATCACGTGGTTCATCGCCGGGCAAACCGCCAGCGGAGCGGTGCTTGCCAGGCACAGGGTGCTCACCAGATCGTCGGCGAAGCCGTGCGCGAGTTTCGCCAGCGTGTTCGCCGTCGCCGGCGCGATGACGATCCGCTGCGCCCAGCGCGCGAGCTCGAGGTGGCCCATCGCGGCTTCCGCCTGCGTGTCCCACAGCGACGTGCGCACCGGTTGCCCCGACAGCGCCTGGAAGGTCTGCGCGCCAACGAAGCGCTGCGCGTTTTCGGTCATCGCCACCCGCACCTCGGCGCCGGCCTCGCGCAGCCGCCGCACCAGGTCCGCCGCCTTGTACGCGGCGATGCCGCCGCACACGCAGAGCAACACGCGCTGACCCCGGAGCGTCATCGGCACCTCGGAAAATTCCCATGCATGGACGCGGCACAAGCTTACCCGAACGCGGGAGGCGCCCCGGCTGTGCCCGCGGCGCGGCGCTTCCACGCTGGCCGCATGCAGATCCACGACTGGCCCACCCACGAACGCCCGCGCGAGCGCCTGCTCGCCGGCGGCCCCGCGCAACTCTCCGATGCCGAACTGCTGGCGATCTTCCTCGGCTCGGGCCTGCGCGGGCAGGACGCGGTCGCCACTGCGCGCAGCCTGCTGGCCCGGCATGGCCCGCTGCGCGACTTGCTCGAACGCGGCCCGGCGGAACTGATGAAGCTGCCCGGACTCGGCCCGGCGCGCGCCTGCCGGCTGTCCGCGGCGCTGGAACTGTGCAATCGCTACCTCGCCGCCGGGCTGGAACGCGGCGAGGCGCTCTCCGACCCGCACTCGGCCGGGCGTTATTTCGCCCAGCGCCTGCGCGGACAGCCACAGGAAGTGTTCGCCTGCCTGTTCCTCGACGCGCGCCACCGCGCGCTGGCGTTCGAGGAGTTGTTCCATGGCACCGTCGACGGCGCCGAGGTGCACCCGCGCGAAGTGGTGCGGCGCGCACTCGCGCACAACGCCGCCGCGGTGATCGCCGGCCATAACCACCCCAGCGGCAATCCCGAGCCCAGCGCCGCCGACCGCGCCGTCACCTCGCGCCTGAAGCAATCGCTTGCGCTGGTCGACGTGCGCCTGCTCGACCACTTCGTGATCGGCGACGGCCCGCCCAGCTCGATGGCGGCGCGCGGCTGGGTGTGAGAAACATCGTCCGCGGGGCGTAGTCGCGGTGGGGTCGTCGGCTTGGGTCGTACAATGCGCGACCATCAAGCGCCTCCCGAAGCCGTGAAACCCCATATCCGCGCCCTGGTCGACCGGGGCATCGCCCGCCTCCGCGAGGCCGGCAGCCTGCCCGCCGATGTCACCGTTCCCGAGTTCGCGATCGAGCGGCCCAAGGAGCGCGCGCACGGCGATTTCTCGGCCAACGCGGCAATGCTCCTGGCCAAGGCCGCCAGGACCAACCCGCGCGCCCTGGCGCAGGCGCTGGTCGAGGCGTTGCCGCAGGATCCGGCCATCGCCTCGGTGGAGATCGCCGGCCCGGGCTTCATCAATTTCCGCCTTGCGCCCGCGGCCTGGCAGGCGATGCTGGGGGAAATCGCGGCGCAGGGCGCGGCGTATGGACGCAACTCCAGCGGTTCGGGCCGCACGGCCGGGGTGGAATACGTTTCGGCGAATCCCACCGGCCCGCTGCATGTCGGCCATGGCCGCGCCGCGGTGATCGGCGACTGCATCGCGCGGATCATGGCCGCCAACGGCTGGGACGTGAAACGCGAGTTCTACTACAACGACGCCGGCGTGCAGATCGAAAACCTGGCGCGCTCCACCCAGGCGCGCGCGAAAGGGCTGAAGCCGGGCGATGCCGACTGGCCGGAAGATGCCTACAACGGCGATTACATCGCCGACGTCGCCAGCGCCTACCTGCGCGGCGAATCGGTGGAAGTCGAAGGCCACGCCGTCGCCGGCAAGGACGATCCGGACGACCTCGATGCGATCCGCAGGTTCGCCGTCGCATACCTGCGTCGCGAGCAGAACGCCGACCTCGAGGCCTACGGCGTGTCGTTCGACGTGTACTTCCTCGAATCCTCGCTCTACGCCGACGGCAAGGTGGAGGAAACCGTGCGCGAGCTCGTCGCCCACGGCCACACCTACGAGGAAGGCGGCGCGCTGTGGCTGCGCACCACGGACTTCGGCGACGACAAGGACCGGGTGATGCGCAAGTCCGACGGCACCTACACGTATTTCGTGCCGGACATCGCCTACCACTACAGCAAGTGGACGCGCGGCTACGAGCGCGCGGTCACCGAACTCGGCGCCGACCACCACGGTTCGCTGATGCGGGTGAAGGCCGGGCTGCAGGCGCTGGACGCCGGCATTCCCGCCGGTTATCCGGACTACGTGCTGCACCAGATGGTGACGGTGATGCGCGGCGGCGAGGAAGTGAAGCTGTCCAAGCGCGCCGGCAGCTACCTGACCCTGCGCGACCTGATCGACGAAGCCGGGCGCGACGCGACGCGCTGGTTCCTGGTCGCGCGCAAGCCCGATTCGCAGCTCACCTTCGACATCGACCTGGCGCGTTCGCAGTCCCTCGACAACCCGGTGTACTACGTGCAGCTGGCGCATGCGCGCAGCTGCGGGGTGTTCCGGCAACTCGCCGAGCGCGGCCTGCCTTTCGATGCCGAAAACGGCCGCGCCCAGCCGCTGGACCTCGACGATCGCGCCACCGCCGAACTGCTCGCCGCGCTGTCGCGCTGGCCGGAAGTGGTGGCCGCCGCCGGCGCGCAGCTGGAACCGCACCTGGTCGCGGTCTATTTGCTGGAACTGGCACAGGGCTTCCAGTCGTATTACAACGAACACCAGTTCCTGGTCGATGACGCGAACCTGCGCGACGCGCGCCTGGCGCTCGCCGCGGCGGCGCGCCAGGTGCTGGCGAACGGACTCGCATTGCTGGGCGTGAACGCTCCGGAGACGATGTAGTGGCAGTGAAACGCGGCAAGTCGCAGGCACGACGCAACTCCGGCAACCGCGGCGGCATGCCCGGCTGGGCCTGGCTGGTGCTCGGCGTCATCATCACGCTCGCGGCGGTGCTGTTGCTGCCCCGGTACCTGAAATCGGCGGATGGCGACGGCTTCTTCCGCCCGCACGCGAATCCCGATGCGCAGCC
>Ga0209023_10004450_pt1 | contig 15924 bp, 17 predicted proteins | sample LakOneMetagenome_FD_187468 | JGI IMG/M metagenome (GOLD analysis project Ga0209023, IMG submission 187468) | Freshwater and sediment microbial communities from Lake Erie, Canada (SPAdes) (version 2) | ecosystem: Environmental > Aquatic > Freshwater > Lentic | place: Lake Erie, Canada... | reverse complement strand
AAGTGGTGGTAACAACAACAGGCGATGCATCGCCAAAATACCAGTAGAATTTTTTTCCTTTTTGCAAAGTATCTTTAAAATCCACTACCAATGGAATGCAACCGGTGGTATCATTTACAACAGCGTTTATGGATGCCTGTACGCCTGCCCCTACCCCGGCAAAATTCATAGCAATTTTTACTACGGCTTCATTGCAACTGTTGCTTCCGTTCCCTGAAGACCATACCCCGGCTGTTGTAGGAAAAGTGGCGCCTCCCGAACAGTTGGCACAAATCGCCTGGTAGATCACACCATTTTCATCAAACCTGCTTGTACCGCCATCTACATGATCGCCCAGCCCGCCAAACTGCCCGAAATGTGAACCAAAAAGCTGGCTTTGTGCATTTTTTTCCATTACGAAAAAATAAAAATCCCTTGAATCTGCTGATGGTATTCCGGCCAACGGATTTACTTCCGGCAAACCTGCAGTACTTCCGGTTGTATAACCCTGGTCAACATTAATACCTCCACCCCAACCGGAAACATATACATTCTGGCATCTGTCTACAAGAAAAGCAATCGGGGAAATATTGGGCGCACTGGAATTGGTACCGAATACTGTAGAATAAACATAAGCTGATAGATCGGGTTGCAGCTTACAAATAAATTGTTTTGCCCCGGGGTTACTGAAAGTGGCCGCGATCACAGGCCAGCTACCAGTTGTTGTTCCCATGATATAAGGAAATCCCAGTTTATCAAATTTGAGCCCGTATAGCATATCAATGCCACCTGTACCAATATAGGTTGTCCTGATAATACCGTTGCCGTTAGCTGGTATCTCAGTTATGAAACCATCTGTTAGCCCTCCCTGGAATGCAGGAAACACTACACCTGTTTTATTACCCAATAAATTATTGCTGGTTGTTGATCCCCCGACATAAATATTTCCGGTAAGCGGACTTATGCTCGTTACAAAACAGGCATCATCTCCGCTCCCTCCGAAAAATGATGAGAATAATAATGTAGACAAATTCTGGTTGAATTTTAATATCACACCATCCTGTCTTCCGCCACCAAAACTTCCCTGGATCGGGCTTGAAGCTGTTACAGGAAAATTTGTAGACTGTGTGCAGGAAGCAAGTATTATATTATTTGAGCCATCGAGAATGACCTCACTCCGGGCATCATCACCATAGTTTCTGCGTATGGCATCTGCCGGAGGCCTGGTATTATCTATCCGGTATTTAGGCCTGATATTAACACCATCATCCCCTGACCCACCGATCCTGGTTGAACCCATTATTGCACTTCCCGCTGCATTTAATTTAGTTATTACAATATCATAAGCGCCACCGGACCCGATCACGGGGCTGGTGACAGGATAATTATTGGAGTTTGTTCTGCCGGCTATAACAAGGTTATTCTGATCATCAACGATCATACTATGTGGCTGTTCATTTCCATTACCGCCCAGGTAAGTTGCAAACACCCTGGAACTCCCATTGGGGGAAAATTTAAAGATGGCGATATCATAACCGGGAAACTGGTCTTCATCAGGGCCGCCATTAAAAACAGTATTGAATGCACCCGGCGAAGTTGGATAACCCGGGCCAAAAGCAATACCGGCACCAAAAAGGCTTCCATCACGGCCAGGGGTAGCTGTATAACCCCAGTTATCGACTGAACTGCCTGTAAAAGAACAAAAGATGATCGAGGGGTCAATTACAAGTGTTGCTTTGGGATCGTAATTCTTTACCTGGAAACTTACAACATTGTTTTTTACACTAAACCTGCAATCTATTTCTTCCCGCTTATTTGCCCCGGCAGTATAGCTGTACGGATACATTTCCTTAACAACACCAACTGAAGTAACAATATTCAGTTCTTTTTCTTTTACGAAAACATCGGATGGGCCATCATATTGCATGGCAATTGCTGAAACATTACCACCGGGATGAACAATAAAATCGTATTTCAGTTTTCCTGCATTGCTGTAATACCTTACATCAATATTAGGGTAAACATTCTTGTAAGTGATCCCCTGGAATAACCTGCAATCAGCAGCCCAGGCCGATTTATCATTTCCAATAAAATAATTATTATAAGTTGGGAACTGTTTGTCTGGCTGTGCCTGCACCTTGCTTCCTGCACCCAGGAATTTTACTTTGTATGCAAATGAATGAAGTGTGAATGGAAAGACCGCTGCTTTGTTATCTTTAGCATGGCCATGCACAATTTCGGAGAGTGTTGCCATATCTTCCGCATTGTGGATCATAACTGTGAAGCCCTTATTCTCAATAAAAAAAGAACCAGTCTGAAAATCTCCCCGGTAATCGATATTATTATTCCATTGCCCTTTATTTTCCACAAACTCCATTTGGGCCTTTAACTCTTGACAAGTAAAAAATATTACTGAAAACAACAATAAGTTAGCTGATATCTTTCTCAATCTGATCAATCTGTTATTTTTATACAATTTACTTATTATAAACGAAAATTCTATTGATAAGTTTGTCGGAGCAGTAGCTTTATTTTCGCTTTAACAATTACTGTTTTTTTAAGATATTTTACTCCATAAGGTCTTCCCTTTTTGTTGCTGAAGAAAGGTTTTCACGGGCAGGTTTTCGTTTGTTTCAAGTTCGGGGTCAGATCCAATAATATGTTCAACGGCAGTTCTTGCGGCTTCAAGCATCAGTTTGTCATGGACAATACTTGCGAGCTTAAAGTTTAATACGCCGCTTTGCCTGGTGCCTTCCATTTCTCCCGGACCACGGATCTCGAGGTCTTTTTCCGCAATTTTAAAACCATCGTTTGTGCTTACCATGATCTTCAAGCGCTCCCTGGCATCATTGGATAATTTATTGCCTGTGAGCAACACACAAAAACTCTGATCTGCCCCCCGGCCAACCCTTCCCCTTAACTGGTGCAATTGGGAAAGGCCGAATTTTTCTGCACTTTCAATGACCATCACTGAGGCATTGGGAACATTCACCCCTACTTCGATAACTGTTGTACCTACCAGTATTTGAGTATCTCCCTGGACAAAACGCTGCATGTTCGTTTCCTTTTGTTCTGGAGGTTGCTTGCCATGAACCATGCTTATCCAGTATTTTGGCTCAGGAAAAAATGATTTCACTTCTTCAAAACCTTTCATGAGGTTTTCATAATCAAGTTTGCTGCTCTCTTCAATAAGCGGATAAATTACATAGGCCTGCCTGCCCAAACCGATCTGTTCTTTGATAAAATCCATTACCTGTGGCCTCGCCGATTCATTCCGGTGAACAGTTGTGATCGGTTTCCTGCCGGGTGGCAACTCATCAATAACACTATAATCCAGGTCGCCGTATGCCGTCAATGCCAATGTTCGTGGTATTGGTGTTGCTGTCATAACAAGTATATGTGGTGGTATTGTATTCTTTTTCCACAACATGGCACGCTGGGCTACCCCAAACTTATGCTGCTCATCAACCACAGCAAAGCCCAGGTCTTTAAAGATAACTTTGTCTTCAATGATGGCATGAGTGCCGATCAGAATATTCAAACTGCCGTCTTCACAGGCACGCAAAACAGGCTTGCGTTTTTTTGCAGAAGTAGATCCCGTAAGCATACTAACTGTTACGGGCAGATCCTTTAAAAGTTCACATATATTATTGAAATGCTGCTGGGCAAGTATTTCTGTTGGCGCCATCAATACACTTTGAAAACCATTGTCAGCAGCAATAAGCATACTAAGCAATGCCACCATTGTTTTCCCGCTGCCCACATCGCCCTGCAACAGGCGGTTCATCTGGTGGCCGCTGCCCATATCCCTGCGTATCTCTTTCAATACATTCTTTTGTGCGCCGGTTAATTCGAACGGAAGATAATGCTGGTAGAAATCATTGAACAATGACCCGACTTTTTCAAACAACAATCCTTTACTGAAACGTTGCCTGCTCAGTTTGATTAATTGTATCCTCAGTTGTGCAAAGAAAAATTCTTCAAATTTCAAACGCCTCAATGCATGTTCATAATGCTGGTTAGTTGCCGGAAAATGTATATGCCTCACCGCATCATACCGCTTTATTAATTTATATTTTTTAATAACAGGTTCAGGAAGGTTTTCCGGCAGGTCTTTTTCTGATATCTTCTGCAATAATTCGTAAGTGAATTTTCCTATTGCTTTTCCATTCAGCCCTTTTGCCTTTAATTTTTCGGTAGAAGGATAAATGGGTTCCAGGTGTGCTTTACCCGATGCTTTTTGCGGCGTATAATTTTCTATTTCAGGATGGGCGATCTGCGGTTTGCTCATGAAAAAACCAAGCTTTCCAAATACCAGGTATTGATGCCCGATAACCAGTATTTTCTGAACCCAGCTGATACCCTGGAACCATACAAGTTCTATAACTCCGGTATCATCTTTCAAATGTGCCACCAACCTTCTCCCCTGTTTTTCACCGATCAGTTCCATATCAGTTAAAACACCCGCCACCTGTGTATATTCTGTTGTATAATTGATGCTTCCGATCTTATCAACCTTTGTCTTATCAACATGGCGGATAGGGTAATGCTCGAGCAGGTCTTTGAAGCTGAATATATTGAGTTCCTTGCGGAGCATATCGCCACGCTGCGCACTAATACCGGTTAAATATTCTACCGGGTTTGATAATATATTAGGAGTGGCGCTGATACTTGTTGTTTTTACAAATATATTTCAGCCAACGGAGAATACTGTAGAGGAGAACTTATAAAGTTTATTAAGTAAGCAGATGGTTGAAGTTCGAAGTTTGAAAACTTATCCTCAAACCTCAAACTTTTTATCCTGTTTTCTTATTGAAAGACCTGTGTTGCGGTTTCCTGGCAGGTCCCTTTTTACCTGAAGACCTGTTTGCATCCGGATTGTATTCCGGGACTTCGCCAAATTCGGCTGGTACCGTTGATTTAGGAACAGGTTTACCCAGCAATCTTTCAATGGCGAAGAATTTTCTTTGTTCCTTGATGCTTACGAGTGTGTAAGCAGTTCCATCTGCTGCTGCACGGGCCGTACGGCCAATACGGTGAACATAATCTTCCCCATCATGCGGAACATCAAAATTTATCACCAGGTCAATATTGTCGATATCAATACCACGGCTTAGAATGTCTGTAGCAACCAATATCGGCAGGCGACCGCTTTTAAATTGTATCAGTACTTCTTCCCGTTTATCCTGGTCAAGATCGCTGTGTATTTCATCTGCCAGGAGTTTATTTCGTTTAAGGTCACGTGTTAGTTGCTTCACGCTAAGCTTACTGCTGCAGAAGATCAACACACTTTTAAAATTTTTCTCTTTTAAAAGATGTAAGATGAGCGGGATCTTTTGAGTATCATACACAACAAAAGCCTGTTGGATGATCTTTTCCGGCGGCTTGCTGATGGAAATATTTATCTCATCGGGATTGTGAAGGATCTTACGTGCCAGTTCCCTTATCTTATGCGGCATGGTAGCTGAAAAAAGCAGGTTTTGCCTTTTGGCCGGCAGGTGTTTTATGATGAACATGATATCATCGAAAAAGCCCATGTCAAGCATACGGTCTGCTTCATCAAGCACGAGGTATTTTAATCCATCCAGTTTTACATAACCCATTTTTATATGGGCCATCATTTTACCTGGTGTGCATACCACTATGTCTGCACCCATGCTGAGCGCTTTCTTTTCCTGTACAAAAGCATTTCCGTCTCCACCGCCATAAACAGCGATAGAACTTACACCCGCAAAATAGGAAAGCCCTTCAAGATGTTGCGCAATTTGTATCGCAAGTTCCCTTGTAGGTACAATTACCAATGCATTTATGGTATGCTGATCGTGTGTGGATGTTATGATCTTATTGATGAGCGGAAGCAGGAAGGCGGCTGTTTTGCCGGTGCCGGTCTGTGCCGATGCAATGATATCTTTTCCTGCAAGTATCTTCGGTATTACCTGTTCCTGAACCGGTGTTGCGTCTTCGTAGCCTGAGGCATCAATGCCTTCCATCAAACGGCTGTCAAATCCAAATGTTGAGAAATTCAAAAAGTTTGTTTTATTTATTTACGTGAAGATAATGTATTTAAATTGAACCCTGTCGGCGGCTTTAGCCCCGACAGCGGTTTATCCAACTTACCAACTACTCTTGGGTTTTCAACCACCAACAGGGTTGTTTTGCTTAACTTGCATCACAAATAAAGTTCATGGTAAAAGTTGGAGAATACAATTTATTGAAAGTATTGCGTACAGTAGATTTCGGCGTTTACCTTGACGATGGAAACGAAGGTATACTGCTTCCCAAAAGATTTGTTCCAGCCGGTACCAAAGACGGCGATGAACTTAAAGTATTTGTTTACCATGATGGCGAAGACAGGATCATTGCAACAACACAGGAACCCAAAGGCGTTTTGGGAGATATTGTAAAACTGCGTACCATCAGTGTAACACCGCAAGGTGCCTTTCTCGACTGGGGATTGATGAAAGACATTTTTGTTCCCAAGTCGAAGCAGCAGACAACCATGATACCTAATGGTGAATACCTTGTAAAAATTTACCTCGATGAACAAACAGGGCGTATAGCCGCCACCGAAAAACTGGAACCTTTTCTCAGCAATGAACAACTTACAGTGAAAGAACTTGACATTGTTGATCTTGTTGTTTACCGTAGAACAGATATCGGTTATGTTGTGATCATCAATAACAAACATACCGGTGTTTTACATTTTAACGAGATATACAGGAATATAACAACAGGCGATAAATTTACCGGCTTCATCAAAAAAATATATCCTGTTGATAATAAAATAGACGTTGCAGCAGGCAAACCCGGATATAACAGGGTTGAAGATGAAGGGGAAAAAATATTGAGGTTGTTGAAAGAGAACAATGGCTATCTCCCATATTATGACAAAAGTGATCCGGAAGAAATTTATTCATTTTTTGGAATGAGTAAAAAAACTTTTAAGATGACGATCGGCAACCTTTATAAACAAAGGATAATCAGTTTTGAAAAAACGGGAATTAAACTGATTGAATGACCTAAGATATTTGATGTATCATTTAAGAACAGTTTATTAAAAACTAAGTTCATTCGCATCGAACAAAATCATACATACCATATCAAACATTTCTTATCTCCTTAATAAAACTGTACAAGGGCTTCTTCAGTCCTTTTCTTATTAAAAAGAAATATTTCCACACCCATTTTTGTAGTAAAAAGTATAGCACCGGGACCGGTATTACTGCTGCATTCTTTCACTGATCTTTTTTGTTTTTTACTCATACCTGTCGGCGATTATTAAAATTGAAAACAATCCTTATGGGGTTTTATCATATCAATGTATGATTTACGTCAGTTTTTATTCTATCAATTGTCATGGATTTGTAAAACGGGTGCCGGTATCTTACAGCCGATTAAAACGAATTCAATTAGAACATTTATAAACTAAAAACAGATTATATGAAATCCTTTAGAACAAAATATGCATGGATAATTGCCACATTTGTATTGGCAATCGGCTATGTTGTTAGCTGCACAAAAGATGACCAGATACTGACAACAACCCCTACCCCAACAGACCCTGTTGCAAGTCTTTCTGACCTAATCTCCATAAAGACAGCAAATGCTCCAGCCATTGATGGTACTGTTGATACTGTTTGGGATAAAGCAACTAAATTAGACGTAACTCCACAGGTTCCTGATCCGGGGAATGCTTTGTTTGCAGGTTACATAGGACAAACCTATCCGGCAACTGTACGCTCAATGTATGATGCCCAGTATATATATTTCCTGGTTGAATGGAACGATGCCACCAACAATCCTGTTCAGCCATGGTATTTTAACAGCACTACCAAACGCTGGGCTCAAAGGCCTAATGCAAAACAGTTTGATGTAAATGGTAACCTGATCAAAGAAGGAATGGGACAGGATCAACTGGCAATGCTTTGGAATATTGATAACTCTACTCCAAAATTTGCTGCTCAAACCTGTTATGCAAGCTGTCACTTGTTTACACCTTATAGAAATTATCTCGGACAAATGGTTGCCAACGCCAGCGGAAACCACTATACAAACGGGGCCAATGAAAAAATTGACATGTGGTGGTGCCATTTAAATAAAGACCTTGTGACCAATCAAATGGATGACCAATACCAGGATTGGGCCGGTGGACCTTCTGTACACGATACAGTTGGTGGAAGTGGTAATGGCCGTCATGCTGATGATCTCGTTCCTCCTTCCCCATGGTCTTCTACTTACGTTAATACTAATACAAATGCAAGCAACGGAGCCTTCAATAATTCCCAGACATTAAAACTGGATGGCACAGGCGCTAACGTTAGTGTACCTAAATGGATCATTCCAAATGCCACTAACAAATTATACTACCTCGCTACAGATACACTTCCAGGTGGTGCCGCATTAAAAGTTATCGGAATCAGCAGTACAGGTGTACTAACTTATGTTGGCGGAACCTTAGACCCTAATGGTGATGCAGGATATACAGATGACCCATCAACTGGTACAGCCATTGGTTCAAAATGTTTCCCTTCATTTATTTCTGCTTCATTAACTGCAGGACGTAGTGATATAACTGCTACAGGAGTTTATACAGCAGGAAAAGGCTGGGTGCTTGAATTTAAACGCCTGTTGAAAACAAGTGATGTTTTAAAACAAGACATAGATTTTTCAAGCTTACAGGATCAGCCATTTGGTATGGCAATATTTAACAGTTCAAACTATCAGCACGGTATAAAACCAAACCTGTTATTGAAATTCAAACAATAATAGAGGTTAATTCCGACTGAAAATACATTCATCTTAAATACACATACCATGTTACACAAAAAAATAATAATAGGAGCGCTGATGGCTTGTGGAACGACTTTAATGCTGGCCGGTTGTTACAAAGACAGGACCGTGCTTGTGCCCAATACAAGTGTGGAAGAAATAACAACACCTGTAAGTTTCGCAAATGACCTGATGCCAATTTTCGCCAGGAATTGCAGTATGACCGGTTGCCACAGTTCGGGCGGACAGGTTCCGGACCTTACTACCGGCAATGCATACAGAACAATCTTTGAAGAGGATCTCATTGATGTGGCCAATCCCGGTAGCAGTGAAATGATGGGATGGTTAACCGGTGCCATTCAGCCTGCCATGCCTTTTGGAGCAGCCTCAAACCCATCAAACATTAATGCACTCATGCTGGCATGGATCAAACAGGGTGCACAAAACAATTAAAAAAATCAACATGAAAAATTATCATAAATATCCAGCATTGTTCTTTGCAAAATTTTTCCTGCTGATGCTTTTAGCGGGCAATAGTTTTGCGCAGGACTCAACAACAACAGCACCGGTTAAAAAAGTGAAGCCAGTGAAAAACACTTTTGGAAGTGTGTGGGTAATGGACAACCAGACTGTCATGGTGCCGATCAAGGGTTCACTGGAATTTGATATCCAGCACCGGTTCGGAACTGTGAATAATGGGGCCAAAGACCTGTTTGGAATTTTTGCACCATCAAATATCAGGCTTGGTATCAGCTACGCACCGCTAAAAAAATTATTTGTTGGCATAGGCGTAACAAAAGAAAGAATGCAGATAGACCTGAATGCCAAATATGCATTGCTAATGCAAACACCTGGCAAGATGCCGATCAGTGCAACATTATTTGGAAACGTTGTTATGGATCCAAGAAACAAAAGCAATTTTCGTAATAGTGTAGATCGTTTCTCCTATTTCAGCCAGCTTATCATTGCCAGGAAAATAACAGAAAAATTTTCTGCACAGGTTTCACCAAGCCTTTCCTGGTTTAATAACGTAGAAGCCTACGTTGACACTAAAGGTGTAATCCAAAACAAAATGCACAATTATCATTTTGCTGTATCAATGCTGGGAAGATACAAGATGACTGAGAAAACGGCAATAATTGTTGGATACGATCAACCCTTGACACAACATGTAACCAATAATCCACATCCGAATATCTGTTTTGGTTTTGAAACAACAACCAGCTCACATGCTTTCCAGGTATTTGCAGGAAATTTTGCAGGCATTGTACCTCAAAGTAACAATATGTATAACCAGAATGATTATAAGAAGAGTCAATATGTTATTGGCTTTAATATAACAAGGTTGTGGAATTTTTGATTTAACTTAACACGAGAAATTATTAAATAACAATAACAAAAAACAGACAAATGAAATCAATAGTATTAATTCTTATCGCAGGGCTCATGGCAACCGGTTTTACTTTCAAACTCAATGATCAAAAGCCATGGCCTGTTCCCGATGCGGCCAAAAACAAAAAAAATGCCGTTGCCAGCAATGCTGAGTCAATAGCTGCAGGAAAGGTTTTATGGAATACCCATTGCAAATCATGTCATGGCGCAAAAGGCCTGGGTGATGGAACCAAAGCTGCACAGCTAAAAACTGAACCGGGAGATTTTTCAAAAGCAACTTTCCAGGCACAAACAGACGGCGCATTATTCTACAAAATGTCTGAAGGCCGTGATGACATGCCATCTTTTAAAAAGAAAATTGCTGATGAAGATGACAGGTGGAGCGTTGTTAATTTCATCAGAACATTGAAAAAATAAAAACCACTTAATGAAAGAACGGCTCATTCATTGAGCCGTTCTTTTTTTAACTACCGAATCATGGGCAATGACCTGCTGACTTACATTCAAAGACTTGAACTGATCGCTTTCTTTGCAGGCTATCCGCTGATATATGCCATTGTATATACAATTGCAGGCTCAAAATATAAAGTTCAAAATTCCTTTTCCTGCAGGATGGTTAAATGCCTTCCTTTTGCTTATGCACTTTCGGGAACACTTTTTCTTGGGCTTATGCTGAAAGACCTTTATCCTGATTACTCTCTAAATCACATTTCAGATCAATTCCAGGCACCTTATTTAATAGCCTGGGGAATATCGTCTCTCTTATTCTGGATACCATTATTTAGTAAAAAAACATTTCTCAGCCTTTTACACAGTTTTGTATTTTTTTTTCTCCTTCTGAAAGATCTCTTTATGTACATGAATACTTCTATTGATAAAGAAGTCATTCAAAATGACATGAAAATTTATACTACAAGCCTCCTTGTAAATGCAGCTACCTTCTTAAGTATGTTATTAATACATATTGGCCTGAATGCCATACGTGGCAATAAAAAAAGTTCCTAGCCTCCCTCCTGATATTTATTTATCTCAGTTTCAATTCTGATTAAAATCACTCCACGGGTTGAGGGTTGTCATAAAAGATGCTTTTTAAGGACAATAGATTTGTATCTATTATTTAACAAATATTTATTTAAAACTTTTTTTATGAAACTTCTTAATAATAAACTTCTTTTAGTAGTGTTGGTGCTCTTAAGCGGCTATGGATACATCGCCAGTTGTACCCACAAAAATGATGCACTTCCTAATCCTGCATCCACCACCCCAGTTATTGTCCGTGGCACACATGTTCACCTTCCCGGAAATATGGTGGCAGGAGATACAAGTCAATGGAAACTGGATAAAGTACACTCCAGTACTTTATGGTCAACCAATTATGTAGCTGCTGCGGGACTGCTTACCGGACGGTTTAACCAATTCGGAATGCACAATGTTGTAGATGCTGAAATGTTGAACTATACAACAACCGGTCAGCCATTAAAAGATACTTCATGGGCATTTTATGAAAGCGATCCTGCCAAATCTTATTTCAATGGATATGTACAGATCAACACTTCCAACACCGGTGAACCAGGAAGAGATGGAGGTTGCAATATTTCAGGCATGGGTACTGTTCCAATTGTTGCAGGCACACAAAACCTTACTGTAACCAATCTTGCCAAAATAAAAACAACAAGCATTGAATATGATCCTTTAAGTGCTGATTACATTGTTACATTTAACCTTACATGGCAAGGAAAACTGGCTGCACCGCTCACACAGTCAATCGTTGGTAAACTAAAATATATATCAAGGGCAACTATCAATGCAGGCACAGCTTCAGCATATGATGTATTTGGTTTACAATTAACCTTCCAGTTCAACTGCAGGGATTATGGTATTACCAGCACCAGCATTGGAGACAAAATTGAAATTCAGTGTAACATGAATTTCAACAACAAATAATCACTTCAAATAAATTACAATGAAACGATCATTAATATATATCGGACTTATTATAGCGATAGGATTTTCTTTAGCCGGATGTTATAAAGATGTGATCCTTCCAGATGTTGCAGTTGATCCCGACGGACCGCCGCAGGCTGTAAGTTATAAAACTGACTTAGCCCCATTATTCAATTCCAGTTGTGCATTATCCGGATGCCACGTAAACGGAGGCCACAAACCTTACATGAATTCAGATATTTCTTACCTGCAGATCACCAATGGCGGTTTTGTAAATACCATCATTCCAAAGCAAAGTAAACTGTACCTGATGATAAACGGGGAAATGAAAGAATATATTCCTTCACCTTCAGACAGGCAAAAAGTGTATGACTGGATCAGAAACGGTGCTCCGAATAATTAAAAGACCTTAAAAATAAATACAATGAAAATCATTATAAATAAAATAAAAAACAACCTGGCCTGTTTGCTCGTTTGCCTGTTTGCGCTGAATGTTGCAGGGTATGCGCAGCAAGATAGTACAGCTGCGGCTACTGAAGCACCGGCGCCGGTAAAAAAGAAACCGGTAAAAAATACATTCCAGAGCACCTTGATCATCGATAACCAGACAGTGATGGTGCCGGTAAAAGGAACACTTGAAATTGATATCCAGCACAGGTTCGGCGTTATCAATAAAGGATACCAGACCTTCTGGGGATTCTTTGCACCTTCCAATATCAGGCTTGGTGTAAACTATTCACCCATCAACAAATTAAATCTCGGGATTGGTATCACAAAAGATAATATGCTCGTTGATGGAAATGCCAAATATTCAATTATTACACAGACAAAAAATAAATACCCGGTCAGCGTAAGCTACTACGTTAACATGGCTTATGACAGCAGGAAAGATGAAGACAAGAGTATTTTCAAATATTCAAGCCAGCGTTTTTCATTTTTCCACCAGCTGATCATTGCACGCAAGGTCACCAACAAACTTTCGCTGCAGGTATCACCAAGTGTTTCTCACCAGAATTCTGTAAATGGATACTACACAAAAATTGACAGTACCGGTACAGATATATTTAAGAACATGAAGCACAATCATTTTGCCATTGCATTGGCGGCCAGGTACAAAATAACCAATGTAATGTCTGTGATGATAAACTACGACCAGCCGCTTACCAAGCATGCTACAAATAATCCTGATCCTAACTTATCATTCGGAATTGAGATGAACACAAGCAGCCACTCATTCCAGTTATTCTTTGGAAATTATTATTACCTGAATCCTCAACGCAATAATCTTTTCAATACGAATGCCCCTTTCGCTTATACTGATTTAACAAAGACTCACCCGAACCGCCAGGATGACAACCCTAATACAGCAAAAGATGAAAGCACAAGGGTAAAAGGTGGCAGGTTCGTGATAGGCTTTAATATCACGCGTTTGTGGAATTATTAATCTGATTGGCCTGACAAAAAATTGATCCTATACAAAAGTAAAAGCCTTTAATGCGAAATCATTAAAGGCTTTTACTTAAATACAGTCTTCGTCTTTCATAACTTTATGAAATATAAATTGAGAAATGAAAAGAAATAATCTGCTTAGGCAGTTCATCAATATATGTTTATCAATGATTGTCCTGGCAATTCATTCAGGATGCGCTGGAAACCCTGAAAACAAAATAAAAGAACACACGGGCAATACCGGTGAAAATACGGTTATACCAAAACCAGCTTCTTCTTACCAGGATAGTCTCGTGATTACCACTTTAGCAGCTGTATTTTATAACCCTGATTCCTTACAGTTGGAAAAAATAAAAGCCATCAACAAAAAAGCAACATTCGAAAGTATGCAGCATGAATTATTCTATCAAATGAGGAATGCACGGATAGTGTTGAAAAAATACTGGCCGCACATACAGGTAATTGAAACAAACAAAGCACGCTACCTGGTATTTGTAAAGGCAGATAAAAGCAGGAAAACTGTAGACCTGGATGCTAAAAATGACATGAGCGGTATATTTCTTTTCAATATGAAAAAAGATCCGGAACTTATTGATATGATGAATATAGACACAGCCCTGGAATTCTATTTTAAAAACTAACAGTCACCCACACTATAATATTGATCAAAAAAAAACGGCTCATCAAATGAGCCTTTTTTTATACCCCGCAAATATGATTTTAATCATATCCAAGAATGAGGTAGGTACTATTTTAAATATTCATCCTCGTTTAGTTTTATAACTTATAATAATAACAATGATGCAAGAAGTTAAAAAAACTAATTCCAGAAAAAAATTCCTGCTTTGGACTGCCACTGCACTTGCTTCAGTAACTGCATTGAAATTTTTATCGGGCAGCAAAAAAAAGGAAGAGAAACCAACGGTTAGAATGCTTACACAAGATGGTAAACTGGTAGAAATAGACAGGGAACTTGTTATTCAGTCAGCCAGGAAAATAAGTGATAAAGAATTACAACAATGGGTAAAGAAATAACCATGTACAACATTAAAACTAATAGCAATGAGCTGTAATTGTGGTGAAAATAATTGTGACAATAACTCCAGGCGCAATTTTCTGCGTGCAGGCCTGCTGGCAACAGCTGCAGTAGCGGGATGTACAGATAAAAACAATCCCTTTGCACCTGAAGAAAAGGTAGCGCTTACAGGCGAGAAAGTAAAGTTGCTTTCTGTGAACGGGGAAATCATTGAAATTGATAAAGCCTATCTGAAACCTGTACCCGAACTTCCGCACCTGTCAAATGCCGAAGAAAGAAGAGGTATCCCTGGTAAAAAATTCGTAATGGTCATTGACCTTGCACGTTGCAAAAATCTGAGAAAATGCCAGAGTGCCTGTAACCATATGCACCAGGTTCACCCCGGGCAGAACTGGATAAAGGTTTTGGGTATGGAAGATGCTGATCATACAGCTCCATACTGGCAACCTACCACCTGTATGCATTGTGATGAGCCACCATGTGTAAAAGTTTGTCCGGTGGATGCAACATTTAAAAGACAGGATGGTATTGTATTGATCGACAGCGACCGTTGTATTGGCTGCCGTTTCTGCATGGCAGCCTGCCCTTATTCAACAAGGGTATTTAACTGGGAAGAACCGGTACTTACCAAAGAAGTTGCCGAACAGCATTATTCATGTGAAACAAGTATGCCGCAGAAAAAAGGCACTGTAGGTAAATGTGATTTTTGTCCGGATATGACCAGGAAAGGAGAATTACCGCACTGCGTATCCGCCTGCCCGAATGGTGTATTCATGTTTGGCGATATGAATGAAGACTCAGTTACCAATGGCGCCGAAACATTCCGCTTCAGCGAATTGATAAAAGATAAAGCCGGCTACCGGCTGATGGAAGACCTTGGTACCAAACCAAGTGTATATTACCTGCCACCTGTAAACAGGAATTTCCCTTATGAATCAGGATTGGAAAATGAAACCGAAAAGAAATAGTTAAACACTAAATAACTAATTGTGGAAAATTTAAATTATTCAAGCCCGGAACAGATCACCAAAGACCTTCTTCCTCAAAAATTTGGCAAACGTGGAATGATATGGACAACTTTGCTGATCATTATTTGCCTCATCGGAGCATTTGCATATTACCGCCAGTTGAAGAATGGACTGGTTGTAACCAATATGAGAGATTATGTTTCGTGGGGCATCTATATTTCAAACTTTGTTTTTTTTGTAGCGATCAGCCTTGTTGGTTCTTTAATAACTGCCATACTAAGGCTTGCTAACGTTCACTGGAGTACGCCGTTGACAAGAATTGCCGAGATCATAGCCGTATCAGCGATCGTATTCGCTTCACTGATCATCATAGTAGATATGTGACGC
>Ga0209023_10004449_pt1 | contig 15928 bp, 17 predicted proteins | sample LakOneMetagenome_FD_187468 | JGI IMG/M metagenome (GOLD analysis project Ga0209023, IMG submission 187468) | Freshwater and sediment microbial communities from Lake Erie, Canada (SPAdes) (version 2) | ecosystem: Environmental > Aquatic > Freshwater > Lentic | place: Lake Erie, Canada... | reverse complement strand
GAGGGTCTACTGGGCGTGGGCGCAGGCCAGAAGTCGGAAGACTATGGCGTCACCGATGGCACGGCAAAATCCAAGCGCCGGCCAGCGGCGAACGGCGACTAGCTAATCGGAACGTCTGTTTCGTCCGTTCGGCTGAGCGCGGCGGTCTGCGCATCTTCTTGAGCGCGCGCTTGCTGAGCCTGCGGCGTCAGCATGTTCAGGATGAAGCCTTGCACCCGGTACACGCGACCGCCCCAATGACGGCCAGGCACGTACCAAACGCGCACTTCGCTCCAGTCACCCGCTTCCGACACATCCATGATCGGAACGTCGCGGGTGATTTCGCCGTGGTTCAGCCAGTTAGCGTGATCGACGATGATCATGCGCGGCGAAACGATTTCCTTCACCACCGCCACGTGGCCGCGGTTCGGCGTTGCATAACCGCGCAGCACCATAACAGCAGCTTCTTGCGGCGCTTGCGTGGTTTCGTACACGCCGCGCGCTTGGCGCCACCACGTGTTGGCGTTGCCGTGAATTTCGACGCCCGATTCATTGCGCGCGAACGGCACGCATTGGAGATGCGCACGGTTGTTGCTGATGCGTGCGGTCGGTTCGTACGCAGCATCCGGCTCGCGCTCAAAAGCGCGCGGCGCCATGGTCGCGTGTTCTGACGGTCCATCGGTGACGCTCGGGTCGACGGAAAAATCCATCGACAGCGGCGTCAATGCGCTCGCGTCTTGCGGGAGACCGGCGAAGCCGGCAACCGCTGCAGCCGCGAGGAGGATCGCTTTCGAATCGAACATGCCCTGTAAGCCCAGGCGAGCGTTTTGCCCCAAACTGACACACAGAAAGCCGTCCGCGGGTAAAGATAAGCTTAATCGGTCAGCTGAACTTTGGGAAAGGTAGAGTTCGTATGGTAAACAGTGCTGTGGAGAACTAGATGTAGTCTGTTCGAAGTAAGACTCGTTAATTCTAGACTGGCGGCCGCATCAATAAATCTTAACGCCGCTCAATCAGCTCAGCGCCAGCCGGAGCGCGAACGGGTGAATGAAGCCCTGGGCCTGATAAATCCGCCCTCCCCAGTGCCGCCCGGGGATATTCCAGACCCGCACCTCGCTCCAATCGTTCGCCGCCGAGACGTCCAGCACGGGCACCGCTTCACTGATCTCGCCGTTGTTGAGCCAGTTGGCGTGATCGACCCGGATCATCCGGCGGGAATCGACGTGCGTGACAACGGCGACGTGGCCGTGCCCTGGATCGTTGTAGCCGCGCATAACCAGGACAGCTCCGGTCGCCGGCGTACTTGATCGCGGGTAGCGCCCCTCCGCCTGCTCCCACCAGGTATTCGCATCGCCATAGAGAGCTACGCCCGACGCATTGCGGGCGTACGGAACGCACTGAAGGTGGGCCGATGGATTGGTCACCCGCGGCGGTGCGCTGGGGTCGTAAGGTGCTGGCGGCAATGAGGATTGCGTCGGGCGCGCAGACGACCACGCACCGTAAACCGGCGCGGGCGCCGAAGCGCACGCCGTCAAAACCGCCGCCATCAAGCCAAGGCACAACGCCCTGGCCAGGCCAGACCCAATCAAACCGTCCATACCGGAGACAATCCTACCGTACGGGCGTTGGCATCCCGTGAAGAGTTAAGGTGAGCTTGACGTTAACGGGGAAAGCGGGCCACCGAACCGGGGCCCATGGCCGCAGACCGCCCCTCCCTCATCGTTCGCCCCTGTTTTCAACAGGATCTGGAAACGGTGCAGCTCATCTACGCCCACCATGTGCTCACCGGCACGGGCACCTTCGAGATCGAACCGCCCTCTTTGGCGGAGATGACGGAGCGCTGGGGCAAGGTTGTCTCGCACGGCTGGCCGTATGTGGTGGTTTCACCCGCCAGCGATCTTAGCCGCGTCCTGGGTTTTGCTTACGCGACTCAATTCCGCGATCGCGCCGCCTATTCGAAAACCTTCGAAGTGTCGGTCTACGCCGCGCCGACAAGCATGCGCCAAGGCGTTGGTGCGCAGATGCTCGCAAACGTCTTAACGACGCTTCGCGAAGACGATGTGCGGGAAGTGCTGGCCGTAATCGGCGACAGCGCCAACGCCGCCTCGATCGCCCTGCATTCCAAGCTTGGTTTCGTCTACGTCGGCACCATGCGCAATGTCGGCGAGAAGTTCGGACGACTGCTCGACGTCGTCTTGATGCAGCGCAGCATTCCTCCCCGCAAATCTTGAACTGCAATTACTCTGCTTGTCGCTCAACACAACGAGTAAGAAATCGGTAACCATGATGACGGCATCCTCATGATCATTGGGAGGAGATCGCGATGCTCTTACGCAGGCTCGTGGTCGTTGGTTTGGTCGGGTTCGTTAGTCTAGCAGCCAATATCGCAACCGCCGAAGATGCGGTCGGTCCAAACGGTTCTTACGTCGGCGCCAGTAGCGTGAGCTTTGCTGACTCTACGCAGGCGTTTCCGGACCATTTTCAAATTAATCTCGGCAGCGGCAGTGACGGCGGCGGTCGCTTCGCCAATTTCACGCCCGCAGAACCAAGCCGGCGTTCCAACGGCGACAATCGCAACTACCAGCTTGAGGTCGTCGCCCACGCCGGCTCTGGTTTCGATGTGGCGTTCGCCCATCGCGGCGGCGTCGGCTTTAACGAAAATGGCGACATCGACCGGCAAAGCCATGGTTCAGAAGTACGGCTCGGACGAGCGCTCGCGAATGTGCCTCACGACCGCGGTTCACCAACGCCACGCTGGTACATTTTCGCCGCGTCCGAAGATCAAGCTTTGATCTGGAGGCCCGGCGGCAGCAACGCCTTCGGCTTGTCCGGCCCGTCTTTCGCACTGCAAGACCGGGTCGAGATCGGCGACCGCCAGGCCGGCCTCACTTACGAAGCCAACGGCTGGCAGGCGTCCTTGGCTTACGTCGAGCGCGAAGTTCGCGTTCACGCCAGCGGGCGCAACTTTAACCAAGATGAGGCCTTCACCGGCGTCACGTTGACGATGCGCCACTAGGCGCATCGTTGACGGCTTTTGGGGGCAAGCGCGATGGCTGACGAGGAAACGCTTAACAAGCGCGGGAACTTGTGGCAGCCATTGTGCATTGCCGCTGAGTGGACGCAGTTCAGCGAGGCTGTGATGGGAAGTTCGGCAAAGGTGCGGATGGCTATGGTCGCGGGCGGTGCGCTCGCTGCTGCAGCATTCGGCGTGTCGATCGCCTTCGCACAAGAGGCCCCGGCCGCCGCCCCTGCTTCCGTCGATTTCACCGATCCGCATCAAGGCCAAGTGCAAGGTCCGACGCTCAATCTTGCTGTGCGCCCTGATCCGAACGCGCGCTTCGCGCAGGTGCAACAACCAAATCCCGAAGGCGAGCAGCAACGCACTGGCGGAGAGGTCGCGCTGACCGCCGGCGGCGGCGATGCGCCGGTGGACATCTCCTTGGCGCAACGCGCGCACTTCGGCGCCGACAGCAACGGCGATCTCAATACGCACGGCCACGGATCGGAAGTCCGCGTCGGACGCAATCTCGTGCGCCAACGCGGTGCTAATCACTCGGCAGAGCCATCCGTCTACGCTTTCGTCGCCTCCGACGATCAAGCCGTGACGTGGCAGCCTGGCGCACGAGGCGAATTCGGCGGCAGCGCCAGCTCAGTCGCCATGCAGGATCGCGTCGAAATGGGCGACGTGTCAGCTGGCGTCACATACGAGCAACACGGCGTGCAAGCTTCGCTCGCCTACGTGCAGCGCGAAGAACGCACTCGCGTCGGCAACCGCAACTTCAGCCAAGACCAAAGCTTCGCCGGCGTCACGGTGACGATGCGCCACTAGGCGCTCAGCGCGGCCTTCCGCTCCTCTAGCTCAAGCCATTCCGTTTCCGCGGCGTCCTTCTCTGCGCGCGCCGCGTCGAGGCGCGCCGCGGAAGCGGCGAACGCCTTCGCGTCGCGCGCAAACAGTTCGGTGTCCGCCAACTTCGCTTCGAGCGACGCGATCTCGACCTCGAGCACGGGCATGCGAGCGTCCAGCTCCGCCAGCCGCCGCTCATCCTTATAAGAGAGCTTCCTCTGCACCTTTGGTGCTTGCGCTGGAGGCGCCTCAAGCTTCTCGCGCCGCACCGGACGTTCGCGTTCCTGATAGCCACCGTGTTCGCGCTCGAAATCGGAGTAGCCGCCTGTCGTCTCAACCCACCGCCCCTCACCCAACGCGCCAACAATCTGCGTCGTAACCCCATCCAAGAACGCGCGATCGTGGCTGACGATCAGCACCGTGCCATCGTACGCGGCGAGCATTTCTTCGAGCCCATCCAGCGTTTCCATGTCGAGATCGTTCGTCGGCTCATCGAGCACCAACAAGTTTGCCGGACGCGCCAACTCTACCGCCAAGCAAAGACGGTTGCGTTCGCCGCCTGACAACGCTTTTGTTGGCTGACGCAATTGTCCTGGCTGAAACAGAAAGCTCTTCGCATACGCCGCGACGTGACGCGGATGTCCGCGCACCATCACCTGATCGCCGCCGAGCGGGCACAACGTATCCCAGATCGTTGCTTCCGGATCCAAGCTCGAGCGCATCTGATCCACGTAAGCGATCTCTAGATTGGTCCCGAGCTTCACCGAGCCCGCCGTCGGTTCGCGCCGCTGCAATAGAATATCCAGCAGCGTCGACTTGCCCGCGCCATTCGGCCCAACAATGCCGACGCGATCACCGCGCACGACGCGCAGTGAAAAATTGCGGATCACATCGCGCTCGCCCTCGGGCGTCGCGAAGCTCTGCGAAATCCCGCGCGCCTCGATCACCAAACGCCCCGGATCGCCGCCCTTATCCACGGCGAGCTCCGCGCCCTGCTTCGTCGCCAGCGCTTTTTTCTGACGCCGCTCCACGCGCATCGCTTCAAGCTTGCGTCGCCTGCCCTCATTGCGCGAACGCCGCGCCGTCACGCCGCGCAGCAGCCAATGCTCCTCGGCCGCCAATTGCGTTTCGAGCTTTGACAGCGCCTTCGCTTCAGCCGCCTCGACGCCTTCGGCCCATTGTTCGAACGCGCCATAGCCGCGATCGAGTTTCATCACCCGGCCATTGCGCAGCCAGAAACACGCGGTGGAAACGCGTTCCAAGAACCGCCGATCGTGGCTGATGATCAAACTGGCGCCTGAGAAATCACGCAGCCGCTGCTCCAAATCTTCGATCGCGGCGATGTCGAGATGGTTCGTCGGTTCATCAAGCAACAGAATTTCCGGATCCGCCGCGAACGCACGCGCCAGCGCCGCGCGACGGATCTCTCCACCTGAGAGTCCGGCGGGTGTGCGGTCAGGATCGAGCCCATAAGACTGAAGCTGCGACTCCACCGCATAATGCGCTGTCGCCTCGCCTTCACCGAACGGGGCTTCAGCGTACGCACGCAGCGTGTCGAACCCCGACAAACTCGGCTCTTGCGGCACCAAGCCGACATGCGTGCCTGACGCCCAGCTCACGTCGCCGCTATCCGGCTCCAACGTTCCCGCCAGCATGCGCATCAGCGTCGACTTGCCTGCGCCGTTCAATCCAACGAGGCACGCGCGCTCGCCGCGCGTCAGCGCCAAGTTCACGCCCTCAAACAAAGGCGCACCGCCCAAACTCAGGCGGACATCGTTCAACTGAGCCAGTTCGCGAGCCATCGCCGCTACATAGAGGGTTCGGCACGTTCTGAAAGCAGGCATGGCGCGCCGAAACTCACTCGCCGCATGCGAACCCGTCGCGTTCAAGATATTTCTGGCCGCCTGGATTGATCCATGGTTGCGTGGATGCGCTCCGGAGGAAGCCCATGCCCCAAACTAATTTGGCAGTTCGCGCAGTCGCCGCAGCGATGCTGATTTTTGGTCTGCTGGGCTGCATGGATACGGGGCAACGCTCACCGCAGAAGGGCCCGCCGGAGGTCGTGAGCTGCGCCGAGAGCGATAACGCGCAAACCTGCCTCGAATGCGGCGCCGGCGGCGATCGTCTCTCCTGCTGCCGTGATCCGAGTAATTGCACGGTTGTCGATGCAGTGAGCGGCGGCGCTCCATTGCCGCCCCCGCCACCACCGCCCGGTCCAGCAACACCCCGCTCCGACATTGCGCCACCGACGGCCACGCCTTGAACTCGCACGCTTCTAAGCGCGTGCCATTCACCACCTTTCCAAACGAAAGCTTAGTCGCTCGCCACTACCCTGACGTGTATGGACGGGAACGGCCTCGGATGGGCTTGGCGGCCAGCGCTTATGGGCGGCGCCATCGGGCTGGGCGGCTTCTTGCTGTTTGCGTTATTCACCTCGCCCGCACCGGCGTTTCCTCGGGCGGCGCAACTGGACATGCGAGCTCCGGCCAAACCAACACCACCGGTGTCTGCTTTGACGTCGCCTGAGGGCATCGCTCCACCGATGTCGCGGACGCCGGTGCGCCCGTTCGGAAATTGCGCGGAAGCAAGGGCCGCCGGACACGCTCCCGTCTACGCTGGCGAACCAGGCTACGGCCCATGGCTCGACGGTGATCGGGACGGTATCGGCTGCGAGCCTTATTACGGCCGCTGACAGCTCAGTTTCTCCACAGCCGTGCGCCCGTTCCCATGCTTCCCCCGCGCCTGAATCGCTCCATGGTTTTGCGACGGCCGCGAGTAACCTTTCTTAAACCGGACTCGGGGCCAACTGACCAAGATGTGGTGGCTTTTGGCCACAAAACCCCTACATATAGGGTTCGTTTCGGGGAGAAAGCCTGATGGCTGGCGTAAACTTGGACAAACTGCCTGGGCTTCGGACCCCGTCGATCGGCTACAAGCCGTTCCGCTATCCGTGGGCCTACGAATTTTGGCGCCGCCAGCAGCAAGTCCACTGGATGCCGGAGGAAATCCCGCTCGGCGAAGACGTGAAGGATTGGGCCTCCAAGCTCAACGACAACGAGCGCAATCTGCTGACGCAGATCTTCCGCTTCTTCACCCAGGCCGATGTCGAGGTGAACGACAATTACATGGAGCGCTACGCGCGCGTGTTTAAGCCGACCGAGATCAAGATGATGCTCGCGTCGTTCTCGAACATCGAGACCATTCACATCGCTGCTTACGCGCTGCTGCTCGAAACCATCGGCATGCCCGAAACCGAATTCCAAGCGTTCATGGATTACCAGGCGCTGCGCGATAAGCACGATTACATGCAGAAGTTCGGCGTCGAAACCGACGCAGACATCTTGCGCACCGTCGCGATGTTCGGCGGCTTCACCGAAGGCCTGCAGCTGTTCGCATCGTTCGCAATGCTGATGAACTTCCCGCGCTTCAACAAAATGAAGGGCATGGGCCAGATCGTGACATGGTCAGTGCGCGACGAGAGCTTGCACTGCGAGGGCATGATCAAGCTCTTCCACGCCTACGCGAAGGAAACCAACGCGCTGACGCCGGGCGTAAAAGACGACATCATCGATTGCTGCAAAACTGTCGTCGGCATCGAAGATCGTTTCATCGATCTGGCGTTCGAGATGGGGCCGGTCCAAGGCATGACCGACACCGACATCAAGCAGTACATCCGCTACATCGCCGATTGGCGCTTGAACCAGCTCGGCCTGCCAAAGATCTACGGCGTCACCGAACACCCGATCCCGTGGCTGACGGCGATCTTGAACGGCGTCGAACACGCCAACTTCTTTGAAGCGCGCGCGACCGAGTACTCAAAGGGCGCCACCAAGGGCGATTGGCACGGCGGCGAAGGCGTGTGGTCGAATTTCGACCAGATGATGGAAAAGCGAAAGACTGCCGGCGCGAACTAGACGTCACACTCCTGCGGCACATATTGCGGAGAGACCATCCGTAGGCCGCAGGAGATATCGCGTGAAATTTATTCCAATCGCACTTGTCGCTGCGCTGGCGTTCGCGCCGCTCGCGGACGCGCAAACACAGCGTACGTTGAACGCGCAAGCGGCGCAGCGCCATCGCGCCGCCGACGTGCAACTGAACGCGCAATATCAAGTGCTGATCCGCTCGCTCTCACCGCGTTCGCAAACGCTACTGCGCCAATCGGAGCGCAATTGGATCGCCTTCCGCGACTCGGAATGCGCTTTCCGTGCGTCGGGCGTGCAAGGCGGCTCGGCGTATCCAATGGTCTATGACGAATGCATGGCCACGATGATCCGCGACCGCACGCAGCAGCTGCGCGACATCGCCCACTGCGAAGAGGGCGACCTCTCCTGCCCGCATTAGGCGATCAACGTTTCGCGTAAGCGCGCGCGCTCGGCCTCGCCGACGTTCAGCACGTCGGCGAGATAGGCGTTCATATCGCCATGCTTCGTTGCGATCGCGTCAAACGAGGCCCGCAGGTAGTCGGAGGAGACGCCGAGCATCGGCCGCAGCGCGGCAGCACTGAGCTTACGCCCCAATCGTTCCTCGAACCGCGCCTGAATGCGCGGCAAGCGCGCTTCGATATCGACGGCTTGATTGGTGAAGTCGTAGTCAGCGAACACAGCGTCCTCATCGACGCCCAGCGCCAAGTGCGTCAGTGCGCACCCAAAGCCGGTGCGATCCTTCCCCGCCGCGCAGTGAATGATGCCCGCACCGCCTTGCGCGAGTTCCTCGAACCAGCGGCGGTAGAGCGCGATCAGCCGCGTATCGAACGGAAACTCACGATAAAGATCGGTCATGTACGTTGTGACGGAGTCCGGCGTCAGATCGCTTTGAATGAGCGCCACCAAATGCGGCGGCAACCCGGCGCCAACGCCTTCCTCGTGAAAGATCGTCTGCACCGCATCCCCGGGCCACTTGTTCGCTTCAAAGCTGCGTTCCTCGGGCCGGCGAAGATCGACGAGAAAGCGCACGCCCAGACCATCGAGCTTGCTCATGTCGGTATCCGTCGCGTCATGGAACGACGCGGAACGAAAAAGCTTGCCGCGCGCGATCGGGCCGTTCGGCGTGTCGTAGCCGCCAAAATCGCGGAAGTTCAGCACGCGGTCGAAGGCGATCAGGCGGTCAGTTGTCATGGCCGCTTGATGGCCGATTGCAGCGGCGCCTGCAATTGCTCATGCTGTGACAATGGCGCGCGACACCTTCACCAGCTTCGATGGCGCAACGTTGTCATATCGCGTCGAGGGCGATGGGCGGCCCGCCGTCATGCTCCACGGCTTCCTGGCGAATTCGCGCTTCAATTGGATCGAGCCGGGTATCACGCAAGCGATCGTCGATGCCGGCTTCCAAGCCATTATGCTGGACTTGCGCGGTCACGGGCACTCCGCGGCGCCGGAAACGGCGGCGGCTTATCCTACAGACGTCCTGGCGTGCGATACTGAAGCCTTGATCAAACACCTCGTCCTCACCGACTACGACCTCGCCGGCTATTCGCTCGGCGCCCGCACTGCGGTTCGCGCTATGGTGCGCGGCGCACGGCCACGGCGTTGCGTGCTCGGCGGCATGGGTTTGAGCGGAGTCACGGCGCCGCAGCAGCGCGTCGCCTACTTCCGCGACGCAATCGAGAACGGCGAGCAAGCGAAAAATCCGCAAGCGGCGAAAGTGATCCACGGCATGATCGAACGCGCGCGACTGAATCCCACAGCGATGCTGAATGTGCTCGCCGCGCAAATCGCCACGCCGATTGAAGCATTGCACACCATCGCCGCACCCACACTCGTTGTCAGCGGCGCGGACGACAATGACAACGGCAGCGCCGAAGAGCTCGCCGCCGCGCTCGGCAATGCGACGGCCCGACGTGTGCCCGGCAATCATTTGAGCGCCGTGCAGTCGCCGGAGCTTGCAAGCGCGATCGTTGCGTTTCTCGGGGCACTCTAGCGGAATGGCGGCTCGTCGAAGGCGCGCAGTTTGCGCGAATGCAGGCGATCGCGATTTTGCTTCAGCAACGCGATGGATTCCAGGCCAATCCGCAAATGCGAGCCGATGGCGCTGTCATAGAAGCGATCCGCTGTGCCGGGAAGTTTGATTTCGCCGTGCGCGGGCTTGTCGGAGATGCACAGCAACACGCCGTATGGCACGCGCATGCGGAAGCCTTGGGTGGCGATGCAGGCGCTTTCCATATCGACCGCAACGGCGCGCGATTGCGACAACAACAAGCGCTCCTGATTGTAGTTGAGCTCCCAGTTGCGATCCGCATAGGAAACGACCGTGCCGGTGCGCAAACGCCGGCGCAGCTCCTCCTTGTCGCCGCCGACGACGCTTGCCGCGGCTTGCTGCAACGCGACTTGCACTTCGGCGATTGCCGGGATCGGCACTTCAAGCGGCACGCGATCATCGAGCACTTTGTCGCGGCGCAGATAGGCGTGCGCGAGCACGTAGTCGCCGATGCGCTGCGTGTGCCGCAAGCCGCCGCAATGGCCGATCATCAGCCAACAATGCGGGCGCAGAACTGCGAGGTGATCGGTGATGGTTTTGGCATTAGACGGCCCGACGCCGATATTGATCAACGTCACCCCATCGCCGTCGCCGGTTTTCAGATGGTACGCCGGCATCTGATATTTACGCCACGGCGCCTCAAGCGCTTTGCGCTCACCATCGGGATCGCCGGCTTGAATGGTCACCTGCCCTGGGCATGACAACGACCAAGTCTTCGGTCCGTCTTTCACGCCGGCCGCAGCCCAACGCACGAACTCGTCGACGTAGCGCTGGTAGTTGGTGAACAGAATCCACGGCTGCACGTCACTCCACGGCGCGCCGGTGTAGTGTTCGAGCCGCTTCAGCGAATAGTCGATGCGCGGCGCGTCGAACAACGCCAGCGGCCGCACGTGATCGAGCGTTTCGACGCGCAAGCCATCGACAACGGCGTCACCCACTTGCGCTAGGCGCGGATTGGGGAAGTAACGCGCGAGTTCCTCGGCTGGCACATTTTCGAATGCAGCGCCGCCCGCGGCATCAAGCACGAATGAGTACGGAATTTCGGTGCTGCTGACACGCACGCTGAATGTTGCGCCGTAATCGTCAGCCAGCAATGTGAGCTGTTCGATCAGATAGTCGGCGAAATAGTCGGGTTGCGTGATGGTGACGGCGTATTCGCCGGGCCACATCAATTGCCCATAGGCGCGCGCGAGCTTTGGCGCCGGACTTCCCGGCAAATAGGTGACGCGCAATTCCGGATAGCGAAACAGCGCGCGCTCTTCGGCAGTTGGCGGCGTCCCCTTCTCCGCGAAGCGGCGTACCGATTCGATGAGCGCAGCGACGGCGCGATCGTAGAGATGCTTCAGTCGTTCGACGGCCTCAGCCGGCGTCTTCGGATCTTCCATCGCGGGAGTGTCCCGCGATAGCGGCAGACGTCAAGGGCAACCGGTCCACGTGCAGGGAATTGGATCGACCAAGCGCGAGCGGCGATATGCCGTGAAGTCCAAGTTCATCGATCCGGCAATTAGGAAGTGCAGTGGCGGGGTGTAGGGATAGCTGACTTCCGTCATGATGATGCTGGAGCCCGGGATCATCATCCCTGACGGCAGTGTGACGGCCGCGTTGTTGACGAGGGGTGTCATGCCGCCATGGCCCACGCTCCACACCACCTTCGCTGAACTCGCGCTCACGATGCTGACGCTTGTGACTCGCGCTTGCATGCCCGCCGCGGTGTCGGGGAACATCAAAACGTCGGCTGCGGACCAAAGCCCGGTGATTTCGGTGTTCGAAACCGATGTATCGCGCGCGACGACGTCCGCGAGCGAGGCGGCGACGTTCTGCGCGCGCTTGTTGGCGCCCAAAAGATCAAGCAGCTCGACCGAGCCGAACAAGGCGAAGATCATCATCGGCGCGATGATGGCGAATTCGAGCGCGGCCAAGCCTTTTGGGGCGCCGCCGAAGCGGCGCAGCGTACGAAAAATGCTCATCACCAGGGCTCGTTCCGGAACATCATGGTTGAAACGAGGATGCGGTCGCCACCAGAGGCGTTCTGAAAGATTGGCTCGAACATCGGCGTCAGCACGTGCCAGCGATAGTAAGCGCGCACTACAACGATGTCGGAGGCCACACCCGGCGAATAGGTGAAGCCGGTCGGATCGAAATCGCCGCTCGCCATCGGGTCGCTGTTGTTGGTGTCGGCATCGACGAACGAATTGAAGCGGTCAACGTCGAGATAAAGATTGCCCGTGCACGTCAGCACAAAGAACTTGTTTACCTCGGTGCAGATCAGATCGTTGATCTGCGTTTGCGTCATGTTGGTTGTCTGCGCTTGGCCGGTGCGGATCAGACGCGCAGCTTCGGCGACGGCGGAGTCGAGGCTTGCTTGCGCGAAGCCCATCATGGCGACTTCGGCCAAACCAGCGGTCAGCATGAAAAACGGAATGACGACTAACGAGAACTCGATCGCAGCCGATCCCCGGCGCGCCTTTCGGAAGCGCCGCAACTTAGTTCTCAAGTTTTTCAGGCGCGCGAACATGAGTGCTCCAGCGTCTATATTAGGCGCCGAAGGGCTGATTTTCCGTCAAAAGACGGAGTAAACGCGCGTTAGTGAGAAGCGCCGCCGGTCGCCGCGGTGGCGTGATTGTTGATTTGCTCGCTCACCGCTTGCGAGGCTTGGCCATCGCCAATGTCCGGGCGCGCACGGCAAATCGGCGAGCATTCGAGCCGCGATGTGTCGCCGCCACGATTGACGATGACAGTGCCGCTTTCATCGGGAGCGACAACGATGCGCCCGGAATAAAGCACACGACCGCCCGATCCGACCACAACGAGGTTGGTCGTGCCGTAAGAACGGCCGGTGACGAACAAGAAGTGATCGTTCTGCACGGAGACGCCAGCGATCGATGGGTTGCCGACAGCCACGCCCTCAGCCGCATCGGCGAGACGCACCGGAAACGCCTGATCGAGCGCGACGCGGATTTCTCGGGCGGACGCTGCGGGCGCAATTGCGAACACGCAGGCCGTTACAATGGCGGCGACAAACGGGCGCAAAGCGCGCATCGGCGACTTCCTTCTTTGAACTCTACTATAAGGAGCTACGCGCCAATGGTTGCCGTATCGCTAAAATGAAACGACTTCCGCGTACGTGTGAAATCATGGATACGCGCCGCAAATCGCAAATGACGTTAACGCAATATTTTCCGTTCTCCTTAGCCGAGTCAGTAACCCATCTCGCGTAGTGTCCATCCTGCGTCTGGTAAGGGTGTCGGGTGCGACGCTCCCTCCGGGCCGGTGAAGAGCACTCGACAAATGGAGTTTTGAAAATGTTGAAGCGTTTCCTGAATAACGAAGATGGCGCCACTGCCATCGAATACGGTCTCATTGCTGCGCTGATCGGCGTCGCGATCATCACGGCCGTTGGCCTCGTCGGTGACGGCCTGAACACCACGTTCACGCACGTCGCGACCGAACTGTCCACCAAGGGCGGCGGCTCGTAAGCTTCTTAGGCGCGACCGGAAACGGTCGCGCCTACTATCTTTGTTTTCTCCCTCTCCCTCGAACGCCGCCCCTCACCGGGCGGCGTTTTTCTTTGGACTTACTGAGTCAAAGCTCGGGGTCGTTTTGATTCTTTCTTAAGGCGCGACTGTCACACCCGAATGATGGTTGAGATACTGGCGCTCGCCGCGTTCGCAGGATTGTTGCTCTACGCGGCCGGCTCCGACATCGCGCGGCTGATCATCCCGAACTGGGTTTCGATCGCGCTCGTCGCAATTTTCCCTGTGGCCGCGTTCGCGCACGGCTTGGGCGCCTACGACATCGGGATGCACCTTCTATTCGGCGCCGCAATGCTTGCCGTCGGCTTCTTTCTCTTTGCGGCCAACATTTTCGGTGGCGGCGATGCGAAACTGATCGCTGCCGCGGCCGTATGGACGGGCTTTCAAGGCTTCTTCGCGCTGCTGTTCTGGACAGCGACTGCAGGCGGCCTTCTCGCGCTCGCGCTGTTGGCGGCCCGCCACTTCATCAAGACGGCGGAGACCAACCCGCCTTTCATGAACCACTTGTTGCAGAAGCAGAACGGCATTCCGTACGGGGTCGCGATCATGGCCGGCGGGCTCATGGCGATCCCGATGATGCCGTTCGTTTTGGCGCGTTAACCATGCCTTAGCCACACCATGGCCTATTCGGCCTTGGGGTGGTTCGGGTCGGACCGCGCGGGGAGTTGAGGATACATGTCACCGCGGCAGCTGATCGTTTTGGTCGTCGCAGCGATCGCCGCTGTTGGCGCGCTGTTGCTTATTCGTGGCATGGGCAGCCGTCCCGCGCCGCAAACGGCTGAGGCCGCCGCCCCCATCGCCGGCGAACAAGTTCTCGTCGCCGCACACGACATCCCTGAGGGCGCCGCGCTCGCGCCGAGCGATCTCGCTGTCGCCCTCTTCCCAACGGCCTCATTGGCGCCGAGTTTCGTTCGTCTATCGCAACAACCATCTGCGCAGGCGGACATGGTTGGCGCCGTGGCGCGCCGGGCGTTCGCCCAAGGTGAGCCGATCACGGCGGGCGGCGTCCTCCAGCCGGACGGCCACGGCTTCATGGCGGCGGTTCTGCAGCCTGGCTATCGCGCCGTTGCGATCGAAATCAATCCGCAGACTTCGGCTGGCGGCTTCATTCAACCGAACGACCATGTCGACGTCCTCGTCACCGCGCGTGACAATTCCGGCGGCGCTGATGCGGTCTCGAGCGACATCGTGCTGCGCGACGTGCGGGTGCTGGCGCTCGGCGACAAGACGGCGCCGCAAACCACCGGCGATCACCCCGAAACCGTCGAGGCTAACGTCGCCGTTCTTGAGCTCACGCCGGAAGAAGCGCGTTCGCTCGCGCTGGCCGACGAAATGGGCACCATCAGTTTGGCGCTGCGCGGCGTTCAAGCCGAAACCGTCGGCCTTACGGCTGATCGCAGCTCAGTTGGACATCAATCAGGGTCCGTCCGGATGCACCAGTTTGGCTCCGTGACCGGAGGCGGCAGATGAACTCGCTACGCTTTTCTATCGCTACCGCGCTCTCCACGGCGGTTGCATTCGCGCCAGGCTTCGCGCTTGCGCAAGTCGAGCCGCCGGATGCGTCAAGTGTTCACATCACCAGCGGCGGCGGGTCACACTCGGCGCGTTTGGTGTTGCCGTTCGGCAAGTCGGCCATCGTCGACCTCCCGGCCGATGCGCGCGATGTGCTGATCTCAAATCCGACCATAGCCGACGCCACGGTGCGTACGTCGCGCCGCGCGTACATCATCGGCCGGCAGATTGGCCAAACTAACGTCTTCTTCTTCGACGCCAACGGTCGTCAGATCGCCAACATCGAAATCCGCGTCGAGCCCGACGTGGAATCCCTGAACGACATCCTGCACCGCCAGTCGCCCGACTCGAACATCACCGCGGAAGCGGTGAACGGCTCGGTCGTGCTCTCGGGCTCGGTGCGTAGCGCTGGCGAAGCCGACCGCGCTCGCCAGATCGCGGCGCAGTTCATCGCTACCACGGGCGCCGGCGGCGGCACTGCGGCGCCAGACCGCATCGTCAATCTCATTCAGGTTCAAGGCAGCGAACAGGTTCTGGTTCGCGTGCGCGTTGTTGAGATGAGCCGCACCTTGGTGCGTCAGCTCGGCATCAACCTGAACTATCAGGACATGATCAACCAGCTGGTTGGCGACGACACCTTCTCCACCATTGCCACGCAAAACGGCTTCTCGATCAACGGCGCTCTGGGCGGTCTCGTCGCTTCCGGCGGCGTCGCGCGCAACATTCTGCGTCCTGACAGCCTCGCCTATCCCAGCGGCGGCGTTGACCCATCGATCGGCACCGGCGACGCCGGTGTCGGTGGCTACAGCGTTGATCCGCAATCCGGCCAAATCACGTACGGCCCCGCTCACGTCGATACGCAGCGCCGCACGGATGCAGCAGTGAACGCCTTCGAGCGCGCCGGCTTGTTGCGCGTGTTGGCCGAGCCGAACCTGACGGCGATCTCCGGTGAATCCGCGCGCTTCCTGGCGGGCGGTGAATTCCCGGTGCCGGTGAACTCCGACAACGGCCAAATCTCCGTGCAGTTCAAGCCGTTCGGTGTGGGCCTCGCCTTCACGCCGGTGGTGATGTCAGGCGGCCGCAT
>Ga0209023_10004448_pt1 | contig 15929 bp, 27 predicted proteins | sample LakOneMetagenome_FD_187468 | JGI IMG/M metagenome (GOLD analysis project Ga0209023, IMG submission 187468) | Freshwater and sediment microbial communities from Lake Erie, Canada (SPAdes) (version 2) | ecosystem: Environmental > Aquatic > Freshwater > Lentic | place: Lake Erie, Canada... | reverse complement strand
CTCGATCGCGCGGCCATCCGGCGAGTCGCAATGCGTGAGCCCACCCCGCGATGCCCGCGAAGAAGTGGCATTGAGTGAAGCCAACGAGATCGCTGGCCTCGACATCAACAATAGATCGACGATCAACCTTGCCGTCAGGAATGAGGCCGTCGAGGATTTGGTTTTCGATCCAGTCGGCGACGTACGAGTCGATTTCATTGTAGTAGTCCATGAGTCATCCCGATAAAACGAAAAACCCCCGGCCTATTGCTAGGCCGGGGGCGGATCGGGAAGACCCATCCCTTGCAGCACCGTGACCGCTCGGGAGAGTCAACCCTACACGCCGGAAACCCGGCTTGTCAACGCGAGATCAATACGGCACGTCGTCGAAACCGGCATCGTCGCCGAAGCCATCGCTGGCCCCATCGCCGTCTTCCGCCTCGAAGTGCTCGTTGACGTCCGGGCGCGCGTTGCCGAAGCGTTCGCCGTCACGCACGAACTGCACCGCGCACAAGTTGGCGTTGATGCGCTTGCCGTACTTGTTGTTCTGCGCCCAGGGCCGGATCAGGATGTTGACATAGCAGCCGCCGTACACCGCGTCGTCTTCCTCGGTCAGCGGCTCGCGACGCTTGCCGACGACTTGCGGACGAATCGAATCGCTCGCCGCGATGTACCAGCAGCCCGCGTCTTCCGGCTTGCCGGTGAGGTTGCCATCGCGCAGGAACAGCTTGTCGTTCGGGATGCGGGCCTTGAACGATTCCTGCTGCATCTTCAGGAGGAATTGCTGGATGGCCTTGATCTCGGTTCCGTGCGTGTTGATCGGCAGCAGCACGCGCGCGCTGTACTTCTTCTCCTGGTCGTCGTTCTGCGCCCACGGCTTGAACAGGTGCGGGTACGACAGGCGGACGTCCTTGATCTGGATCGTGCCGGCCTCTTCATTGAAAATCGCTTTCATGGCTTGTCCTTGTTACGGGTTGTCGTCGAAACCATCGTCGAAATCGAACGCATCGAGGATGGCGGTGTTCCTGTACGCCGGGCGAGGATCACTCTCGTCGACGATACAGGGCTTGCCCGGCGGTTTGGTGTAGAACCGGGCGAGTTCTTGGTGCAGGGACGAAGGCAGCAACTTCTCGGCCTGCGCGGGCGACAGCATCACACGAGGCACGATCTTGTAATCGTCGATGCCCTGCGAACGCATGTACTGCTTGGCCCCAACCTCGTCGACCCATGCGCGGTGGCTGTGCGCGGCGACGAGCTTCTTGCGGCCGGCCTTCTCGCCGCGCGCGAGGCGACGGAAGACTTCGGCTTCGATGGCGTCTCCTGCGATCTGGAAAAGCGGTATCGCGCTATACGCCTGCATGATCTCGTCGTCGGTGAGCAGGCGCGGATCGTGTTGCGGCTCCCCGGTGAGTTCGTCGAATTGCATGGCGTAGATGTTCCGAAGATGGACTTGGAGCGCGTTGCACTTATACGCGACCTTGCAGAATTTGCAGCCCTTCTCGCTCGCCTGGAATGGCGGATCAGGCGCGAAGACCAGCTTCAAGCGCTCCTTGATTTCTTCGCCGAACGCGAGGAGTTCTTCGACGCTGATGTCCCATTCGTCGAAGTGGTCGAGACGCGGCTGCGCGATGCGAATGATGACGCGCTTGAAATTGTATTGCCAGTTGTATTCCTTCCAGGTGCCGAGCGCGTATTTCGCGCCTTGCTTGTTGCGCTCGGCGAACACCTGGACGCCCTTGCCGTACTTCAGGTCGGTCACGACCAAAGTGGCTTCCGGATAATCCGGATGCTCGCCGGCTTGGATGCAGGCGATGTGATCGGATGTTCCGAACTGCGGGTCAAGCTCCATGCCGAACTCATCGCGCTCCGGGCACCAATCGGTATGCTCGACGCGGACCTCGACGAAGTGCTCGCCCGGCAGGATGCGGCAGCGGTCGACGTACTCCTGCACCGCGACGACCATCTCATCGTCGACCTCGAAGCCGTGTTCGACCTCTTCGTTGAGCGGCGCGAGAGCATGCACGAAGCGGCATTCGCCCTTCGCGTCGACGGCAATCGTGCAGCCGGCGTACATCTCCGTGTCCTGCTCGGCTTTCAGGCACAACTCGCCGAGATGATGCGCGGCCGTACCGTGCGCGGCGTCGAGACTCTGCCGATCCGGCTCCATCTCGTTCAAGAGGAAAGAGCCGGGGCAGATCGTCTCGCGCTCGCTCGCGGAAGGCGAAAATCGACTGTGCGTACCCATCAGTAGAACGGGCTCCGATCACGGTGATACAGCGCAATGGCGATGTGGCAGTACAACAGCCGGCGGTGGAGATAAAGCGTCATGGTCTAGACCTTGACGTTCGACGGACCAGGCTTGGCCGTGATGACTTGAGCCCAAAACACCGAGGCTTTCGTTCTCTGCTTCTTCGCGAAATCCCGCGCGTCCTTGCGGGTGTCGAAGGTGTGGTAGACCTTCCGGGCGGTATTGTATTCCGTCTCCACGATGAAAGTCGCACGGTCTTTGCTCATGTCGTTCTCCCGATGATTGATCGTCTTCTGCGCACTCGTTGAATCCGCAGAAGACGAACCCCTCGTAGCCGAGGGGTTCGCTGATGCCTTGGTCACGCTTACTTCTTGGCGTTCTTGATCGCCTTGTCGCAGTCCGCCCACACCTTCGCGTAGTCGGCCGGCTTGACTTCGGGGATCGCGTTGTAGCCGTAAGCGTTGATGATCTTCAGCGCCGGGGCCTTGTCGCCGTACGCGTCGCGCACTTCGATCAGCTTGCCCTTCATCATGTCGGCGGTGATCTTCTCCGGCACGCCGCTGGCGTCGTCGTCGTCGCCGAAACCGGCGTCGCCGAAACCGTCGCTGTCGTCGGTCGTCGCGGCCACGGGCTCGGCCTTCTTGCCGCGCGTGGCCTTCGGCTTGTCGGTGGCCGGCGCAACGGCGTCGCCGTTGACGGCCGCGATCTTCAGGCCGTACTTGTCGATGGTGGCGGCGTAATTGTCGAGGGACTGCGCGAGCTTGAGGTTGCTGTCGGCGAGCTTCGCCATGCTGTCTTCGAGGGACATCTGTTTTCTCCGTACGGTTGGTGGTAGTGGATGGGTCTCCACGGTTGACAGCCTAGAACCGTGGTCTTAGCCTTGTCAATACTTTTCACATATCCGAGATTTCTGGATGAAGCCCCTCCCCGTGCCTGCGGATATGGAACCTAGCGCTTTCGTGTCGCAAACGCTGCGACAGTGCGCCCTCATCATCGACCCCCGGTACGGCCGCCTGGGCGCGCTCGCCGACGAATTCGACCTGCACGAAACCACGCTCAATCGGTGGATCACCGAAGGCAGCATCCCGCGCAAGCCGTGTCGACGCCTACTAAAGAGGTTCGGCAAGAAGTGGGTCGACTTCGATAGGTTGGTGAGGAATGTCTGACTTTCTTGAGCGCGCGCTGCGGCTCAAGAGTCGCGGCTATACCGTCGTCCCGATCCAACGCGGGCTGAAAGGCCCGCACGGACTGTACGCAAAGGCGTGGCAAAACGAAGACCCGACCGAAGACCAACTTCGCCACTACGCGCAGACGGACTTCCGCGACGGCAACATCGGCATCAACACTCGCTTCACTCCGGCCATCGACCTCGACGTCTACGACGAAGAGGTCGCCGACGTCATGGAAGCCTACCTCGCGGATCGCTATGGCGACATCTGCGTACGCGTCGGCATGGCCCCCAAGCGCCTCGTCGTGTTCCGCGCGTCGACGCCGTTCCGCAAGATGTTCGCCGCGTATTCCGATGGTAAGACGAAACACAAGCTGGAAGTGCTCGGCGACGGCCAGCAATTCGTCGCCTACGGTATCCACCCCGACACGAAAAAGCCCTACATCTGGACGTCAGTCGACGAGCCGTTGTTCGTGGATGCGGCCGATCTCCCCACGCTGACGCACGTCGACGCGCAGGAAATCATCGAACACTTCTGCATCGTGTGCGAGGAACGCGGCTGGAAAAAGCTGTCGTCGTCGATGGGTGGGGTCGTACGCGAGGATGCGGAAGCCGATCTGGACGGCATCAAGCCTGTGCTCGCGCTCACGCACGAGAAGATCGAAGAGACGTTGAGCCTGCTGGAGAACGACGAGGCAGAATACGACGACTGGCTGTTGGTCGGCTGCGCTCTGCACCACCAATTCCAAGGCTCCGGCGAGGGCCTGGAGTTGTGGCACGAGTGGGGCAAGCGCTCGACCAAGTACGACGCCGCCGACACCAACCGGCGCTGGCGTTCGTTCGGCAACGGCCCCGCGACCGTCACCTTCGCCACCCTCCTCTACCGAGCGGCCGAGGTCAAGGCGCGACAGGAAGACCAGGCGTTCAACGACGCGATCTCGCGCATCCATCGCACCAACGACATCAAGGAACTCGTCACCAAGGTTGCGAAAGACCTGATGTTGTCGGTCAACAACGACTTGCAATACGACGAAGCAACGAAGCGATTGCAGGTGCGCATCGGCGAGTTGAACGATGGCAACAAGCCTCGCGTGGAGTCGGTGCGCAAGCTGCTCGACTCGCATCGTCCGAAGCGCGCAGCGCGCGAATCGGTGCCGGCGTGGTGCGAAAATTGGTTCTACGTCGAGTGCCGCAACGCTTTCTACAACTGCGAGACCAGCGCGATGCTATCCGTGGCCGCCTTCGACGCCAAGTTCGGCCGCGTGCTGCTGACCGACGACATGCGCAGCAAGGGCGAATCGTTCGCCGGCCGCGCGTCGAACGTCGCGCTCAACGTGCATTGCATCCCCACCGTGTACGACTCGATCTACATGCCCGGCGACGAGACGATCCTCAACGTCAACGGCATGGATATGGTCAATACCTACAACCACATGCGCACGCCGTTGGAGAAGGAGCCCAAGTCGCGCGACGAAAAGGCCGCGATCGAGATGGCCGAGCGGCACTTCAAGCTGCTCTTCCCCGATGACGTCGAGCGCAACATCTTCCTCGACTACCTCGCCTATACCGTGCAGTACCCGAAAGAGAAGATCACCTGGGCGGTGCTCATCCAGGGCGTCGACGGCGCGGGCAAGACGTGGTTCGCAACCATGATGGCTGCGATCCTGGGCGGGCAGAACGTGCGTGGCGTCAACGCCGATGCGCTCGGCGAGAAGTACACGAAATGGGCCGAGGGGCACCGCATGGTGTTCTTCGAGGAAATCCGGCTGTCGGGGCACAACCGTTTCGAGATTCTGGACAAGCTGCGGCCGTACGCGTCGAACGAGACCGTCAACGTGCGCCGGATGCAGACCGACGCCTACGAGATTCCCAACGTCACCAACTACGTCTTCTTCACCAACTACCTCGATGCGTTGCCGATCAACGAGAACGACCGGCGCTATTTCATCATCCGCACCGCGTTCCAGACCAAGCACCACCTTACCGAGTTCGAGCGCAGCCACCCGAGCTACTTCACCGATCTCTTCAACATGGTCTCGTTCGAGGGGCCGGCGCTGCGGTGGTGGCTGCTCAACCGCGAGATCAGCCTGGACTTCAAGGCCAAGGGCCGCGCCCCGGAGACCGCAGCGCGCGCCTTGATGATCGACGAGGGCGAAGCCTCGGACAACCTCGCGCTCATCAACGACACGGTTCTGGCCGGCGAGCATCCGTTGGTCAGCGACCGGATCGTCAGTGCAAAGGAGTTGCGGGCGCTGCTGCCGGACCTGGCCGTGCTCAACAAGCGCGAGTTAGGGCAACTGCTGTTCCGCGCAGGCTTCGCCAAGCTCGGGCAGTTCCGGCTTGAAGGCCGGACCGAACCCAAGGACACCTGGTACACGCGGCGAAGCGGCGAGGTGACGCCCGACAACGCGCTCGCGCTCGGCCGCCAACTGCTCGGCGAGGGCGACGGTTTCGACTGACCCGCCGCGCGGCGCGATCCTCCAAGGGCGGCCTTCGGGCCGCCTTTTGCGTTAAAGGCACGCCGAATTATTGAAGGCACGAAATAAAGGCACGCTGAAACCCTTGCTGTGACTGGCTTTTAACCTCTTTGTGCCTTTGTGCCTTTAGTGCCTTTAGAAAAAATAGCTCTTACAGGAGAGTTTGTGTGGCTGAGAGAGCTACGCAACAGGGCCTATGAAAGTCTGATAGGAGGAAGGTGCCAGGTCTAAGGCACAAAAGGCACGGGGGTCGAAGACCCTATCTAACCCATTGACGCCCTTGGAGAAACTGCTGGCCTTCAATCCGAGGCGCGTTTGAAGGCGCAAAAGCCGCTTCAGGGCGTGGGGGGCCGATTTTTCACGGTATTCCGGACGGCCCGTAACGCAGTCTGGCGGCGGCTTGAGACGCAAATCGATGCGATCCGGCCGCTTTTTTGTGTTCTCGATTGTCGAAAATAGATAAATCGACCCCTAGAGGCAGAAAAATTGTGCGAAACCGGGCTCGTCGCCCCCCGCGACGCCCGATTCGCCCGAGATGGGACCCGCTCGGCCAGCTTGAGGGGAACCGCCGGCACGCGGCCAGGCGTCGCGCCGCGTCACGTTATGACGCGCACGGGCTGCGTTAGGTCAGTTAATGACGCAAGGCACGCGCAACGATGCGGGCATGCGGTAACGCACGCATGCGAGGATCGTGCGGGCACGAAAAAGCCCGCCACTATGGGCGGGCTTGCGTTAGGGCGGGCTTGGGCTAGGCGGGACTAGCGGCTAGGCGCGGGTGCGAAGACGAAGACGACAAGGCCTAGCAGCACAAGGCCGGCGAGTGTCCACGGCAGCCGAACGGCAAAGGCGATAAAGATTGCAAGGAAACCTAGCCAACCGACGAAGGCACGCATGCGTTAACCCCCCACGCTGAAGACGGGCCAGACCAGGCGACCGCGCGTCGCATGAATGCAATCGCGCGGCACCGCTTGCGATGCGGACACCCGCACGCGCTCGCCTATGGTGTACCCATGCGGTCCGCGCTTATGGCGCGCGGTGATCCTGCAATGCGCCACAACGCGCCCGCTTTCCTCGCGCTCGATCCTTTCCACGCATGCGGGCATATACCCATGCAAGCGCACGGCCGCGCCTTGTTTGCAGACAGTGTGATTCATACGAAACAATCCCCCGCAATGTAGATTAGTTCCGAAAGGTCATCGCCGACGATGCAAAATCCCCCTTCCGATGCGTCGTCCGTCGGCCCCGTTTCCGTGTCCTCGCATATCATCCACGCGCCCGCATGCAATCGGTTGCGTTGCGGATCGCGCGGGCCGATATAAAAGCCCTGCGCATGCAACGATGCGGCGAGCGTAAACAAGCCCAGGCGCAGCGATTCGTCATTCATGGCGATACTCCGGTAATTGCAAGGCGCACGCCTTGCGCGATGATGAAATGCGGGATGCCTTTCGCGTTCCGGTCGCTATAAAGGCGACGCCAACGGCCGCGATAACGCACCATGAAACGGCAGACGATAATCCCGGAAGCCGGCGGTTTTCTCCGCGTCCATAATTCGCGCGTCGCGACGCTTTCGGTTCGGAATGGTCCAGCACTACCGTATCCGTGCTGGACGTAAAAATCGCGGCTCATGCTCGCACCATCCACGCGGCCGGCGAGCACCATTCACGATAGCTCCCGTGGTCTAGGTCGGTGATAAAGGTCCGTTGTTTTCCGTTCGCATGTTGCCACGGGATCGCGGACGGATCGGCGAGAATTTCCGCCAGGCCATAGCGCCGCGTGGCCGCGCCGAAATTGTTTCGTGTGACTGCGCCCGTCATGCGCCACTGTCCGCTAAACGCTTTAGACCCTTGTCGCGCGATGAATCCTTCACGCGTCACCGGCATGCGCTCGCCACGCTGGACAATGTAGGCGACCGGACGCGTGCGTTCGCGTTCGATCCATTGCGAGGAACGGCAAAGAAAACGATTCATTAGAATTCCCCTTGCATGTCAAGATCGTGAATTGCGTCCGTGCATTCGCGGATGGCCTCGATCGCTCGCCGCATTCCGTCGCGCGCTTCGCGGATATAGGTGCAGATCGTCGCGCGGCTTTCCGGCGTCTGCTGCGTTGCGCGCAGTACCGCGACCAGGCCGACCGCTCGCGCGCGGTTCGCGGCGAGATCGGCGCGCGCTTCCTCGCGGTCCGCGTCTTTCGCGCTCGCTTGTTGCCAGCGTTCGGAGTATTCGCGCGATTCCTCCGCGTCGTGCTCGGCGAAACTAAGCGCGCGCCTCGCCGCGTCGCGTGCGTCATCCGCGAGTGAATAGCGGTCGGTTTTTCGCGAACCTTGTTCGCGTTCCGATTCCTCGAACAACTCGGCGGAACGTGCGAAATCGCGCACGTTATTATCATCGATGCGGAATTCCTCGGCCATGCTGTCCCAGTAGGCGGCGACGCACGCGAAAACGTGTTTTTCCTTCGTGCGCCGGACTAGAACGCAGGGGAAATACGTCGAATCGCAATGCGTGTCCGCGTAGTATCCGAAATCCGGCAAATCGGAAAGACTGTTTCCGCTTTCGCTGTCCGCGAACCCGAAAAGCCGGTATCCGTCAGGGACGAAAGACTCCGGCCCGCATCGCAAATACAATTCCGGAAACTTGGGACGGTTTGCGATGCCGCCGGGCGCATAGCGGCGCTTGTCCGGTTCGGCCTTCCAGGCTTCCAGCTTCGCGCGGTAGTCGGCCAGCGGGCCGGCGATGAATCGACGCGCCTTGAAGATCGCAACATGCGCCGCGCATCCGTGCTCGCGTGCTTGCCGGTAATACCGTTTCGTTTCGTTAGTCATTGCAGTGCCTCCGCTTTTTTCAGTGAACCGGCCAACCGCCGCCAGAATTCAGCGCGCGCATAATCGAATGTCGCGCGGGTTTCGCAGTAGTCGATCGCGGCGCGAATCGGGCTAACGATGGCGACGCCTTCGCTATCGTCCAGGTCCAGCGCGGTGGCGAAATCCCACAACTCGGGCGCATCCGTGAAGTCCGGGTCGAATTCGATCCGAAGGCATACCGTCTGCGTTTCTTTCATGGCGACGCCTCCAGGCCAAGCGCGACAGCGCACGCGCGCATTTCCGCATATTCCAGCGTATGACAGCCGACAACCGCGTCCCCGTTCGGCCGCAACTCGTGAAGCGTAAACGGGCCGACGTGCAGGCCGGTAAACGATGCGCCCGTGTCCGTGCCTTTCGTGCGCTCGATTAGTCGCCACAAGCGCGGCGCGGCCGACACCGGCACGATGGCCCCGTGCGACGTTTCGATATTCGATCCGTTAACGCGCAGCATCGGCGGCAGCGAATCCGCGGTGTCGAACGTGCGACGGTCTCCACGTCGCCATGCGGCGATATTCTCCGCGTCTTCCTCGCGGATGCGCGCCTCCGCCGTTGCGAGATAATCGACCGCCGCCAGACGTTGCGGCTCGAACGCGGCCAGCTTCACCGCTTGCGGATGCGTTGGCATGTCCGCCAGCGCGTTGCGACAGTTTTCCAGCAGACGGACCGCGCTTGCGTAGGCTTTCGCCGCGTCTCGGTGGCAACCCTCGCCGGCCATGTTGTCGCCTTCTGCGAAGCTGGACGAAATGCGGGCGAGATCGTTGTTCGTGACGCACGAACGCGCACGCCTTGCGGCTTTCGCGCCCAACGCATTAGCGCGTTCCATGATCCAAGCCGGCAACGCTTCGCCTAGTTCGCGCAGATCCTTTTCAGCACTCCGCGCGCATTGCACGGCACGGATGACGTATCCGTTAAAGTAGGAATCCCCATCGTTGCGCATTGCGCGCGCGTTGCCTTCCGCGTTTTCAAGATAAGTCCGCCCTTCTTTCTGCAACTCCGCCAGGCGTTGCGCGCGAACATGCGGCGCGAGTTCGGCGCGCATGGCGGCGAAGTCCGGCATTTTCGGCATGCGGAATCCGTAGGTTTTCGCCAGCGTGCGGGCTTCGTTCGCGCGGGCTTCCGCGTTATTGTTGTCGCGGTCTCGAACGTCGAACCGCCGACCGCTTCCGGCGTTGTCGAACAACTGCAACGATGCGCGGATAAGATCGGAAAACTCCCGCCGCAATTCGCCGCGCGACAGCAGCGCGGCCAGCTTTTCGCATGCGTCACGCTCGCCGGCATTTTGCGCCTTGCGGTCTGCGTTCGCATCCGGCCAGGCGATAGCGTCCGCTTTTGCCAGCGTGCGCAACGCGGCGCGCATGTCCGGCGCTTCCTGCTTTTCGCCGATGAAATACTGCGCAAGGCGACGCGCCGCGTCCACGCGCGCATGCGCCTCTGCGCAAAGGCCATCCCGTTTCATCGACACCCGCGAGACTTTCGCGGCTTGCGCGTAGAGTCGGCCGGCTTGTGCCAACGCCTCCCGGACAAGCGCGCCGCGCCATTTTTGCCCGTAAAAGTCATTCTGCGAAAGCCCGCCGACCCACAACTCGCGCGCATAACCCGGAACCGCGCGCGCTGCGATGCAACGCATTTTGTTAGTAGTCGGCGAATTCGTGTCGGCATTCATCACGAAAAGATTGTGCGTGACGCGATAGCCGATGACGTAATGCGACCCGTAGGAATAAAGGGTCGGCCCGGAAAAATACATATTCCCGGACGGGTCGCGGGCTTGGTCCTGCGATGCGTTAGCCCACAAGTGCGCGACTTGTTCGCGCGGCCAGACGTTACGGATGCGGCTCATTTTGTGCTCCCATAGTTAAGATTGTCTTCTAGACGTTCCAGCGCGTCGGCAATGGTCATCCCCACGCCATGCGCGCGCTCCATTCCCGGCGCGAAAATCATTCGCGCGTGAAATTCTCCGGTTTTCCGGAGTCGCGTTATGACAATACGGCACGGGCTGCGCTCGGCCGCTTCGGCTTGCATGAATTGTTCGGCGCTTTTCATCGTGTCACCCCATAAAAAACGGCAATCATTGCGAAAAGGACACACGCGAAAACCGCAAGGCGTGCGAGACGATTAACAGCAGCGGCGCGTGCCTTCCGCGCATCGTGGCGCGCGACTGCCGCCGCCATGCGCGCGGCATGCTCCGCGCCGTAGCGCTCGCGCGCAACGTGGAACGGATAGGCGTTGCGGTCGGCGCGGCTCACTTCGCGCACTCCCGAAGCGTGGAGACCGCAAGCGCGCGGTCCAGATTGCCCGCGCCATCGCACACGCTGAAATTTTCCGTTGTGTCGTCGCAGTAGAGACCAACGGTCCACGTCCCGTTGTCTTCTAGGTAAAGTCCTAGCGGCCGGTAATCGCCCGCGCTGTCTCGCTCGCGTTCCGCGCCCGCAACGGAATTGCCGCGCGGGTCATGCGGCACGATGGAATCGCAATCCGGGAACGCTTCGCGGATCACGGATTCCGCAAGCGCGGAGTCGCGCCAGTCGCAATAATCGAAAATTTCACTCCGGAAAGAATCGACGCAAAGGCCGACGCGCGATTCAAGGTCTGCGACCCACGCGAAAAGCGCTTGCGATGGTGCGTCGCGCATGCCTTCGTCGTCGCAGTCCGCCGGCTTGCCTTGCGCGGTTGCGAGTTCGCGCATGGCTTGCAGCCACGCTTGCGCGGCGCGATGCGTCGCGTATGCGGCGCGTACGTCGTCCACGGGAAGGTTAAAAAGCGCCGCGACGTCTACGGCGTTAAACGTGCCAACGTGTGCGGAGATGTATTCGGGAAGGGTTTTCATGGTGTCCGGTTGCCTTTTAAGGGTTGCGGGTTGCCGGCATTGCGCCGGCGATTCAGAGATTACCGGAAGCCGGTAATTCATGTCAAGCGTTTTTCAAATTATTTCCAGCGCGCGAAGGATCGGGCGAATGACGCGGAAATAGAGCGCCAGGCCGACGCCAGCGGATGCGATTAGCAGAATCATTTGCATTTCAGTTTCTCCATTGCGGGATTGCGCCTATAGGGAACGCAGGACGCGTGCCAACCGCGCCGCCGTTCGTCGGCGATGCGTTCACGACGCCACGCCGGAATCCTGGCCGATTCGCGAATGAAATCGCGTCGTCGCCTGGACAACATCGCATCGCCTGGTCGCAGCGCGTGCGACTCACGCCACTTCGCAACCTGGCCCGTTCCCTTACTTAGCCAACCTGGCTCGTTCCCCAGGCTTACTTCGCCAACCTCGCTCGTTCCCCCGCCGTGCTACTTCGCCAACCTCGCGAGACCCCTGGCGTTTTCGCCTCAAACCGCGCCCTGGCCGCGCGCTGCGAGACTTTGCGACCCTGGCGAGACCCCCACGAAACGGCACTTCGCGACCTTGGCGAGACCCCTTCTTGACTTCCCGTAATCCCGGTAGTAGGGTCTGCTCACCGTGACCCACCGTGAACCCGCCATGCCAACCCCGCTGCCTGTCGTCAGCCCGTCGCTCGACGCGCTCACCGTCTTCGATCTGCGTCTTCCCTACCTCGCCATCGACGCGATGCAATCGCACTCCGAGATCATGTCGGATGAACTGCCGGTCTTCAGCGTCAACGAGCAAGGCATCGGGCAAGCCAACGACACCACCGCATCGGCGATCAGCGCGCACATCCAGCGCGCGGCACTCGCCGCTGCTTCGGCTTACGGCAGTGCGCTCCGGAGCATCGCGAACTACAACGCGGTGCTGCGCAAGGCCGACATCAATCAACGCAGCTTCACGGTCGGCCTTGAACAACACACCACCATCGACAAGAGCGGCCACGTCCAGACTTTCCTCAAGCTCAAGGTCACGCGTCGAACCTGAAAATGTTTTCCTCGTATCGCGTGAATGTTTTTCCGGCTCAACCACCCTTTTTCTGTAGAGCAACCACCCTGCCATGACCCCGCCCTGGACCGCCCAAACCACCGTCGATCTCGTCGCAGCGATCCGCAATGTCGCCGACCACATCGAACGTCTCGGCCCGAATTGCCTTAGCCTCGGCAGTCGGCTCTTCGTGAATACCAAGTTCTCCGAACCTACGCCCGGTCTAGGGATGTGCAGCTACGAGAACCGTCCGCTCTGCCACTTGGTCGATGCGAACATCATCATGACCGCCGAGATGCCAGGCCAGCATCCGAAGAACGGGTTGAAGCCCGCCAAGTCCATCGGCGAAGGCGTGCTCGTGCGTTGGGACGGCCAGCCGCCACGCGGGCCTAAGAAGGGCGAGTATTACAACGCAGCCGAAGAGCCGTGCATCAACAGCCCGGACATCTACCACTGCAAGCGCGCCCGCAAGACCAAGTTCTTCATCTACGAACCAATCCAAACGATATGAACATCGACCTGTTCACCGTCGAAGAACTCAAGCGCGCCCAAGACTTCCGCGCGACGTCTCGCGACAACCTGCAATTCATCCAGCGCGTGCAAGACGACATCCTCACCGATGAGGTGATGGCGCGCATCGACAAGGCCACCGGCCAGACCAACGACCGGAAGTACATGGCTTATCGCATCGAATACGTGTTAGGAGAAGCGCAATGAGCCTCGACTTCGACGCCAGCTTCCGACGCACTCGCATGGCGATCTTCGTGATCGCCACGATCACCGTCGTCTGCGGGCTGATCGGGATCGCGGGCCTCGGCTACCTCGCCAACGAGTTGCAACAGCATCTCCGGTGCGTGCCGTGAGCCGTCTACAGGACAAGACACTGCGCAACGCAGTCGAATACCTGGAGAGCATCGGCCTTGCGGTCTACGGCCCGTGCATGGACTTGGACACCGGCTTCGCGTACGGCGCGCAGATGGACTACGACGCGGATCGCGTGATGAAGTACCGCAAGCTCAAGGAAGAACAACCCGACATTCCCTACTACCCGGACGAAGGCTGATGAGCGCCAAGGCCCCGCCGCACTACGGCTATAGCTATACGACCGTGCCGCATCCGTTCGACGCTGCGCGCGAAAGGCTCAACGAGCAGAGCCAGCAAGCACGGCATACGCTGCGCGGCTTGCCCCACACCCGCGATACGGTTCTTCACTTGCTCATGATCGAAGCCCAGGTTCGGTTCGTCGACGGCAAATTGCGCAACATCGATTCCAACCGCGTGCTGCACCCGGAGCAAGCATTGATCGACGTCATCGCCAAGCACCTGAAGGTGAAACCGTGAAAATGTTTTCCGCCAGCGGGAAGGTCGATTTTCTCGGCGACAACCCCCGTCGTTACCGGCTCCTCAAACCCCGATCCTACGGAAAAACCGAAATGGAACTGCTGACCCTGCAAACCCCCGAAGCGGCTCCTCAACTCTACAAGCTGCTGCGCGAACGCAAGCCCGCGATCATCGTGTTCCAATCCGGAACCGGCCATGCGGGCTTGCTGATGGGCGACGTCACCGACGACCACATCTACATCCTGATGCCGCCGAAGCTGACGCGTTCGGGGAGCCGGTACGGGCACGACGGCAGTTGCGCCCACCGCGAACCCCGCATGCTCGCATGGCGGACCTGGGACGGCTTCTGGCACGTCATCGACTCGGCCGTATCGGCGCTGCTGCCGACCATCGACAACCATATCGAAGGAGAAGGCTGATGGGCGATATGGCCGACGAACTCTTCGATTCGATCTTCAACGCCGATCTGGACCCGGACGACGAAGAGCAGGATGTTTGCTGCAAGTATTGCGGCAAGGATGGATTGTGGTGGCAGGACGTAGGCGACAAGCGCGTGCTGTTCGAGGCCGTTGGGCGTCACTCTTCCATCCGTCAACACAACTGCAACCGGGGCCTCACCAAGAAAGACATTATCAACAGCTTCAGCGACATCGATTGACACCCCTGAATTACCGTGTTACGGTAATCCCGAAATTGAGGACACCCCATGCAAGTTCTGACAAAACAGCAAGTGCTCCGGCGGATCGAGAAGTTCTGCCACCCGTACGCCAACTACAAGGCGGCGGCGAAGGCGATGGGCTGCACGCAGGCCCAACTCTCGGAAGCCCGCCTGGATCGCCAGCCTCCATGCCCGGCAATCCTCAAGGCCATCGGCGTCGCACGCGAGACGTTCTACGCAGTCGACGTCGAACCGAAGTACCGCGACGGGAGCATGTCACTCTGATGGACACCATCCAATACACCACCATCGACAAGCGCGATTGGCCGCGCGGCGAATGGGACAACGAGCCCGACAAGGTGCAATGGTCCGACGACGCCACGGGCTATCCGTGCCTGATCGTGCGTGGCCCGCTCGGCGCTCTCTGCGGCTACGTCGGCGTGCCGGAAGATCACCCGGCGTTCAAGGTCGGCTATTCCAAGGTCGACGTCGACACGCACGGCGGCTTGAGCTTTTCCGATTTCTGCGCGCATGGCGACGAAGAAGATTCGATCTACCATGTGCCGGGTCCAGGCGAACCGGATCGCGTGTGGTGGCTCGATTGCGGCCACAGCGGAGACCTCAGCCCGAGTCCAAGGTTCTACGCGCCCGAACTGCGGCAGTGGCAGACCTACCGCAACCTGGGCTATGTGCAGGAGACCGTGAAGCAGCTTGCCGCACAACTTCATGCGCAAGCGACGCCTCGGTGAAACGTGACCGGGTATCGACATGGCTGGCACGGAACTAAAACGTATCGCGCGTGGCAACAAGCGAAAAAGCGGTGTCGATGCGAGACCGACAAAGACTACCCGAGTTATGGAGGCCGAGGGATAACCTTTGACGCAAGATGGGAAGAGTTCACTATTTTTCTTGCCGACATGGGCGAGACACCGAAAGGTTACACGCTAGGTCGCAAGGACAACGACGGGCCATACACGAAGAGCAACTGCGAATGGCAACCTTGGACATCACAAGCTCGCAACAAAAGGAACACCTTGAGGCTAACCGTTAACGGCGTCACTAAACCGATTGCCGATTGGGCGGACGAAACCGGCGTACAGGCAGGAACGATTCGGGCTCGTTTGCGCGCTGGATGGTCGAATGAAGAAGCGACGCAAAAAGCGGTTAGGTGAAGTCAACTGTTATTGCGGCGCTTACAAGTTTGTTCACCGGATGATGGGGGGCAAATGCGGAGGAGGCGCGTTCGTCGACAAGACTTTTGAAGATCAACTACACGGGGCTTGTAAAGGTTGTAACTTCCTGGTCGAGAGCGAAGGCGTGATGGTTTGCGAGGTGCTGG
>Ga0209023_10004447_pt1 | contig 15931 bp, 14 predicted proteins | sample LakOneMetagenome_FD_187468 | JGI IMG/M metagenome (GOLD analysis project Ga0209023, IMG submission 187468) | Freshwater and sediment microbial communities from Lake Erie, Canada (SPAdes) (version 2) | ecosystem: Environmental > Aquatic > Freshwater > Lentic | place: Lake Erie, Canada... | reverse complement strand
ATTTATTGGAAAATCCACAAGCAGCCAAAGCGATTGCTGGCAAGATCATTGATGCAGCACGTGCGCGTGATGCAGCGCGTAAAGCACGTGAAATGACACGTCGTAAGAGTGCGCTGGATATTGCCGGTCTTCCAGGTAAACTGGCCGATTGTCAGGAAAAAGATCCAGCATTGTCTGAGCTATACTTGGTCGAGGGTGATTCTGCAGGTGGTTCGGCAAAACAGGCACGAGATAAAAATTTCCAAGCAATCATGCCAATACGTGGGAAAATCTTAAACACTTGGGAAGTGTCTTCTGACGAGGTTTTAGCCTCACAAGAAGTACATGATATTGCGATTGCAATTGGTGTTGATCCCGGTAGTGATGATCTTTCCGAGCTACGCTATGGCAAAGTGTGTATTCTTGCCGATGCTGATTCGGATGGTCTGCATATCGCAACTTTGTTATGTGCTTTATTCGTAAAACATTTCACGAACTTGGTCGAAGCAGGACATTTATTTGTTGCGATGCCGCCATTGTTCCGTATTGATGATAATAAAGATGTGTATTACGCGCTTGATGAAGATGAGTTAGAAGCTATATTAAAGAAAGTAAAAACCAAAAACCCACAAATCACACGATTTAAAGGTTTGGGTGAGATGAATGCCAGCCAATTGCGTGAAACCACAATGGATCCGAATACTCGCCGTTTAGTGCAGTTAGATTTGGATGATATTCATTTTACCGCAGGTTTATTGGATAAATTACTTGCCAAGAAGCGTTCTGCAGATCGTAAACATTGGTTAGAACAGAAAGGTAATTTGGCTGATTTGGCTGTTTAGGTTTTAACGACTTAAACGCTCAAATGTAGTACAAAAAAGCTCGCAGTATGCGTAATGCCAGTCAGTTAAGAGTAATTTAGTCGTTACTCATCTAGGAATCACCCCTAACCCTGAGTCATATGTGGCGCAAGGAAAAAGAAGGGAACTATTGGGAATTTAAAATAATTTTAGATTCTTGATACTCCCTCCTTTGAAAAAGGTGAGGAGCATGCTCCGCAAGGGGGAGGATTTAAAAAGGCTTAACTGATCAGCATTACGCAGTATGCGGGCTTTTTACGCCGTATGAAAAATGAGGGAATAAAACAATAAAGGTGCAAGTCTCTGCTTATAAATGCACCAAATTATGACGAGTAAAATTTCTATTTGTATGCAACGTTGTATACAAGATGCATATTTAAATCACAAAAAATGAATAATTATTTATAAAACAATAGTTTGATTTGTTGGCATGGAAATTGAATAACAACGATATAAATAAACACAACTCGAAAGGTTTGGAGAAAAGAATGATGTTCCAAAATAATATGCTTTCAAAAGCACTCTTGGCTACAACAATAATGGGGAGCATGGCTTTAACTGCTTGTTCAAAGCCTGCTGATAAAGCTGAGTCTAAAACGACCACAGAAACCAAAGCACCTGCTACCAGTGGCGATACCATTAAAGTGGGTATTTTACATTCCCTATCAGGAACGATGGCGATTTCAGAAACTTCATTGAAAGATACAGCACTTATGGCAATCAATGAGATCAATGCCAAGGGTGGGGTGATGGGGAAAAAGCTTGAACCTGTCGTCGTTGACCCTGCATCGGATTGGCCATTATTTGCGGAAAAAACACGCCAGTTGATTACTCAGGACAAAGTTGCGGTTATTTTTGGATGTTGGACATCGGTCTCACGTAAATCTGTGCTTCCAGTGGTTGAAGAGCTAAATGGTTTATTGTTCTATCCTGTGCAATATGAAGGGCAAGAACAATCGAAAAATATTTTCTATACAGGTGCTGCACCAAATCAACAAGCCATTCCCGCTGTGGAATATTTATTGAGTGATGAAGGTGGTAAAGCTCAACGTTTTGTATTACTCGGTACAGACTATGTTTACCCACGAACCACCAATAAAATTCTACGTGAATTCTTAAAGTCGAAAGGCATTGCAGATGCAGACATCATGGAAGAATACACACCATTTGGTCATAGCAATTATCAAACCATTGTCGGCAACATCAAAAAATTCTCAGCAGGCAAAAAGACGGCTGTCATTTCAACCATTAATGGTGATTCGAATGTGCCTTTCTATCGTGAGTTAGGCAATCAAGGCATTAAAGCTTCGGATATTCCTGTGATGGCTTTTTCAGTAGGTGAAGAAGAATTGCGAGGAATTGACACCAAACCATTGGTTGGGCATTTAGCGTCTTGGAATTACTTCATGTCAGTGAAGAATCCAGTGAATACTGAATTCGTGAATAAAATGAAGCAGTACGCTGTCGAATATAAACTGCCAAATGCCAATAAAATGGTAACCAATGACCCAATGGAAGCAACCTATGTGGGCATTAACATGTGGAAGCAAGCGGTTGAAAAAGCAGGGACGACCGATGTAGATAAAGTCCGTGAAGCAATGGCAGGTCAGACCTTCAAGGCACCATCGGGTTATACCTTAACTATGGATGCCAGCAATCATCATCTGCATAAACCAGTCATGATTGGTCAGATTCGAGCTGATGGTCAATTTGATGTGGTTTACAAATCACCACAACCGATCAAGGCTGAGCCTTGGAGTCCTTACATCCCTAAATAATCAATGATGCTTTGAAGATGTCTGTTGTAACAACTGTAACAGCAGCAGACATCTTCATGGTTTTGTCTTGCATTTTTTCAGCATATTTAAATAACAGATTTAAATAACAAGTTTAAGTCAATAAGGGGGGAATTGCTTATGTCGTCTAGACCCAATTTTGCAGCATTGCTATTGATGATCGTTCAAGTACTTTTCATACAACAGATTTTTGCTGAATCTCCTCGTGCAAATCAGCAATCGCCTGAGCAAACGCTCGTAAAGGCAAATACCAATGATGATGCGATTCAACAATTTGTACGAGCAGATTTTGCACAACGTCGAACCATGTTAAATCAGTGGCCTGCCAGTATTGAGGAACTCGATAAACTGGTTGCTTATGTAGAAAAGGATGAGTTGTATACAGACAGTTCGGGTAATACTTATATTATGAAAGATGGAGATAAATTGTTTAATTATCCTCAAAATCAAAATATTACAGATTGGCCAGCAGATCTGAATCAAGTCACTTTAGTCAATACTTTACGTAAAGCACTAAGCTTTGGACAAGCGAAAATAAAACTACAATCGGAAGATGCATCGCAACGTTTGGCAGCGATTGATATCTTAGAAAATAATTTAGATGAACTCGATATTAAAGTGGTCAATCAACTTTATCTCGATGAAAAAAATAATAAAGTGAAAGCGAGATTAAAACAGTTAAAGGCACGTATTGATTTTAATAGTCCTGACATACTGACAAAAATTCAAGCAACTAAAATTTTAAAAGAATCAAATCGTCCTGATGTTTTAGCCATTATCGAACAAGAATTACAACAGCCGAATTTAAATCCTGAATTAAAAACCACGTTAATGGACGCCAAAAGTAGCATCAAAACACGATTACAAGCCAGCGAATGGGCAGGGCATGTATTTTCGGGTCTTAGCACAGCCAGTATTTTACTGCTTGCGGCTTTAGGCTTAGCGATTACTTATGGATTGCTCGGTGTCATTAACATGGCACATGGTGAATTAATCATGATTGGTGCTTATACCACCTATGTTGTGCAAAGCTTCTTTAAAACGTATTTCAGTGCGTATATCGATTGGTATTTGATAGCTGCGATTCCTGCTGCATTTTTAGTGAGTGCTTTGATTGGCATGTTGATTGAACGAACAGTGATTCGTCCGCTCTATGGTCGCCAACTTGAAACTTTATTGGCAACTTTTGGTGTCAGTCTGATTCTCATGCAATTGGTTCGTATGGTCTTCGGTGCTCAAAATGTTGAAGTGTCTAATATTTCTTGGCTATCTGGTGGGATTTCAATTACCCCCAGTTTGATGCTGCCTTATAACCGTATCGCCATTATTGTTTTTACGATTGCTGTGCTTTCTTTGCTGATTTATCTGCTCAATAAAACACGTTTTGGATTATTCGTTCGAGCGGTGACGCAAAATCGCCAAATGGCGCGTGCGGTTGGTATTCGTTCTGCACGAATCGACATGATGGCTTTTGGTTTAGGTTCAGGACTAGCTGGCTTAGCAGGTTGTGCTTTGGCTCAAGTGGGGAATGTTGGCCCAGATTTAGGACAAAACTACATTATCGATGCATTCCTTGTCGTCGTGGTTGGCGGGGTAGGTCAAGTGTGGGGTGCTGTGCTTGCTGCACTAGGTTTAGGCATAAGTGGAACGATGCTTGAAATTGGTATGGGTGCAGTACTTGCCAAAATTATTCTCTTGGTTCTTGTGATTTTGTTTATTCAAAAACGTCCACAAGGTTTATTTGCCGTCAAAGGTCGTTTTGTGGAGTAAGCCTATGAAAATCACCTCATTACTTTCAGATAAACCCTATAGCGCAATTGCGATCGCCATATGTTTCGCCGTGATGTTGATCTTGCCGTGGTTTCATTTATTACCACAGGATTCAGCGCTACACCTTTCAGCCTATTGGGTCACCTTGATCGGGAAAATCATGTGTTTAGCCTTGGTGGCATTGGCCCTAGACCTGGTTTGGGGCTATGCAGGCATTCTCAGTTTGGGGCATGGTTTGTATTTTGCCTTGGGTGGATATGCTTTTGGTATGTATTTAATGCGTGAGTCTGCAGGGGATCAGTTGCCTGATTTTATGCGCTTTCTAAGTTGGACGGAATTGCCGTGGTATTGGGTCGGAACAGAGCACTTGGTTTGGGCTTTGGCATTGGTGGTTTTAGTGCCAGGTGTGATTGCTTTTATTTTCGGTTTCTTTGCATTTCGCTCCAAAATTAAAGGAGTCTATTTTTCAATTATCACCCAAGCGATGACTTTTGCTGCAGCATTATTGTTTTTCCGTAATGAAACAGGTTTTGGTGGCAACAATGGTTTTACTGGGTTTAAAACCATTTTAGGCCTAGATATTACCTCTGCTTCTATGCGTGCCACATTGTGTTTTTTAACGGCACTTGCACTTTTACTTTGCTTTATGGGTTTACGTAGTTTGATGAACCGACCGTATGGGCGAGTATTGGGCGCAATTCGTGACAGTGAAAATCGTTTGCAATACCTCGGTTATCGTACGCTTTGGTACAAATTATCTGCATGGGTGTTATCAGCTGTGATTGCGGGTATTGCAGGTGCGTTGTATGTACCGCAGGCAGGAATTATCAATCCAAGTGAAATGAACCCAGTAAATTCAATTGAAATGGCTGTTTGGGTTGCAGCAGGTGGGCGTGGGACTTTGATTGGGCCAATCTTAGGCGCAGGCTTAATTAATGGGGTTAAAACTTATTTTACTGTGGCTTATCCAGAAGCATGGTTATTGATCCTCGGTGCATTGTTTATTGTGGTGACTATTTTCCTACCCAAAGGTGTGATTGGGTTATTTGAGCGTTTTAAAAAGGAGGATCACTGATGTCAGAATTACTCTCAGATTTAGGTCTAAATTCACAACATGGTGGTCAAATTGGCGAAGGTTATGGGCGACCCAAAGCAGATGGTGCTGATTTCAGCCATGGTATTGCGCTGTATTTGGAAAAAGTCAGCGTTTGGTTTGACTCATTTCGAGCTTTAAATGATTTGTCCCTCTACATCGAAGAAGGTGAGTTACGTTGCATCATCGGCCCGAATGGTGCAGGAAAAACCACATTGATGGATGTGATTACAGGTAAAACCCGCCCAACGGAGGGTTCTGCATTTTTTGGGCAGAATTATGATTTAGCCAAAATGAGTACTGAGCAAATTGCTGAAGCTGGAATTGGTCGTAAATTCCAAAAACCGACTGTATTTGAAAATTTTACAGTGATGGAAAACCTGTTACTTGCTGCACCAAAAGATAAAACAGTAAAAAAGAGCTTTTTTAGCAAACTTGCACCTGATGCACAATTGGCTTTGGATGAATCTTTAGAGCAAATTCGTTTACAGGAATTCATTCAAAAACCAGCAGGATTATTGTCACATGGTCAAAAACAATGGCTTGAAATTGGCATGTTGTTGATGCAACGGCCCAAACTGATTTTATTGGATGAACCTGTTGCAGGTATGACCGATGCTGAAACGGAAAGAACGGCTGAATTATGTCTTGAGCTGAAAAAGAGCCACACTTTAATCGTGGTTGAACACGATATGAGTTTTATCGACACCATTAGTGAAAAGGTCACTGTACTTGCGCAGGGTGCAATTCTTGCCGAAGGAACACTGGCTGAAGTTCAAGCCAATGAAGATGTGATTGAAAAATATTTAGGTCGTTAAGGGGAACAGCATGTTAGAAGTTAAAGACGTCAATCAGTTTTATGGTGGCAGTCACATTCTACGTGATGTGACTTTACAAGCCCTGATTGGAGAATGTTCTGTTATTTTGGGGCGAAATGGGGTTGGTAAGACCACATTGTTAAAATGTTTAATGGGGATTTTACCGATCAAATCTGGACAAATTTTATTGGATGACAAAGACATTTCAAGAATGAGTCCTGAGCAACGGGTGCGTGCAGGTTTGGCTTATGTACCCCAAGGACGTGATATTTTTTCAACATTGACCGTTGAGGAAAATATTTTGATTGGTATGGCAAAATTTTCAGGGGCGAAAACGCGTAAAGTACCTGAGCATTTATATGAAATCTTTCCTATTCTAGATGAAATGAAATATCGCCGTGGTGGTGATTTGTCAGGAGGGCAGCAACAGCAATTGGCGATTGCACGTGCTTTAGCTTCTGAACCTAAGGTCTTGATTTTGGATGAACCGACTGAAGGTATTCAGCCTTCTATTATTAAAGATATTGGTCGAGTGATTCGTAAACTAGCAGATAGTGGCGATATGGCTATTGTATTGGTTGAGCAGTTTTATGATTTTGCTGAAGAATTGGCAGACAATTATACAGTCATGGCACGTGGACAAGTGGTTGCTCAAGGAGTTGGTTTAGAAATGTCTGAGAAGGGAATTAAGGACTTAGTAGCAATTTGATTTTCATTCCCTCCTAACCTCCCTTTACAAAAGGGAAGAGGCTTTTAATAACATCCTGTAAAAGCAAATTAATAGTTTGCATTGCCTCAATTATAATGAAAATTTTAAAATGATTTGCGTAGGCGTATGTTACTTTGAAGGATGAGGAGTATTGCTCCGTAAGGTAACCAAAATCCTTTGTTGGACAAAGGGGATATCCCTATCACCCTTGTCCAACGGCGGCATCCATGCCGCCTACCACTATAGTAATATCGTGGTAGGGCTAATAGGTGAAAAAAGCAGCAGTTTGATTTATATTAATAATATTGATTGGTATCAATTTGATTATCGAATTTCCACTTTTTGATATATACCATTCGCAGAAACATTGTGTCCAAAATATCCACAATCCGATAAGTTTTGCTTTTGATTTACGGAAACAAAATTTCCGACTTGAGTGTTAAAACCAAAGGTTAAATCAATTGCGCATTCTTGCGTTGTTGCTTTCTTATGATTGAGTGGCATTGTGGTTTCAAACTGACCTAGATTAGGGCCATAAATCAGACTACGAAGGCCCATATAAACACCTTCAAATTCAATGTTATATTTTTGATTAAGCTTTTTAACTGTAATGTAGTTCCATGCCCCATAGCCTGCATAATTAACATATTGGCCTGATAAATCAGTTTGCTTTTTAGGTGTAGGTAGTTGTTTTAAATTAAATTGACTGGTTTTGGATTGAGTATTGATTTGAAACCAAGCTCTCGCCCATAAAGGTTTTGCTAATTTGGCATAAGTTAGACCGACATTATTATTTGCGATATCGACCTCTTTTTCTGAAATTTTAATACCACTTTCATCTTGTTGATTAAAACAGAATGCTGACCATGAGGCTTGATTCTGAAAAGGTTCTAAAGCCTTTTTATAGTTTCTTTGAAGATAAAAGTTTTGACCTGATTGGCGATATTGTTTGATTTGCGCACAGCCTTGTTTGAATTCTTGCTCATAAGAAAACTCAGCATAACTGAGTGAACTGAATATTAAGCTAGTTATTAAAAATATTGATTTGAATAAAATTTTATTCATTATGCTTGCCTCTAATTTTACTTAGGATCTGTGAGCATTACATAAAAGTATACGTACAGATCCTCGTGTTTATTCAAAATTGAGTTGCATCAAGACTAAATCACGCCATTGTCCAAATTTTTGCCCAACTTGAGGCATATAACCTGTTTGTTTAAAGCCTAATTGTTCATGTAAATAAATAGAACCTGTATTTTCAAAATCAATTGCAGCAACCATCACATGAATATGATGCTGTTTTGCATGCTCAATCAGTTTGAACATGAGTGCTTTTCCTAAACCTTGTCGAGCAAACTGTGGGTCGATATAAACGGAATGTTCAACAGTTTGTTTATAACCATTAATCTGTCTAAAGCTGGAATAATCTGCATAACCTGCAATTTTTTGTGTAGAAATTTCTTCTGCGACAAAGATCGGAAATTGCTGTTGAGTTAACTCTGAAAACCATTGTTGGTAATTTTCTAATGTTTTCTGTTGGCTGTTCCATGTTGCCAAGCCTGTCGATATTTCATGATTATAAATATGCATGATTTGTTCTATGTCTGCGCTTTGTGCAGGTCGAATTTGAAAATTCATGAAATAATATCGATTAAAAATTTGAATCATGATTTTAAGAAGAATTGTGTTTTAGAGCAATCAGGCGATGTCTTAAATTCATTGTATAAAACCATGCCATAGAATCACGCAATAAAAAAGCAAGACCGAAGTCTTGCTTTTGAATCATGCGATTTAAATATTACTTAGAAGTGATATTTAACTAAAGCACTTACGTTGTTTTCGTCTTTATTTGGAACACCGTATTTGTTGTGCCATACCGAGTGTTCGATACCAAGATAAAGTTTAGTTTTTGGAGAAATGTGTTTACCTGCATTCCATTTCCACTGAGTCGTCCAGTTGAGTTCGCTCTTATGCGCAACATCATCTTTTTCATCAGTAGACCAATCAAGGAAACCATCTACAAGGAATTCTTCAGAAGCAAGTTGAAACGGAATACCGTAAACAAACGTCATTTGATAGTCGTCTTCTTGAATTTCATTATTTGCACGGTAGAAGTTCAATTGTGCATATTGGAAATATGGAATTGCTAAATCTACACCTACACCATAAAGATAGTTGTTCATATCTTTACCACCTTCCCAAGTGGTTGCAATAAGTACATCTTTAATTGGACCGAATTCAAGTTTTTTACCTGAAACAGCACCTAAGCTTAGGCGTGGTGAAACTTCAAAATAAGTGTCTGATTGACCACCGCTGTTTGTACGGTCAGCAAATGCAAAGAAATCACCATATTGAAGTTTTGCAGCATATTCAAATGTGATCGTTGATTGTTTCTCATCTGGTGTTAATTTATAGTTTTCACCATAAAGCCCAGTAATACTAAAATCTTGCCAAACTGGTGTAGCTTGAGCCAAAGTAGCAGTTGAAGCGATTGCGCAGATCGCAGCAATTTGTGTAAGTTTCATGAAAAATCTTCCCCCCAAGAAAGCGCTTCAAGGATACAGATTCTCCAATAAAAATAAAGTGAAAATAGGATGAAAGATAAATAAATTATGTAAATATCAAGATAGAGAATGTTTCTCATTCGTCAATTTTAGTCGAGGTTTTATTTTAATCAAAAAAACAAAGATAAAGGCTTAAATGAGACCTATTGCTTCTATTGTCAATTTTATAGGCATTATTATAGATAAAATTAAGTCAAAAAAATATATATAAATCATAAAATTATATAACAAAGTAACAAGTTGTCATTTTTCATATTCTTTTCATAAAAATTTCAAAAATACGCTTGCATATTTTTGAATATGGCCTGATATTGAATGTATAAGAACACGAATCTGCAGATAAATAGGTGTTCATTTATTCAATTGAGGAGTGACAAGTTCCAATTCATTGAAGATGACAAGCTGTGTGAACAGCAAGCTTAAATCATGCTCAAAATGGACATTCATTGATCATTTTGTGCAGTAAATAAGATTCAGATAATGTGAGGATAATATTTTATGAACATTGAAATCCGTACAGATAAAAATATACAAAATAGTGAACGTTTGATTACATATGTGAGAGAAGAGCTAAATCAGGAATTTCAACGTCATAGTGAACGTATTACTCAATTTTCGGTTCATTTAAGTGATGAAAATGGCGATAAAGGTGGCGATGATGATATTCGCTGTATGGTCGAAGCAAAAGCTGCTGGAGTCAAACCTATTGTCGCTACGCATAAAGCAAAAAATATTGATTTAGCTTTGCATGGGGCGATAGAGCGAGTAAAACGAAGTTTGGAACATGTATTTGAGAAAAAAGAGAATCCTCGTGGTGGTCAGCTTGAAATAGTTGACGAGGAAGTTTAAGAAAAGAGCCCTGCGGGGCTTTTTTTTATTGATGATGATTTTATTCATCAGTTACAAAAGGGGTTAACTTTGTCAGAAATTAACAATAATTGGTCTTTTGGCCAAAAAATATGAAGCGATTATTTTTTTTTTCAGTAATTTTCAAAATATTCGTCATAATGAGGATATGAATATAATAGAGTGATCAATATGTTATCAGCACAACAACAAGTCTTTGTTCAGGCTTTGGAAGATTTAGATATTGCTCAAGTTCGACGCTTACTTGCTGAGGGGTTTGATCCAGATTTTATGGAACCTGAAAAAGGTCCAGCAGTTTCGATCTGGTCTGATGGATTATTTAAATGGTGGGAAAAAGTTTGTGATGCTTATGAAGCTGGCGAACCACTCACAGCTGAACAAAAAGTAGAAGATTTACAACCACATTTAGAAATTTTAGATGAATTAATTAAAGCGAAAGCAAATTTTTATTTGTGGGATGCTGAAGAATGTTATGGTCCATTATGGGATGCAGCAAGCGCAGCATGTTCCCCTGCGATTCAAAAGCTATTAGACTATAAAGTTGATCCAAATACTAAAGATGAAGAAGGTAAAACTATCTTATCATCGATAAGTGATTTATTCTTTGATTGTGAATTTGATCAAATAGATTGGTCACAGGCTTTACCTGAAGAGAAAGAATCTTTAGAGTTACTACGTAGTCGCGGTGCGAAAATGTCTAAAGAAATAGCATAAACTTTGAGTCAGATTATGGCAATTTTAAAAACAGCAACTCTAGCCCTTGTTTCAAGCCTAAGTGTCAGTGCAATGGCTGCTGAGTTTTCCTTTGACCGTCCTGGTGAAGGTTTTGGTACAGGTATTACACCTGTTGGTCATTTAGCATGGGAGCAAGGTTTACCTAGCGCAACCTATACTGAAACCAAAATCGATGGTGCAAAGGCAAAAACAGTTACTTTGAACGGTGATATGTTATTGCGTACAGGTTTAACACCGAGTATGGAGTTACAACTGGGTTGGCAAGGTCCAGCTTGGACGCAAACCAAATACAAAGGTGAGAAAACTGATGATTCTGGTTTGGGCGATGTTTCAATCGGAATTAAAAAAGCCATTGATCTGAAAGATGATAGATTATCTATGGCTGTATTGGCTCAAGCATTAATTGCAACGGGCAATAAAGAGTTTACCGAAGAAGATGATATTTATAGCATCGGTACAGCGTTGGATTATAAATATAACGATTTAGTGAATACTGGAATCGTGATGAATTATGCTGTACAGGATGGTGATTGGTCTGTTACCGCAATTCCAACGATTGGCTATAAAATTGTCGGCAATTTGTCTGGTTTTTCAGAGTTTGTTTATCATAAAGCTGAAAGTCAGGATTATGAATACGGTCTAGAGTCTGGTTTGGTCTATGCTTTAAATGATCGTACTCAGTTTGATGGCAGCATTGGTGTAGATTTAAGTGGCGAAGATCGCAGCTATAAAGCGGGCTTTGGTGTTTCATTCCTATTCTAAGCCAAATACAGCAATAGAAACGTAATCAATCAGATGAAGAAGGATAGTTAAACTGTCCTTTTTTATTGCCGACGTATTTTTTATCGACATAAATTTTCATAAAAATAAGTGAATAAAAACTATTCGATGAGTCACATATTCTTTATTCTAAGATAAAAATTGAGAAAAAATTTAAGGAGTTTGGCTGATGTTGGACTTGTTTATTGGCAATAAAAATTATTCAACGTGGTCTATGCGACCATGGTTGGTTTTAAGACATTTTGATATTGCATTCGCAGAGCATTTGATTGCTTTTGATGATTTTAAGTTAGATAGTCCTTTTAAAAAAACCATATTGGCAATCAATCCAACGGGCAAAGTTCCTGCGTTGAAAGATGATGAACTTTTGATTTGGGATTCTCTAGCAATTTGTGAATATTTAGCAGAAAAGTTTCCAGAAAAACAATTATGGCCACGAGATCAAAAACAAAGAGCGCGTGCACGATCTATGAGTGCTGAAATGCATAGTAGTTTTATGGCTTTACGCAGTGCATGCGGAATGAACCTTGATGCAGATTTGTCCGAAGTAGGGGCTAAACTTTGGTTAGATAATTCACAGTTACAAGAAGATGTGAAGCGGATTGAGACTTTATGGTCTGAACGACCAGACCCAAATGGCTTCCTGTGCGGAGATGCGTTTAGTATCGCAGATGCGTTCTATGCACCCGTGGTGATGCGTTTTATTGGTTATGGCATTCCAATATCTGAGCTGAACCAGCTCTATATGCAAAAAATATTAAAGCTTGCGGCAGTACAACAATGGATTGCAGAAGCGAAAACAGAACACGTCTTTGTGGCATGTGAGGAACAGTATCGAAGCCAAGAATAAAAAAAGCTAACTAAATTCTTTAATTCGGTCGGTATAAAGTTGTACTTGGTTTCTACCATGTAGTTTGGCGTGATATAAAGCTTGGTCAGCGAGATGAATCACTTTACTGATATTGCTTTCATAGATAGAAATAGCAACACCGAAACTTGCAGTGAATTGAATATTTTTATGTTCAAGCGTTTCTAAAATTTCATTCTGAATGATGATGCGGCAACGTTCGGCAATATCGTGTGCAACAGTCAGTGAAGTGTCAGGTAGAGCAATAATAAATTCCTCACCCCCATATCGAGCGACGATGTCAGTATTTCGTGTTTGAGTAGACAATAAGTGTGCTACACGCTGTAAGACTTCATCTCCAAAATGATGGCCATATTGATCGTTAATCGATTTAAAGTGATCAATATCCATCAGAATAATTGCATAATGCGACTGATTTTTTTGAATGGAATTGAGTCTTTCATTAAAAAAACGACGATTATACAAATTGGTTAATGGGTCGGTTTGGCTTAAACATTTAATCAGCGCTTCTCGGTGACGCCATTGTGAAAGTAAAATTTCACATAAAATAAAGCAGATGAGAAATATTGGAATAATAAAATAAAGCATACTCACAATCCAAAATAGATTGTAATGCGGCTGATGATTCAAGAGATGTGCGCTGAATAAAGGCGCATAGGGAATCATCTTATGGTAGGTACAATACATGAGTGTAGTGTACACAACGAGCGCTAAAGTGAGTTGAGCATAAAATATTTTCCGACTGAAAAGGATGAGACCTAAACCTGAAATACAGACAAATGCAAAAATCGTTGCAGGGCTATAAAGTCCCACCAAAAAACCATCTACTAGCATGACATTCACAAAGAATCCAAGGATGAAATGCGGTAAAATAGTGTTCACCCAAGGTTTTTTTTGAAAGAAATAACAAAAAATAATCAAGCAGGAAACCAGCAAAGCGGTATAAATATTGAGATAAACCTGAGTTTTGAGTAAGGGTAAATTGACCCATTGCCAGAATTTTGGCTCAGAAATAATTAAAAATTTCCATGCAATCCAAACAAAATGCACACCTAGCATAAGAAAAAGCATCATGATGGATTTATGGATATTGCTCCAATTCATAATCATATTTGAATTAAATAGGTGTTGTAGCTTTTCAAGATGTTTATTCATTTTTGGGTCGGGAATGATCATTTATTTTTTGTCCCTTTTAAAATTCCAAACAGGTAGTAACAACTTGATTTTTAATTAATTAAATTAAGGTTAATTATATTGATTAAATTATATACAAAATGTTTTAAGCCAGTATATAAAAAAAGAACAAAAAAACAAGAGCCAAATATCGGCTGAGCAAGGTTTTAGCTTTGATTAAATTTTAGAAAATGATTTTATTTAATTGAAAATAATATGATTTTATTTTAAATATACTTTTAAAATGAGATGTAATGATTATCGTTATAAAGAGCATTTAAAAAATTAACTGCTCTTTCGTACCAATTCAAAATATTGATATTCGCAACATTAGCTTTAATCGAATTTAGATAATATAAGTCGATCAAGATTAAAAAGTTGGGTTCGAAGAAGCGCTATTTCCACTGGATTTTACACGATACAATGCTTGGTCTGCTTGCTGAAGTACTTCATCACTCATGGAGTTCTTTTCAGAAACGGAGACACCAGAACTGGCTTTTAATGCAACATTTTGACGGTTTGCTTTCAGCGCTTTTTTGTTGACTAAGGTTGTGAGTCGACCAGCGATACGAGTCGCTTGATCTTCAGTAACATCACCCAGAATGATAATAAATTCAGACTCGCTATAACGACCAACAAGATCCGTATCACGAATATGATGGGTTAATTGTTGTGCGGTTGAAATCAAAGCTTTATTGGCAATTTTTTGATTATATTGTGCTTTAATCTGATTGAAATTGTCGAGGCTGAATAAAATAATGCCAAAATTTGACTCAGGTTGAGGGTGTAACTCTTTCAGATAATGATTGATAGCAAATTGATTATAAATACCCGTGACTGGATCTATTTCTAAATTATGATCAGGTTGATTTTTACCCATTAATTTAGAAATAAAAGATGTCTTCAATACTTGATTGAATAGCGAGTGGATTCTACGGCGTCTGTTTGAATAAACTTTATTTCGCATATTTTTTCACCCATACGCTCGGTTTTTATTGTTTCACTCTGCAAATGTAGCAATTAATTCATCCATATTCAAATTAAAATTCATATAAATAATTGATAGTTCTATGCATTGTTATTGGAAGTGTGATGTGTGTTTCAGTAAAAATTAATAATCGTTAGATATGACAAAAAAAGAGTATTTGAACATGCATCATAGCTGAGATAAATGTGCCTAACTGAATGTACTACTTAATAAATTATGATTTCTGATTTTGAACGCTTTTTTATTCATATGATTCTTTTCAAAAAGCTTTTTATAAATAATCGCTGTTATTTAAAATCAGTTACTTTTAATTTTGGTAAAGAAATAGTTAAAAGTTAAAGTGATATACAAATATATGATTCGTATATCACAATTTATGGTTAAACATTAAAGAAACAGAATTTTGTGAGATTAATCACGATCAAGACGGTGAGCGAATTCTGCTATATCTGCGAGTGATTGTTTTGCTTCATCAAACCAAGGACTAAACATCTGGAAGTTATGCCACATTCCTGTATAGAGTTTATAGGTCACGTCTACATGGGCTGCTTTGGCTTTTTCTTCAAAACGTTGCGCATCGGATAATAAAATTTCTTTTGAACCGATTTGAACCAAAGTAGGCGGAAGTCCTTCAAAATCACCAAAAATAGGTGAAAGTGGTGCTAAAGAGCGGTCTAAATGCTTAGGTACATAATATTCAATACCTGTTTCAAGCGCTTCGATGGACAATAAAGCATCATGTTTTTGATTATAACGTAGTGATTCGCCAGTTAGTGTCAAATCTAAAAAAGGTGACAATAACATGAGTCCACTCGGCAGTTGGTGTTTTTGTTCTTCTTTAATTCTTAAAACCAGTGCCAATGCTAAATTTGCACCACAAGAGTCGCCTGAGATAATAATATCTTTGGGTAAAACACCTTGGTCTAATAGT
>Ga0209023_10004446_pt1 | contig 15932 bp, 15 predicted proteins | sample LakOneMetagenome_FD_187468 | JGI IMG/M metagenome (GOLD analysis project Ga0209023, IMG submission 187468) | Freshwater and sediment microbial communities from Lake Erie, Canada (SPAdes) (version 2) | ecosystem: Environmental > Aquatic > Freshwater > Lentic | place: Lake Erie, Canada... | reverse complement strand
GGGATCGCAATACCTGGCTGAAAAGATTGCAAAAAAATTCGGAGAACCACTCGGGAAAGTGAATATCCAGAGATTCAGTGACGGGGAGATCTACGTGGAGTTCCTGGAGAGCATCCGGGGGCGTTTTGTTTTTTTGATCCAGAGTACGTATGCCCCTACCGATAACCTGATGGAGCTTTTGCTGATGATCGATGCTGCCAAAAGAGCTTCTGCATACAAGGTAATTGCAGTGATCCCCTACTATGGTTTTGCCAGGCAAGACAGGAAGGATCGGCCCAGGGTGGCCATCGGTTCAAAATTAGTGGCCAATATGCTGACGGCAGCCGGTGCCGACAGGGTGATCACCATGGACCTTCATGCACCCCAGATACAGGGTTATTTCGATATCCCGGTTGATCATCTTGATTCATCCGCCGTATTCATTCCCTATATCGAGAATTTAAAATTGCCAAACCTCATTTTTGCCGCCCCGGATGTGGGAAGCGCCAACCGCATCCGCGAGATCGCTACCTATTTTGAATGTGAGATGGTGATCTGCGATAAACACCGTAAAAGAGCCAATGAGATCGCAAGCATGGTGGTGATCGGGGATGTAACCAATAAGGATGTGGTGCTCATTGATGATATCTGCGATACCGGGGGTACCCTTGCTAAAAGCGCCGCCCTGATGAAGGCCAATGGAGCCAATAGCGTACGGGCCCTTTGTACACATCCCGTACTCAGCGGGAATGCCTATAAGAATATTGAAAACAGCGTGCTGGAGGAACTGGTGGTTTGCGATACCATCCCTTTAAAAGAGAGTTGCAGCAAGATAAAGGTCATTTCTACAGATGAATTATTTGCAATTACCATACGTAATGCCTTTGAAAACAAGAGCATTAACAGCCTTTTTATGAGAAGCAGGATGGCGAATAAGAAATAGTAAGCAGTACAGAGTTTATAAGTACCAGGTACAATCCGGAGCCATAAATACTTGGAATTTTTAACTCAAAACTTATGACTTTTCGTTACCTTTGCGCCTCATAAAAAAATTAAATAAAATGAAATCAATTACAATCGAAGGACAACTGAGGACCGAAAGCGGAAAAAAAGCCACCCGCCTACTTCGCTCTCAGAAACAAGTGCCAGGTGTAATTTATGGTGGTGCAAATGAGATCAATTTCTCGGCTCCTGCAACTGCTTTTAAAGACATCGTTTACACGCCCGACTTTATGCTGGCAGATGTAAAAATCGACGGTAAAACCTACCGTTGTATCTTAAAGGACCTGCAATTCAACAAGGTTAGCGATATGCTTACCCATGTTGATTTCCTGGAACTGGTAGAAGACAAGAAAGTGATCGCAACCCTTCCGCTCAAATTTGTGGGTACGCCAGCAGGTGTAAAAGCCGGGGGTAAACTGGTTACCAAGATGAAATCGCTGAAAGTGAAAGCTTTCCCGAAATACCTGAAACAGCACATTGATGTAGATATCAACAAGCTTGAACTGAACGAGAACATCAGGGTAGAAGATGTTATACTGGAAAATATGGAGGTGCTGAATTCACCCCGTATTCCCATTGCCTCGGTAACCATGACGCGCCAGTTGAAACAGGATGAAGCTTCGGCCCCTAAAGCTGCTGCTGCACCCGCTGCTGCTGCTCCTGCAGCCGCTCCTGCCGCAAAAAAATAAACAGGAAACTGTACGATATCAATGCCCTCCAGAATGTGAGGGCATTTTTTTCGCATAAAACCCTCAACCATCAAACTTTAATTACCTTTGCCAACTTAAACTATCACTCATGGGAATGGACAGAAATACGGTTATTGGTTTTGTTTTGATCGGGGCTTTGTTGATCGGGATGTTCTACATCAACAGCAAAAGTAACCAGGCTACAATGGCGGAGAGAAAAAGGGTTGAAGATTCTACAGCTTTGGCCAATTTGAAAAAAATTGATACGGTTGCTGTACGTATGGATTCCTTAAAACGGGATTCAATTCGCATTGCTAATGCAAAACTGCCCCTGGCTGTTTTTAATACAGATACTTCAGGTAAGGAAGAATTAAGGGTGCTGGAGAATGAAGTGCTGAAGATCACATTCACCAATAAGGGAGCGCAGCCAAAAGAAGTAGAGCTGAAGCAATACAAGACCTATGATGGTAAACCCCTGCTGCTGCAAACAGGAACTTTCAATAAGATCTCTTACAATATCAATGCAGCCGGTAAGACTGTTGAAACAGGCAATATCCCCTTTGTGGCAGGGGAGAAAAAAGTGAACGCAGACAAATCGGAATCGATCGCATTTACATTAAAAGACAGCAGTGGGAGAGAGATCACCCACCAGTATACGATGAGGCCCAATGATTACATGATTGATTTTAATATCTCCATGAACGGGGCCGATAAACTGGTAAATCAGAACAGCATCAATTTATTATGGCAAACAGAGGCCCGGCAGGTAGAGAAAACGATCACTTACGAGAAGACACAAACGCATATCTGTTATTATTACAATGGTAAGTATGATTTCGTAAGCCTTGGCAATAGCGGGAATGAAAAATTTGAAAAGCCTGTAGACTGGCTGGCCGTGAATCCGCAGTTCTTTGTTACTACTTTACTCGGCAAATTTCAAAGTGCCGAAATGAACTGGATAGCACCCAATGATTCACTCCGGATCGTTTGCCAGGCAACCGCAAATTGCAGGATCAACCTGCCACAGGCTGCAATTGCAAATGTACCGATGCAACTGTATTATGGCCCCAATGATTATACGATCATGGACAAGTACAACAACAACATGCACCAGATCGTAACTTATGGAAGCGGTCCCTTTTCTTTTGTGAAATACATCAACAGGCATTTTCTTTTACCGGTATGGGATTTTATCAGGAGCCATGTGGCCAGTTATGGCATGGTGATCTTCCTGCTTACCTTATTGATCAGGCTCATTACATCGCCGATCCTGTATAAGAGCTATGTAAGCGGTGCAAAGATGAAGGCGCTTAAACCCGAACTCGATAAACTCAGGGAGAAACATGGTGACGACAAACAGGCATTCAGCATGGACCAGATGAAGCTATGGAAATCGGCAGGGGTAAGCCCCTTAGGCGGTTGTTTGCCGGCCTTGTTGCAGATACCCATATTCATGTCGCTGTATTATTTCTTCCAGGCCAATATTGCGTTGCGTGGGCAAAGCTTTTTATGGGCCAAAGACCTTGCGGCCTATGATTCAATTTACCAGCTTCCTTTTCACATCCCTTTCTACGGCGACCATGTAAGTTTATTTACACTAACTGCGGTGGTAACAAGTTTGCTGATCTCCATTTACAGCATGAGCAATATGCAGGACAACAGCAACCCGGTAATGAAATATATGCCTTATATATTCCCGGTGCTGTTGCTGGGTGTTTTTAACAGCCTGCCATCGGCACTGACATGGTACTATACCGTTTCAAATACAATTACGCTGATCCTGCAGATCGTTATCCAGAAGTATATCATCGACCATGAAAAGATACTGGCACAGATTGCCGAGAACCGCAAAAAACCAGTGAAGCAAAGCAAATTACAGGAGCGTATGCAGGCCATGCAGGAGAGCAATAAAAAGCTGCAGGAAATGAAAAATAAGAACAACAAGCGATAAGAAGAATTCGTTAAAATTACAGGGCCTGTAAGCTGTTTTTATGCTAGCAGGCCCTGTTTTTATTCAATTCAGGATCTTTGGCACGGGATTTTATTATCTTTAATAAAACAAAGCAAAAAATGAAAACGCTGAGGATAATTGGATTGGTTTTTAGTCTGCTGACAGCCGGTTTTTCTGCATCCGCACAAAAGCCCATTTCAGAAGGCACCATTGTGTATGATATGGAAATACAGGTAGGGAGCACGCTGCCCCAAAAAGGAGATGCTTTGGATGGTGCAAGTACTACGGTTTATTTGAAGGGCAGCAGCAGCCGTACAGAGATGGTGAGCGCATTGGGTAATGAAACGGTGATACATGATGCCAAAACAGGCAAGGCGGCTATATTAAAGTCGTTCAGCGGACAAAAACTGATGATCACACTCACGAAGGAAGACTGGATGGTGAAGAACAAGGCGAATTCGGATATCAAGTTTGACCTGGAAAATGAAACCCGTACGATAGCGGGCTTTACCTGTAAAAAAGCAGTTGCAAAACTCGCCGATGGTAGAAACTTTGTGGTTTTTTATGCCCCCGACCTGGTACCAGCAAATAGGGAGTACGACCCAACCTTCACTAACCTCCCCGGCCTGGCCGTAGAGTATGTTATTGAAACACCGAAAATGAAATTCAAATATACTTTATCAAAGATCAGTTTTGATCCCGTACTGGTTTCCAGATTCGATTTCCCAAAATCAGGATATAGGGTGATGACCTATGAGGAGAACCAGCAATTGAAAAAGGGGAACCAGTAAAACGAGGATGTACGGAAATAAAAAAACCCTTTCGGTGTGAAAGGGTTTAAATATTTTTTGCTGAATATCAATGAGGCCTGATGATCAGTTTCATCCCTGTATAACCGGGCCTTATCTCAGGCATTGTGATTACGTGTTTGTAGGGAAGGATATAAACAGTATTGCCCTTTTGGTAAGTAACCAGGGTACTGCTGAATATTGAATTAACACCGGTTTGCTGCTTCACCAATAAGCTGCCGGTATATTTTAAACCCAACTTGAGGTTCAGGGAAACTGCATTCCTTAAGGTTGTAGGAGTTGCAATGTTAAGGGCAGCTTTGTTTCTGCCTTTTTTCCCAATGCCTGTATCAGCCAAAGTACTGAAAGCAATGCCCGAGCAAAGAGTCAGTACAAGCAATATTTTGGTTATTTTCTTCATTGGTGTTAATTTCTGAACAAATATATTGATTTTATTTCGGTTTTCAAATACCACTCATCCCTTCTTTTGGCTTTATTTTAACGTTTGTGTTTAAAAAATGTTACCAAAACTTGTATATTTCTTCAAAACTTGCTAATTTACAATAACCTATAGCGAATGAGCAAATATCCTTACCGCCAGGACAGAGAAGAAATGCGAGCTTTATTGCAGCAGTTTGATAACCTCAGGACCGGCAAAAGCCATTCATTCCTCGAAGAAGATTCATTCGAACGCATCATTGACTATTTTGACGAAAAAGAACAATTACAGGAAGCCCTGGAAGCGGCAGAATATGGCATCCGGCAATATCCCTATTCCTCCACCCTGCTCCTGAAAAAAGCAGATCTGCTGATCGCCCTGCGCAGTTACAAGGAAGCCTTGTTCATCCTGGAGCAGGCCGAGTTGCTGGACAGCAAGGATACAGACCTTTACATTTTAAAGACAGACGCCTACCTGGCGCTTGACCAGCAGGAAAAAGCCGCAGCTGTGCTTGAGGCTGCGATCGATGATTTTGACGGGGAAGAAAAGATCGATCTACTGTTTGAATTGGCAGATGTATATGATGATTATGAGAATTTTGAAAAGGTATTCGACTGTCTGAAAATGATCCTGGAACAGGAACCCAACAACGAAGAGGCTTTGTACAAGATCTGCTTCTGGACAGATTTTACGGGCCGCAATGAAGAAGGGATCCGCCTGCACCAGCGGATCATTGAGGAATACCCTTTCAACGAACTGGCATGGTTCAACCTGGCTGCAGCCTACCAGGGAATAAAGCTTTACGAAAAAGCCATCGACGCTTACCAGTATGCTGTAGCCATCGATGAAAAATTTGATTATGCATGGCGTAATATGGGCGACGCTTATATCCGCCTGAGAAAATACAAAGATGCTGTTGAAGTGCTGGAAAGAGTACTGGAACTGGCAAGGCCGGAGGACGTGATCTATGAGGCCATTGGGCACTGCTATGATAAAATGGGCAACTTCGCCCAGGCACGTTTCAATTACAGGAAGGCAAGTCACCTCAATCATGACGACAGCCAGTTGCATTACAAGATCGCCTGCACTTATATGAATGAGGGTACATGGGACAGTGCAATCAAAAACCTGGAAGTAGCCATGCGCATTCACCGCCTGCAGCCGGAATACAACCTGGCCATGGGACAATGTTACGTGGAGCTTAACAAACTTGAAGATGCGATCACTTATTTTGGTAATGTGGTGAGGGTAAGGCCCAAAAATATAAATGGATGGATCGAATTGCTGAAATGTCTTTACAAGGCAGAGTTGTTTGAGGAAGCGCTTGAATATTCGGGTTTTGCATTTGAACAAACAGACGGTAAACCCATATTTCTTTTTTACAAGAGCGCTGTTTTGTATGCACTGGGCAAGTCGAGGGAAGCCTTGCTGCAACTTGAAGAGGGTATGGCCCGCAATCCAAAACTGATCAAGAAATTCATAGAGTTGAATCCTGCCATTCTTCAAAACCAGCAGGTGGTTGACATCATTGCCCGGTTCAAGAAAAGGCGATCCATATAAACAATGCATCGCCCGCCCCCGGCGTCAATATTTTTTTCATCCCTCTTTATTGCGTTTCAGAAGTTATCTTTGCAGTTATAAATGATCATGTATGAACTTTAATCTTTCCCAGATACCCGAGCGCAATGTAAAACCACGGGATCATGGCATCACAATGGTAATGGATAAAGGCCTCAGTGTTGAAGAAGCAAGAAATTTCATGAGTGTATCCCATCCTCATGTGGATATCGTGAAGCTTGGTTTTGGTACTGCATTCGTTACCCCCACACTTAAAGAAAAACTTGAGGTTTACCGGTCTTACGATATGCCTGTTTATTTTGGAGGCACTTTATTTGAAGCATTCCTGATACGCAACCAGTTTGAGGATTATATCAGCATCTGCAAGGAATTCGGCGTAAGCTATATGGAAGTGAGTGATGGTTCGATCAATATCCCCCACGCAGAAAAATGCGGCTATATTGAAAAGCTCACCAAGCATGGTACCGTGTTGAGTGAGGTAGGCAGCAAGGATGCAGCACACATCATTCCGCCCTATAAATGGATCGAACTGATGAAAGCAGAGCTGGAATCCGGCTCTACCTATGTGATCGCAGAAGCCCGGGAAGCCGGTAATGTAGGTATTTACCGGGGAACGGGTGAAGTGAGAGAGGGGTTGGTACAGGAGATCCTTACCCAGATACCGGAGGAAAAGATCATTTGGGAAGCTCCCCAAAAGGCACAGCAATTGTATTTCCTGGAACTGATCGGCTGCAATGTGAACCTCGGCAACATCGCCCCCAATGAAGTGATTCCACTGGAAGCCATGCGGATTGGTTTGCGCGGGGATACTTTCTTCATGTATCTCGATAAAAAAGAAGCCTGATGAAAGTTTATGGTATCATAGGATATCCATTGACTCATTCTTTCTCCAAAAGGTATTTCACCGAAAAATTTTTGCATGAAGGGATTTCGGGTTGCCGTTATGAATCCTTCCCCATAGCATCTGTACAGGAATACGCCGGCATACTTGAAACTAACCCCGGCCTGGTGGGTTTGAATGTTACAATTCCCCATAAAAAATCTATACTACCGCTTTTGGATGATACCAGCGGGATCCCTGCAGGCCTGGATGCCTGCAACTGCATCAGGCTGATCAACGGAAGATCTTATGGCTACAATACCGATATCACCGGCTTTGAACGATCACTCATCCGGAAGCTGAAGCATTTTCATACCCGGGCACTGGTGTTGGGTAATGGGGGTGCTGCCGAAGGGGTTAAGTTTGTACTGAAGAAACTGGGTATAACTTATCGGGTGGTAAGCCGGGAGCCAAACGGAGGACTTGGCTACGCCGGCCTCGATGAAACCATCATCAAAGAAAACCTGCTGATCATCAATACCACGCCATTGGGTACTTTCCCTGCCGTAAATGAATGTGCGGATATTCCTTACCGGTATCTTACCCCGGAGCACCTGCTGTTCGACCTTGTTTATAACCCGGAAAAAACCCTGTTCCTGGAGAAAGGAGAGGAGCAGGGTGCTGCAATCCAAAACGGATATGATATGCTGGTGATACAGGCCGAAGAAAGCTGGCAGATCTGGAATGCGGACTAAGGTTTTAGCACTACACCCAGTTTTACAGGTACAGGAGCCACTTTTTTTGCCCCATAATCATAACAGACCATTCCTGTTTTTGCCTTTGCCAGGAGGATGTGGTCATTGCCCCTTTTTGTGGTAAACTCGTAATACAATTCAAAACTTACCCTTGATATCTCACCGGCTGCGATCTTTACTTCCACCGTATCTCCATAAAAAGATTCTTTGATGAATTCAATGGCCAGGTCGCTCATGATGAGTCCGATCCCTTCAAGTTCAAGTTCGGTATACCCCCATTGTTTCAGCCATTGCATGCGGGCTTCATGGACCATGGCCACAAATGCATCATTGCCCACATGGTTGCCATAATTGATATCGGTGATGCGCACCGGGATGGTGGCCGTAGCAATGATATGCGCAGGCATGTTGATCTTAACTCTTGCCATTTCTTTTATTTAAAAACTCAACCAGTTTTACCAATGCTTTTTTGCGGTGGCTGAATTTGTTTTTTTCGGGAAGGTCCATTTCCGCAAAACTGCTTTCGCTGCCATCGGGAATAAAAACGGGATCATATCCAAAGCCATTGCTGCCCCTTTTTTCCTTTGCGATCCTCCCGTTGCAGATCCCCTCGAAAAGATATTCTTTTTTATCGAGGACCAGCGACAAAACCGTTCTGAACCTTGCTTTGCGGTTTGTAATGTTCTCCAGGTTGAAGAGCAGCTTTTCTGTATTGTCTGCAAACCTGTTGTCGCCGGAAGCATACCTGGCGCTTTTTACACCGGGTTCACCGTTGAGGGCCTCTACCTCAAGGCCGGTATCTTCACTGAAACAATCTTTACCCGTAAGTCTTTGTATGGTGCCTGATTTTTCACCTGCATTTGCTTCCAGGGTATCGTGCGGTTCGGGGATGTCAATGTTTAACCCGGCTTCCTTCAACGAAAGCACATTGAAGTTGCCGGGGATCACGGCACGCATTTCATCTACTTTATGCTGGTTATTTGTTGCAAAAATCAGGGTATCCATTGTTGAGGAGATTTATGATTAGCCGATCGAAAATACCTGTTTCAGGCAGGTCCATAATTTTGTTTTTTCTGATTTGTCTTTTTCCAGATCTGCCAGGGAAGGTGCAGACAGATATACCTGTTCGTTGTAACGTTGAACCTGGTAATGCGGGAACTGCAGGGGAAGGTTGAGTGCTCCGGGCTTTAGCCCGAACATGAATATTTTTTCGGCTGCCAGTTGCCCGGTGATCCGGGTATAATCCAGTGATGGATTTCCGGCCAGGTTGAGCAATGCAATGTGGGCCATCGACAGTTTACAAGCAGTGAGAATGCCCAATAAAAAATTCAGTTCTTCATCGGGTAGGTAAATGGCTTCCGTGGAATCCACAATAACAGCAATATGTTGTTGGTTATTTCCCAAAAAAGCGATGGAGGAATCCTTTGGAGGCCCGGCGGAAACCCTTTCTGCAGTGCTGTTTAGCAGTGCTTTTTTATAGAGATCCGGGAGCAGTATCCCGGGAAGAATAATATTGTCTAAACTCATAAAACCCTTGATTATAGTCTTCTTTTTTTCGTTTCTTTGTTGTAAAATTAACGATTATGATTGCAGCCGCCGATATAAATATTACCAAAGTTGAGCACAGTAAACTGAACGATATCAACCTCGAGAACATACCCTTTGGCAAGTACTTTACCGATCATATGCTGGAGGTGGATTATGAGGATGGAGAATGGAAGAATGCAGAAATAAAACCCTACCAGCCCCTGTTGCTGGCACCTTCACTGGCAGCACTGCACTATGGGCAGGCTATTTTTGAAGGTGTGAAGGCATACAAAAATGCGGAAGGGGAGGCTTATATCTTCAGGCCTCATGACAATTTCAAACGTTTTAATGTTTCTGCTGAAAGGATGCAGATGCCTGAGGTACCTGAAGAAATCTTTATCGGGGGCATGCGCAAACTGATACAACTTGATAAGAACTGGATCCCGCAACAGGAAGATCATTCACTATACATCAGGCCCTTCATGTTCAGCAGCGATGAAATGATCGGGGTGAGGCCGAGTGAAAAATACAAGTTCATGATCATTTTAAGTCCTACGGGTCCATATTACAGCGCACCGATGCGGATTTATGTAGAAGAAAAATATGTACGTGCAGTACCTGGCGGGGTTGGATACGCTAAGGCTGCGGGTAATTATGGCGCTGCCATGTATGCCACGGCGGAAGCGAAGAAGATCGGCTACGACCAGGTATTGTGGACCGATGCCTATGAACATAAATATGTGCAGGAATGCGGAACGATGAATGTGTTCTTTATCATTGGTAACAATGCCATTACCCCCGAACTGGAGGCTGGAACCATACTGGCCGGTGTTACCCGCGACAGTGCCATTACCCTGCTTAAGGAAATGGGTTTTAATGTGGAAGAAAGGCCTCTGAGTATTGATGACATCATCAATGCCCACAAGGCTGGGATCCTGTACGAGGTGTTTGGTACGGGAACCGCTGCTACCATATCGCTTATCAGGGAGCTTCGGTATAAGGATTATGTGATGGAGTTTGATGTAGACAAATGGAAAACAGCCCCGGAACTTAAAAAGCAACTGAATGCCATTCGCTACGGTCTGCTGCCCGATATCCATGGCTGGATGGTTAAAGTATGAGCCGGCCCCCGGTAAGAATTTTGCCAAAAACCGCCCCTGGGGGCGTTTTTTCAGGAAATGTGTATAAAAATTCATTTTTTTCGCTATTAATTTTCCATTTTCAAATCATAATTCCTACCTTTGCCGTCCGAAAAATAAAAGGATCATAATGCCTACAATACAACAATTAGTAAGAAAAGGAAGAGAAATCATCAAAGCCAAGAGTAAATCAAGGGCTTTGGACAGTTGTCCTCAACGCCGTGGTGTTTGTACCAGGGTGTATACAACCACTCCAAAGAAACCAAACTCAGCTTTGCGTAAAGTAGCGAAAGTGCGCTTGACCAATAAAATTGAGGTGATCGCCTATATTCCGGGTGAAGGCCATAATTTACAGGAACACTCTATCGTATTGATCCGTGGCGGAAGGGTTAAAGATCTTCCGGGTGTACGTTACCATATCGTACGTGGTAGTTTGGATACTGCCGGTGTAAAAGACCGTAAGCAGAGCCGCAGTAAATACGGAACCAAAAAAGAAAAAGCCAAGAAATAACTCTTCGACAAGCTCAGAGTGACAAGCTCCGAAAAAGTCAGAAAAAATAAACAACAATGAGGAAGACACAACCGAAAAAAATACCTTTAGCGCCGGATCCTAAATTCAGTGATAAACTGGTTACCCGTTTTGTAAACAACCTGATGTGGGCTGGTAAAAAAAGTGGTGCATACAATATATTTTATGATGCCCTTGACAAGGTAGCCAAGCAAACAGGTGAGAATGGTTATGAAGTATGGAAGAAGGCCCTGGCCAACATTACACCGGGTGTGGAAGTACGCAGCCGTCGTATTGGTGGTGCCACTTTCCAGATCCCTGCAGAGGTTCGTGCCGACAGGAAGGTCTCTTTAAGTATCAAATGGATGGTAAAATACAGCCGCGACAGGAATGGCCGCAGCATGTCTGACAAGCTGGCCAACGAGATCGTTGCAGCAAGCAAAGGTGAAGGTGCTGCTTTCAAAAAGAAAGAAGATACACACCGTATGGCTGAAGCCAACAAGGCTTTCGCTCATTTCAGGATCTAATTACCCTCAAAACGATATACAGCCGTTCCGGATCCCGGGACGGCTTTTTTGTATCCTGCACTTTGTAATTACAAAAAATGAACGTACCTTTGCGCCGCTAAAAGGTAGGCCGTAGTCAGGATGGAGCCGTACTTATTTAGCATACTATGAGAGTAAAAAAATCATATCAGGCAGTTCCCAGCACCTACGGGAAATAAGTACAGCCAATGCGCTGCGGTACCAGACGAATAAAGAATCAACAGTACAAGGGAGTGACACAAGGATGATGAGGAAAGACCCACAGCCGGTAACATAATTATTAAAATCAAAAATCTTAAATATTAAATAAAACAAAATGGCAGATTTACGTTATCAAAGAAACTTTGGAATTGCCGCTCATATTGATGCCGGTAAAACAACCACCACCGAGCGTATCTTATACTATACCGGTGTGAACCATAAGATCGGTGAGGTGCACGATGGTGCAGCTACCATGGACTGGATGGCACAGGAACAGGAAAGAGGTATCACTATTACCAGTGCTGCTACTACCTGCTTTTGGAACTTCCCGATGGCTAATGGTAAAAAAACACCAGATACTCACCAATACAAATTCAACATTATTGATACTCCGGGCCACGTGGATTTTACCGTAGAGGTAGAACGTTCTCTACGTGTACTGGATGGTTTACTGGCTTTGTTCTGCGCTGTATCCGGGGTAGAACCACAGTCTGAGACCGTTTGGCGCCAGGCCAACCGCTACAAAGTACCACGTATTGGTTTTGTAAACAAAATGGACCGCAGCGGTGCTGATTTCTTAAATGTTGTAAAACAAATTAAAGAAATGTTGGGTGCTAAAGCTGTGCCTTTGCAATTACCGATTGGCGCCGAAGATAACTTTAAAGGTGTGGTAGACCTGATCACCATGAAAGGAATTGTATGGGATGAAGCAGGACAGGGGATGACCTTTGACGAAGTTCCCATTCCGGAAGATATGGTGGAAGAAGTGAACGAATGGAGGCAACACCTGATTGAAGCAGTTGCTGATTACGATGATAAATTACTGGAGAAATTCTTTGATGATCCCAATACGATCTCTGAAGATGAAATTCATGAAGCCATCCGTAAAGCAACGATCGATATTTCTATCATCCCGATGATGTGTGGATCATCTTTCAAAAACAAAGGTGTACAAACTGCATTGGATGCTATCGTTCGTTACTTACCTGGTCCTTTGGATATTGAAGCGGTTAAAGGAACTAATCCTGATACCGGTGAAGAACTATTGCGTCATGCAGATCCCAAAGAACCATTCAGTGCTTTGGCCTTTAAGATCATGACCGATCCTTTTGTGGGTCGTTTGGCATTCTTCAGGGCTTACAGTGGCCGTTTGGATTCAGGTTCTTATGTTTTGAATACCCGTACAGGTAAAAAAGAACGTATCAGCCGTATCATGCAAATGCATGCCAATAAACAAAACCCGGTTGATTTTATTGAAGCCGGTGATATTGGTGCAGCTGTAGGTTTTAAGGATATTAAAACAGGTGATACACTTTGTCATGAAGACAACCCGATCGTACTGGAAGCAATGACCTTCCCTGAGCCGGTTATTTCTGTGGCAGTAGAACCAAAAACACAGGCCGACGTTGATAAAATGGGTATGGCCATTGCCAAACTGGTGGAGGAAGATCCTACACTGCGTGTGAGAACAGATGAGGAAACCGGACAAACCATTTTGAGTGGTATGGGTGAATTACATCTTGAGATCATTGTAGACAGGATGCGTCGTGAGTTTAAAGTAGAGATCAACCAGGGTGCACCACAGGTAGCATATAAAGAAGCATTCCAGAACAGCATTGAACACCGTGAAACGCTGAAAAAGCAAACCGGTGGTCGTGGTAAATTTGCCGATATCATTTTTGAGATCGGGCCTGCAGATGAAGAGTTCCTGAAAGAAGGTAAATCAAACTTCCAGTTTGTGAACGGCCTGTTTGGCGGTAGCATTCCAAAAGAATTTGTACCTGCCATTCAGAAAGGTTTTGAAACAGCAATGACCACTGGTGTACTTGCCGGTTACCCGATGGAGAGCATGAAAGTGCGTGTATTTGACGGAAGTTTCCACCAGGTGGATAGTGATGCTATGAGTTTTGAATTGTGTGCAAAGCAGGGATACCGCGAAGCTGGCCGTAAAGCAAAGCCTGTTTTACTGGAACCGATCATGAAAGTGGAAGTACTTACACCAGACCAGTACATGGGTGATGTAACGGGTGATCTTAACCGTCGCCGCGGTATGCTGGAAGGTATGGACAGCAAGCATGGCGTACAGGTTATTAAAGCCAAAGTGCCTTTAAGCGAGATGTTCGGTTATGTAACGCAATTGCGTTCATTGTCGAGCGGACGTGCCACTTCAACCATGGAGTTCAGCCATTACAACCCTGCACCAAATAATATTGCAGAGGAAGTGATCGCCAAGCAAAAAGGTAAAGTGAAGGTAGGAGAAGATTAATGACACCCCCTCCGCCCCCTAAAGGGGGAACTAATTACGGAGGAGATTGAAGCGATAAAAGAAAACCCCCATTCTGCAAAGAGTGGGGGTTTTCTTTTATGTCATGACAGAGGTTGATTTGCTCAGCGTCTCCCCGCCTCTGCGGTTTCTTTTAATATCCCGCTTTTGCGCCACCAATATTTTCAATGGGGTGCCAGGTTGTTTTAATTTCCTGGAAGTCCATGATGAAATAAGGAGATTGGGCAGCATCTGTAAACCATTTTACTTTATCATACAGGATAACGCGTTTTACATTCATGGCTGACTTTTCCCTGATCATTTGTTGGGTTGCAGCATCGGGTTCACAATATGCGGTTGCATTTACATCCATGTGGTCGGCGAAAAAAGTAACCAACTCTGAAACCTTTCCTGTAAGAATATTTACCACACCATCGGGCAGGTCAGAACTATTGAGTACTTCAGCGAAAGTAACTGCACAAAGCGGTTTTGTATTTGATGCCAGTACAATACAGGTATTGCCTCCGGCGATGATGGGAGCGATCAACGATACCAGTCCGAGCAATGAATCCTGCTGCGGAGCAATGGCTGCAACCACACCAGTGGGTTCAGGTACCGAGAAATTAAAGTGCGGGGATGCTACGGGGTTAACGGAACTGTATAGCTGCTGAAATTTATCGCACCATCCGCTGTAATAGATCAGGCGGTCGATGGCAAGGTTCACTTCTTTTTCTGCCTCAACCTTGCCGGCATCCTGTTTCATCAGTTCATCAATGAACTGTGCTTTTCTTCCTTCCAGCATTTCAGCAATACGGTATAAGATCTGTCCGCGGTTGAACGCAGCCCTTCCACTCCATCCGCCGAAAGCATTTCTTGCAGATCCAACTGCGTCCCTGAAATCTTTTCTTGAACCGAGGCATACATTTGCAAGTTTTTCCTGCTTTTTATTTGTTGCAATATAATACCTGCCCGACTCAGTTCTTGGGAACTGTCCGCCGATGTAGATCTTGTATGTTTTAAGAACTTCGAGTCTTTTTTCAGTTGTAGCCATGATAATGGTTCGTTTAAGTAGCCTCACCCCAACCCCTCTCCCGTGGAGAGGGAACTCGGATAGGGCTTTTTATATTTCAATGTGTAAAATCAATTAGTTATTTTCTGTTACATAATCTACACTCATATCTTCTCCTTCTCCTCTCCCCACGGGGGGAGAGATAGAGAGGGGCTGCTTTAAACAATATTTACGTATGCAGATAACCCATGCAACCCACCTTCTCTTCCATAACCGCTTTCTTTATATCCACCGAATGGTGAAGTGGGATCAAATTTATTAAAGGTATTCGCCCAAACCACCCCGGCCCTGAGTTTGGTGGTCATGTTGAATATCTTAGAACCCTTATCTGTCCATACTCCTGCGGAAAGTCCGAATGGTGTATTGTTTGCTTTTTCGATCACTTCATCATCTGTTCTGAAACTTTGGATGGCCAGCACCGGGCCAAATATTTCTTCCTGTGCAATACGGTTCGATTGTGCCACATTGGTAAAGATCGTTGGTCTGCAGAAAAATCCCTTGCGTGGTATTGAGCAGGAGCTCTGGTACATTTCTGCACCTTCCTGCTGGCCGATCTTAATATACTTATTAATGATATCCAACTGCTGCCTGGAGTTGATAGCGCCGATATCTGTGTTCTTATCCAGGGGATCACCTACGATCATGGTTTCCAGCCTGTCTTTTAATTTGCGTACCACTT
>Ga0209023_10004445_pt1 | contig 15934 bp, 14 predicted proteins | sample LakOneMetagenome_FD_187468 | JGI IMG/M metagenome (GOLD analysis project Ga0209023, IMG submission 187468) | Freshwater and sediment microbial communities from Lake Erie, Canada (SPAdes) (version 2) | ecosystem: Environmental > Aquatic > Freshwater > Lentic | place: Lake Erie, Canada... | reverse complement strand
CCGAGATCCACCACGCGTTGCCGCGGCTCGGGCTGGCGACCAGCGTCCATCTGCTGAGCCAGGTGTTCGGCGCGCGCTTCCTGTTCATCTTCGATGGCTTCGAGGCGGTCCTGTCGTCGACGAACCGCGAGGCGCGCGACGAACTGCTCGACGAACTGGTGGAGTTGCTCAATCGCCCGGTCGCGGCGAACCTGCTGATCGCACTGCGTCGCGATGCCGAGCCGCAGCTGGCGCCGCTGCTGGCACGCGTCGAGGATGCCGACGACGCGATGGCCCGGCTGGTCGCGCCCGGGGCTGCGAACGTGCCGGCCTTGCCGCGCGCCTCGATGATCGCGTGCTCGCCGGCGCCATCGACACCGACACCGACACCGACACCGACAGCATCGACTCCGCCCATCGGCTGGATCGCTGCGCTGATGGCGGCCTGTGCGCTGACCGCGACGCTCGGGGGATTCGCACTGTGGCACGACGGATCGCCCGAGTCGCTGCCGATGCCGCGGTCAATCGCGGCCCCGTCCGCCGCCGCCGTGCCCGCGCTGGAACTGCGGGTGGCGCGCGAGGGATCGGCGCTGCCGCGCCTGCCGATCGAACTCGCGCGCAGCCTGCGCGCGAGCGGGCCGATCGATCTGCATGTCCACGCGGTGGCCGGCACGGCGGCGCTTGGGGACGCGCCGCTGCCCGGCCCCGCCGGGCTCGCGCTCGCCCGCTACGACGAACTGCAAGCCGCCGCGGCCGGCGAGCCTCGGCCGGCCCTGAGCATCGTCGCGCCGCTGTATCGCGAGGAGATCCAGGTCGTCGTGCGCAGCGACTCGCCGTGGACCGCGCTGCACGAGATCCAGGATCGGCGCATCAACATCGGGCGCCCCGGTGGCAGCCGCGCGATCGCCGGCGCGACGCTGTATCGGCAGATGTTCGGCCGCGAGATCGCGCGCAGCGTCGCAGGCGATCTCGATGCGCCGGCGGCGCTGTCGCAGTTGCTGGCGGGTGATTCGCTCGATGCGGTGCTGCTGGTCTCCGCCGGCGTCGCGCCGGCGTTGGGCGCATTGCCTGCACGCGCACGCGCCGCGTTGCGAACGCTGCGCGCTGACCCGACCGACCCCGCGACGCGCCGGGCGCTGCAGCACTGGCTGCCCGCAACCCTGGACGACGCGCTCGCCACGCCGACGCTCGCGTCGCTGCAGTTCCTGATCGTCCGCGGCACGCCGGACGACGCCCAGTCCGCCGCCATCACCGCGATGACACGCACGCTGTGCCAACGCCTGCCCGCCTTGCAGCGCGACGGCGATCCGAAGTGGCGCGACGTGCGCCCCGGCTTGCAGTTGCCCACGCCCTGGCCCGAAGCACCCGCTGCCGCAGTCGCCTGGCGCGACTGCGCTTCTTCCCCCGCCTCAACGCAAGGAGCCCGCCCGTGAACACCATCGTCCGCATCCGCATCGCCGCCCTGGCGGCCCTGTGCAGTACCGCCGGCTCGGCGCACGCCGCCGAGGGCGCCGTCGAGAAAGTCAGCGTGCGCGCCGTCGCGCATTTCGACTTCGCACGCAGCGGCATCCGCCCGACCGACCAGCGCGCACTGCTGGCCGACGTGGGCAGGATGAAGGACGTCACCTGGCAGTCGGTGACGGCCACCGGCCACACCGACAGTGTCGGCCCGTCCGAGGTCAACCAGCGGCTCTCGAGCGAGCGCGCACGGGCGGTGAAGTCCTACCTCGTCGGGCAGGGGCTGACGCCGGAGATGATCGCCGCCGACGGCAAGGGGGCGGCCGCGCCGGTCGCGGACAACGCGTCGCGCTCCGGCCGCGCGAAGAATCGCCGCACCGAGATCGAATTCCAGGGCGTGCGCAACGCGTCGAAGTAGACCGCCGCGGCGTCAGAGCAGGCCGCTCATCGCCTGCGCCGCCGCCTGCAAGGCGGGCAAGCGCGCGACCGCGTCCGCCAATGTCAGCCGCGCGACCGGCGCGTGCACCGCGATCGCGGCGCGGCTCGCCGCGTCCGCGCCGCGCACCGGCACCGCGACCGCGATCAGTCCCGCGATGAATTCCTCGCGATCGCTCGAATAGCCCTGCTCGGCGATGCGATCGCATTCGACGCGCAGGCTCTTCGCCGAGGCGATCGTGTTGCGCGTCATCTTCGGCAACGGCAGTTGCGCGATCAAGGCGTCGCGTGCCGCCAGCGGCATCTGCGCGAGGAACAGCTTGCCGCTCGCGGTGCAATGCAGCGGCACGTGCGAGCCGACGTCCAGCGTCAGGCGCAGCGGCCACTGCGCCTCGACGCGGTCCAGGTAGAGCACCTGGGTGCCATCGAGCGTCGTGAAGTTGCAGGTCTCGCCGACCTGCGCGACCAGCGCCGCCAGCACCTCGTGGCGCAGCCCGCGCACGACGCCGTGGTTCAGCGTGTCGAACGCCAGCCGGCGCAGCGCCGGGCCGACGATGAACGCGCGCTCGTCGACATCGCGCGCGAGAAAGCCGGCGTTCGACAACTGCATGCAGATGCGGTGCGCCGTGCCCTTGGGCAGCCCCAGGCGCGCCGCGAGATCGGCCAGCGGTAGCGCGCGGCCCTCGTTCGCCAGCAGCGACAGCAGGCGCAGACTGCGCTCGGCCGAGGAGCCGGTGGCGCCCTCCGGTTCGTCGGCCGGCGCGGCTCGCGGCGGCGGCATCTTCTTCGTGGCCATGCGGGTAAACGTTGAAAACGGAACGTTGTGTTCCGAAAAAATGAGCCGTACGATGCGACGCGTCCGGTCCCGAAAGTGGATCGCATTGTTCCACTTTCCTTCGAAAGCATGGATCAGGAATTCGACTACATCGTCGTCGGGGCCGGTTCTGCCGGTTGCGTGCTCGCGGGCCGGCTGAGCGAAGACCCGGCCACGCGCGTGCTGCTGCTCGAGGCCGGGCCGCCGGACAAGTCGATCTGGATCCACCTCCCGATCGGCTACGGCAAGACGATGTGGAGCGACGCGGTCAACTGGCGCTATTCGACCGACCCGGACCCGAACATGAACGGCCGGCGCATCTACTGGCCGCGCGGCAAGACGCTCGGCGGCTCGAGCGCGATCAACGGCCTGATCTACATCCGCGGGCAGCGCGAGGACTACGACCACTGGGCGGCGATCGGCAATGCCGGCTGGGGTTACGACGACCTGCTGCCCTGCTTCATCCGCAGCGAAGGCAACCAGCGCGGCACATTCGCGCTGCATGGCGGCGCCGGGCCGTTGAAGGTCTCGGACATCGGCGCGCCGCACGAACTGATCGAGGCCTTCATCGCCGGGGCGCGCGAGATCGGCGTGCCGCGCACCGACGACTTCAACGGCCCCCGCCAGGAAGGCGCGGGCTACTACCAGCTGACGACCCACCGCGGCTGGCGCTGCAGTGCCGCCGACGCGTACCTGCCGCCGGCCGTGCGGCGACGATCGAACCTGCGCATCGAGACCGGTGCGTTCGCCGCCGGGGTCGTGATGAACGGAACCCGCGCGGTCGGCGTGCGCTACCGCCAAGGGGGCGCGATGAAGACCGCGCGCTGCAGCGCCGAGGTGCTGCTCAGCGCCGGGTCGATCCAGTCGCCCCAGTTGCTGCAGCTCTCGGGCATCGGGCCGAGCGCGCTGCTGCAGCAGCACGGCATCGGCGTCGTCGTCGACGCGGCCGGTGTCGGCGAGAACCTGCAGGACCATCTGCAGATCCGACTCACCTACGAGTGCACCCGACCGATCACGACCAACGACCAGCTCAACTCGTGGCTCGGCAAGGTGAAGATCGGCTGGCAGTGGCTCGCGTCGCGCAGCGGGCCGCTGGCGGTCGGCATCAACCAGGGCGGTTGCTTCATGCGCGCGCTGCCCGACGAGGCGCGCACGCCGGACATCCAGTTCCACGTCGCCACGCTGTCGGCCGACATGGCCGGCGGCCAGGTGCATCCGTACTCGGGCTTCACGATGTCGGTGTGCCAGTTGCGGCCCGAGTCGCGCGGGCACATCCGGATCCGCTCCATCGATCCCTTCGAACCGCCGGAAATGCAACCCAACTACCTCGCGACCGAGCTCGACCGCCGCACCGCGGTCGCGGGCGTGAAGGCGGCGCGCGCGATCGCGGGATCGAGCGCGATGCGGCCGTACGTGAAGCGCGAAGTCAAGCCCGGTCCCGACGCGCGCGACGACGACGCTCTGCTCGAGTTCTGCCGCAACACCGGCGCGACGATCTTCCACCCGAGCGGCACCTGCCGCATGGGCCCCGACGCCGCGGCCGTCGTCGACACGCGCTTGCGGGTCAACGGCACGCACGGCCTGCGCGTCGTCGACTGCTCGGTGATGCCGACGCTGGTCTCGGGCAACACCAACGCGCCGGCGATCGCAATCGCCGAGAAGGCGGTCGACCTGATCCGCGAAGACCGGCGACGGGCGGCACCGATCGCGACGACGGGCACCGTGCGGACGACGACGACCGCGACATCGACATAGGCGAGGAACAACCGCAAACGAGGAGACTGGCGATGACGACGAATGCACCCGACGAACGCGCGATCCGGCGCGTCGTGACCTCCGCGCTCGTGGGCGCGAGCATCGAGTGGTACGACTTCTTCCTGTACGGCGTGGTCGCCGGCATCGTGTTCAACAAGCTCTACTTTCCGGCGAGCGACCCGATCGTCGCAACGCTGCTGGCCTACACGACCTTCGCGGTCGGCTTCGTCACCCGGCCGCTCGGCGGCGTGATCTTCGGCCACTTCGGCGACAAGATCGGGCGCAAGAGCATGCTGATCATGACGCTGATGATCATGGGCGTGGCGACGTTCCTGATCGGCCTGGTGCCGACCTACGCGCAGATCGGCGTCGCCGCACCGCTGCTGCTGCTGCTGCTGCGCGTGCTGCAGGGCATCGGCCTGGGTGGTGAGTGGGGCGGCGCGGTGCTGATGGCCTACGAGTACGCGCCGAAGGAGCGGCGTGGCTACTACGCCTCGTTGCCGCAGATCGGCCTGGCGATCGGGCTGTGCCTGGCCTCCGGCGTGGTCGCGCTGCTGTCTTCGTTGCTGACCGACGAGCAGTTTCTCGCGTGGGGCTGGCGCGTCGCGTTCCTGATCTCGGGCGTGATGGTGGCGGTCGGCATGTACATCCGGCTCAACGTGCAGGAGACGCCGGAGTTCGCGGCGCTGAAGGCACGCAACGCGGAGTCGCGCATCCCGTTCATGGACATGCTGCGCCGCTACCCCGGCAACGTGCTCAAGGGCATGGGCGCGCGCTACATCGACGGCGTGTTCTTCAACATCTTCGGCGTGTTCTCGATCGCCTACCTGACGAACACGCTGAAGATCAGCCGCACGCAGGCATTGATCGGCGTGATGGCCTCGGCGCTGGTGATGATCGTGACGATCCCGTACTTCGGGCGCCTGTCGGATCGCATCGGCCGGCCGAAGGTCTACATGTGGGGCTCGCTGATCACCGCGCTGGCCTCGTTCCCGGCGTTCTGGCTCATGACGCACAGCGGCGGCAACGTGATGCTCGTGTGGCTCGCGATCATCATCCCGTTCGGCATCCTGTACGCCGCGGTCTACGGCCCGGAGGCGGCGCTGTTCTGCGACCTGTTCGACGCGAAGGTGCGCTACACCGGCATCTCGTTCGTCTACCAGTTCTCCGGCATCTTCGCGTCGGGCATCACGCCGATCGTCGCCACCGCGCTGCTCAAGTCGGGCGGCGGCGAGCCGTGGCAGATCTGCATGTACGTGCTGTTCGCCGGCGTGGTCTCGGCGATCTGCGCGGCGCTGATCGGGCGCGCCGCGCCGGTCGGAGCGGGCTACGCCGCGGCGCGCTGACCCGGCAGGCCGAGGCGGTCGACGGACAGGTACTGCTGGCGATAGACCTCGAACGGCAGCGTGTCGGCCGCCTCGATGCGTTGGCGTTCCTCGATCGAGGCCTGCGCCATCCGCACGAAGCGGTTCTGCGTCGCGTCGGCGTACGGCAGCGCCAGCAGCGCGCCTTTGGTCTGCTGCGACTGCGCACGGACGAACTCGATGTAGGAGTGATCGAAGTCGCGCGCAATCGTCGCGAGCACGTGCGCCGACGGCGCGGCCGCGGGCTCACCGATCACGATCCAGGCCTGCATCAGCGCGTCGCGGTGCTTGCGCCCGCCGTCCAGCGCATCGAGCGCGTCGGCGATCGGCTCGCACTCCCGAAGGATCTGCGCGCCCCAGTCGCTGAGCGCCACGTCGCTGGCGCCGCGCTGCAGCAGCAGCCCCGGCTCGCGCCCGCGCGACGCGGTCAGCAACTGGTTGCGCGACAGCGCCGCGATCTCGGCGGGCGTGTCGGGCGGGCTGTCGCTGAGCAGGCAGTGCAGCAGGAAGACATCCAGAAAGCTCATCGTCTTCGCGTTGATGCCGACCGGCTCGAACGGATCGAGATCCATGCAGCGCACCTCGACGTACTCGACGCCGCGTTCGCGCAGCGCGTGCAGCGGCCGCTCGCCGGGGCGGATCACGCGCTTGGGCCGGATCGTGCCGTAGAACTCGTTCTCGATCTGCAGCAGGCTCGTCGCGAGCTGGTTGTATTCGCCGCCCGGGTTGTGGACGCCGATCGCGTCGTAGGCCGGGTACGGCCGTGTCAGCGCGTCTTGCAGCGAAGCGCCGTAGCTGTCCAGGCTGTTGTAGCTCACCGCCAGCGACGCCTGCGCATCGCTTTGGTAGCCGAGCCGCCCCATGCGCAGCGACGTGCCGTGCGGCATGTGCAGCGTGCCGCCGCCGTTGAACGGCTGGAGCTCGTGCGCGCGGCCGGCGACGAAGCTCGAACACAAGGCCGGCGAGGCGCCGAACAGGTACAGCAACAGGAACGAGTGGCGCCGGAAGTTGCGGATCAGCCCGAAGTACTCGTCGCTCGTCACGCCCGGCATCGACCAGTTGTAGTGGATGCCCGAGATCGTCTGCATGCGCCGGCCGTAGCGGTGGCTCAGGCCCATGCGGTACACGCTCTTGGCGCGGCCGACGTTGGAGGTGCCGTAGCGCCCGATCGGGATGTTCTCGTCCGCCGGCAGCCCGCACGGCATGCTCGAGACCCACAGCATTTCGTCGCCGCCGGCCTCCAGCACGCGGTAGGCGAACTGGTGGATCTGCGTCAGCTCGTCGACCGCACCCTGGGCGCTCGCATGCACGCCGGTCACGAATTCGAGCTGCGATTCGCTGAAGTCGGTCGTGATGCGCTCGTGCGTGAGCGCCGAACCCATCGCGCTCGGATGCGGCGTCAGCGCGAGATGGCCGTCCGGCAACGCGCGCAGGCTTTCCTTCTCGACGCCGCGCCGCATGCCGCCGAGCCGGGCCGCCGTGAGGGCCCGTAATTTATCGTTCAACCCGCTCATGCGGCGCTCCTAAATCTGTCTCCCGGCGCGCACGGTAACAGAGGCGGACGCGCCGCGCTTGTTACAGGCGATTGAGCGCAGGCCACGCCGTCACGGCACCGGCGGTGGCAGCGTGTGGCACTCTTCGAAGAGACGGATGTGGCAGTGTGCGCAGATGTTGCGATCGAGCCGGTCGAAGATCGTCGCGATCGCGGCACGCTTGGTCGGGAAGACGTGGTCGCGCCCGAGGTCGCCGATGAAGCCGATGTGCTCCCACAGCTCGAGCACCGGCGGCCGCGGCCGATGGAAGTACAGGTCGCCGCCCATCGCCCGGCGCTTGCGCAGTTCGTCCCACCACAGCTCGGCCGCGGGCAGGTCGATGAAGTTCATGCTCTTGGCCATCACCAGCAGGTGCTTGGGCGCATCGGTCGGCGCGCGCAGGTCGCGCAGGTGGTCGGCGACGTGCGGCAGCGCGCCGAAGTAGACCTCGCCTTCCATGCGGATCATCTTCAGTTGCGGACATTCGGGGTGCGCGGCCGGCACGTCGGCGCGCACCACGAACGGCCGCTCGCTCGTGCTGCCCGGCTCGACCCGTTTGTCGAAGCCCATCACGCGCACGAAAGGCCTGGAGGTGCGGTACAGGTACGTCACGAGCGACAGGATCGTGCCGAGCAGGATCGCCATCTCGATCCGGATCGTCATCGTCGCCAGCGCCGTCACCGCGGCGATCGCGAAATCGGGCCGGCTCTGGGTCCACAGGCGCTGCCAGCCGGGGATGTCGAACAGCGACCACGCGACCACGAGCAGCAGCGCGGCAATCGCCGGCATCGGGATCAGCGCCAGCAGCGACGAGGTGAACGCGATCAGGATCAGCAGCAGCACCGATGCGAACACTGCAGCCAGCGGCGTGCGCGCGCCGGCCTCGAAATTCGGCATCGAACGATTCAGCGAGCCGCAGGACACATACGACGAGAAGAAGCCGCCGACGATGTTCGACAGGCCCTGGCCGCGGAACTCGCGGTTCGCGTCGATCGCCTGACCCGAGCGCGCCGCGACCGCTTTCGCGATCGAGATCGACTGGCCGAGCGCGACGATCGTCAGCGCGAACGCGATCGACATCAGCTCGGGCAGGCTCGTGATCGCGACGCCGGGCCAGTGGAAGCGCGGAATGATGGCCGGCACCGGCCCGACGTCGGCCACCGTGCCCCAGATCGGGCCGGGCGCGATGAAGCGGTTGAAGGCCACCCCGACGGCCGTGCCGACCACCAGCGCGATCAGCATGCCGGGCCAGCGCGGCCAGGCCCGACGGAACACCAGCACGGTCGCCAGCGTCGCAGCGCCGACCAGCACCGCGGCCGGGTTGGTCACGACGACGCGCTCGGCCAGGTGCACCAGCAACGCGCCGGTGCCGTGCTTCAGCGGCGTCGGCAAGCCGAGCAGATCGGTCAGCGAATGCAGCGCGATCAGCGCCGCCGCGCCGCTCATGAAGCCGCGCAACGCGCTCGGCGAGATGAAATTCGCCAGGCCGCCCAGGCGCAGCACGCCGATCAGCCATTGCATCACGCCGACCAGCACCGTGACCGCGAGCGCAAGCTGGATGTAGGCGGGCGAGCCGACCACCGCCAACGGTGCCAGGGTCGCGAACAGCGCGAGCGAATTCGCGTTCGTCGGCCCCGAGACCACATGCCAGCTCGAGCCGAACAATGCGGCGATCGCACACGGCACGATCGCGGTGTACAGACCGTACTCGGGCGGCAAGCCGGCGAGCGTCGCGAACGCAAAGCCCTGCGGCAGCACCAGCAATGCACCCAGCATGCCGGCGATCACATCGGCCCGCAGCGTCGTTCGATCCACCTGGCGGACCCAGGGGCCGAGCAGGCGCGCGAGAAGTTCCGTCATGGGTGCCTATTGTGACGTTGCGACCACGCTCATTCCAACGCTGCCGCGGCATGCTGCGCGTGCGAGCCCCGCCCCGATCCGCTTCCGAAGGAGAACTGTGATGACCGACACCCGCTACCACGCCGGCATGCGCGCCCTGCAGGACCGCTTCGACTGTCGTCGCCTGGCCGACCGGCTCGACGAGCATCTGGGCCGCGCGGCATTCAACGAGCAGGACAAGGCCTTCATCGAAAGTCGACCGCTGTTCTTCCTCGCCACCGCCGATGCCGAGGGTCGGCCCGACTGCTCGCACAAGGGCGGCGCGCCGGGCTTCGTGCGCGTGAGCGGGCCCGGCGAACTCGAGTTCCCCAGCTACGACGGCAACGGCCAGTTCCGCAGCCTGGGCAACGTCGTCGTCAACGATGCCGTCGGGCTGCTGTTCATCGACTTCGAGTCGCCGCGGCGGCTGCGCGTCAACGGCCACGCCAGCCTGCTCGACGATCCCGAGGCCCTGGCGCGCCACCACGGCGCGCAACTGGTCGTGCGTGTGCGCGCCGCGCGCATCTTCCCGAACTGCCCCCGCTACATCCACCAGAGCGCCGGCGCCCGGCTCTCGGCCGACGTGCCCCGACCCGGCCACGAGCCACCGGCGGCGGCCTGGAAGTCGATGGCCATCGTCGCCGACGTGTTGCCGCGCACCGCGACGAGCTGACCCCGGCGCCCTCGTTCGGCGCCGTGTTCTCCGGTACCATGCCGCCGCCATGCAACGCCGCGAGCTCATCGTCCGTGCCGCCCTGGCCGCAAGCTCCGGCAGCGCGTGGGCGCAGGCGCCGCGGGTGGCGCGGATCGGCATCCTCACGCCCAATCTGCAGCAACCGCGTGTGGCAGGCGTGATCCAGGCCCTGGGCGAGCTGGGGTACCAACAGGGTCGCAATCTGGTGATCGAGGTGCGCTCGGCCGACGATGCGCCCCAGCGGCTCGAAGCGCTGGCGGCTGAACTCGCGCGCCTGCCGGTGGATGTCATCGTCGTGGTGCAGTCGCCGGCCGCACTGGCGGCCCGGCGCGCCACCGCCAGCGTTCCGATCGTGATGTCCGGCGCTGCGATCGACCCGGTCGCGGGCGGGCTGGCCAAGTCGCTCATCCGACCGGGCGGCAACGTCACCGGCGTCGTCGGACTGGGGGCGGACCTTGCCGCCAAGGCGCTCGACCTCGTGCGCGAACTGCGTTCGCCGACGCGCCGCATCGGCGTGCTCGCCAACGCCACCGACCCGTTCACGCCGGCGCTGCTGGAGATACTGCAGCAGGCCGCGCGCGGCTTGGAGATCGAGCTGCGCATGGCGCAGGTGCGCGCGCTCGACGACTACGCGGCGGCATTTGCGGGCTGGTCCGCGGCGCGCGTCGACGCCGCGTTCGTGCAACCCAGCCTGGTGCTCGACAAGGCGATCGAGCACGCCGCGATGCACCGGCTGCCCTCGTTCTCGTTCGTGCGCGCGTTCGCGTCGAACGGCGGGCTGTTGAGCTATTCGGCCGACTTCCGCGAAGGCTCGCAGCGCACGGCGTCGTACATCGATCGCATCCTGAAGGGCGCCGATCCCGGGCAACTACCGATCGAGCAACCCACGAGTTTCGAGCTGGTGCTCAATCGGCGCACGGCCAAGGCACTGGGCATGACGATCCCCCAGTCGCTGCTGCTGCGGGCCACCGACGTGATCGACTGACCCGCGCGGCGCTCGTCTCTGCCGCTACGTCTTCTTCGGGTCGGCGCCGGCGGTGGGCTCCTTGGGCGGTTGCGGGCGCGATTGCTTCTTGCGATCCTTCGCCCGCTTCTGCTTCTGTCTCCGGACGGCCCGGTCCTTGTCTGCGCTCATGGTCGGTCTCGGTTGAGTGGTGAGAGTGTCGGCACGCGGGTGCCGCGCCCGGTTGTACCACTCATCGCCGATCACGCTCAGTACACCGCGGTGACCGGCCCCGCCCCCGGCGCACCCCGCGCCTCCTCGATCGCCGCCTTCAAGTCCGCGAGATAGCGCTCCACGACCGGCTCGTGCGTCAGGTTCAGCATCAGGTGGATGCCGTCCGGATGCTTCACGTAGCCCATCAGCCAGCCGCGTTTGAGCAGGCCGTGCCCGATCGCGGCGATGTCGTGCGTCGGTGAACCATACGCCACGATCGACAGTGCGGGTCGGCCGAGCACCTGCAGGCCGAGCGCCTGCACGCCGCGCTCGATCGCGCGGCGCGTGTCGAGCACGCGCCGCGTCACGCGCAGGTAGCCGTCGACGCCGAGGTAGTGCATCACCGCCCACGCGGCGGCGATCGCACCGCCGGCGCGTGTGCCGACCAGCGTGTGGGTCGCGTACTGGCCGCGCGGCCAGTTGTCGAAGTGGTAGGCCATCTGCTTGAACGCCGCATCGTCGGCGAAGAACAGCGTCGAGGCGCCCTTCGCCGCATAGCCGTACTTGTGCAGATCGGCCGAGATCGAGGTCACGCCGGACACGCTGAAGTCGAACCCCGGCAGCTCGACGCCGAGCATGCGCGCGAACGGCGCGAAGTAGCCGCCGACGCAGGCGTCGACGTGCATCCACAAGCGCTGCCGGCGCGCGATCGCGGCGATCTCCGGGATCGGGTCGACCACGCCATGCGGATACGCCGGTGCGGAGCCGACGAGCATCACCGTGTCCGGCGTGATCGCGGCCTGCATCGCGTCCGGGTCGGCGGTGAAATCGGCGCGCAGCGGCACGCGGATCGTCTTCAGGTCGAGGAAGTGCGCGGCCTTGTCGAAGGCCGGGTGGGCGCTGTGCGCGAGCACGATGTTCGGCGTGCCGAGTTGCGGACGCGCCTTGCGCGCACTGTCGCGCGCGGCCTTGACCGCGAGGAAGATGCTCTCGGTGCCGCCGGTCGTCATCGCACCGCGCGCGGCCTCGCCGCCGTTCAGCAACGCCAGCCCCATCGCGACGACCTCGGATTCGAACTTTGCCAGGCTCGCGAACGCACGCAGCCCGAGTCCGTTCTCCGAGAAGTACATCAGGTAGGCCTTCTTGGCGACCTCCAGCACGTCGTCGCCGGCGTAGTGGATGAATGCCGGCGCGCGGCCGTTTCGCCAATCGACGTCATGCGCGTTGGCGGCGGCGAGTTGCGGTTCGATCTCGTCCCACGGCAGGCCGTTCTCAGGGAGTGTCTTGGTCGTCATCGCCGTCAGCCTTCCTTCCCGCCCCAGTGCACCACCCGGTTCTCGACCGCGCGCGCGATCAGGTCCAGCCCGTAGCCGAGCACCGCCATGATCAATGCGCCGACCAGCACGACGTTGGTCAGCAGAAAATCCGACGCCGACATCGCCATGTAGGCGATGCCCGCGCTGGTCGCGATCATCTCGGCACCGACCAGCATCGTCACCCCGAGCCCGATGCTGACGCGGATGCTCGTGAAGATCCCCGGCAGGCTGGCCGGAAAGATCACGCGCCTGAAGATCATCAGGCGCGACGCACCGAGCGCCAGCGCCGCCTGCACCTTGCGCTGGCCGACGCCGCGCACTGCCTGCATCGCGCTGATCGACAGGATCGGAAACAGCGCCAGCACGATGATCACGACCTTGGCGACCTCGCCGATGCCGAACCAGATGATGAGCAGCGGCAGCAGCGCCAGCTTGGGCATCGGCCGCGTGATCTCGATCGGCGGGTCGAGCACCGCCTTGACGGTCTCGTTCATCCCCATCCACAGCCCGAGCGGCACCGCGACGAGCACGGTGAGCACGAACGCCACGCCGAAGCGGAACAGGCTGATGCCGAGGTGGAACCACAGCGTCTTGCCCTGGTAGCCGTTCTTCATCAGCGTCAGGAAGGTGTCGTAGACCGCGCCCGGCGACGGCAGGAACAGCGCCGCGACCAGCGGCTTGCCGTTGATCGGCAGCGTCACGATCCACCACAGCGCGAGCAGCGCGACGAACGACCCGAGGTTGATCCAGCGCGAGCGCCCTGGCCGGACGTGGGCGCCGCCGTGCAGGCCGTTGCCGCTCATCGCGCGTCCTCCTGGCGCTGCGCGGTCAGCGCCTCTTCGCGCAACAGGCGGAAGATCTCGGCCTTCATGCGCACGAAGTCGGTGCTGGCGACCACCGCTGGGTCCTTGGCAAGCGCGAACGTCGGTGCGAAGCGCGCCTTGATGCGGCCGGGTCGGGCCGACATCACGACGATGTCGGTCGCGAGGAACAACGCCTCCTCGATGCTGTGGGTGATCCACAGCACCGTCTTGCGCGTGGCCTGCCAGATGCGCTTGATCTCCTCCTGCAGCAGCTCGCGCGTCTGCGCGTCCAGCGCGGCGAACGGCTCGTCCATCAGCAGGATTTCCGGATCGTTCGCGAGCGCGCGCGCGATGCCGACGCGCTGCTGCATGCCGCCCGAGAGCTCGTAGGGATAGCGCTTGGCGAAGCCGGTCAGGCCGACCATCTCGATGTAGCGGTCCGCGATGCGGCCGGCTTCCTCCTTGGGCTTGCCGATCGCCAGCGGCCCGAACGCGACGTTGTCGCGCACGCTCATCCAGGTGAAGAGGGCGCCCTGCTGGAACACCACGCCGCGGCGCGGATCGGGCCCCTGCACCGGCGCGCCGTCCATCGACGCATGCCCGGTGGTCGGGCGTTCGAACCCGGCCAGGATGTTCAGCAGCGTGCTCTTGCCGCAGCCCGACGGGCCCACGAGGCAGACGAAGGCGTTCTCGGCGATGTCCAGCGTCAGCGGCTCCAGCGCCTGGACCGCGTCCGCGCCGCTGCCGAATCGCTTGGAGACCTCGTCGAACCTCGCCTTGATGACCACGGTCGGGCCGGCGGACGGTTCAGGCGAGCTGCGCGACGAAGCTGCTGTCGATCAGCCCGTTCAGATCCTTGGGCAGCGCGTTGATCTGGCCGGTCTCCTTCAGGAAGTCGGCCTGCACCTGCAGCGTCTTCACGACCGTCGAGTTCTTCTCGCCCGGCTTGCCGAGCCACTTCGCGGTCACCTGCTCCTTGGCCGGCACCGGATAGAAGGTGTTCAGCGAGCGCATCACCGCGGCCTCGTCGACGCCGAGGAACTTGGTCATCGTGTCGACCACGTCCTTCGGATTGCTCTTGAACATCGCCGCGAGCTGCTCGAAGTCGCGCAGGAACGCGAGCACGAGATCGGGGTTCTGCTTCTTGAATTCGTCGCGCACCAGGAACGCGTCGAACATCACGAGGCCGGTCGCGTTTAGGTCGCCGGTCTTGAAGATCACGGTGCCCGCGTCTTCGACCAGCTTCGGGATCACCGGCACCCAGATGTAGCTCGCGTCGATCTCGCGCCGCGTCCAGGCCGAGGCGATCGTGTCGGCGCGCATGTTGATGAGCTGCACGTCGTTCTGGCCCAGGCCCGCCGTCTTCAGCGCGGCCAGCGCCGCGAAGTGCACCGAGGTGTTGAACGGCAGCCCGACGCGCTTGCCCTTCAGGTCGCCGAGCTTCTTGATGTTGGCGCTGTTCTGCACCACCAGCGCCTCGCTGTCGATGATGTTCTTGTAGATGTAGACGAGCGAGGCCTGCACGCCATTCGCGTAGCCGACCACCATCGGGCTCGAGCCGAGGTTGCACATGTCCAGGCTGTTGCCGGCGATCGCCGAGATCACCTCGGAGCCGGCGCGCACGGTGACGAAGTCGACCTTGGTGTTGGCACCGAAGGTCTTGGCCATCGAGCCCTTCGCGCGGATGTAGTTCTGCACATCGATGCTGCCGAACGTGCCGAGATTGACCTGCTTGCTTTGCGCCAGGGCGTGGCCGGCGCCGAGCAGCGAGGCGCTGCCGACGAACATGTTCGCGGCGGTCAGCGCGAAGTCGCGACGGGACAGATTCAGCTTCATGGATGGTGCTCCTCTTTGTTGTTCAATGCGAACGGCCGACTACATGCGCCCCTTCCACGGCACGAGCCGGCGCTCGATCCAGCGCATCAGCAGATCGAACATGTAGGCCACGACGCCGATCACGACGATGCCCATGATGACGATGTCGGTGCGCAGGAAGTTCGACGCGTTCAGCACCATCTGCCCGAGCCCGACGTTGGCCGCGACCATCTCGGCGGCCACCAGCGTGGTCCAGCCGAAGCCGATCGCAATGCGCATGCCGATCAGGATGTCGGGCAGCGCCGAGGGCAGGATCACGTGGCGGATCACCTGCCAGTAGCTCGCCCCCATCGAGTACGCCGCGTTGATCTGCTCCTGCGAGGCGCTGCGCATGCCCGCGCGCGCGGCCAGCGCCAGCGGCGCGAAGCAGCTCAGGAAGATCAACAGCACCTTGGGCAGCTCGTCGATGCCGAACCAGATGATGATCAGCGGCAGGTACGCCAGCGGCGGCAGCGGCCGGTAGAACTCCAGCGGCGGATCGAAGATGCCGCGCACCACCCGGCTCATGCCCATCGCGATGCCGATCGGGATCGCCGTCACGCACGCCAGCGCGAACGCCAGGAAGACGCGGAACATGCTGGCCACGAAGTGCTGCCACAACGGCTTGTCGTTGGCCGCGCCGGTGAGGTACTCGACGAACTGCTGGAACACCGCCTGCGGCTTGGGCAGGAACAGCGGCTTGACCCAGCCCATGTTGGTGACCAGCGCCCACAGCACGATGAGCACGACCACGGTCACGACGCTGATCGTGGCGCTGTTGCCCTCGCCGGGCACGCGGAACTTGCTGGTCTTCATCGGCGCGGCCGCCCCGCCGCTGGTGGACGCCGGCGTGACCCCCGCGGGTGCGACGGCGTCAGGCATGGGCCACCTCGCGG
>Ga0209023_10004444_pt1 | contig 15936 bp, 17 predicted proteins | sample LakOneMetagenome_FD_187468 | JGI IMG/M metagenome (GOLD analysis project Ga0209023, IMG submission 187468) | Freshwater and sediment microbial communities from Lake Erie, Canada (SPAdes) (version 2) | ecosystem: Environmental > Aquatic > Freshwater > Lentic | place: Lake Erie, Canada... | reverse complement strand
ACAGCTGGTTTTTCATCACCGCGGACTATGCTTTCGGCCACGACCTCGAAAAGGATGCGACGAAATTCGTCGAGGCGGGCGGCGGCAAAGTTCTGGGCCGTGCGCGTCACCCGCTGAATTCGCCTGATTTCTCGTCCTACCTCCTGCAGGCGCAATCCTCCGGCGCCAAGGTCGTGGGTCTCGCCAACGCCGGCGCGGATACGATTACGGCGGTCAAGCAGGCGTCCGAATTCGGGCTCGCCAAATCAGGTCAGAAACTGGCCGTTCTTCTCGGCTTCATTTCGGATGTCGAAAGCCTGGGCCTGCCGGTCGCCAAGGGCATGCTGCTGACCGAACCCTTCTACTGGGATCGCACGCCGGAATCGCGTGCCTGGTCGCAGCGCTTTTTCGAGAAGTTCAAGCGCATGCCCACCGCCGCGCAGGCCGGCGTCTATTCCTCCATGATCCATTATCTCAAAGCGGTGAAGCAGGCCGGCTCGACGGATTCCGCCGCCGTCATGAAAATCATGAAGGCGACGCCGATCAAGGATTTCTTCGCCGACAACGGCGTAATCCGCGAGGATGGCCGCATGGTGCACGACATGTATCTCTTCCAGGTGAAGACGCCGGAAGAATCCAAGGGCAAGTGGGACGACTACAAGCTGGTCGCGACGATCCCGGGCGCGGATGCCTTCCTGCCGCTTTCGGAATCCAAGTGCCCGCTGGTGAAGAAGTAGAAATCGTCCCGCTCTCCCCTCTTTTGTTTTCCGAGGGAGGGGAGGGCGGCGATCAATCCGGCCAGAACCATTTCGGCGCCATCAGCACCGGGCGGTTCTGCATCTGCAGGGCGAGCGCCATGCATTTGCCGTAGCGGCGATTGACGCTGTCGGCGAAGATCGCGGTCGTCATCTTCGATTTGATCTTCACGCTCTTCAGCTGGATTCCGGGAACCTGCGCGAATGCCGGGTCCTTGCCCGTTACGCGCTTGTAGAGATCGCGCACAACGCGCCATGTCTGCGTGGCCGTAAATTCCCGCGTCTTCTCCTGCACCAGATCGCGACGCAGCGCTGCATCGTCGATGCCCAGTCGATAATGTTCGATCAGCGCGCGCAGCGCGGTCTCGCTGTTTGTCACGTCGCCCTTCACGCGCCCGACCTTGTCGTAGGAGAGCAGGTCGCCGTCCGCCGCCATCTTGTGGCCGGACAGCTTGCCCACGATCGCCTGGAAAGCCGCGTTGCGGGATGAATAGCGCCCGGCATTGTAGTCGGCGAAGCGGAAGATCTTCTGGTCGTAGCCGGTCTCGTAACCCAGCAATTGCTTCGCGCCGTAATAGAGCCCGCCGGCGCGCGTATAGAGTTTGTCGCGGATCGCATCGCTCTCGCCATGCGTGATCGGCCGCCAATGTTCGCCGCGCGCCGTATTGAGCGCGAAGGCGACCGACACCTGCATCGAACCGACGGTGGAAATCTGGTTGTATTCCTCGACCCATTTGTCGAGCAGGCCGAGATGCAGCAGGCCGTCGAGCGCTGATTTGCCCGCGCCATATTCCACCAGCGCGCGATAGGCGAGATCGAGATCGCGTTCTGTCTTCGCGGCGCGAATGCGCTTGATGAAGGAATTGCGCGCATCCGGCATGCTGCCCAGCATGTCGTAGGCCTTCGCGCCGAGGATCGGAATCCTGCCGAGTTTTTCACGCACGGCCTTGTCCGCGAGCTGGCCGAGGTTTGGCACAGTCGGATTGGCGTTGAAGCCTGATTCCTGCGAGGCGACAGCGATCACCGAGCAGATGTTTTCACGCGTGATGGGAAACTTGTTGTCGGTGAGCGCGGCAATGATGTCGTCGCCCCAACCGATCGCGTCGCGCACGCCGCCGCGCTCGTTGAGGATGAGCCGTGCGACGTCGGGAGGCGAGAAGGTTTGCGCGAAGGCTGGCGTTGCGGATGCAAGAACCGTCATTGCGAGCGCGGCGAAGCAATCCAACAGTCGCAAACCGGCTCTGGATTGCTTCGTCGCTCCGCTCCTCGCAATGACGGGCACGACTACAGCGCCCGCCAGCCGATATCGCGCCGGCAAAATCCATCGGGAAAATCGATCGCCGCGACGCCCGCATAGGCGCGGTCCCGCGCCTCGCGCACATCGGCGCCGAATCCCGTCACATTCAGAACGCGCCCGCCATTGGCGAGAATGGCGTCGCCCGCCCGCTTCGTGCCGGCATGCGTGACGACGACGCCCTCAAGCGCATTGGCCTTGTCGATGCCCTTGATCTCGCCGCCCTTCTGCGGCGAAGCCGGATAGCCTTTCGCCGCCAGCACGACGGTCAGCGCGGAGACCGGCTTCAGCGCCACGCGCGAAACATTGAGTTTTCCGCGCGCGCAAGACTCAAGCAGCGCCAGCAGATCATCCTCGATCCGCGGCAAGATCACCTGCGTCTCCGGATCGCCGAAGCGCGTGTTGAACTCGATCAGCTTCGGCCCGTCCTTGCCGATCATCAGCCCCACGAACAGAACGCCCTTGAACGGCATTCCCGCATCCGCCATCGCGCGCACCGTGGGTTCCACGATCTCGGTCATCACGCGCGACGCAATCGCATCCGTCACGACAGGCGCAGGCGAATAGGCGCCCATGCCGCCGGTGTTCGGCCCGGTGTCGCCATCGCCGACACGCTTGTGATCCTGTGCCGAGGCCAGGGCTATCGCGCGCGTCCCGTCGCACAGCGCGAAGAACGAGGCTTCCTCGCCCTCGAGAAATTCCTCCACCACGACTTCCGCGCCAGCGGCCCCGAACGCGCCCTCGAAACAGGCCGCGACAGCGTCTTCGGCTTCGGCAAGATTCATCGCGACAACGACGCCCTTGCCCGCCGCAAGTCCGTCCGCCTTCACGACGATCGGCGCGCCGTGCTGTCGGACATAGGCCAGCGCCGCATCACGATTCGAGAAACGGCCATATGCGCCGGTCGGAATTTTCGCGCGCGCGCACAAGTCTTTCGTAAAGCCTTTCGAGCCTTCGAGCTGGGCTGCGGCCTTCGACGGGCCGAATGCGGCAATGCCGGCGGCCTCCAGCGAATCGACGAGGCCTTCGACCAGCGGCTGCTCGGGCCCGACGACGACGAGTTCGATCTTCATCAGCCTGCAGAAATTCACGACAGCCGCGTGATCGGCGACATCCACGACGACGCATTCGGCGCATTCAGAAATGCCGGGATTCCCCGGCGCGCAAAAAAGCTTGGTCAGGCGTGGGCTCTTCGCCAGCGCGATGGCCAGCGCATGCTCGCGCCCGCCGGAGCCGATCAGCAATACGTTCATGGCGGCCTTCCCTGATATCGTCGCCTCATATCAGGCGCGGGCGCAAAAGTCAGGGCGGTGCGGCGCTCTCGGACCCCACCGTCGTGAAGCCCGCTTCGGCACGTTCCGCAGCGTCGGGCGCCTGCCAGATCGTCTCGATGAAATCGAACATGGGCCGCGTGACCTCGAACGCGAAGCTCTCGCCGCGCGCGGCATTGCGGGCGGCGACGCGCGCCCAGCGGGTTTCCTGGGGAGCGGCGACATAGTGGAAGCGCGCGGCAAGCCCGCGCCGCGCGGCTTCCGCAGCCGCCTGCGCCCGCGAGGCGCGCGTCAGCAGCCCGGTGTCGAACACACAAGCCACGCCCAGCGCCTGCGCCTTGCCCGCGACATCCCACATCTGCCGCCGCGCGCGTTCGACGCGCTCGTTGATGGCCGCGAAGCTTGCAGCCTTCAGATCGGGCGCGAACAGGACCTGCATCCATTCGTCGATGGAAAAGGGCAGGGCGCGCTGCGCCCGCTCGAGCTTGCGGGCATAGGTCGTCTTGCCGGCGCCGGTGGAGCCGATGATGAAATGGATGTCGGTCATTTGGCGGCTCCCGTCTGCGTGAAGGCGGGCGCAGCCAGCGCCTGCGCATGGGCGCGGATGTCGTCCGGCCAGCCGGCGATTCGTGCGGCAAAACCCGCGCCGTCGCGGGCAAACAGCGCGCGCGTGGCTTCCTCGTAGTCGGGCAGGTCGCCGCCGATCGCGTGCATGAATTTGTAGGCGGCGTCCTGCGCCCGCCGCGCCTCCTGGCGCGGATCGCGGGCGGCGGCTTCCACCAGCTTGCGCAGCGCGATCGAGGCGCCGCCAGGCTGCGCGCGCAGCCATTCCCAATGGCGCGGCAGGAGGGTCACTTCATGCGCTTCCACGCCGAGCTTCGGCCGGCCCCGGCCGCGCGCCTCCTCGGCAGGCGGCGCAAAACGAGCGCGCGCTCGGGCCGCGGCTTCCTCCGCATCGCCGCGCAGGTCGAGATCGACCAATGCGCTGCTGGCGGCGTCGAAGATCAGGATCAGCTCCGGTTTGCCGGTGGCGTCCTGCGCGGCCTGCCGCGCATGGACGGCGCGCGCGACGGCGTCGATGGGCCCCTGCGCAAAGCGCTGGGGGCCGGCGAAGGCGATGAAGGTGGGCGATTGCTGTGTCATGCCTGAGATTTATCCGGGTAAAAATACCGAGTCAATATCATCCGGGTATAAATCGCGCATGGCGACGCGCCTCCCCTTCGGCCATAATGGCGCATGGCTGAATCGCCCCCCGGCAACGCGCCCGAACTCTCGGTTTCCGAACTTGCTTCCGCCCTCAAGCGCACGGTGGAGGACCGGTTCGGCTTCGTGCGCGTGCGCGGCGAGATCTCGAATTATCGCGGGCCGCATTCCTCCGGCCACGCCTATTTCAGCCTGAAGGACCAGAACGCCCGGCTGGATGCGGTCGTCTGGAAGGGTGTGTTCTCGCGCCTCAAGACCAGGCCGGAAGAGGGCCTGGAGGTCATCGCCACCGGCAAGATCACGACCTTTCCGGGCAAGTCCTCCTATCAGATCGTCATCGAGGCGATGGAACCGGCAGGCGTCGGCGCGCTTCTCGCGCAGCTCGAAGAGCGCCGCAAGCGGCTGGCCGCCGAAGGCCTGTTCGACGCCGCCCGCAAGCAGCTGCTGCCCTTCCTGCCGACGACGATTGGCGTCGTGACGTCGCCGACCGGCGCCGTCATTCGCGATATTCTGCACCGCATCCACGACCGTTTTCCGCGCAACGTCATCGTCTGGCCCGTGCGCGTGCAGGGCGAGACGGCGGCGGGCGAGGTGGCTGCAGCCATCCGCGGCTTCAACGCTTTGCCGGAGGGCGGCAGAATTCCGCGCCCGGACGTTCTGATCGTCGCGCGGGGCGGCGGGTCGCTGGAAGACCTCTGGGCCTTCAACGAGGAGGTCGTGGTTCGCGCGGCCGCCGAAAGCCTGATTCCGCTCGTCTCGGCCATCGGGCACGAGACCGACACGACGCTGATCGATTTCGCATCCGATCTGCGCGCGCCGACGCCCACGGGCGCGGCCGAAAAGGTCACGCCCGTGCGCGTCGATCTCGTCGCGCAACAGACCGAACTCGCGCGCCGGCTCGCCCATGCGCATTCCCGGGGGCTTGACACGCGGCGCACCGCCTTGCGCGCGCTTGTGCGCGTATTGCCGACGCCGGACGATATTCTCGGCAGCCGTCGCCAGTCGCTCGACGGCGCGGCGTCGAACCTGCGAAAGGACATGCGCGATCTTCTGGCGCGCCGTCAGCGGCGGCTGGCCGATCTCGCGGCGGTTCTTGCGCGCCATTCGCCCCACGCCGAACTGGAGCGCACGCGCCGGCGGTTCGAAAAGTCCGCCGATGGTCTCGCCCGTCTGGGCGCCGCCATCACGCCCGCGCGCCGCGAGCTTCTCGCGCAGGCCGAGCGTCGTCTCAACACGGCGATGGAAAACCGCGTGGCGCGCGGACGCGATCAGATCGCGCGTCGCCGCGAAACATTGGCCACATGGCGCGGCCGCATCGCGCCCGCCTTCGCGCGCCTGATCGCGCAGCGCCGCGAGAAGCTGGTGACGCTCGAAAAACTGCGCGTCTCGCTCGGCTACGAAAACGTGCTCGCGCGCGGATTTGCGCTGGTGCGCGACGAGAGCGACGCGCCGCTGCGCAGCGCGTCCGCCGTGCAGGGTGGCCAGAAGCTCGTCCTGCAATTCGCCGATGGCAGGACGCATGCGACTGCCGATGGCGAGGCGGCGCCGAAGAAAACGGCCAAGCCCGCCAAGGCGCCGATCGGACAAGGTCAGCTTTTCTGATCGGTTGCGCAGCCGCGCCATCCATGCGCTATGCTGTTCATGCGCCGCAAGAAGCGCAGAGCAAATCGGGAGGTCGCCGCGCGCCATGTTGATCGCGCTTATGTCGGACATTCACGGCAATCGCGAGGCCTTCGACGCCTGCCTCAATCACGCCCGCAGGCAGGGCGCGGCGCGCTACATCATCCTGGGCGATCTCGTGGGCTACGGCGCAGATCCCGCCTATGTCGTCGATGTCGCGCGCGGCATGCAGGAGCAGGGCGCGATCGTCCTGCTCGGCAATCACGACGAGGCGGTCTCCGGCTCGCTCAACGGCATGAACGAATATGCCCGCGCCTCGATCGAATGGACGCGCAGCAAGCTGGATGTGGCGCAGAAGAAATATCTGAGCGAACTGCCCCGTACCCATCGCGAGGGTGACGCGCTCTATGTGCATTCCGACGCCTCGAACCCGGCCGCGTGGATTTACGTGAACAGCCCCTCGGTCGCGGAGCGCTCGCTGCGCGCCTGCGACTCGCATGTGACGTTTTGCGGCCATGTACATGTGCCGCAACTCTATAATATGGCGCCGATGAAGCCTGCCGTTCCTTTCACGCCGCAATCCGCCATTCCCGTGCCGCTGTCGCAGTCGCGCCGCTGGCTCGCCGTGCTCGGCGCCGTCGGCCAGCCCCGCGACCAGGTGCCGACCGCCGCCTATTGCCTCTACGACGACGAGAAGCGCACGGTCAGCTTCTGCCGCGCGCCCTACGACATCGAGCGCGCGGCGCAGAAGATCAAGAATGCTGGCCTTCCCGCCATTCTCTCCGCGCGCCTGTTCATAGGGCGCTGACGATGGGGCGCGACGTTCTGCAATCCGGCACGATCATCGACGGCTTTCTGGTCGGCGAGAAGCTGCATGTCGGCGGCATGGCCTCGCTGTGGCGGGTGACGCGAGACGATATCGCCTTCCCCGTCGTGCTGAAGACGCCGCTCATCCTCGATGGCGACGACGCCACCGCGATCGTCGGCTTCGAGATGGAGCAGATGATCCTGCCGCAGCTCGCGGGCCCGCATTCGCCGCGCTGCGTCGCGTCGGGCGATTTCGAGCGCCGCCCCTACGTCATCATGGAATATATCGAAGGCGTGTCGCTGCTGAAGGAATTCGAAGCCGCGCCGCTGTCGGTCGAACGCGTGCGCGATATCGGCGCGAAAGTCGCGACGGCGCTCGATGCGCTGCACCGCCAGCATGTCATTCATCTCGACATCAAGCCGTCCAACATCATCCTGCGCACATCGGGCGAAGCGGCGCTGATCGACTTCGGCCTCTCGCGGCACGAGCAATTGCCCGATCTGCTCGCGGAAGAATTCCGCCTGCCGATGGGCACGGGCCCCTACATCTCGCCCGAGCAGGTGCGCGGCGACCGCTCCGATCCGCGGTCCGATCTCTTCTCGCTCGGCGTGCTCATGTACCATCTCGCCACCGGCGAGCGGCCCTTCGGCTTTCCGCATTCGCGGCGCGGCCTGCGCAAGCGCCTCTGGCGCGACCCCATTCCGCCGCGCGCGATCCGACCGGAAATTCCCGAATGGCTGCAGGAAATCATCCTGCGCTGTCTCGAGGTCGATCCGAACAAGCGCCATCCGACTGCATCGCAACTCGCCTTCGATCTTACCCATGTCAACGACGTGCGCATTACCGAGCGCGGTCGCCGCCTCGAGCGCGATCCGCTGTTCACTGCATGGCGACGCCGCTGGAAGACGCCGTTCGATCAGGCGGCGCCGGCGACGCAGATGGCCGAGCACATGTCGGCGGCGCCCATTGTCGCCGTCTGCGTCGATCTCGAGGCCGGCGTCGCCCTGACCGGCGCGCTGCGCGACACGGTCGGGCGCATCCTGCAGGCCATGCCCGGCGCGCGGCTCGCCTGCCTCAACATCCTCAAGCTCAATCGCATCGGCATCAATTACGCGCTCGATTCCGAGGGGCACAACATCCACGTCAATCGCCTCGTCGAACTGAAGGACTGGGCGCGTCCGCTCGACAGGCACGATGCGCAGACGACCTTCCACGTTCTGGAGGCGTCAGACGTCGCCGGCGCGCTGGCTGACTATGCGCGCGCCAATCGTGTGGACCAGATCGTCATCGGCGCGCGCGGCTCGTCGTCGGTGCGCCGGTTCCTGGGGTCGGTCTCCTCGCGCGTCGTTGCGGAAGCGGCCTGCACAGTCACCGTGGTGCGCGCGCCTGCGCAGGCCGGGCAGGCCGAGGCGGCGGACGAGCCCGCAGTTGCCGAACAGCCATAGAAATGCCGGAACGAGGTCGCTATAGTCCGCGCGCTTGTGCGTTTGGCCTCAGGGAGTCCAGCCCGACATGAACCGTTTCGAACGTCCCACGCCGTCCGCCCAGGAAGCCGAGATCGAATATCTCGACGGCGACATTCGCGTGCGCCGTCCCGGCGCCTATGTGCGCTGCGCGGCGACCGGCGAGCCGATTCCGCTGGAAGACCTGCGCTACTGGAACGTCGATCTGCAGGAAGCCTACGCGAGCCCGCAGGCCAAGCTGCAGCGCCTCGGTCGCAAGGGCTGAGCTACCTCTTCCACGGCCTTGCGCGCGAAAGGCCTTCGGCGAGCAGGGCGCCCGCCGCATTTTCATCCTCGAAGACCAGCCGCACGGGAATGGCGAGCGGCAGCGTTTCGCCTTCGGGCAGAGCCGGCAGCCGCACCGCGTCCTTCTGGGTCGTGACCAGCCGCGCATTGTGCTCCCGCGCCAGTGCGCTCAATTCCGCGATATCGGCGGCGCTGTAGGGGAAGTGATCCGAGAAGGTGCGCCGCGCGACGATGCGCGCGCCGATGTCCTCCAGCGTTCGGAAGAACTTGTCAGGCAGGCCGATGCCCGCGAAGGCCACGACGTCCTGTCCCGCCAGCGCGCGGGCGCGTTCGTCGGGCTCGATTTTCGCGCGCAAGATTCGTAGGCCCGCGCTCTCGGCCTGCGCAGCAATGGCGTCGCCCGGCGCGCCGTCACCGACGATCACCAGCGCATGGACATGCCGCAATTGCGCAGCGACGGGCGCGCGCAGCGGCCCCGCAGGCAGGCACAGCCCATTGCCGACGCCGGTGGCGCCATCGACCACCGCCAGCGCGAGATCGGGCTCGACCTGCCGGCTTTGCAGGCCGTCGTCGAGCACGAGCACGCTTGGGCCCGCTACATCCACGGCGAGCGCCGCCGCCGCCGCGCGATCCGCGCCGACGAAGGTCGGCGCGGCCTGCGCCAGCAGCAGAGGTTCGTCGCCAACCTCCGCCCATCCATGCCCCGCAACGCGCAGCGGCGCGCTGCGCGCGGCTGCGCCGCCATAGCCGCGCGACACGAAGGCTGGCCGCTCGCCCTGCGCCACGAGAAGGCGCGCGACAGCGAGCGCAACGGGCGTCTTGCCGGCGCCGCCGACCGTGAAATTGCCGACCACGATCACCGGCGCGCCCGGCCGCGCGCCGCGCTGTCTCATCCGCTTGGCCGTGATGGCGCCATAGAGTGCGCCGAAGGGCTGCAGCAGTCGCGCCAGCGGCGTGGGTTCCGACGCAAGCCAGAAGCCGGGCGCTCTCACGATGCCCCTCCGCGCGGAGCCAGCACGGGCTCGATCGCCTGCAGCACAAGCCGCGTTGCGCCGCTGAGCCGGTCAACAGCGCCGCTCGCCGCCCGCGCCATCGCGCGCACCTGTGCAGGATCGGAAAGGAGGGCTGCGAGTTTGCCGGCGAGCTCCGTCGCATCGGTCACGCGCGCGCCGCCGCCTGCGGCATCGAGCGCGGCATAGGCGTCCGTGAAATTCTCGACCGATGGCCCATGCAGGATGGCGGCGCCGAGTTTCGCGGGCTCGATCGGATTCTGCCCGCCGCCGTCCACCAGCGACTTGCCGACGAAGACGAGGCTCGCAAGTCGAAACCAGAGTCCCATCTCGCCGAACGTGTCGGCGACCAGAACCTGCGTAGCCGGCGAAAGCTTTTCGTGCGCGCTGCGCAGCGCGGGCGTTGCGCCTGTCTGCCGCGCCAGCGCGACTATGTCGCGGCCGCGCCGGGCGTTGCGCGGCGCGATGATGGTGAGAAGATCGGGAAAGCGCAGCCGCAGGATGGCATGCGCGGCAAGGCAGATTTCCTCCTCGCCCTCATGCGTCGACGCCGCGACCCAGACAGGCCGGGCGCCGATCTCCGCCGCAAGTTGCGCGAGCGCCTGCGGATCGGCGGGCGGCGGCGCGACATCATATTTCAGATTGCCGGCGATTTTTACGCGCGGCGCCCCGAGGCTCTCGAACCGCGTCGCATCTTCCGCGCCTTGCGCGAAAATCATGTCGAACGCGCCCAGCATTTCCGCAGCCGCCCGCGGCGCACGGCGCCAGCGCGCAACGGAGCGATCCGACATGCGCGCATTGGCGAGAAACAGCGGCGCGCCGCGACGCTGCGCTTCAAGAATGAGATTGGGCCAGAGTTCGCTTTCGGCGAAAACGATGGCGTCAGGCCGCCAGTGGTCGAGAAAGGTTCGCGCGAAGGACGGGCAATCAAGTGGCGCGAATTGATGGATCGCGCCCGGCGGCAACCTGTCGCCGACGACGCGCGCGGAACTCATCGTGCCCGTCGTCACCAGCGCATGCGCGCCGGAGCGCGTCAGCGCTTCAACCATCGGCAGCAGCGCCAGCCCCTCGCCGATGCTGGCGCCATGCAGCCAGACGAGTGGTCCAGCGGACCGCGGAATTTTCGCGCGCCCAAGCCGTTCGTTCAGCCGCGACGCGTCTTCCTTGTCGCGACCGGCGCGCCACGCCAGAAAACGCGGCGCGAAGGGCGCGAACGCCGCGCCGAGCGCGCGATAAAGGAGGAGCGCCGGCGCCGTCATCGACTTTGCGGCAGCAACCGCTCGATCACGCAGCGCTCCTTCCTGACTGACGGATCAGTCGTGTGAGGGGTCCAGCAGGCGATGCAGATGCACCACGAAATAGCGCATATGCGCATTGTCGACGCTCGCCTGCGCCTTGGCCTTCCAGGCCGCATGCGCGGACGCGTAATTGGGGAACAGGCCGACGAGGTCGACCTTGCTGAGGTCCTTGAACTCGACGCCGTCGAGGCTGGTCAGTTCGCCGCCGAGAACGAGATGCGGCAATTGCTTTGCGGTCTTGTCAGTCATGTCTGCGCCTTGATCAATGGGCGGGCGTTTCCGTCTTATTGCGCACGCGCGAAGGCGGCGAGAAGCTCAGGATGCGCGGTCGCGGCGGCGGCGGCCAGCGCGCCGTGCTTGAGATCGCGTTTATTGTAGCGCGGCCGGGCGCCGTCGAGTCCGGCGAGCAGGCCGCCGGCTTCATGCAGGATCAGGTCGGCTGCGGCAATATCCCAGTCGTGCGAATTGGCAGACGACAGCGCGCCCTCGATCGCGCCTTCGGCGACCTTGGCGAAGCGCACGGCGAGCGAGGGAATCTTTGGAACGACGCTCATTTCCAGCGCGCGCGCGACCTTGGTCGAAGACGGCTGCGGCCCCGCGAGCCGTCCCCCGGCAAGGCGGGCGGTCGACGAAAGGTTGAGACGCTGGCCGTTCAGCCAGGCGCCGCCGCCAGCCGCCGCAAAATAGCGGTCCCCTGCCGCAGGCGCGGCGATGGCGCCGGCGATGGGGCGACCGTCGCGCACCAGCGCGACAGAGACGCTCCAGCGCGTGTCGCCTTCGGTAAAGCCGCGCGTGCCGTCGATCGGATCGACCACCAGCACCGTCTCGCGCGTCAGCCGGGCGTCCGAATCGACAGTTTCTTCCGAGAGCCAGGCGGCCTCGGGAAAGAGCGCCTGCAGACGCTCCGCCAGATATCTGTCGACGGCGAAATCGGCTTCCGTGACGGGCGAACCGCCCTGCTTGTAGTCGGTGCGGGCAGACGTCGTCTCGCCCGGCCGGAACCAGCGCATCGCGATCTTGCCAGCTTCCGCCGCGACCAGGTCGAGCGTGCGGGCGATGTCGAGCAGCGACAGATCGGCGGCGGGAAGGGACATGATCGGGTCGTAGGGCCGGCCAGCCTGCGACGCAAGCGCAGGCGGGCGCGAATTTTCGGCATTGGCCGCAATTGCGCGCATCGAACCGCAGCTTTCGGAATTGAATCGAATTTGATCCTTCCGCTTCAGCCGGCGTCGACCAAGCCTTTGCGTTTACGGGGATTTCACCCTGCCTCTTAGGGCTTTGGGCTCGTTGGCGGCGCCACGATCGCGGACAAGACGCTTTGCTCTTGTCCCGAGGTTTTCATGTCCGCTCTTGCTGCAACGACCGCCGCCCGCATCGACTGGCAGGGGCTGGCTATCGGCGTGGAGGAGCGCGACGGGCGGTTCCTCTACCGGGTGCGCATGGTGCACGAGGACCCCATGCAGATGGCGACGCTGGTGCAGACCGAGGACGAGCGCGAGGCTGTCGCCGCCTGGCGCTACTGGAGCGCAAGCCTGAACCTGCCGCGTCTCGTCGAGCGGGCGCCCGGCGACTATCACGCGATGGAATGGCGCTGCGGCGAACTGGTGGTGCGCGCCCGCGCCGCGCGCCGTCGTGGCTCGCCACTGTTTGCCCGCCGCCCGCGCCGCTGCGCGATGCGCGAAATGGGCGCCACAGGCGACCTGCCGGTCCATGCCGGCGAGCGCGAGATTATCGCGCGAAACTGACCAGAGACGCCGCCAGATAGCCGGCAAACAGCAACAGTCCGGCGTTGCGGTTGGCGCGGAACAGCATGAGCGCGCGATCCTTGTCGGCCGGGTCTATCGTCGCGACCTGCCACAGGCAGTGCAGGGCGAAGGCCGCGACGCCGGCATAGGCGACCGGCGAGACGCCGGCGAGCCACACAGCCAGCCCCGAGAGCGCGGTGGAAATCGCGTACAAAAGCCCGACCGCCAGCCGCACATGATCGCCGAACAACCGCGCCGTCGAGCGGACGCCGGCAATGGCGTCGTCGCGGATATCCTGCAGCGCGTAGATCGTGTCGTAGCCGATGGTCCAGAAGATCGCGGCCACATAGACCAGCACGGCCGGCGCCGCCAGCGAGCCGAACACCGCCGCCCAACCCATCAGCCCGCCCCATGCGAAGGCCAGCCCGAGCACAGCCTGCGGCCACGAGGTGACGCGCTTGGCGAAGGGATAGGCCAGCACGATCAGCAGCGAGGCGAAGCCGAGCGCGATCGTGAACGGGTCCTGAAAGGCCAAAAGCACGAACAGGCCGACAAAGCATTGCGCCAGCAGGAAAATCTTCGCCTGCTTGGGCGTCACGCGGCCGGACGGCAGGGGCCGCCCCCGGGTGCGCTCGACCTTGGCGTCGATCTTGCGGTCGACGAGATCATTGTAGGTCGAGCCGGCGCCGCGCATGGCGATGGCGCCGATCAGGAACAACAGCAGGTCGACGAGATAGGGGCCACGCCGGTCGACGGCGCTCGCCAGCGCGCTCGACTGCCAGCAAGGCAGCAGCAGGAGCCACCAGCCGATCGGCCGGTCGATTCGCGCGAGTTGGACGTAAGGGACGGCCCAGGCCGGCGCAAAACGAAGCGCCGGGTGGCGGGCGACTGAATCGGGAAGGCTGTGCGGCGCGCTCTCCGTTGAGCTCACAGGGGTCCGCGCGGCAACTGCTGGACCTGCGAGCCCATCGCGCCGCCCTGGGCCTGCTGCTGCGCCGCCTGCTTCTTCATCTTCTCGATCTTGGCGGCGATTCCGCAGGCCTGGCCGGCGGTCTTGGAGAATTGCGCGCGCTGCTGCTTGGCCCCGTCGATGAACTGATCGGGGACCTGGCACCATTCCTTGTTCTTCTCGAAATAGGCGACGGTCTCGCTCATGATGCTGGAAAGCGAGCGGAATTTCGGGCAGGCCGCAGCCGGATCGAGCTGCTTCTTGCCGCCGCCCTGCATGGCCTTCAGCTGGGCGATCACGCCGTCGCGGCGCTTCATGAAGCCTTGGATGTCGGTCTGGCAATCGGCCAGCGCCGGCGCGGACGAAACGGCGAGGAAAGCGCCAGCGGCAAGAAGCGCGACGCGCAGGGAAGGCGGTACAAGAAACATGGTCCAACCTTTTCGAGAAGGCCGCTTTTTAGCAAGTCCGGCCCGCAATCTGCAAGATGGGCGCCCCTGCGAAACCATAGCAAATGGGCGGGATTGCGGCGCCGCAACGGCGCGGCGCGTCTGATACGTTGGTTCAATGGACGTCATAGGGCCGGAAAATCCAGCAAAATCAAATCAGTACATGATCACCCGATATCCTTGACAGGATATGGGCCCGCCCATATGGTGCGCGCGTTTTCAAAGGGGCGTGATCGTTTCGATCCGCGTCGATTCCCCGGAAACTCGGCAGTTCGGCCGGATCATATCGCCGCTCGCGGCGGCGTGTTCTCCGGTCGCGCTTCAAGGGCGAGCCTGGCTTCGTTCCGGAGGATGATGCGATGGCGGGCGACGACGATGCTGAGCTGAAGGCGCGTCTGGCGGCTTTGACACAGAAGCTCGCCGAGGCCGATCGGCCGCCGGAAAAACCGGCGGGCGGCGGTCCGGACGAAGGCTTGACAGGCCGGGCAATGAGCCAGGGCATGAAGGCCCTCGGTGAATTCGTCGGCGCGGTGGCGGTCAGCGCCGCGATCGGCTGGCAGCTCGATTCGTGGCTCAACACGAGCCCCGCGCTGTTGTTGGTGTTTCTCGGGCTGGGGACAGCCGCGGGATTCTGGAATATCTACCGCATGTCCGCGGGCCCCTCGGCCGGCGGCCGGATCGGTGGAAGCGGCAAGAAGTGAACGCGTGGGCCTCAGGCCCGCAGGACTTGGACGCGCGGGCCTGAAGGCCTGCAGGACTTGGAAGGGTGAAGACCGTGGCGGCTGAATCGAAAGGGATCGATCCGATCCACCAGTTCAACATCGACCGCCTGTTCGACCTGCGTCTGGGCAGCGTCGACGCCTCCTTCACCAATTCCTCGCTGTTCATGCTGATCGTGTTCATGGCCATCACCGCGCTGATGGTTCTGGCGACGAACGGCCGCCACATCGTGCCGACCCGCCTGCAGGCAGCCGCCGAAATGGCCTACGAATTCGTCGCCTCCACGGTGCGCGACACCACGGGCGATGCGGGCATGCGCTTCTTCCCGCTCGTGTTCTCGCTCTTCATGTTCGTGCTGTTCTCGAACCTGATCGGCCTCATCCCCGGCGCGTACACTGTCACCAGCCAGATCATCGTCACCTTCGCTTTCGCGGCGCTCGTGATCGGCACCGTGATCGTCTACGGCGTCTACAAGCATGGCGCGCACTTCCTGCACCTGTTCGTGCCGTCGGGCGTGTCGCCGGTGCTGCTGCCGTTCATCGTGCTGATCGAGATCATCTCCTTCGTGTCGCGTCCGATCTCGCTCTCGGTTCGTCTCTTCGCCAACATGCTGGCCGGCCACATCACGCTGAAGGTTTTCGGCGGCTTCGTCGCCATGCTGCTCGGCGCCGGCGCCTACGCGGTCATCTCGCCGCTGCCGCTGCTGGCGATCGTCATGCTCACCGCGTTCGAACTGCTGGTCGCATTCCTGCAGGCTTACGTCTTCGCCATTCTCACTTGCGTCTATCTCAACGACGCGATTCACCCGGGCCACTAATAAAAGGCGCTTAGCGTCCAACAACAGATAGTCGCCCACATACTCCTGAAGGAGCACTAAAATGGATCCTGTTTCCGCCAAGTACCTCGGCGCCGGTCTCGCCGCCATCGGCATGGGCGCCGCCGCCATCGGCGTCGGTCTCATCTTCGGCAACTTCCTCTCGGGCGCCCTGCGCAACCCGTCGGCCGCCGACGGCCAGTTCGGTCGCGCGTTCATCGGCGCGGCGCTCGCCGAAGGTCTCGGCATTTTCGCGTTCCTCGTCGCGATCATCCT
>Ga0209023_10004443_pt1 | contig 15940 bp, 17 predicted proteins | sample LakOneMetagenome_FD_187468 | JGI IMG/M metagenome (GOLD analysis project Ga0209023, IMG submission 187468) | Freshwater and sediment microbial communities from Lake Erie, Canada (SPAdes) (version 2) | ecosystem: Environmental > Aquatic > Freshwater > Lentic | place: Lake Erie, Canada... | reverse complement strand
TCGAGGCTATTGGAGGCGAAGCGATGAAACGATCCATCCTTATGGAAACATAGCATTTTTCGCGACACAATTTGACTTCACCCGCCACTCCATAGGACGCGTTCCGACCAATTAAGGCCTCAGTAACCCCGCTTGCAAAGGGTTCCTCCATTCCAGCCTTGTATCAATGCCTGGCATAGGGAGAGCAATGCGGGGCGCCAATGGACAGAATGGCCATGAGCACTGGTCGAGCGACATTATCGTTTGACCGGCGGAATCCGCTGATATGGCTGACCGTCGGTGGCATTTTACTGATCGCCGCAATCGTCGCAGGCACAGTGATCGCCGTTCTTGATTTCCGGGAACGCGCCTTGAAAAACAGTGAGCGCGAACTCGAAAACAGCGTTCTGCTTCTGACCCGCCATTTCGATAGAGAACTTCGCGACTTTGAAGGCGTTCAAAGGGAAGTTGTTCGACGAATTGGCCTGCTTCAAATTTCGACGCCTGATGAGTTCATACGCCAAACCTCCGGAATGGATTTTCACCAAACGTTGGAAGCAGCGGTCGGCGCTTCGACAGATACTGCTGGTATAAATCTCTTCGACGCAGATGGGCGTCTTATCAACTCCTCTCAATCTTGGCCCGTTCCCAAAATCAGCATAGCAGATCGCGATTACTTCAAAGCTCTCGCTGCAGACGACAGATCTCCAAGTGTCCTACTCGCACCAGTAAAGAGCCGATTTACCGGCGGATGGACAACAGTAATTGCGAGGAAGGTGACCGCATCTAATGGTCAATTTCTAGGTGTTGTTTCTAGAGGCATATCGCCAGCTAATCTCGAGACGTTCTTTCAGTCGCTAGCGATTGGAAAAGGCTCGGCTATAGCCCTACTGCATCGCGACGGAACGCTACTCGCTCGCTACCCGCATATCGAAGAAATGATGGGGAGAAATTTTCGCACTTCGCCAGTGCAACAGCTATTAACCAAAGCTGAGAATGGAACGATACGCCTGATCAGTCCGATCGACGGCGAAGATCGCTTGGCTTCAACACGCGCGCTAAGCGAGTTTCCTCTTTCAATTATCTCTACCACAACAATCGCTAGCGCTCTTTCAGATTGGCGATTGCAAACCCGAGTTTTGATTGGAATCGCAGCCCTTTTAGCGCTCGTCATCGCGGCCACTCTGCTTCTAATAGTCAGGAAGCTTTCTCAAAGGCACGCCGAGTCAGAACATCGCCTTGCGCTAGAAAAGGAACGGCTCAACACGGCCGTCAACAATATGACGCAAGGCCTTTTGTTATATGATCGCGACGGGCGGGTCGTGTTGTGCAACGAACGATATCGCGAAATGTATAATCTCTCATCAGAAGAGGCGAAGGCCGGCTTACACTTCCACGATCTTATTACACTTCGGAAGGAGACGGGCTCCTTTAAAGGCAATGTCGATGAGTTTTGCGCGTCCGTGTTACACAACGTTGCGTTAAAGAAGCCTACAAACAGCATCGTCGACACACCGGACGGCCGCTCCATCCAGATCGTCAACAGACCATTGGAAAACGGCGGCTGGGTTACTACCCAAGAAGACATAACCGAACGTCGTCGGGCCGAGAAGAAAATCGAACTTCTCGCCCACTACGACGAGCTCACGGGCCTCCCCAATCGAGCATCATTCCGCGAGAAGCTCAAGCAGGAGCTCGCAAGGGCTAAGCGAGGCGAACAAGTCGCGGTGCTCTACATCGATATTGACGAATTCAAAGGCGTCAACGACACGCTAGGCCATCCGGCAGGCGACGAACTGCTACGGATTGTAGCGGCTCGTCTGCGTAGCTGCATAAGGGAAACAGATACTGTTGCCCGCCTTGGTGGAGATGAATTCGCTATTGTCCAAACGGCCGTTCAGCAATCAAGCGATGTGCTGGAACTCGTCAAGCGCATTCAAAATTCGATACGCGAGCCGCATGAGTGTCTAGGACACCAAGTTACCAGTGACGCCAGCATTGGCATCGCTCTGGCGCCAAATGATGGCGACGATTTAGATCAATTGCTCGGGAGCGCCGATTTAGCAATGTATGGCGCGAAGAAGGATGGACGACGCACATTTCGTTTTTTCGAGCCGGGAATGGATGCTCGCGTCAAAGCCCGACGCACTTTAGAATTGGACATTCGAAAGGCGATTAACGATCAAGCCTTCGAATTATACTATCAACCGGTGGCGGATCTTCAGAGTAATGAGATTGTCGGCTGTGAAGCGCTTCTTCGCTGGAACCATCCTGTTCGCGGCCCGATTTCGCCAGCTGAATTTATTCCGGTTGCCGAAGAAACCGGCCTTATTCGTGAGATTGGTGATTGGGTTCTGTCAACCGCGTGCGCTGAGGCTGCTAGCTGGCCCCGAGGAATAAGGCTTGCTGTAAATGTTTCTCCCGTCCAATTTCGGAGCGAAACTTTTCCGCTAAGGGTAGCGAATGCTTTGGCCTCAAGCGGATTGCCAGCAAATTGCCTTGAGCTCGAGATCACGGAAGCCGTGGTTATCGACGATGACGAAGCAGCTCTCGCGTTGTTGGAGAATTTGCGCACCATGGGCGTGCGCATCGCCTTGGACGATTTTGGCACGGGCTATTCCTCTCTAAGTTATCTGAAGCGGTTCCCGTTCGACAAGATCAAGATCGACCGCTGCTTCGTCAGCGATATCGAGGTCCCGGGCTCCGCGGCCATCGTGCAGGCGGTGGTAGACATTGCGGCGGCGCGCAATATGACAACTACGGCCGAGGGTGTTGAAACGGAGGAGCAGAGGAAAACGCTCCAACATCTTGGTTGCACGGAAATGCAAGGCTATCTGTTTGGCAGGCCCCAGCCCGCTGGTCAAATAAGGGCGTTGCTGTCAAAGGCCTCAGCCGAAGCTGCGGCCTAAGCACCTTAAGACATTTTGAAATCAACGCTTTGCCGACCGGCACGTTATCGCTGGAGCTGATCGACTGCCCGCCACGACTACTAGCGGCCCGTTCCCGATGCATCGCTGTGGGCAACCGTAACGGCCGAAGCGGCGAACAGACATCCATCGGTGCAGCAGAGCCGTTGATTAGGCCTTACTTAGACGATCACCGGCTTTCCGTTTCTTCTCATCTTCTTTAAAGGGTAGTCGGTCGGAAGCGGTTTAGCCGTGAAAGTCACGATCCATTTCGCCGGGGATGCATCTTTGGCTTCCACGACGGAATGGACGAGCCCGGAGACCTTTGGCCCCGCTGATGGTAGCTCCGCCACCTTGTTGAAGAATTGAGAGCGCCTGCAATGCATCGCCTCGTTCAAACTGGTTGTCTCAAATTTTTGCATGAAATGCTTCACATACCCATACTAAGAAGAGCCGCCGCCGGTGGGACTGGCGACGTCTCTCCTTGTGAGTTTTTGACCCAGAAAGGTCATGCGTATACTGCCCTCGCATGGTTAATTATCAGTGTTGAAGGACTGTAGGGTCAGAACCACTGTCGTTCGATCGAAGTCCCTCTAATCAAATCGCTTAAACTTCTGAATTTGAAATTGCGCATCGAAAAATGGTGCGGTGCAATGCTTTTCAACGTCTCGGCGAGCAATGGAACTAAGGAACTCGCGGTGAGTTACGTGAGCGAAAGGCGGAGATCATGCTGCTCCCAGACGACATGGATCTTTCCGGCATCGACTGGCGGCACCTAGCTGCCCAAATACGGCGAGACGCCGACCGGTTGCCGGTAGGATCAAAACGAAGCGCCGAGATTGATCGCGCGCTCGCCTGCGAAGCCCTTGCGCGCAGTGCGGACGTGTTGCTCGCAACTGTTCGAATAGCGAATGGGTCCTCGCTCATAAAAGCCGACTGAAATTGCATTTAAAGAATGCGAATGACGCATAAAATACAGCCGTCAACCAATTCACATTTCAAGAGAATTGACCTAGGCCAATCGATAGGACTGACATGTCTTCAAAGACTTCCGTTCGGCCCGCGGATCGCGTGTCGACATTACGGCTGCATCAAACGCTCAAGATGGCCCGATCTGCCCACGCTTATGTTCGCGGTAGCACAGTTAAGTTCTACGAATGGCTGGAAACGCAGAAGCGTGGCACATTGCCCGAAGGCCCGCCAATTTGGATATGTGGAGATTGTCACGCCGGCAACCTTGGTCCAGTCGCGTCAATTGACGGAAGCATTGCAATTCAAATTCGCGATCTCGACCAAACCGTGATTGGGAATCCCGCGCACGATGTTATACGCCTTGCTCTTTCGCTGGCGACTGCCTCTCGCGGATCAGACCTTCCTGGCGTCACGACAGCACGGATTCTAGAGGAGATCATCGAAGGGTATAAATCGGCGCTACGGAAGGATGCCAACACCATCGACGACGCGCCTAAATCGATCCAGTTCGTGATGAAGAAATCGATCGAGCGGTCGTGGAAGCATCTTGCCAATGAGCGCCTGGAAAACCAAAAGCCGACGATACCATTAAGTAAGAAATTTTGGCCGATCTCAACCTCCGAACAGGCCGAAATCGTCAAGTTGTTTCAATCTCCAGATTTACGTCATCTCGCAACCTCTCTGAAATCAAGAGACGACGACGCGGCCGTTGAGGTGTTGGATTCGGCCTATTGGATGAAGGGATGCAGCTCGCTCGGATTACTTCGCTTTGCAGTTTTGCTTGGGATCGGAGCCGGCAAGAAGCGCAGGATGGCGCTTATGGATGTTAAAGAAGCGGTCAAAGCTGCTGCTCCTCGGTATCTCGATCGAAAAATGCCAAGGGATCAAGCCAAGCGGGTCGTTGAAGGCGCAATGCATCTTTCACCCCATCTGGGCGAACGCATGGTGGCGGGGCACATCAACGACGGATCAGTGTTCATCCGTGAACTTCTGCCGCAGGATCTAAAGATAGAGATCGAAAAGCTGACGGTTCCTGATGCAATGAAGGCCGCAAGGTTCCTGGCTGGCGTTGTCGGTAAGGCACATGCACGACAGATGAGCAAACAGGTCCGAAACGAATGGTCGACCGAGCTAGACCGCTGTCGAACAAAGCGAATCGATGCGCCGTCTTGGCTTTGGTCGAGTGTAGTTTCGTTGATCGGTAATCACGAGACGGCTTATCTAGAACATTGCCGGATATATGCTCTGCAAACTGCAAAAAGTGATCAAAGCTAGTCGCCCTGATGCGCCTCGTGAATTTTGTAGCTTCCAGATCAATTTTAACCCAAAGCGGTTTAATCGAAATGCCTTCACTGGACAACGATCATCTCGATCACACCCTTTCACCCTCGCGGCCCGCCAATGTCCACGTCGTCACCACATGCTGGCTCCACAAAGGGACCGGGGCCCTGGCAGAGCAACGCTCTCTCTTTTGAAAACCCTGTGAAATCAGCGATATTTGTCGCCTAAACTAGCTTTTTTTGGCTAGATTCGCTCATCGGCACAGTAATGGCGCGGGAAGGTGTGGCGCGTGCTTTTCAGAGTCATCGATATCGAGACGACAGGACTCTCTCCGCCAGCTGAGATCATAGAAATCGGTCGAGTGGATGTAGATCTCGAAGGCACTACTGCCGAAATCGGACGACCTATGGCTCGCCTCTATCGCCCCCTCGATGGAATTTCTCCTGAGACTAAGGCGGTCCATCACATCACTGAGGCCGATTTCACGCCCGACACTCCCGTTTGCACAGGAGACCGAATGCGTCTCGCGGTCTGGGGTGGAGTGACACCAAACGCACTTGTCGCCCATAACTGCGAATTTGAGCGTTCATTTCTTCCAGACACTATTACGGGGGACCTACCCTGGATATGCACTCACAAGGTTGCGCTACGCGTTTGGCCGGATGCTCCGCGACACTCTAATCAAGTTTTGAGATATTGGCTTGGGTTCGTGCTCAACAATGACCTCGCGATGCCACCCCACCGGGCAGGCCCCGACGCATGGGTTACGGCACACATACTCGCCGAACTCGCGAAAACAATCTCCGTTGAACAGATGATAGATTGGACAAGGGAACCAAGGCAGTTTCCTACAATGACTTTCGGTAAGCATCGCGGCACGAAATGGAGCGATATTCCAATCGACTACCTTCAATGGATGGTGCGTCAAACGGATATGGACGCAGATGCAAGTTGGTGTGCTTCAAAGGAGCTTGCTCGAAGATAGAGCACCATGCTCTTACGCAAAACGGTCTAATCTACATCTATGTCTCAATAGCAACGGGTTGGATTACGCTCCGGCCAATAGGAGAAACGGGTGACAGCACTAATTTTGGAACACGCAACGGAGGAGGCGCAATTGGCGCTCGACCGTATCGTGGCGCGTTTCCCGTGGATGGAGGGTTTCGGCGATTTTGTTTTGCAAGAGTCAGACGGAACAAGTCAGATAAAGTTGACAGCCCTCGAGCGCGGCCTGAATGCGATGTCTTATGAGGCGCGTGACTTACTTCGATTTAAAGACGACCCAAACGCGCTTAGCGCCCGGCTTGTAGACCTATATTCGGCGCTTCGGGACGCCGCACTTCGCACATCAGTTCTTGACCGCCTCGATAACTTGGACAAACCGGGAATTACGACGTTTCAGGCGTTTAAGGATCGAGTTTTGGGCGACCTACTTCCAACCTTCTGCAATGACCCCAGCCGAGGTTGGGGCTGCGGGGGCTTCAAAGAAGACTGGAAGAAGGTCGCCGAGATTGATGCCGCTGACTTTTTATCAGCGCTGGATGCCGGCCTGATCGAACATCAAGGACGAGGCCTTTATCGCGCGCCAAGAAGTCACGCGAGCGAACAGTTTTTCTGGTCAGGAGATAGGAGTATTTCACCACGACCGGTGAGTCTCTGGGCTGAACCAATTATTACGGCGGCTGTGCTGGCCCGCCTGCACTTTAGATGGGGCTGGCCAAAGCAGCTCCTAGGCACGCAGTCTCGAAAATGGGAATTCGACGTTATTGCTTACAGAGATTTTGATTCAAGCCATGAATACGTTGCATGCGAGGTCAAGAAATCGGTTGCTGAGCTGGATCGATTAATCGAGCTTATGCAGAGTTTTGCCGCTGAACCTAAAGCCGAGGAGGCACTCACGTCGTCGATAGAAATAAACGCCTTTCGAAAGCTGAAAGGGCTTGAGGCGCGGCGAGCTCCGATTTTCTGGGCGGTCGGACCGAACGGCGTCAACAAAGTATTTCAAGTAAGCTACACTGACGAGCACGTATCAACATTCAAAGCAGCTTACCACGAAGCACTAGCATACCCTGGTCCAGTATAACTCAAATGGGACGGAAGTTGTCTAAACCTTCATTTCCGAAAGTCTATTGGCGTCAAAAGAGCCATTTTACCAAAAGAGCCAACTATGTTGCCCGATGTATCGCAATTCTCCAATGCTGTTCAGTCTGCTTTACGCCTTAGCTCACATCTAAAGGGTAAGGCTTGGTCCGTTAGGCGCGAGGCCTGGACCGCATTGAATGCAGAATTTCTATACGAGCAGTATAGCGACGAAAACGAACGAAATCGGGTGATGAGGTATCACCTAGCTAAGCGCTGGCCGACCGCGACTAAGCAGGAGCGAATGCATTTTGCACGTTGGATCGTTAGAGATTGGGGCGGCATCAAACGGAACAGCCCCGACACTATAAAGCGACATCTTGCCTTGGCTGAGCAGACAGAGCCTCTCACCCCCTTCAGTGGTGTTGCTAGCTACAGCAAGATCCTTTCCATCAAGGATCCCACTGCCTATGCCATATTTGATGCTAGAGTCGCCTACTCGCTAAATGCAATTCAATTGGCGCAGTCGGCCAAAGAAGCGAATCCGGCGGGTTTTTTGGTCTTTCCATGTCCTCCGGGCCAGAATCGGGAGATATCGGGCGAAGGCAAGAAGCCCGGCTATATGGACATTTTAGGAAGACCAGCGCTGCTGAGTCGAGGCTTCATATTTATTGATAAGAAAGACGCATACGAAGTTTACCTGAAGCTCTTGAGGTTGGTTTGTGAGAAATCCCAACAATCAATGCTCGATGTAGAGATGGAGTTATTCGGAAAAGTCTTCCATTTTTGCGAGATGGCCCGGACAGCATTATCAGATTGCCACGTATGACCGTTCTGACGACCTCGATGCTCGGAGCACGGCAACACGATATATATGCCCGCAGCAACCATAGACCTGGTTATTTGATGATCTTCCGCCGTGGTTTCCTATTCCTCGCGATGCTTGAAGCAAACCGGTTCACAGCAAATGAAATATTGCAGACTATGTTTTGAACTTGAGCAAACGCTCAATGGGCAGATTGAACGGACAACGTTGAAGAGCTCCGTAAATGGTGTTGTTTTGGAGACCAACGTTTGTGCTACCTGTAAACGAAGGGGCAGGACCACTCGAGTTACGTGCAGAACATTTTTTTCCCGGGGTGAACTAGGGATCGCAAATCGCACCTCACGTTAGGTTTTAGTTGTCGCGCCCCTAACATTCATCACCAACACCAATCTGACCAAGCGATAGTAAATCCGCGCTACAGGAATTCGGCTCGTCAACAGGGGTTTGTTTTCTCAGGATCGACCAGACTGTCAGTCGGGATTCCGTTTTTCGTCAGTTCCAAATCTGTTGGCTGCCACGAACGGTTAACAATATCCTCCAGCGGCCAACTTCGAAGTTCGAAGATCCGAACTATATCAGACTTTTGACATCGTTTATGCGAAGAGCCGAGTTATCGGGAATGCCGTTCACGAGCTGGTCTTGAGCCAATAGGATGCGGGCCAAACATCTGGTTCGCCTTTTTCCGTGGCAAGCCGACTCTCTGTGATGCCAGTTAGCTCAATGACGACCGGAAATTAGCGAACAGAAATTGCTTCTAGAACACGTGGAAACTTTTCTTCGATAATTTGCTTTGTTGGATTGCCTAGAGAACTCTAATGCCTTCGCGAATCATCGTGAGGGCTTCTGAGCCAGTTTCATTGCGAAGGGCATAATCGCGGGCCGTCAAGAATCTCATGCTGGCGTAGAAGGATCCATAAGACAGAGCACCTCGCGAATGCTCCGACGACAAGCCCTCAAGTAACAAGGCGACGCTGAAAGGATCAGAGCAGCCGGCCATTTCCAGCAATCTTGCTATGCGATGTGGTCCACTCGCGGCGTCAATGACGACATGAATAATTAACTTTGCTACAGCGCGAAGATCTAAATTCTTGACGATATCCCGGGCGCCGTTTTGTGTAATCATGCCAGCGACAGCGTTTGCGGACGTGCCGTGGAAAACGGATATTTCGCTCGTTCTACTCAACCTTGAAGCCTTGGCTCCCATTTGTGGAAGTTGTGGCGTCACAATAGCGCCGAAACGGTTACTACCACAAGCATAGAGCTTTGCCTCAGCACGGCAACGTAAGATGTCTGACGAGACCCGTGACGCTGCTCGGTCCCTGTTGATCCGACAGGACTTTCCGAATCCGAGCGATAAGTGTGGCTCGGAATCGGCACACGAGCGGCACAACCAGATTTCTCTGCACCGCTCGGGATAGTCCTTGGCACCGAGTCACCGGCGTCCTTCACTCTATTAAATTAGAGTGATCCGCGAACAACGTTATGGCTACAATCCGCAAACTCAGAGGGCGCTGGCAGGCGCAGGTGCGCCGCCGAGGTGTTCCGCCCCGCGCCAAGTCGTTTAACAGCAAGACTGAGGCAGAGCGCTGGGCCAGAGACCTTGAAGCGGAAGCAGACCGGTCTGGCTGGGTAGCTGATACGCGCGCTGCCGAGAAGACCACGCTCAAAGAGCTCTTGACGCGTTACCGCGACGAGGTAACGCCTACCAAGCGCGGGGCCGTCTCCGAGAGGGCGCGCATCAACTCCATTGTGCGTTGCCCCATAGCGCACCGGACGCTGGCCAAGCTCACCAGCTCAGACGTCGCGATGTATCGCGACGAGCGCCTCAAATCGGTTGCCCCAGCGACAATCGTCCGGGAACTCAATACGATCAGCCACGCGATCGAGGTCGCCAGTCGAGAGTGGGGGCTCTGGGTTCCACGCAACCCCGTGAAACTCGTTCGACGTCCGCAAGTCCCGCGAGGGCGAACCCGTCGCTTTAAGGACGGCGAGGAGGACGCGCTTTTGTCCGCCTGCGATCGCGGGCGCACTCCCCTACTTAGGCCGTTGATCGTGATTGCCATTGAGACGGGCATGCGTCGGGGCGAGTTGCTCGATCTTCGCTGGGAGCATGTCGACCTCAAGCGCTGTGTAGCGCATATCACCCTGACAAAAAACGGCGACAGCCGCGACGTTCCTCTGTCTCGCCGCGCGTTCGAAACGTTGCGCCGATTGCGCGCCGACGATCCTAAGCGGGATCGAGTGTTCCCCATGACCGGCAATGCTGTGCGGCTGGCATTCGAACATCTTCGCGTTCGAGCTGGAATGTCGGACTTTCATTTTCACGATCTACGCCATGAAGCGATTAGTCGGCTGTTCGAAAAGGGCTTGAACATCGCTGAGGTGTCGGCAATCAGCGGGCATCGTGAACTCAAAATGCTGCAGCGCTACACGCATTTGCGTGCGGTCGACCTAGTTAAACGGCTCGGATAGCAACTCTCAACCCAATTTGGTTGATTGACAATATTTTCGCGCCTAGATTGTTTACAGCAGAAGCGGAGGATCCCGTGGGCTTTGGAACTTTTATGTTTCTTTTCTTTCTCGCGTTCATAGCGATCTGTGTGATCGTAATGCTGGTCGGTAGTGCAAAAAAGGGAAGGATTTCAGACCGTCTAGCCGAACGGAAAATGCTCACTTCAGACTCATTTATCTCGACTTGGGACTATTCGTTCATCGCGTTGAATTTTGATACGAAGCAAATAGCGCTAGGCCGCGAAGATACGATTTCAATTTACGATTTTTCGAAGATCATTCAAGTAGATCTTCTGCGTGATGATAATACCATCACCAGCACTACGAAGAATTCACCGATAGCCAGAGCTTTCGTCGGCGGCGTTCTTTTAGGCGGAGTCGGCGCGGTGGTCGGCGCAGCAAGCGCAGGAAGTCAAAGCCACTCGACCCAAATCCCAAAGAGTATCTGCCTCCGCGTCATCACCGAAAGCGGATCACATTCAATCTACTTTTTGCGGTGGTCCGGCACATCAAAGAGCAACTCCGATAGCCTCATATCGCACATCTCGCAGCAAGCCGACAATTTTTACGCCGCCGTGCTCAAAGCTATTCGGCTAGCCGAGAAGGCTTCCGCAAGCCACCTGACAACTCAGAGGGAAAATATATTGTCATTGATCGAGACAAGAGCGACCACCTCCCAAACAAGCCGAGCATCTGAAATCGATCAGCTTTGGCAGCTGAAAGAAAAAGGCGCGATCTCGTTTGAAGAATATGAGAAAGCCAAGCGATCCTTACTGTAGCGGATCGCTTGGTGCGCTGCAGGCCCGTCACGGCAATTCGTCCCCCCCCCCCCGTAACGACTGGATGAGCAATCAATACCGTGTGCCGACGCTTAACCGTATCGCTGCGAAAGAAACCTAGACTCTAGAATAGATGATGTCCTAGAGATTTTTGAAGGGCCCCAATCCCATGCGTAATGGGTCGACCGTGATTTTTTCAGATCCTTGGCCGTCATGGTGCGCTGCGTCGAAATACCTCAAGCCTGCGCCATTCAGATTGACCGGGCAGCCGCGCTTCCCAGAAGCGCCAACCGTTGACATTGTTGCCGGTGATCAAGAATGCCGCAGTAGAGGGGTTCACGGCGCGCTTGCCATTTACGACCAAAACTCCTCCCTCGACAGTGCCGGTGTATATCTTACCCTTGTAACGAGCGCGGAATTCCGTTCCGGGAGGAAAGCTTACACCGCGGACGCTCCAAACTTTTCCTCGATTTGCGGCACGTTGAAGTTCCTCCGGTGACAGTGGAGCTTTCCATTTCGGAAGCTTCAGAAGATCTCTTAAGACGTCATTAAAAGTGTCGCGCTCCGATGCTCGTCGCGCTGTGAGTGCTTTGAAAACGTCGAAATCGATCTCGATGGTCTGCATAGCCACAATGTCTCACTATAGTGCTATACGCACTACAGCATTAATAGCTGAATAGCTCGACGAGAGCAAATATCCGATTACTATCGTCGCCCTATTAGTGAGCTCGTTCTTCCTATCTGAGCATGTTTTTTATCGTATAAATAGATATCCCTCGGAACCAGCACAGAGGGAATACAGATGAACTTTTTTTCGAGCCTCGAATTTCCAGCCGACCTGAGCGACGTTAGCCGGTCGCTCTGCTCAGAAGCGATCGCACTCCGGAAGTGGCTCACTGAAAAGCACGATGATCAGCTCGTCATGTTGGCACCCGCAATCCATGAGGCAGGGCACGTATTTGCGGCCCGAGCATATGGTTTCGAAGTCGCATGGGTCTCGCTTGATTCTGAATTTATCAAGACCAACTCACTTGCGATCGAGAATGGGTGCGCGTCCGGCTTGCCGGTTGCAATGGTGATTGCTTCCCCACGGGTCGAGCCGATCTTCCGAAGGGGGGTCGTCATCTCTCGTAAAGAATGGAACACTGTTAAAGGCTACGTCATGCAGTGCATGGCGGGGCCTATCGCCGAGGCATCCTTCAATAAGCACTTTCAAGTGGATGTCGCCGCGAGAGACAAGCTGCAAGCCAACACGCTCCTATGGGCGGTTACGCGTCCATCGAGATTCAAATTCCGATCGGGCGTCAAAAAGCTTCTCAAGAGCGCCCACAACTTCGTGGAGCTCAACCGAGAAGCGATCTTCTATTTGGCGGTGATGGTTCACAATTGCCGAACCATTCTAAACCAGGATATCGATACGGCCATCGCGATAGCGCGTCAGCTCGCCGCCGGGAAATCTTTCGATCATTCCTGGAATCGTTTTTTTGGAGTTGATCAAGAGCCCGAGCACGAGGGACACACGGGACAGGCTCTAAGGATCAGCAAAGTTGACCAGGCAGCCTAGACGCGATAGGCGGCGGCGGAGTTTCGTGCCGCTATCTGAGCTATCTCTGGAACTTGCGATCAGATGAAAGCCAGTCGCGACGGACTTCGCCGCCGGAAGCTTCACCCGATCATACAGAAAGGAACTTGAAATGGCTGCGACTGGCGGCGACGATTTTGACAATAATCTTGACGATCTGTTGTTGAATACAGACGCAGCAGGAAACGCGGGTCAGGTTTCCATGGGTAAGGACGACCCAGATATTCGCTCTACCAGCAAAGTCGCTGCACCCGAAGCTAACAAGGCGAACGAAGTCATTTCCTCAAAAGCTGTGCGGTCAAACAAAGTCACCACTCCCATTGTCCGACCAGCGTCAAACAAAGTCACCCGCCGACTGCGGCGATCAGATTCGAAAGACCGTCAAATCATTGACGGGATTCGAAATTTCGTGGTCGCCCGTCATCCAGGAGGGACCCTCGCTTTAGTTGGCGATTTTCACACCTCAATTCTCACTAGCTCTTGGGAGCATACAAAGGATCGCGTGAAGCTCGCCTTCGCCAATGAAGCGCTCGAGCTCCATAGCGACAAAGAGTCGAGGGCGCGTCCGGTATCTTGGTCGCTCAACCTCGGGCCCGAGCGCCTGACCGAAGCCTTGAGCCATCCAAGGGGCTTCGTAGGCTGTTTGAGCGGTCTGATTAACAGGGCACTTGCTAGCCGACTCGGCTTTGTCCCGTCCTATTGGTTCCTGGTCGATATCGAGAAGGATCGTCTGCATCTTCACGGCGGCATCCTGGCGTCGCCGCATCAGGTGCCTACCATCGAGGAAGCCATGCGCCACGCAGGCGGTAAATGGTCGGCTGGTCCACGTAGCGGGGATAAGCATCAATTTCATTGTAACCAGGACCGCTGCGACTACGGCTGGATTACTTACGCGCTCGAAAGGAAATCTGAGGTCAAACGCCTCATCGGCAGGCATTCGTTCTTCATTGGGAAAAATCTCCGGCGGGAGGCTGGCGCCCTATACGGTCACTATCGGAAAATCCTTCGGGGCGAAGCCGACGACGTCTGATCAGTCTCCGCCGGGGCCACCCTTCAATAAGGGGCGCCAATGCCTTTAGAGATTCACAGGTTTGTTTTTCTCGCCGGCCGGCGGCTGGGTAGCTTTCAGCTGTCGATTCACCGGCGGGCTTCTAAACGAATCCTACGGCCTATGATGTAAAGCTTCGAATGCGGCAACGACGAGCAGATGAAGCATTTTGAGGGTGGTCGGCAGACATCCCTTCTCGCCTTCTCGGACCAATTTGTCCGCAACCGGTTGAAATCGTCCAATCCAGGCCTCGTGATGTTGTTGAGTTTCACGCTCTCCAGCCCAGTGTGACCCTCAGACCCTCGTCATAGCCAGCATTACCTTCCGCGGACCAAAGTTGTTCGGGCCAGGGTGGAATGAAGATGTCGCAATGGCATGCGACTAAAACCAATCCGGTCGGGAGGCTGGGTTGGCAGGAGCCAGGCTCTGGCTGGCGCCAACCTGCACAGGAGCGGGCCGACACTTGATCTGGTTCCCGTTCCTGGCGTTGTAGCTCCGCAAGGAGCCGAAGCGGCCCGTAAAGGCGGACAGGATAAACATGATGATTTCATGCGACTAGCGAAGTTTTCACTTTCAGCGAATTCGCGAACCAAATTGAAAGTTCTTGCCTGAAAACTGAAAGAAAATCGTTTCACCCAGATTGCTACATGAAAACTGATCCAAAAATTCATCAATGATTTCAGCGCAATACTTTCAACTTGTTTTCATGATGGTGTCAGAAAACAAAAAATGAGCCAGTGGCAAGCCAATTACTTCAAGGCTCTCCAGGACAACATTCCCGACCAGAAACGACAGGCCCGGCGAAATTTTCCTAGGGCTGCCTGCATGCTCGCGGCCGCCGTCGTGCGACCCGAATTGGACTATTCCGAAATGCCAGCGATCGGGGAGGTCGAAATTCAACAAACTCAATGTTTGCAGTATCGAATATGATGTTTTCGAGAGCTTATGCAGGGCTCGAATGCTCTCCGATCAGGCTCCTAACTCCAATTTTGGTTATCCGATTTGCTGGGCTGTAGGTCCCGAAATCACGGAACACTGGTCATGCTCGCGCAGAGTTCGCGATCAGCAAAATAGTTAGTTCTCGTCCGAGGGACGATGGTTGAGAACGATCGTGCGCTCTGACGCGACTAGAATTATTGCGCTTATACTTGGCATGGCTCGTTGCATCGCGTTGGTTTGCGGCTCAGCTTCGAGGTGGACAAGGATCGAGCATTTCCCTTTGGAAACAAAAATTCGCACACTCTTTGATTTTTGAATCAAAATTGCTTCAGCCCTATCGGACGCCACGGGCCCAGATGCTAATCGTCCCTCTATGACTTGAAAAATGCCTCCCCGCCTGCTGACATCGTGGGCACGAGGAGCGCGCGATCCAGATACAAATTCCGGCTTTCGCAGCTCGTCTCGGCGATCAACAGACAGCTATGGCAAGCGGCGCCGTGAGTTGCGCGGTCGCCGCTTTGAGTGTCCGGTTCGTGATCGGAGCACACGGGATCGTTGGAGCAGATAGTGATCCGATCCAAAGCAGCCTTTAGAATGGATGCAAATCGGGGAGCCGTAGCCACCAGGCCGCCCAACGTGCCCTGAGCACCAGCCGTCGCCGTATAGATCAAAATGCCGAAGCGGCCTCCGTCGATCTCAGGCAGCGCGTAAACCCTCTCCTTGAGCGCGCTGGCCGGATATCGTCCGAAGAACTGGCTTCATTTCGACCTTGCTCCGCCCGCGATGGTAGGGGGACTTTTGCAGTTTTTCTCGGAACGCAAAAGACCCCGGACCCCGCCACAGCCCCGGCACGCCCGGCACAGCGTTTTTGGCGCACCCGACACGATTCGAACGTGTGACCTTTGCCTGAGGAGGGTCCCAAAGGCCGTTGCCCCTGCCCGGCCAATCGGCTAAATGAACCCCTGTTGCACCCGTAGCTCAGCTGGATAGAGCGTTGCCCTCCGAAGGCTGATGTCAAGGGAATTTGGCTTGGAAGAA